>ERZ1027200.96-NODE-96-length-61200-cov-5.633151_pt1 | contig 61200 bp, 48 predicted proteins | sample MGYA00519271_ERZ1027200 | MGnify/ENA primary metagenome ERZ1027200 (study PRJEB26926, sample SAMN06164742) | human gut metagenome | biome: ENVO:00009003; feature: ENVO:2100002; material: ENVO:00002003 | host: Homo sapiens | place: USA | collected 2012 ...
AGGGTGATCCACCCGTCGGCGCATGCCACGCGGATAAAGGTGCGTCCGTCGCTTTCGACGGTTCCTGCCGCTTCGTTGTGCGCCGCCGCTTCGAACGCCGCCGCATAAATTTTCGCCGTGAGGGATGCCGTTTCGCCCTCTTTGCGCATTTCGGTCCATGCGGCCGGATAGGGCGAAAGCCCGCGCACGAAGTTCACGATCCGCCGTCCCTCCCACGACCAGTCGATCCGGCAGTCCTCCTTGAAGATCTTGGGCGCAGGATGCAGACGGCTCTCGTCGATACCCGTCTGCTCCATGGGCTGAATATCCCCTGCGGCGATGCGGTCCACCGTCTCGGTCACGAGCGCCGTTCCGGTGTGCATCAGTTTGTCGTACATCGTGCCCACGTTGTCTTTCGGAAGAATCGGCACGCGCACCTGCGCGATGATCGCGCCTTTGTCTATTTCGTGGTTGAGCAGGAACGTTGTGACGCCGGTCTCTGTTTCTCCGTTGATGACGGCCCAGTTGATCGGCGCGGCCCCGCGGTACTGCGGAAGCAGCGAGGCGTGCAGGTTGAACGTCCCCAGCCGCGGCATGGCCCAGATCACTTCGGGAAGCATGCGGAACGCGATGACGATCCCCAGATCGGGTTTCAGCGCCTGCATGGCTTCGACGAACTCCGGCGCTTTCAGCTTTTCGGGCTGCAATACCGGAAGTCCCAGTTCGAGCGCGGCCAGCTTGACCTCGCTCTGATGCAGTTTCTGGCCCCGTCCGGCGGGTTTGTCGGGCGTTGTGACCACGGCCACGACGTTGTAGCCCCCGGCGACCAGCGCCCGGAGCGACGGTACGGCGAATTCGGGCGTACCCATAAATACGATGCGCAGCTCTTTCGGATTCATTGTTCTTCGTATGTTATGCTTCGTCTCTTGTGCGTAATGCGGGCCTTCTGAGCCGGGTTATTTCTTGTCCAGTCCGAGCGTGTGGTGCATGCGCTCCTCCTTGGTCTTCAGGTAGCGCAGGTTGTGCTCGTTGGGGGCGATGACCACCGGCACGATCTCGTCGATCCGCAGTCCGTAGCCCTCCAGCCCGGCCCTTTTGAGCGGGTTGTTGGTCATCAGCCGCATGTGCTTGATGCCCATTTCGCGGATGATGCTCGCGCCGATGCCGTAGTCGCGCTCGTCCACGCCGAAGCCCAGCTGCACGTTGGCGTCCACGGTGTCCAGTCCCTCGTCCTGAAGCTTGTATGCCTTGATTTTGTTGCAGAGTCCGATGCCGCGCCCCTCCTGCTGGAGGTAGATGATCGCGCCTTTCCCCTCCTTTTCGATCATGCGCATCGCTTCGTGCAGCTGATCGCCGCAGTCGCAGCGGCACGAGCCGAAAATGTCGCCCGTAGCGCAAGACGAGTGTACGCGGGTCAGCACCGGTTCGTCCTCGGTCCATTCGCCTTTGGTCAGCGCCACATGCTCCAGTCCGTTGCTCTTCTGGCGGAACGGCGTGATGCGGAAATCGCCCCATGCGGTCGGCAGGTCCACGGTTTCGCCCTTCTCGACGATGGATTCCTCCTTCAGCCGGTATGAGATCAGCGACGCGATCGAGATGATTTTGAGGTCGAATTTCTTGGCGATCTCGATCAGCTGCGGCAGACGGGCCATCGTGCCGTCTTCGTTCATGATTTCGATCAGCGCGCCCGCGGGCTGCAAGCCTGCCAGCCGCGCAAGGTCGATCGCCGCTTCGGTATGTCCCGGACGGCGGAGTACGCCTTTCTGGCGTGCGCGCAGGGGGTTGATATGTCCCGGACGGCCCAAGTCCGTGGCCCGCGTGGCCGGGTCGGCCAGCGCGCGGATCGTCGCCGCACGGTCGTGGATCGAGACGCCCGTGGTGCAGTCGTGGCCCAGCAGATCGACGGTCACGGTAAAGGGAGTTCCCAGCAGCGAGGTGTTGTTCTCCTCCATCATGTTAAGGCCGAGTTCGGCGCAGCGGTCCTCCGAAAGCGGTGCGCAGAGTACGCCGCGGCCCTCCTTGAGCATGAAATTCACGATTTCGGGGGTTATTTTCTCCGCCGCTACGATGAAGTCGCCTTCGTTTTCGCGGTCTTCGTCATCGACGACGATCACTATTTTGCCGTTGCGGAAATCTTCGATAACCTCTTCCACACTATTCAGAATCGTGCTTTTTGCCATTTCGTTTGAGTTTTATAGCGTTTTTCAATTTGTTGATCGCGGGTCGCATGCGTTCGTAGAGCGCCTTGAATTTTCCGGCGTACCAGTCCGTGTCGAGCAGCGCCGAGTCGTTCGTGGCCTTGTAGGTCAGGTAGATCGCTATGGGCGTGAGGATGAACGTCGAGAGCCACATGCCGTATACGGCGTCCCAGCTCCCCTCCTTGGCCAGTTTCTCGCCTGACAGGCTGATGATGTAGTAGATCACGAAGAAGATGATCGACACGACGACCGGAAGTCCCAGTCCGCCCTTGCGGATGATGGCGCCGAGCGGTGCGCCGATCAGGAAGAAGATCATGATCGACACCGGCAGCGACATCTTCTTGTGCCATTCGACTTTGCTGCGGTAGAGCTGGTTGAGCGCCTCTTTTGCCGCCGACTCGTCGAACGAGAACATGTTGCGGGAGTTCTTGGCCAGCGTGCGCGCCTGATTCCATACGCGCTCCTTTTCCCGCATCTGCAACGTAGCGATGGAGTCCATCGCCGCCATGTCGCGGAACCGGCTCTTGTCGATGCGGAGACTGTCGGGCTGCGGGAGCACCGAGTTGTCGCGGGAGAAAATCTGCTCCTTGAGCAGCGGTTCGTACGAGCGCGTCGTCGCGCTGTTCACCATTTTTTCGAGCGAGTCGATGTCGTGCTGCAGCTCGTTGATATTCTTCGTCTGGCTGTTCGAAAACTGGTTGGCGTCGGTGCGGCCCATCGCGAAGCCCTCCATCGGGATCACCTGATCCTGCTTCTCGAAGATATGGTGGCGCAGTTTGCTCTGGGTGAACCACTGGCTGCTGCGGGTCTGCTCGTAGGTCTCGCCGTTGAAAAGCGTCACCAGCAGGTATTTCTTGTCGTCCGAAAGACGGATGTATCCCGAATCGGCCACGATGGTGTTCATGTCGCCGTTGGCCGCGCGGTTGTCGTATATCAGCACGTCGTGCAGCAGATGCGTTTCGGGTTCCTGCCTGCTGACGCGGATCGACATGTTGTCGATGCCGTTGAAGAACAGTCCGTCCTGAAATTCGAGACTCTGTTTCTGCTGGCGGATGTCGTACAGGATGCTGAACACCTTTTTGTTGGCGTACGGCACGAGGTTGTTGCCGATGAAGAAGCTGCCCACGGAGATCAGGCTCACCAGAATAATCAGCGGCTTGGTGATGCGTATGAGCGACATGCCGGCCGACTTCATGGCCAGCAGCTCGTAGTTCTCTCCCAGATTGCCCATGGTCATGATGGCCGCCAGCAGCATGGCCAGCGGCAGTCCCAGCGGGATCATGTTGGCCATGAAGTAGGTCATCAGCTCGATGATGATGCCTGCGCTGAGTCCTTTGCCCACCAGCTCGTCGATGTAACGCCACACGATGTTCATCATCAGGACGAACATCACGATGAAGAACGTGAGGACCATCGGCCCCAAGTAGGCTTTCAGTACGAGTTTATGGATGGTTTTCATGCGGCGGCACCGGCTTTTTTGTTACGCAAAGGTAATAGTTTTACTACAATAAGCGTAAGAGTGAGTGTAAATATTATGGCTGCTCCGGGCGGAACTTCGAAATTGTAGCTTGCGACGAGTCCCGCGACGTTGCCCGCCACGGCGACCAGCGGCGCGCAGAGCGCGATGGTCCGGTATGAGCGCGAGAGCGAATTGACGATGGCCACGGGCATCGTGAGCAGCGAAATCAGCAGGACGATTCCCATGATGCGGATCGAGAGGACGATCGTCACGGCGATCAGCGCCGCCATCACGTAGGAGATCACGCGGGTCGGAATGCCCCGGCTGCGGGCGAAATCGCGGTCGAAGGCCACGTACATCACCGGCCGCAGCCACAGCAGCGCTCCGGCGATGATAAACAGCGTCAGCACGGCCAGCGCCGTGACGTCGCCGTGCGTCACGGTGACGATGCTGCCGAACAGGTATGCGGAGAGATCGCCCGACGTGTAGCCCGGCCGCAGGCTCATGAAGAGCGCGCCGACGGCCATGCCCACCGACCAGATGATGCCGATGGCCGAATCTTCGCGGATGCGGCCCCTGCTGCCGGCCCATTCGATGCCCAGCGCCGAGAGTACGGCGAAGATCATCGCTCCGGCGATCGGGTCGGTGCCGAGGTAAAACGCGATGCCCAGTCCGCCGAACGAGGAGTGCGTGATGCCTCCGGCGAGGAAAACCATCCGGCGGCATACGACATAGGTGCCTATCACGCCGCACGTTATGCCCGAAAGGACACACGCCGCCAGCGCGTTCGACAAGTAGCCGTATTGAATCAGGTCGCTGAAAAATTCCATGCCTCGTTCCTTATATTGCGCGCAAATTTACGCTTTTTTCTCGGAAAAGCCCTCCCTTTTCGCACAGTTTTCGTAATTTCGCCCGGTAAATAACGACAATTTATGCAACAACGCAGAGTAAATTTCCATACCCTCGGCTGCAAACTCAACTTTTCGGAAAGCTCGACCCTTGCGCGGGAGTTCGAGCGCGGCGGTTTCGTGCGCGTCGCACCCGATGCCGAGGCCGACATATGCGTCATCAACAGCTGTTCTGTCACGGAACACGCCGACAAGAAATGCCGCAACCTGATCCGCAAACTCCACCGCCGCAATCCCGGTGCCATCATCGCCGTGACGGGCTGTTACGCGCAGCTCAAACCGCAGGAAATAGCGGCGATCGAAGGTGTTGATATCGTGCTGAGCAATAATGATAAAGGAATGTTATATAAACGGGTGGTCGAACTCTCCGGCAAGGGCCGTGCGCAGATCTACAGCTGTGACACCGAATCGCTCACTTCGTTCTTCGCGGCCTTTTCGAGCGGCGACCGCACGCGCGCTTTCCTCAAGGTGCAGGACGGCTGCGACTACAAGTGCGCCTACTGCACGATCCACTATGCCCGCGGCGGCAGCCGCAACATGCCGATCGCGGACCTCGTCGCCGAAGCCCGCCAGATCGCTGCGGCCGGACAGAAGGAGATTGTCATCACGGGAATCAACACGGGGGATTTCGGCCGTACGACGGGCGAGCGTTTCATCGACCTGCTGCGTGCGCTCAACGAAGTCGAAGGCATCGAACGCTACCGGATTTCGTCCATCGAACCTAATCTTCTAACGGACGAAATAATAGCGTTTTGCGCCGCGTCACCTAAATTCCAGCATCACTTCCATATTCCGCTCCAGAGCGGCTCGGACAAAATTCTCGGACTGATGCGCCGCCGCTATACCACGGCGCGTTTCGCCGACCGCATCGCCGCCGTGCGCGCCCTGATGCCCGACGCCTTCATCGGCATCGACGTCATCGTCGGATTTCCCGGCGAAACCGAGGAGGATTTCCGCACGACGTACGATTTTCTGGAGGAACTCAAGCCCGCTTTCCTCCACATATTTCCTTTTTCGGAGCGTCCCGGAACGCCTGCCGTCGATATGCCCGGCAAGGTGCAGCCGTCGGTGGCGACGCGGCGCGTCGCCGAACTGGAAGAACTTTGCGGGCGGCTGCACGGCGCATTCTGCGCCAAAGCCGTCGGCTCCGAGGATACCGTGCTGTTCGAAAGCACCCTGCGCGGCGGCATGATGTTCGGCTATACGGGCAGCTACCGCCGGGTGAAGGCCCCCTACGACCGGACGCGCATCAACGCCATTTGCCGGGTGCGCTTCGGGGCGATGGACGAATCTCACGATCTGATGGGTGATATTCTCGATTAATTCACTATATTTGCATTGATAAAATCAAAAGAAGTATGACGGGTATGCGCAGAAGAGTGACGATCGGTTTTTTGAGTATCGTCTGCCTGCTGTTTTTTTCGGGGATGGTCTCGTTCGTGGAACTGAGCCACCTGAGCCGCGATACGGGCGAAATCCTCAAGGCCAACAAGCGTAATATCGAGCTGGCCAAGGAGATGCTCGACGCCGCCTATGAGCAGAACGTGGCGCTTATCCGCCTTTCGGTGTTCGGAGACAACTCCTACGACAGCCTTTGCCGGTCGAGTATGGAGCGGCTTGAGAACACGCTGCTCGTGGCCCAGAGCGAAGCCCTCGACAAGTCGTTTCTCGACTCGCTGGCTTTCGCGACGACCGAGCTGCGCCTGCTGACCGACAACTACCTCGCCTTCGGAGCGCATGCCGCGGCGAATCCGGCCGCGCCCGATTCGGTGGGCCGCAGCTGGTATGACAGCGAATACGAAGTCCTCTACGGCCGTCTGACCGCTGCCATCAAGAACTATATGACCTCGACGCAGAGCTCGCTGGCTCCGCGTGCCGAGCAGATGAAGAAAAACGCCTACCGGGCCGTTACGCCGGTGCTGATCTCGCTCGTGGTGATGATCGCCATCGTGCTGATGCTCTACTACTTCATGTCGGTCTACTGCGTCAACCCCATCATCCGGATGAACAAGGGGCTGGGCGACTACCTCTCGTTCCGCGTGCCGTTCGCCGTCAAGGCCGACTGCAAGGACGAGGTCTTGGAGCTGAAGGAGAAGATCGAGACCCTGATAACCGTTTCCAAGCAGCCAAAATCCTGATTGCGATGCGAGTAGACGTGGTTTTGCGATATGTCGGGGTCGTGATGCTTTTCATCGCGCTGTTCATGCTGTTGTCGGCGGGGATTTCCTTTGTCAGCGGCATGGATTCGGCGTTCTATCCCCTGCTGCTCGCGTCGCTGCTCACGGCCCTTTTGGGGGCGTTTCCGCTGATCTTCGTCGAACGTACGCAGCAGATCACCAACAAGGAGGGATTCTGCATCGTGGTCGGCTCGTGGCTGGTCGCCTGTCTGGTCGGCATGTTCCCCTACCTGATCTGGGGCGGGGAGTTCAGTCTGGTGAACGCTTGGTTCGAAAGCGTTTCGGGCTTTACGACGACCGGATCGACGATCCTGAACGATATCGAGGTGCTGCCGCGGGGGCTGCAGTTCTGGCGCATGTCCTCGACGTGGATCGGGGGTATGGGCGTGGTCATGTTCGCCCTGCTGATCCTCCCCTCGCTGGGGCGCAACAAGATGACGCTGTCGAGCGTCGAGCTTTCGACCTTGGCCAAGGATAATTACCGCTACCGGACCCAGATCATCGTGCAGATACTGCTGGTGGTCTATGTGGGGCTTACGGTGCTGACGACGGTGCTGCTCAAAATGGCGGGCATGAACTGGTTCGATTCGCTCTGCCACGCCATGTCGGCGTGCGCCACGAGCGGTTTTTCGACCAAGAACGCCAGCATCGCCTATTTCAACAGTCCGATGATCGACACGATCCTGATCTTCGCCATGGCTACGGCGGGTATCCACTTCGGACTGATCTATGCGACGGTGACCGGCAAACGCAACAACATATTCCGTTCGGAGGTGACGCGCTGGTATCTTATCATGTTGCTGGGCGGCGGCCTGCTGATCGCCGTCAGTCTCTTCGCCGCCAACATATACCCTACGTTTTCGGCGGCGTTCCATCATGCGCTTTTCCAGTTCGTGTCGCTTGTCACGACGACGGGATTCGCCACGGCCGACTCCAACCAATGGACGTCGTTTGCGGTTATCCTGCTGATTTTCGGTTCGATCGTGTGCGCCTGCGCGGGTTCCACCGCGGGCGGCATCAAGACCAACCGGCTGGTGCTGGCGATGAAGATGATGCGTACGCGCCTGCGCCAGCAGCAGCACCCCAACGCGATCATCCGCATCAAGCTGGACGGGGTCATTCAGGAGAACGAAGCGCTCCATTCGGTCATGATATTTATCGTCGCATACCTGATGCTGATTCTCGCAGGCACGGTGCTGGGGACGATGTTCGGCGTCGATCTGATGACCAGCTTCTCCGGCTCGGTGGCTTCGATCGGCAACGTCGGTCCCGGATTCGGCCAAGTCGGGTCGATGGATAATTTTTCGTCCGTGCCGGGCGTTTTCAAGATATCCAGTTCGCTGCTGATGCTTCTGGGACGTCTGGAGATTTTCGGGCTTATACAACTCTTTTTCATTAAATGGTGGAGGTAACCGGAATGTTGGTTCGTAAAACTTGCATATTGTTTCTGTTCGCGGCGCTTCTGGGCGCCGGAAGCCTGCGCGCGCAGCAGCTTTCAGTCGAAGCCCGCATCGCGGGGCTCGAAAGCAACGAGGAGTATATGTCGCTTCTGCGCGAGGATGCGCAGCTGCAGATGCGCGAAGATTCGATCGTCAATGCCGTGGAACGCGCCCGGCGGCAGCTGCGCGAGAACCCGGCGGGCCGCCAGCAGTATTCGCAGGATATTCTGCAGCTCGAAAGCCGGATATTCGAAATCCGCAATGCCAAGGGCCGCCTGATCGACCGTATCAACACCATCGAGCAGGAGTGGGTGCTCGCCAACCTGAACGGCGCGGCGTCGCAGCCGGCGGGGCCTGCCGCGGAAAATCCGGCGGCGGAGATTCCCGATTCGCTCAAGGTGCGCAATCTGGTCAGCAATCCCTATTTCCGGGAGCAGCTCCCGGAGGCCGACTATGCCGCGCTCGTCGAAGCGCAGCGGCTGGAACTCGATGCCGTGGATTACGTGAACCGCTATTTTGCCAATTACGGCACGATTTCCGAGCTGGCCGAAGCCTACGCCGCGGCTCAGGCCGAAGCCGATGCGGCGGAGATTTACGACAAATACAAGACCCTGCAGGGCTTCAACCGCGTGCTGGCCGATTCGCTCTCCGACGCATGGAATTACATCTTCGACAACAAGAGCTATGCTTACGGCTACCTGATGGACAAGCTGGGGCGGGACGAGATTCTTTCCCGCGAGGAGGAGCGGCTCTCGGAGGCCGCCCGTCAGCTCTCGGAACTGCGCGGCGAGACCGCTTCGGACGCCGTGACCGACTATTTCCTGCGCAAGAAGGTGCTCGTCGGGTATGAAACCTCCGTGGCCGATATGCTGGGGCTGACCTCCGCGCGCGATTCGCTGCGGGGCGTGACGGCGCAGCTGGAGGGCATCGACTTCCGGCTGCCCCGGATCGACGTCGCAGAGCGTTATTTCCTCGATTACGACAGCGTTTCCTTCTCCTCGACGCCGAAGTACAGCTATCAGCACCCCATTCCCGAATGCAAGGTCTACGAGCACGGGACGATATACCGCATCCTGCTCGGCACGTTCAATACCAAGCGCGCCGTATCGACCTTCCGGGGCGCTTACCCGCTCTCCTATCTGGTCAACGATGACAAGAAATGGTGTTACTACGCCGGAGGTTTCGCCACGAGGGAGGAGGCCGAAGCGGCCCAAAAGCTGCTGAAGGCCCGTGGTTTCGTCCGCCCCGAAATCGTCGTGTGGACCGACGGCGAGTACCGCAATCTTTCGAAGGACCCCGAAGCGCAGCATATCGCCTACCGGGTCGAGATCGTCAGCTCCGAAGCGCTTTCCGACGCGGTGAAGGCGGCGATTACGGATACGGCCGAGGGGTGCGAGCTTTCGCGCGTGGGACAGCAGCTCTTCGTCGTCGGGACGTTCGACGACAAGGCCGTGGCCGACCGTGTGGCGGCCGCGGTGACGCAGACCGACCCGGCTTTGGAAATAAAAGTCGCGGAAATTGCGGAATAATTGATTTTAATTCCTATCTTTAGTCCAATATTCAACAACTTCCCTATGACGATGTTCTATATTGTACTCCTCATCTTTTTCGGCCTGCTCTTTCTGGTGGCGGAGCTGGTCCTGCTGCCGGGCGTGTCGATCGGCGCGATTCTGGCGCTGGTCTGCTACGGCAGTTCGATCTACCTCGCATTCCGCGATCTCGGCCCCGTGGCCGGTTCGGTGGTCGTGCTGGTTATTCTGGTGTTGTCGCTGATCGCCACCGTCGTTTCGCTGCGCGCCAAGACGTGGCAGCGCTTCTCGCTCAAACAGAAAATCAATTCGTCGAGCATGCCTACCCTGCCCGAACAGGAGCTGAGCGTCGGCGACCGCGGCACGACCCTCTCGCGCCTTTCGCCGATGGGCAAGATCGAGGTGAACGGACGGACTTATGAGGCCAAATCCTTGGGCGCCTATGTGGACCCCCGGAAGGAGATCGAAGTCGTCGGGTTCGAGAATTTCAGCGTCATCGTAAAAACAACCAAATAAAAACAAAAAACTATGGATTTTCAGGGTGGATTGATCGTTCTTATAATTTTCGTGAGCCTCTTTGCGATCTGGCTCATTTTCTATTTTATACCCGTAGGACTCTGGTTCTCGGCGTTGGTGTCGGGCGTGAGGATCAGCCTGCTGCAGCTTATCCTGATGCGCTGGCGCAAGGTGCCGCCCTCGACGATCGTCTCTTCGATGATCGAGAGCACGAAAGCTGGCCTGAGTCTCGATCCCAACGAACTGGAGGCCCATTACCTCGCGGGCGGCAACGTCACCAGCGTCGTGCATGCACTGGTATCGGCCCAGAAAGCCAACATCATGCTCGACTTCAAGATGGCCACGGCCATCGACCTCGCGGGCCGCGACGTGTTCGAAGCCGTGCAGATGTCGGTGAACCCCAAGGTCATCAACACCCCGCCCGTAGCGGCCGTCGCCAAGGACGGCATCCAGCTGATCGCCAAGGCCCGCGTTACGGTGCGCGCCAATATCAAACAGCTGGTCGGCGGCGCCGGCGAGGAGACCGTGCTGGCGCGTGTCGGCGAGGGTATCGTCTCGTCGATCGGTTCGGCGGCTTCGCATAAGATCGTGCTGGAGAATCCCGATTCGATTTCGCGCGTGGTGCTCGAAAAGGGACTCGACGCCGGCACGGCGTTCGAAATCCTTTCGATCGACATCGCCGATATCGACGTGGGCAAGAACATCGGCGCCCAGTTGCAGATGGATCAGGCGCAGGCCGACAAGAACATCGCGCAGGCCAAGGCCGAGGAGCGCCGCGCCATGGCCGTCGCCTTGGAACAGGAGAACAAGGCCAAGGCGCAGGACGCCCGCGCCAAGGTGATTCTCGCCGAAGCCGAGGTGCCGCTGGCCATGGCCGAAGCGTTCCGCAACGGCAATCTGGGGATCATGGATTACTACAAAATGAAAAACATCATGGCCGACACGACGATGCGCGAGACGATCGCACGGCCGGAGAAGAAATAACCCGTAACGGGCCGATTCGGGGGTACGTCTGTGCGTACCCCTTTTTTGTCGCCCTGAAATGCTGCGAACCATGAAGAAGATTTTTATTTTGCTGTTTCTCGGAGCCGGCGTCTCCGCCGCTGCGCAGACGCCGTTCGCCGACTGTTTCTTCGACAAAACGATGCGCTTCGACTACTATCACGCCGGAGACAGCCGCTCGGAGGAGTATTTCTTCGACGCGCTGAAGGAGGAGCCTTACTGGGCCGGGTCGAAGGTCTCGCTGGTCGATACGACCGGATACGGCAACCAGTTTTTCCGCATCGTGGACCGGGCGTCGGGCCGGGAGATCTATTCCCGCGGCTTCTGCACGCTTTTCAACGAGTGGCAGAGTACGCCCGAAGCCGACAGCGTGCGCCGCTCCTATCCCGAATCGGTGGTGTTCCCCTATCCCAAACGTCCGTGCCGGATCGAGATTTTCACCCGCAACGGCAAAGGGCGTTTCGAGAAGCGTTTCAGCCAGAATATCGACCCCGATTCCTATTTTATCGAGCGGTTCACGCCCCGCTGCGAGACGTTCGAGGTGATGTATTCCGGCAATTCGGCGCAGCGTGTGGACATCGTCCTGCTGCCTGAGGGCTACGGGGCCGGCGAGCGGGCCAAATTCGAGTCGGCCTGCCGCACGTTCGCCGACGAATTTTTCAGCTATTCGCCCTATAAGGAGAACGCCGCGCGCTTCAACGTCCGCGCTGTGTGGGCCCCCTCCGACGATTCGGGCGTGACCATCCCCGGTGAAAACGTCTGGCGCAATACGGCCTGCGGCGCGAGTTTCTATACCTTCGATTCGGAACGCTACCAGATGGTGACCGATTTCCAGCGTCTGCGCGACATGGCGGCGCATGTGCCTTACGATTATATCTATGTGCTTTCGAACACACAGAAATACGGTGGCGGCGGGATTTTCAACTTTTACGGCATCAGCGCCGCGCACCACCCCACGCGCACCGGAAAAATCTATGTCCACGAGTTCGGCCATCTGCTGCTGGGGCTGGGCGACGAATATGTCGGCACGACCTCCTATGACGACATGTACGCGAAAAGTATCGAACCGTGGGAACCCAACCTGACGACGCTCGTCGGGTTCGGGGATAAATTCTGGAGCCGGATGGTGGCGGAGGGAACTCCCGTGCCGACGCCCGACACGGAGGAGTACGACGGTGTCGTGGGCGTTTTCGAAGGCGGCGGATATGCCGCCGAGGGCGTCTACCGCCCGTGGCGGAACTGCCTGATGAACAACCTGCACAAAACGGACGAGTTCTGTCCGGTCTGCAGCAAGGCTATCGTCGATTACATCGACTTTCTCTGTAAATGACAGAGGCGCATTCCCGCAAGGCCGGAAAGCCTGCGGGAATCTGCGTTTCCGGGATTGTGCCGGATTGAAATACGAAGAGAGGACCGTACGGGACGGTCCTCTCTTTCCGTATCGTGGAAGATGTTGTGGCGGGATTGCAGGCGGCCCTGCCGGATAACGCCGGAGCCGGGCGCCGGATTTCCCGTTTCGGATGCCGGGGGCGCTACGGCGCGGAAGCCTCCGTCCCGTCGCCGCCGGTTCAGTACACCTCTTCGGGGAGCGTTTCGCCGACCGGTTCGCCGTTGAGTTCGTCCCGCCACTTGATTGCAGCATGCGTGCCGTCGCAGTAAGGCTTGTTGGCCGACTGTCCGCAGCGGCATGCGACGACGCGGTTGCGGATTTCGTACGTCTGCCCGTTTTCGCGCCGCATGGGAATGCCGCCGCGTATCCACAAACCGCCGCTGGCGCCGATCGTAATGTCTTCGATCAGGCCGAGACTCGGCTCGAACCGGAATTCGTAGGGTTTCATCGTCTCTTTGTCCCATGCCATGAGACGGCCGCTGGGACACATCGAAGCTTCGCGGACGGCCAGCCTGCGTGCTTCGGGATCGTCCGACTGCTCGGTGAGCGACCATGCGTCGCCGTGCGGGTGGCAGAAGCGTGCGAAGACGCAGTATTTTTCGTTGTCCGTCATCTGAAGCGTGCCGCCGTCGATCACTTCGGCATTGTCGAGCAGCGCATCCCGCTGCGCCGTGAGCCGCGGATCCCAGCTGGCTTTTTCATGGCTGCCGTCACAGTAGGGCTTGCGGCGGGAGGCTCCGCAGCGGCATAGCGCCGTGGGTTCCGATTCGGTCGAGAAGTGCCTGCCCTCCTGAAAATACCAGCTGTCGTTGGACTCGTCGGGCATGATGAACTGTTCGGCCAGCGGCGGCCGCCCGTATACCAGATAGGGGCCTGTTTCGGTTACGGTGATGCTGAACCGCTCCTCTGCGGGGGAGCTTCCCGTTTCAATTTTCAAATTGGACATGTTGGACATACTATTTGAGTTTATATTTCGTTTGGGTGTAGGCGGCAATAATTATTCCCAAATCCCGACGGATGAAATATTTGGGATGCCTTTATAGGATTTATCCCGCTTTTTGGTATCTTTGCAGAGATTTTTTAAACTGACATAAAGTAAATTTGGGCAATATGAAAGGATTCGTAAAACTGATAGCCGTGGTCGTGACTGCGGCGGCGTTTGCCGTGTCGTGCAGTAAGGACAAGGATTCGGGCGCCGTATCGTTCGACAAACCTGCGGTCTTCATCGACGCGCCGAGCGGCATGGCTACAGTGGGCTTCACCCTGCGGAACATCAAGACGCTCTCCGTTACGAGCCAGCCCACGGGCTGGGACGAGCCGATGCTCGACCAAACCACGGGCATGCTTACGGTCATAGCTCCTTCGGCCACGGCACTCGAAGAGGGTACGGCCGTCGAATCGGGTACGGTCGTGCTGGCCGGGGTCACTCCGGGCGGGACGAGCGTTTCGGGCGTGCTTTTCGTCGGCGTCGTAAAGACCGTGGACCTGAGCGCGGCGGGCGTGGCCAACAGTTATATGGCATCCGTGAAAGAGACCAACTACCTGTTCGACGTCATGCACAAAGGCGACGGTTCGCCGCTGGCGACGGATCATCTGGGCGTTATCTGGAAATCTGCGTCGGGACTGGTGCAGTATCTGCAGATGGAGAACGGCAAGGCGTCGTTCTACATCGGAGCCGACACCGAAGACAGCAACAAGATCCTCAAGGGCAACGCCGTGATCGGCGCTTACGATGCCAACGACGAACTGATCTGGAGCTGGCATGTCTGGGCGACGGACTACGATCCCGAAGGCGAAAACGGTTCGGTCGAGCTGAACGGCTATACGATGATGACCCGCAATCTGGGCGCGCTGGCCAACGGCAATGCGACGACGTCCGAGATACTGGCCTCCTACGGTCTTTATTACCAGTGGGGCCGCAAGGATCCGTTCATCGGTCCGAGCACCTATAAGATCTCCAGCGGTCAGGGCGCCGCCATGTACAACGACAGCGGCAGCCGCACCTATGTGACGATGGTCGCGTCGAGCGCCGAGACCGGAACGATGGATTATGCCGCCAAACACCCGCTTACCTTTGTTACGGGCGTCGCCGAGTCGAATAACGACTGGCTCTGGAGCAAGTCCGATGCCGGCTGGTCGTCGGACGGCGATGCCGGCGCAAAGAGCGTGAACGACCCCTGCCCCTACGGCTGGCGCGTCGCTCCTTCGGCCGCTTTTGCCGGGCTTGAGATCGTCGGAACTCCCGCCGCGGGCGACGAGGAGAAATTCGGCTGGACGCTGACCGACGGAAAAGCCGAATCGTTCTTCATGGGCGGCGGACGCCGCCGCTACGACGACGGCAAGATTCAGAATATTTATATTCCGAAGGATGAAGCGAAGATGAAGTTGTATACCCGTGCGGATATCGCGCAGCCTTGGGAGGGACTTTACTGGACTACCGCCGTGGACGGCACGCAGTCGAACGCGCTTCATTTCTGGTACGAGAAGCTCACCGGGACGGGCGGCATCGCGCCTGCCGAAGCGTATGCCCGCGCCAACGGCATGCAGGTGCGCTGCGTGAAGGTGAAGAATCTGTAGACGACCGATATGCAAGACAAGACAACGGGCCGGCAGCATGCCGGCTTGTTTTTGTTTGGTATAACAGTTGCGGTGTCGGGCGGTAAACTACCGGGCAATGAAAATCAAAACAGGAAAAGGTACGATCTCGCTTGCGGTATTGCTGGCGATCTGGTCCGTGTCGGCGATCGCCTCGCTGCCGGGACTTGCCATATCTCCGATTCTGGGGGATCTGAACCGGATATTTCCCAAAGCCACCGACCTCGAAATTCAGATGCTGACCTCGCTTCCGTCGCTGCTTATCATCCCCTTCGTGCTGCTTTCGGGACGCCTCTCCGTGGGCAGGGACAAACTCCGGATTCTCATCGTCGGACTTTCGATCTTCTTCCTGAGCGGTGTCGCCTGCATCTTTGCCAAGAGCATGGCGTGGCTGATCGTCATCAGCTGTATTCTCGGCATCGGCGCAGGCATGGTGATTCCGCTTTCGACGGGACTCGTGGTCGATTATTTCACGGGCGATTACCGCGTGCGCCAGCTGGGCTACAGTTCGGCGATCAACAACCTGACCCTCGTGCTGGCCACCGTCGTCACGGGCTATCTGGCCGATGTGAACTGGCATCTGCCCTTTTTGGTCTATACCCTGCCGGGCGTTTCGCTGGCCCTGTCGTTTTTCCTCAGGCGCGGACGCTCCACTCCCGAACCGGAGCAGAGCATCCAGATGCGCCATAAGATGATCGACCGCCGCAAGCTCGTCGGGCTGATGCTGTTCTATTTCTTCGCCACCTACGCCGTGCTGGTCGTGACGTTCTACGCCTCGTTCCTTGTCGACGACTACAAGATAGACAGCTCGTTCTCCGGCGTGCTGATCTCGCTTTTCTTTCTGGCCATCATGGTGCCGGGACTCTTCATCGACAGGATCATCCGGCGGCTGACGCGCAGCGTCAACCTCGTCTCGCTCGCATTGATCTGCGTCGGGCTGCTCTGCGTGGGTGTTTTCCGCGACAAGACGATGCTCGTCGTCGGGGTTCTGTGCGCGGGCTTCGGCTACGGCGTGATCCAGCCCGTCATTTACGACAAGGCGGCGACGATCGCTCCGCCGCGCTCGGCGACGCTGGCGCTGTCGTTCGTGATGGCGATGAACTATCTGGCCGTGATGGTCTGTCCCTTTATCGTGGACCTTTTCCGGCATCTGTTCGGAACCCACAGCGACCGTTTCCCGTTTTTCTTCAATGCGGCGCTGGTGCTGGCGCTCGCGCTCGTCACGTTCCGCCGCCGGGACGATTTCATTCTCGGACTCGACGAATCCTATTACAAAAATTAGCGGAACCACTTGATAATAATGTAAAAAGGTTTATTTTTGTACTGAAAAGTCACTTTTTACGATTATCAAGAGATGAGAAAAATCTTGTTCATGGCTCTGGCGGTCCTCATTGCGGTCGGCTGCGCGGAGTCCGAGAAAGGTACGCTTTGCGTGAAGATCGCTCCGGCCATCCGTACGCGCGTCACGGGCCTGCATTTCGATACCGGCGACCGCATCGGTCTGACGATCTTCAAAGGGGCTGCCCCGTACGCCGAGAACGTGCCGATGACCTACGACGGCACGGCTTTCACGGCGTCCGGGCTGTCGTGGTACAACGACCTGAATGAAAAGTCCGTATTGACGGCCTATTATCCCTATGCCGAAGGCGGAAGACCCGACGAATTCACCGTCTCCTCGGACCAGACGCAGGGCAACGGGCCGTCCGACCTGCTGGCGGCCGTGAAAACCGACGTTACGCCCGTTTCGGCGCCTGTCGGCATGGTTTTCTACCATGTGATGTCGCAGCTGACGATCGTGGTCTCCAACAGTTCGAGTGCGGCGGTGACCGGAGTCAGCGTCGGCGGACTCGTTCCGACGGCCGAGATCGACTATTCGGTGCCGAAGGCAGCGGCCAAAAGCGGCGTTGCCGCTGCGGAGGTCAAAGCCTGCGAGGTGAAGCCCGGCGCTACCTATCGCGCGATTCTGGTGCCCCAGCAGGCCGCCCTGACCGTCACGGTCACCACGGACGACGGCAGGAGCCACACTAAAACCCTCTCTTCGGCACAGCTCGAAAGCGGCAGACGGTACGATATGTCGGTTCTCGTTACCAACGAGGAGATCCAAATTTCGCTCAGCGGCGATATCGGTGATTGGGAAGACGGCGGATCGCTCGACGGCAGCGGCGGCGGTGACGGCGGCGACGACGATTCGCAGACGCTCTCCTACGGGGGCGTGACCTACCGGACGACGACTGTCGGGGAAACGGTCTGGATGGCCGAGAACCTGCGCTATGTGCCCGACGAAGCGTTGCTGACGAAGGGCATTTGGTATCCCGACGGCAACGAAGATGCGGAGTACGTCCGCGAACACGGCATGCTGTACTGCTTTACTGTGGCGCTGGGCGGCGCACAGGTCGTTTCCGGCGCTCCGGTCCGGGGAATCTGCCCGGAGGGCTGGCATGTACCTTATATCGACGAACTGCAAACGCTGGCGGCGGGTCCCGATTGCGGGTTTACGCTCGCCGGCATGTGGAATTCCGTTTCAAAGAACTATGTCTCGTCTGCTAAAAGCGGTTATCTGATGAGCGCCGCGACCGACGACGGGGGAAGCAGCTACAGTGCGCTGTTGTTCTATGCGTCCGGCGGCAATCCGTCGCCTTCGTCGCTGCCGGCGGGTAACGGAGTCTCGCTTCGCTGCGTGAAAGACGCGAAATAGTGCGCTGAACCGCTGCAACGAAACAAAGGTCCCCGAAAACGGGGACCTTTTCTGTAGTGCGGTTGCACTGCGTTTTTTGTGTTTTGCCCGGTCGCGCCCGGCGTCAGTCGCGGTTCAGGAAGAAGATCGGAATATTGGCCACGAACACGTCGTCGCCGCAGAGCCGGTCGCGTTTGGCGATCAGTTCGCTCAGCAGGATGTCGCCGATGACGTAGTTGCTCTTTTCGCTGGTGTACTGTTCGTGAATCTTCGTGAAGTTCAGGATGCCGTGAATGTCGGTATCCGTGTACCGGACGTATATCTTCAGCGTGATGTCGGTCGTATAGTCGGGCTTCTGGATATAGCTCAGCTTCTTGTATTCGTAGCGGTAGCCGTGCAGGCGGGCCATGATGTCGCTCAGGATCGACGAAGCCGTCGGAAGGCTTCCGGCCCCCTTGCCGAACATGAACTGCCGGTCGTAGCACTCGCCGCGGATCACCACGCCGTTGTACTCGTCGTCAACGCTGTAGATATACTTGGCGGGCGTCACGAACTCCGGCATGACGAACATCGTGAAGTGTTCGTCGCTCACCTTCACGACCTGCGCCACCAGCTTGATTTTGACGTTTTTCTCGCGGGCGTACTGGATGTCCGCATCGTGAATCGTCGAAATGCCGTACGTGAAGATACGCTCCGGCGCGACATAGGTGCCCAGCGCGTGTACCGTGATGATTACCAGTTTGAACAGCGAATCGTAGCCTCCGATGTCGAACGACGGGTCGCTTTCGGCGAATCCCAGCGCCTGCGCCTGCGCGAGTGCGTTGGCGTAGGAATCCTTGTGGTCGAAAACGCGCGAGAGGATGTAGTTCGACGAACCGTTCAGGATACCCTTCACTTCGAGCAGCAGGTCGTTGTCGTAATACTCTTCGAGGTTGCGGATGACCGGAATCGAACCGCACGACGAGGCGTCGTAAAGCAGCGCCACGTTGTGCTTTTTCTGGATTTCGATCATTTCGGGCAGGTGGTGCGCCAGCATCGTCTTGTTGCCCGAAACGACGGGAATCCCTTTCAGCAGGGCGCTTTTCACGATGTCGTACGACGCTTTGGCGTCGTCGATCACCTCGACGATCAGGTCGATTTCGGGATTGTCGAGTATCTCTGCCGGGGAGTCCGTGAAGTGCGAACGGTCGATCGAACGGGGTTTGTCGAGCGAGCGGACGCAGATTTTGACGATTTCGGCATTGGCGTTCTTCGATTTGCGGACCACTTCGTAAATACCTTGTCCGACGACGCCGAATCCGAACAGGCCGATTTTAATTTTACCCATATGCTGCATGTTTGTTGATTATTCGTTATTCATGAACGGACGGAGGATGTCGTTCAGCTGTTCGTGCTCGACCAGAAATCCGTCGTGTCCGAACGGCGAGTCTATTTCGTGGTAGACGCTTCCGGCGATCATGCCCTGCAGTTCACGCATCTCGGCCGGGGTGAAGATGATGTCGGTCGTAATGCCGACGACGATCGTGCGGGCCGCGATCCGACTCAGGGCGGCCGCTACCCCGCCGCGTCCGCGTCCTGCGTCGTGGGTGTCGAATGCGTTGAGAATGGCGTAATAGGAGTAGGCGTTGTAGCGTCTGCAGAGCTTCTCTCCCTGATACTGCTGGTAGCTCGATGCGCGGTGTACGGCCGGAAGCTCCTCGCGGTCCTGCTGCGTGAGGTTGTAGCCCAGCGATCCCCTGTAGGTCAGCAGGCCGATGGCGCGGGCCGCCGCAAGACCGGCCATTCCCGCGTCGTCGTGCGGCTCGCCGAACGTCCGGTCGGCTTCGATGGCCATGCGCTGCGTCTCGTCGATGGCGATGCTCCACGGCGACGCCTTGGCCGAGGTGGCGATCAGCACCAGTTTGCCGATGCGCTGCGGCTCCGTGACGGCCCATTCGACGGCCTGAAATCCGCCCACCGAACTTCCGACCAGCGCGCCGATGCGTCCGATGCCGAGGGCGTCGGCCAGCAGGATGTGCGCCCGCACGATGTCGCGGATCGTGAAGGGCGGGAAATCCCGGTAGTACGGTGTGCCGGTTTGCGGATTCGTATGAAGCGGTCCCGTCGTGCCGTAGTGCGAGCCGAGGATGTTGGCGCAGACGACGAAATGACGCGCCGGATCGAGGAACTTCCCCGTTTCGACCGTGTGCGGCCACCAGTCCGCGACGTCCGAATTGGCCGTCAGCGCATGGCAGACCCACACCACGTTGTCGTGCGCGGCGTTCAGTTCGCCGTAGGTGTGATAGGCGATCTTCAGCTCCGGCAGCGTGTGTCCCGTTTCCAGCCGGAACGGTCCGGGGGCTATGTAAATGCGGGGTTCCATTACAGATGTTTCAGCGCTTCGTTCAGGTCTTCCTTTATGTCGTCGATATGCTCGATGCCGAGCGAAAGCCGCAGCAGGTTGGGATATACGCCCGAAGCGGCCAGCTCCTGTTCGCCGAGCTGGGCGTGGGTGGTCGATGCGGGGTGTATGAGCAGCGTTTTCGCGTCGCCGACGTTGGCCAGATGGCTGATCAGACCGAGGTTGTCTACAATCTTCGACGCCTGCTCCGCACTGCCTTTCACACGGAACGTCAGCACGCCGCCGAAACCGTTGCGGAGGTATTTCTTCGCCAGCGTGTGGTACTTGCTGCTTTTGAGTCCCGGATAGCTGACGTGTTCGATCTTGGGATGCTTCTCCAGCCACTCCGCGACCGCAAGTGCGTTGTCCACGCTGCGCTGTACGCGCAGCGAGAGCGTTTCGAGTCCCTGCGTCAGCAGGAACGCGTTGAACGGGCTGATGCAGGGGCCGATGTCGCGCAGCCCTTCGCAGCGGGTGCGGGTCGCAAAGGCGGTTTTGCCGCACTCTTTCCAGAAATTGAAGCCGTGATATCCCTCCGAGGGTTCGCTCAGCAGCGGATATCTGCCGTTGCCCCAGTCGAAGTTGCCGCCGTCCACGACTACCCCGCCCAGACTCGTGCCGTGCCCGCCGATCCACTTGGTCGCCGAGTGCGTCACGACGTTCACGCCCCATTCGATCGGCCGGCAGAGGAATCCGCCCGCGCCGAACGTATTGTCGGTCACTACCGCAATGCCGTGCTTGTGCGCCAGCGCGACGATGGGTTCGAAGTCGGGGACGTTGAATTCGGGATTGCCGATCGTTTCCAGATAAACCGCTTTCGTACGGTCGTCCATGAGCGATGCGATGCTTCGGATGTCGTCGCCCTGAGCGAAGCGCACTTCGACGCCGATGCGGGCGAACGTATGCTTGAACTGGCTGAACGTGCCGCCGTAGAGAAACGACGTGCTGACGATATTGTCGCCCGCTTCGACCAGATTGCTGAACGCCAGATACTGGGCGGCCATGCCCGATGCGGCGGCCACGGCCGCCGTGCCTCCTTCGAGCGCAGCCATGCGCTCTTCGAAAACCGAAGTCGTGGGATTGCTCAGACGGGTGTAGATGTTACCCTCTTCGCGCAGGGCGAAGCGTGCCGCGCCTTGTTCGGCGCTATCGAAAACATAGGACGTGGTCTGGTAGATCGGCAGTGCGCGCGAACCGGTCACGGGATCGGGCTGCTGGCCTGCGTGTACCTGCAGCGTTTCGAATCGGTAGTTTTTCGGAGTCATATTTCGCTGTTTGTTCGTTACAAAAAAATCCGACCTCGAAGGAAGCCGGATTGTATCGTTTGTGCATACGGAAAGGTTACACCCGGCGGAATCGGCTGCGCATGCACATCATACCCATGGTCATCATACCGCGGAGTGTTCCGCAGTACGGGCTGTCGTATGTGTTCATTGCAGTCATTTCAGCGTTCGGATCTGTTTCCTATGGTGCAAATATAGCGGTTTTTTTGAGTTTTACGCTCGCCGCGGGATATTTTTTTGGAAAAACCTTTTCCGCGGTCGGAATTTTGCATGCCAAAGATGCGATTGCGGCCTGTTTTGTTAAATAAATGAGCGGAAATGATTTGGAATTGAAAATAATGTTTATCTTTGTCTCGAAGAATGTGCGCAATGCACAAGGGATAGACTAAAATTATCAGATTTATGAAACGACTTTTCGCTGTCGCATTGTTTGCGACAACGTTTTTGGCTATTTCATGCCAAAAAGAGACGAGCGAAGGCGAAGGTGGCGGACAGCAACCCGTTGCTGCCGTGCCTGCGGACTTCGATTGGAAGATGACACGTGACGTATCGGCTGCGGTCGGTATGCCGAGTGTCAGCGGACTTGTTCCCGACTATGCCGTCGTACGCATCTATTCGTCGCCCGTGCTGGCCGACGAAAATATCGTTGCGATGGGTGTCGTAAAGGCTTCGCAGCCTGTTTTCTCGACGGCCATGACGCTGCCCGCCGGGGTCAGGAACCTTTATGTGCAGACTACCCTGCCCGACGGTACCGTGTCGGTCAGCATGCAGCCGGTTTCCGCGGCTCTCAACGTTGCGGGCGCCGTGATGAAAAGCGCCGAAGTGCCGAAAATCCGCACTTCCGCTGCTACACGCAGCGAAAGCTCGTCGATGCCCGATTATCCGACATTGCCGGTTAAGACGGAAAGCGACTTCGCCGAAGGCGCGGTTATCCGCCAGACGCCGGCGGGCAATATCGACCTCGGAGCCAGCTGGATCGCCAAACCCTATGCCGCGGCGGCGGAATATTACATTCCCGCGGGCGCCGAGGTTACGGGCAATATCAATTTGAACGGCAAGTTCTCGCCCCATTCCGCTCCGGTTCTCTACGTGGCGGGCAAACTGACGCTCAATGCGTCGGTTACTATCGGACAGGCGACCCTTGCGGTGCTTCCGGGCGGTGAAGTATATATCAAGGAGGCGAAAGCCAACCTCCAGCAGAATGCGGTCAATCCGGCCATCTATGTATTCGAGGGCGGTACTTTTACGACCGATCAGACGAGCTTCTCCTGCAAGACCATCGTCAACGAAGGCACGTTCGTTGTCAACGGACTGTTCAACGTCAACACCTCCTGCGAGTTCTACAACGGAGCGTCGGCCGCATTGCAGGCGGGTGAAGTCGAAGTCACCAACAAGGCGAAGCTCTACAACGACGGCAAGGTCGAAAGCGCTGATTTCCGGCTCAATACCTACGCCGAGCTTCACAACTGCGAGAACGGCACGGTTGCCATCGACGGGACCTTCTATGTGACCAACTATTCGGTGACCTACCAGAAAGGTGTGGCCACGATGGATAAACTCGAAGCCCGCGGCGGCGGTACGCTTTACGTGAACTGCTATACCGCAGCGGACGACGTCATTGCCGAAGGTGCGAAATTCTACATCGCTTCGGGTTCGGGTCTCGACGCCGGAACGGTATATTTCAACAGCAATACGGAGCTGTATGCCGCAGCCGGTTCGATCTTCTCCATGAACGAATACAATGCGAGCAGATCGGGCGGCAACGTGCGCATCGTCAGTCAGGCGCAGGCCGACCAGCCGATGGCCGTGGTCGTGATCCGGGAAAAGGGCGTCAGCTCGCGTTATTACGGCACCAAGTTCGAGGGTCTTATGGAGGTCGTCTACGACAATGCGGCCGATGCGAAATACGTCATCGACGCCGGCAGCCTGATTGGCGGCGCCGTGATGCGCGACAAGCAGACGGTCGTGATTGCCGAGAGCAAATGCAACGGAGGCAAGGAACCTGTGACTCCCGATCCGGAGCCGGAACCCGAAATCATCGAGGTGATCGGTGCGCCCTACACCTATTGTTTCGAGGACGGCTGGCCGTGGATCGGCGATTACGATATGAACGACGTGGTCGTCGTGACCGGCATCGACCGGCTCGTGAACAAGGAAAGCGGCAAGGTGGGTTCCATCCGCATCAATTGGGAGCTGAAAGCCGCCGGCGCCGCGCACCTCAATGCGTTCGCCGTGCAGCTGGACAAGGTCGCCGCTTCGCAGGTCGCCAGTGTCGAGACGACGAACACGGCCTTCGGCAAAGGCGCATTCGCTGGACCGGGTCTCGAATCCGGCAATGAATATGCCGTCATTCCGCTCTTCAATACCGCGCAGGAGATTCTCGGCGAAGGCACCTACATCAATACCTCCAAAGGTACGGCGCCCGTTCCGACCGTGAAGCATACGACGACCGTGACTTTCACCCAGCCCGTCGATGCGGCTGCGGTGCTGGAGTCGGCCGTCAATGCCTTTATCGTCGTCAATTCGAAGAGTTCGGGCGTATTCAGCCGCGATACCGAGGTGCATATGCCGACCTACAAGCCGACCGGATTCGCGGTCGTTTCGGGCAATACGTTCACCGAAGCCGAGCCGTACAAATACTTCGTGTCGAAGGGAACGGGTATGAAGGACAACTACATGATGTGGGCGCTGATGATTCCGGGCGAGTTCCGCTACCCTGCCGAGCGCAAGGACATCCGCACCGCCTATACCTATTTCAACGCATGGGCCGCATCGGGCGGTGCCCAGCACGTGGATTGGTACGAGGACGAAGCCGACGAGGATATGCTCTATTAAAGATTCGTATCGGTTATTCCGAACCGCAAGGCCGCAGGTTTTTCCTGCGGCCTTGTTTTGTGTGGGGAGACCTTCCTCTTCCTCTTCCTCTTCCTCTTCCTCTATTGAACCGCCGAAAAAAAACGCTCCGCAACGATTCGTTGCGGAGCGTTCTGATGTTACGAAATACGGTTTATCGTTTTCTGTCGATGCGTTCGATGCCCTGCCGGGTCGCCGCGCCGCGCAGAATCGTTCGGCAAAAGAGGTAAACCTCCTCTCGCGTGGCGTTGTTGAGCCGCAGTTCCAGAATCGTCTCCAGTATGCGGTCTGCAAAACTTGCGCCCTCGATTTCGGGAAGCAGCAACCCTTCTTCCTTGCTGGCTTCGAGGTGGTGCGCCAGCTCGCGGCGCCAGAACTCGCGGTGTTCGTCGAAATGGTCCGCATAAATTATTTTATGGCGCAGGTCCGACAAGAAACTGCTTTCGACCATGTAGAGGTTGGCGATATATTCGTACGCCAGCTTGAAAGTCCTCTGCAGGGCGCTGCCGCTGCGTCGTTTCCGGTACGTTGCGATGCGTTCGCGCTGCTTGCTGCTCATCGCGTCGAGACAGGCGTTTATCAGATCGTCCTTGTCGGCGAACATTTCATACAGGGTGCGCTTGGAGATACCCAGCGTCTGGGCGATCTCATCCACCCGGACGGCACGGATGCCGTTCCGGGCGATGAGCGCCTGTGTAATGCGGATGATCTCCTCCTTGGTCGCTCCCCGCTTCATTATTTCGCCTCCTCAGCCATGTCACGACCGCCGCCGAGAGCCTGATAGAGGTTCACGACGCCTTGTATTTCGTCGAAGCGGTCGGCTATCTGAGACAACTGGGCCGAAAGCAGCGACTGCTGGGCGGTCAGCACTTCCAGATAGGTCGTGCTGCTATGCTTCATCAGCAGTTCCGTGCTCTCCACGGCGCGCTCCAGCGCTTCGATCTGCTGTACCCGCAGATCGGCCTTCGCGCGGGCCGACTGGCACTGCGTAAGGGCGTTGTTCACCTCTGCGCCGGCGTTGAGCAGCGCCTGCTGGAACGCCAGCTTGGTCTCCTCCTGCTGCGCCTTGGCGATCTTCACGCGGGCGCGGTTGGCATTGGCGTTGAAGATCGGCTGCAGAAGCGATGCCGCCGCCGACCACAGTATCTTGCCGGGATCCTTGATCCCCATGCCGCTGTTGTTGGTCCATCCGAGCGTGCCGCTCAGCGTGATCGTGGGATAAAGGGCCGAACGTGCTTCGCTGGTGGCGTAGTAAGACTGCATGAGCGAATACTCGGCGCTGCGGATGTCGGGACGGTTCGAAAGCATCTGTACGGGCACGCCCACCGTCAGGTCGTCGGGCAGCCGCTGTCCTTCGAGCCGGCCGCGCTCGATCTGGTGCGGGCCTTCGGCCAGCAGCGTGCAGAGACTGTTCTCGGCCATACGGATCTGGTATTGCAGATCGTGCAGCGACGCTTCGATCGAAAGACAGGTGCCTTCGTACTGGGCGACGGCGGCTTCGTTGGCCATGCCGGCCTCCTTCATCGCCCGCATCGTGCGCACGCTCTCGCGCCATTTCACGGCGGTCTGCTCGGTTACCTCATATTGCCCGTCGAGCATCAGCAGCGTGTAATAGAGGTTTGCAATGCCTGAGATCAGCTGCGTCTTCACGGCCTGCTCGTACTCCCGGCTCTGGGCGTAGAGCGCTTTGGCTTTGCGCTTGGCATTGGTCAGACCGTTGAAAATGTCGATCTGCCAGCTTGCCGTCACGGGAATGTTGTAGGTTTTCGACGGCGTCGCCCAGTCGAAACTGCTCAGGTTGCCCTGCGGTGCGAAGTTGAACGACGGCAGGTAAGCCAGACGCGCCGATTTAAGCGTCGCCTCGGCCTCCTTTACCCGCCATTGCGCCGACTGCAGGTCGGTGTTGTTCTCCAGTCCCTGCCGGATAAGCGTCTGCAGGTAGGGATCGGAGAACATCTCTTCCCAGCCGATATTGCCGATCGTCATCGTATCGGCGGTTTCGGCCGTGCCGTAGAGTCCGTCGGTTTTCACTTCGGGACGCGTATAGGGCTTGTAGATGCCGCAGCCGGTCATGGCCGCTGCGGCCAGTATGATAATAAGCTTTTTCATCTTGTTACTCTTTCTCGTTTTTACACTCCTCCAGCTCGGCGCGCACGGCCCACTGCGGATCGGGATCGAACTCCAGCGGCTTGACCTTCTCCTGCAGGGTCTGGAAGACGATGAACAGCGTCGGTACGAGGAACAGCAGCGCCAGCGTTCCGACGATCATACCTCCCACGACACCCGAACCGAGGGTGGAGTTGCCGTTGGCGCCCACACCGTGCGAGAACACCAGCGGAATCATACCGAATACGCAGGTGAGGACGGTCATCAGGATAGGACGGAGACGGGCCTTGGCGGCGGATACGGCGGCCTGCGTGAGGCTCATGCCCGCGGCGCGTCGGTCGGCGGCGTACTCCGTAATCAGGATGGCGGTCTTCGAAAGCAGACCGATCAGCATGATGATACCCGTCTGCAGGTAGATATTGTTCTCCAGCCCCATCATCTTGGCGAAGAGGAACGAACCCAGCAGACCGCACGGCACGGAGAGAATGACGGCGAACGGAATCAGGAAGCTCTCGTACAGAGCGCTCAGGATGAGGTAGATCAGCAGGAGACAGATGCCGAAGATGATCGTCGTGTTGCTGCCTGTCTGCGCCTCCTCGCGGGTGATGCCGTCGAAGTCGTAACCGTAGCCTTTCGGGAGCACCTGCGCCGCGACTTCCTGAATGGCGCGGATGGCGTCGCCCGACGAATATCCGTCGGCGGCGGTGCCGTTCACGGCGATCGAGCTGTACATGTTGAAGCGGTTGAGCACTTCGGAGCTGTAAACCCTCGTCAGGTCCACGAACTGTCCCAGCGGAGCCATCTCCCCGTTGTTCGTACGCACGAAGACGTTATTGAGCGACTCGGTGTTGAGACGGTATTTCGGGTCGGACTGAATCGTCACATAGTACATCTTCGAGAAGCGGTTGACGTTCGAAACGTACTGGCCGCCGTAGTAACCCGAAAGCGTCGAGAGGATCGCGTTGGGCGATACGCCGGCGCGTTTGGCCTTCGCCGCGTCGATGCTTACGACGTACTGCGGGAAGTTGATGTTGAAGGTCGAGTAGGCCATTGCGATCTCCGGACGCTGGTTCAGCGCTCCGATGAACCGCAGGTAGATGTTGTAGAAGTCGGTCAGGCTGCCGTCCGACTTATCCTGCAGGTGCATGGAGAAACCGGTCGAGGTGCCGTAACCCGAAATCATCGGCGGCGCCACGGCGAAGATCTGCGCGTTCTTGATATCGGCCGTGCGTCCGTAGATCTGACCGATGACCGCGTTTACGGCATCCGTTTTTTCGGGACGTTCCTCCCAATCCTTCAGCTTGATGATACACATACCGTAGGACGAGCCCTGACCGGCGATCATACCGTAGCCGGCCACCTGCATGAAGTCCCTGATCTGGGGAATGGCCTTGATGCGGGCGGAGACCTCTTCCATGACCTGATGCGTTTCGGCGAGCGAAGTGCCCGGAGCCGTCGTGACGTTGACCATGATCGTACCTTGGTCCTCGTCGGGCACCAGACCCGTCTTCGTGGTGTTCATCAGTAAGACAAGGGCGGCGAACGCCAGTCCGAGCGTGGACCACATCAGCCATTTGTGCTTGATGAAGAGCAGTACGCCGTGCTTGTATTTGTTGATCATGGCGCTGAATCCGCTGTTGAAAGCCTTGCGGAAGCGTGCCGCGAAGTTGTCGCGCATTTCGCCGTTCTCGTCGAGATACGGTTTGAGGAGCAGTGCGCAGAGGGCCGGGGAGAGCGTAAGGGCGTTGATCGCCGAGATACCGACGGCCACGGCCATCGTGATACCGAACTGCGTGTAGAATACGCCCGACGTTCCGCCCATCATGGCTACGGGAATGAACACGGCCATGAAGACCAGCGTCGAGGTGATGATCGCCGAGGTGATACCCGACATGGCGTCGATGGTTGCCATATAGGAGGACTTATATCCCACGTCGAAACGCGCTTGGACAGCCTCCACCACGATAATGGCGTCGTCGACGACCGTACCGATGGCAAGGACGAGCGCGAAGAGCGTCAGCAGGTTGATCGAGAATCCGGCCACCGAGAGGAACGCGAAGGTTCCGACCAGCGCCACGAGGATCGAGATCGTGGGGATCAGCGTCGAACGGATATCCTGCAGGAAGACGTATACCACGAGGATAACGAGCAGGATGGCTTCGATCAGCGTCTTGATCACTTCGTTGATCGAGGCGTAGAGGAAGTCGTTCACGCTCTGCAGATGTGCGATGGCGACGCCTTTGGGCAGTTCGCTTTCGACCTCTTCGAGCAGTGCGTTGATCTCGTTGACGACCTGCGTGGCGTTCGAACCGGCGGTCTGGAAGACCATCGTGCTGACGCCCGGATGGCCGTTGGTGTAGCCCTTGTAGGCATAGGATTCGCTGCCCAGCTCGATGTCGGCGACGTCTTTCAGGTGCAGGATCGTACCGTCGGGTTGTGCGAGGAGTACGATTTCCCCGAATTCCTCCGGAGTCATCAGACGTCCGCGGTACTTCATCGTATACTGGAACGTGTTCTGCGAGTTTTCACCCAGCGTACCGGTTGCCGACTCGATGTTCTGCTCGGCGAGGGCCGCCGTTACGTCCGACGGGATGAGCTTGTACTGGGCCATCACGTCGGGCTTGAGCCAGATACGCATCGAGTAGTCGGCTCCCAGCGTGAAGGCTTCGCCGACGCCCGCGATACGGAGAACGCGCGGCTCGATGTTGATCTTCAGATAGTTCGACAGGAACGTCTCGTCGTAGGAGTCGTCGGGGCTGTAAAGCGAGAATATTTTCACCATGGAGGTTTGGCGCTTCATGGTGGTCACACCGATCTGCGTCACCTCCGAGGGCAGCTGTCCGGTAGCGCGCGATATTCGGTTCTGCACGTTGACGGCGGCCATGTCGGCATTGATTCCCTGACGGAAGTAAACCGTTACGGATGCGCTGCCGACTGCGGCGCTGGAGGTCATGTAGGTCATGTCCTCCACACCGTTGATAGCTTGTTCGAGCGGTACGATGACCGATTTCTGGATGGTCTCTGCGCTGGCTCCCGGATAGGAGGCGCGCACCATCACCGTCGGGGGAGCGATGTCGGGATACTGCTCGACGGGCAGCGTCGCGAGACCGATAAGACCGGCGATTACGATTACGATGGATATGACCGACGCCAGTACGGGTCGTTCGATAAAATGTTTCAGTGTCATAGGTTATTCCTCCTTTTCGGTTTGGGTTGTGGCCTCAGGAGCGGCCTGCGCTGCGGCGCCCTGCCCCTTGACGACAATGGGCGTACCTTCACGCAGCAGACCTACGCCTTCGGCAACGATCACATCGCCCGGCGTAAGTCCGGACTTGACGATATACTCTCTGCCGTTGTTGATTTTCTCCACGTCGATCATCGACGATGTGGCTTTGCCGTCCTCTACCTTATATACGTATACCTTGTTCTGCAGTTCGAAGGTCGCAACCTGCGGTACGACTACGCAGTCTTTGTGGATGTTGGGCACGATCACGCTGCCGGCGCCGCCGCTATGGAGCAGGCCGTCCGCATTGGGGAACACGGCGCGCAGCTGTACGCTGCCCGTCGAGGTGTCGATGACGCCGCTGATCGACTCGATGCGGCCCGTCCGGTCATAGACCGAACCGTCGTTGAGCACCAGCCGTACGTCGGGCATGTTCTTGAGCGTGTTGGCGATCGAACCGTACTGACGGGTCAGGTTGAGCAGCTGGTTCTCGGTCATCGAGAAGTAGACGTATACGTCCGAGTTGTCCGATACGGTCGTCAGCGGCTGCGGAATCGATGCGCTGACCAGCGCGCCGACACGGTACGGCAGCGTTCCCACCACGCCGTTGGCCGGAGCCTTCACGACCGTATAGGAGAGGTTGTTGGCGGCGTTTACGCGCTGCGCTTCGGCCTGCGCGAGCTGGGCCTTGGCAGTCAGCAGCGTGTTTTCGGCCGTCAGCAGGTCGTACTGCGAAACCACGTTCTTGGCGTAAAGCTCCTTTTTGCTGTCGTAGGTGAGCTGCGCCGTGGCTACGCCGGCTTTGGCAGCCGCCACGTTGGCTTCTGCGGTCTGCAGCGCCGCTTTGTACGGCACCTGATCTATGATGAAAAGGGGCTGGCCTTTCGAAACGGTCTGACCCTCGTTTACGCAGAGTTCGAAGATGGTTCCCGAAACCTGCGGATAGATGGCGATGTCCTGACGTCCGCGGATGGTCGCCGAGTAGTTGATCGGGATTTCGCGGTCGGTAGTGGCTATGGTCATCACGGCGTATTCCGCGGGGCCCATTGCCGTCGGTGCCTGTCCGCACGAAACGGCTGCCATGAAGCAGGCCATGACGGCTGCTTTCACAAATGTTTGCTTCATAATTCTCCTCTTTTTTAAACTAAAAAAACTTTTTACGGTGCAAAAGTACCGTAAAAAGGCCGACGATATGCCATTATATTGCGAACAGTGTTGGTGTTTTTCGGAACAAAATTTAGGAAATTAATGAAAAAAGCGTTAAATTTGTTCGAAAAAAGAATTGTTATGTCAGCGACTAACCCCATAATAACCACACCGGAAGAACAGTTCGTCGTCGGAGAGTCCGATTTCGCCTTTTTCGGCAATTATGCGAGCCGCTGCGAAGGCGGGGCGATCCTCTACTGCCGCAAGGGCAGCGCCGAGGCCACCGTGAACCAATATTGCGGTCAGGTGCGCCGCAACACGCTGATTCTGGTGCTGCCCGGCTCGCTGCTGATGCTGACCAACCGCACGGAGGATTTCCGGATGACCTTCTGCGCCTTCTCGCGGGACCTTTTCGCCGAAGCCGGCTTCCGTCTCGAACCGTCGTTTTTCAGGATGCTGCGCGAAAATCCGATCACCTATCCGCCCGCCCGCATCGTGGAAGGCGCCAGTACTTGGTTTCAGATGGCCGCATACACCTACCGCGACCGCAACAATGTGTTCCGCAATACGATTATCCGCAACCGCCTGCAGAACGTGCTGCTGGAGATTTACGACAAATTGCAGCGTTACGCCAACATGCAGCAGCAGACGCCCGAAACGACGACGCGCCAGACGGAGCTTTTCCACCGTTTCGTCGCGCTGGTGCACGAACACAGTTCGCAGCAGCGCGAGGTGTCGTTCTATGCCGACAAACTCTGCATTTCGACACGTTATCTCTCGACCATCGTGCGCAATATCGCGCATAGCTCGGCCAAGGAGTTCATCGACCGCTCGGTGCTGCTGGAGATCAAGATGCTCCTGCAGTCGACGGATCTGTCGGTGCAGGAGATCGCCTACCGCCTGCATTTTCCCGACCAGTCCTATCTGGGGCGTTATTTCAAGAAGCATACGGGCGAGTCTCCCACCGAGTACCGCAACACGAAAAAATAAGCTGCCCCGATACCGGGGCAGTTTTTGTTTCGCGCCGGCTGTCGTGTTTGGACCCTGAATTGCAGGGCATGTCGTAAAATACGAAAGATTATGAGCAAGACGATTGAAATTCTTGGGGAAAAGGCCGAATACTACCTTTCCCATGTGTGCCGGACCATCGACAAGAAACTGCTGTACCTTCCCGCGCCCGACACCGTCGACCGGGTCTGGATGGAGTCCGACCGCAATATCCGCACCCTCGGCAGCCTGCAGTGGATACTCTCCCACGGCCGTCTGGCCGGTACGGGCTATGTGTCGATCCTGCCCGTGGATCAGGGCATCGAACATGCGGCCGGCGCGTCGTTCGCTCCGAATCCGGCCTATTTCGATCCGGAGAACATCGTGAAGCTGGCCGTCGAGGGCGGCTGCAACGCCGTGGCTTCGACCTTCGGCGTGCTGGGCGCCGTGGCGCGCAAATACGCGCACAGGATTCCGTTCATCGTGAAACTCAACCACAACGAACTGCTCTCCTACCCCAATTCCTACGATCAGGTGATGTTCGGCACCGTGCGTGACGCTTGGAACATGGGCGCCGCCGCCGTCGGCGCCACGATCTATTTCGGCTCGGAGGAGAGCCGCCGCCAGTTGGTCGAGATCGCCGAGGCGTTCGATTATGCCCACGAGCTGGGCATGGCGACGATCCTGTGGTGTTACCTGCGCAACGGGAGCTTCAGGAAGGACGGCGTCGATTACCACGCTTCGGCCGACCTCACGGGGCAGGCGGACCATTTGGGCGTGACCATCAAGGCCGACATCGTGAAGCAGAAGCTTCCGGAGAACAACGGCGGTTTCCGCGCCATCGGTTTCGGCAAGACCCGCGACGAGGTTTACACGAAGCTGACCACCGACCACCCCATCGACCTTTGCCGCTATCAGGTGGCCAACGGCTATATGGGCCGCGTGGGGCTGATCAATTCGGGCGGCGAGTCGCACGGCGCGTCCGATCTGCAGGAGGCCGTCATGACGGCCGTGGTGAACAAACGCGCCGGCGGCATGGGCCTCATCAGCGGCCGCAAGGCTTTCCAGCGGCCCATGGACGAAGGCATAGCCCTGCTCAACGCCATTCAGGACGTATATCTCGATCCCGAAGTGACGATCGCGTAATAACGGCCCGGCGTATACCGTTCTATATAAGTAAGAAAAAGATAAAATCGTGCATTATGAAAATAACCTTCTTCGGCACGCAGCCCTATGACCGGGAGTCGTTCGACCGCGCCAACGAGCGTTACGGATTCGAATTCAATTACCACCGCAGCCACCTGAACGGCAACAACACTTCGCTGGCGCAGGGGGCCGATGCGGTCTGTATCTTCGTGAACGATACGGCCGATGCCGCCACGATACGCTCTTTGGCGGCGATGGACGTGAAGCTGATCGCCCTGCGCTGCGCGGGATTCAACAACGTGGATCTGAAAGCCGCGGCGGAATACGGCATTCCCGTCGTGCGCGTTCCCGCCTATTCGCCGCATGCCGTGGCGGAATACGCCGTGATGCTGATGCTGACGCTCAACCGCAAGGTCCACCGCGCCTATTGGCGCACGCGCGACGGCAACTTCTCGCTGCACGGCCTGCTGGGATTCGACATGTACGGCAAGACGGCGGGTATCGTCGGCACCGGAAAGATCGCCCGCGAACTGATCCGCATCCTCAAGGGATTCGGCATGGAGGTTCTCGCGTACGACATCTACCCCGACCCGGAATATGCCGTACGGGCGCAGATAGAATACGTGTCGCTGGACGAACTTTACCGCCGCTCCGACATCATCTCGCTGCACTGCCCGCTGACCGACGAAACCCGCTACATGATCGACGGCGCCGCCATCGGCAGGATGAAACCCGGCGTCATGCTCATCAATACGGGCCGCGGTCAGCTGATCCACACCGAAGCGCTGATCGAAGGGCTGAAAGAGAAGAAGATCGGTGCGGCCGGACTGGACGTGTACGAAGAGGAGGCCGCCTATTTCTACGAGGATACGTCGGACCGGATCATGGACGACGACGTGCTGGCGCGCCTGCTCTCGTTCAACAATGTCGTCATGACCTCCCATCAGGGGTTCTTTACACGTGAAGCGCTGGATAATATAGCACACACCACTTTGCAGAATATCAACGATTTCGCCGAGCACCGGGAGTTGCGGAACGAGGTGCGCGCCGAACCGGAAAAAACGATGAATTGAACGATGAAAAAAGTTGTTTTGCTCCGCCACGGCGAGAGCACATGGAACCGGGAAAACCGGTTCACGGGATGGACGGACGTCGATCTGAGCGAAAAAGGCGTCGCCGAGGCCGAAAAGGCCGGCCGGCTGCTGCGCGAGGAGGGCTTTCTGTTCGGGCATGCCTATACCTCCTACCTGAAACGGGCCGTGAAGACGCTCGGCGTCGTACTCGACAAACTGGATCAGGACTGGGTGCCGGTTTCGAAGAGCTGGCGGCTCAACGAGAAGCATTACGGCTCTTTGCAGGGGCTTAACAAAAAGGAGACGGCAGAGAAATACGGCGACGAGCAGGTGCACATCTGGCGCCGCAGTTACGATGTGGCTCCGGCGCCGCTCGGCGAAGAGGACCCGCGTAACCCGCGCTTCGATCCCCGCTACCGCGATGTGCCCGAAGCGGAGCTGCCCCGTACCGAATCGCTGCTCGATACCGTGAACCGGACCATGCCTTACTGGAAATGCGAGATACTGCCGGCGCTCGCTCGCCACGATTCCCTGCTGGTGGTAGCCCACGGCAATAGCCTGCGCGGCATCATCAAACACCTGAAAGGCATCTCCGATGAAGCCATTTCGGAGTTCAATCTCCCGACCGCCGTGCCTTATGTCTTCGAATTCGACGACGGGCTGAATTACGTCAGGGATTATTTCCTCGGCGACCCCGAAGAGATCGCCGCGCTGATGGCCGCCGTCGCCGATCAGGGCCGGAAATAGCGCGGCGCGAATTCCGGCGCGGGAAGGTCGAATTCCCGGCCGTGCCGGATTCCCGGCCTTCATGTTTTAGCCCCCGCTCATTGCGAGCGGGGGCTTTTTGTCGGCGCGGGTGATGCGATCCTCTGGGGTGGCTCCGGTTGCCGCCGCCTGAATGCGATAATGCTTCGTTGCGGCGTCAGTTCGTCGTCCGGTATTCGTTGGGCGACATGCCGACGCACTTCTTGAACAACCGGGTGAAGTGCTGGGGATAGCGGAAACCGAGCTCATAGGCGATTTCGCTGATCGACTTCGTCGCGTCGAATATCCGCTCCTTGGCGATGTCGATCACCTTCAGCTGAATGTACTCCTGCGCCGATTTGCCGGTCTCCTTCTTTATCAGGTCGCCGAAATAGTTGGCCGACAGGTGCAGCTGTTCCGCGCACCAGCGTACCGAAGGCACCCCGTCGCGCTGGGGCGTGTCGCCTTTGAAATAGTCGTTCAGCAGCCGTTCGAACCGGGACAGCGCGTCTTTGTTGACTTCGCTGCGCGTGATGAATTGCCGTTCGTAGAAGCGTATGCTGTAGTTGAGCAGCAGTTCGATGTTCGAGACGATCAGCCGTCTGCTGTGCTTGTCGATGGCGTGGTTCAATTCGCCCGTTATGTTCTGCAGGCATTCGAGCACCACGAGCCGCTCCTGCTCCGAGAGATGCAGGGCCTCGTTGGCTTCGTACGAAAAGAAGGTGTATTCGTCCATGCTGCGTCCGAGCGACGTGCCCCGGATCAGGTCGGGGTGGAACAGCAGCGCCCAGCCTTTGGGCTGAAACACCTCGCCGTTGTCCTCGATGCCGACCACCTGCCCCGGTGCGATGAATACGAGCGTTCCCTCCTGATAGTCGTAATAGTGGCGTCCGTAGCGCATGTCGCCGCATTTGACGTCTTTCAGGAAGACGCAGTAGAATCCGTACATGCGCCGGGCGTGCCGGGCCTTCGGGCATTTCGAAAAGTCGATGACGCTGACCAGCGGATGGAGCGTCTCCTGCCCCATCATTTCGTTGTACTGGTAGACGTGCTCCATTTTTACGATCTCGTCCATATGCTTCGATTATTGTTGTCTGTCACAAAGTTAATGCTTTTTTCCATGCCCGCCGCACCTTCGCGGCCGAATCGGTAATAATGGTATGACGAACCGTAATTCGGGTAATGACACGCCGCCGGAATCGCCCTACTTTTGCAGTGTGAAACGGACCCGAACCCGATAAACCGGGAAAACGGAAGGTGGTCTCGGCTGTCGGAAAACGGGTTTGAAATCAATAAAAGGAGAAAAAAATGGAGTATAGAATTTTGAACAACGGCGTCGAAATGCCGGTTCTGGGTTTCGGTGTCTATCAGGTCGAAGAGACGGTCTGCGAACAGTGTGTATGCGATGCGATTGCGGCGGGTTACCGTTCGATCGACACTGCTTCGGCCTATCTCAACGAGCGGGCCGTGGGCCGGGCGATCCGGCGGAGCGGCGTACCCCGCGAGGAACTTTTCATTACGACGAAACTCTGGGTGCAGGACGCCGGGTACGAGAGCACGAAGCGGGCTTTCGCCAAGTCGCTCGAACGCCTGCAGCTCGATTATCTCGACCTCTACCTGATCCATCAGCCGTTCGGCGACGTCTACGGTTCGTGGCGGGCGATGGAGGAGCTTTACCGCGAAGGGGCCGTCCGGGCCATCGGAGTGAGCAATTTCCAGCCGGACCGGCTGGTGGACCTGATCCTTCACAATGAGGTGGTCCCAGCCGTCAATCAGGTCGAGACGCATCCCTTCTGCCAGCAGACCGAAGCGGCCGCGGTGATGGCCTCCGAGGGCGTGCAGATCGAATCGTGGGCGCCGTTCGCCGAGGGGCGCAACAATCTGTTCGGCAACGGGACGCTGGTGTCGCTGGTCGCGAAATACCGGAAATCGGTCGCTCAGGTCGTCCTGCGCTGGCTGATCCAGCGCGGCGTGGTCGTGATCCCGAAGTCGGTGCGTCCGGAGCGCATGGCCGAAAATATCGACGTCTTCGATTTTCACCTCGCGCCGGAAGACATGGACCTGATCGCAATGCTCGACACCCGGCGGAGCTGTTTTCTGTCACACCGCGATCCTGAGACCGTGAAGTGGCTGGGGACGATGAAATACGAGATGGACTGATCGGCAACTGAGGATATGATGAAAACGCGAAACGATGAAGCAACTAATTTTTATAATTGCGGCCGCACTGCTTGCGGCCGGAACGTGTAACCGGATAAATGCTCGGAATATGGAAAAACCGAAGAAAATCAGTGCGTTCCCCGTCGGGGACAAACTGCCCGAAACATTCTCGAAATATTTTGTCGGTCAGGCTTATCTGGCCCGGCTGACGCGGAACGGGGCGCTCAACTGCCCGATTTCGAACGTTACGTTCGAACCCGGATGCCGCAACAACTGGCATAGCCATACGGGCGGCCAGATTCTCGTCGCCGTGGGCGGCCGGGGATATTATCAGGCCGAGGGCGAGCCGGCCCGCGAGCTGCTGCCGGGCGACGTGGTCGAAATCGCTCCCGATGCGGTGCACTGGCACGGCGCGGCTCCTGACAGCTGGTTCTCGCATCTGGCGATCGAAACCAATCCGCAGACCAACCGCAATACGTGGCTCGGACCGGTGGACGACGCGCACTATTCCGCTGCGACTGCTGCGACCGCCTCCACATCCGCCTCTGCGACCGCTTCCGCCGCCGTGTCCTCGGCCAAGAGCGTGGCTCCGCGCCTGCGCGCCGCGGCCGTCGAGACCCGTGCGCAGCTGTTTTCCGGGTGCGAATCGGAACTTGCGGCGACCGATCCCGAATTAATCGAAATTTTTGATAACTTTGCGTTCGCTGAAGTACTCGGCTACGGCGACCTCGACGTTAAGACGCGGATGATGTGCATCCTCGCGTCGTGCATCGCCGGAGCCGCGCAGACCGGGTTCAGGACGATGCTCGAAGGCGCGCTGAACGTGGGTGTGACGCCCGTCGAAGCGAAAGAAGTGGTCTATCAGGCGGTTCCCTATGTCGGCATGGCGCGGACGGTCGATTTCGTGCATATCGTCAACGAGGTGCTGACGGCGCGGGGCGTTGCGCTTCCGCTCGAAGGCCAGTCGGCGACTTCGCCCGAAACCCGCTTCGAAAAGGGACTGGCGGTGCAGAAGGCTATTTTCGGGGAGCGGATCGATGCGATGCGCGCCGCCGCGCCGGAGAACCAGCAACATATACAGGACTACCTGTCGGCCAACTGTTTCGGCGATTATGTCTCCCGCGGCGGGCTGGATGCGAAGATGCGCGAGCTGCTGACGTTTTCGATGCTCCTCACGCTGGGCGGTTGCGAACCCCAGCTCAGGGGACATATTCAGGGCAACCTGAATGTCGGCAACGACAAGCGGACGTTGTTGGCTGTGGTGACCCAGCTGCTACCCTATGCAGGCTATCCGCGTACGCTGAATGCGATCGCCTGCCTGAACGAAGCGATACCCGAAAACGAATAAAAAAGAAGAAATAGATATGGCGAAGAAAGTATTGATCCTTTCCTCCAGCCCGCGGCGCGGGGGCAACTCGGATCTGTTGTGCGACCGTTTCATGGCCGGGGCGCAGCAGGCCGGACACGACGTGGAGAAGATTTTCCTCCGGGATAAGAAGATAAATTACTGCACGGGCTGCGGCGTATGCTACGGCGGGGCGAAGCCTTGTCCGCAGCGGGACGATGCGGCCGAGGTGGTCGGCAAGATGATCGGCGCGGATGTGATCGTGATGGCTACGCCGGTTTACTTCTATACGCTCTGCGCGCAGATGAAGACCCTGATCGACCGCACCTGCGCCCGTTATACGGAGATGGGCGGCAAGGAGTTTTACTTCATCCTGACGGCCGCCGAAGAGAGCGTTGAGATGATGGAGCGCACCGTGGAGTGTTTCCGCGGATTTCTCGACTGTCTCGACGACCCCGAAGAGCGGGGTGTCGTTTACGGCGTCGGAGCTTGGCAGGCGGGTGAAATCGAAGGAATGCCTGCGATGGACGAAGCCTATGAGCTGGGCCGCCGGGTGTAAACCTAAAATAGAGAACAAAAATGAAACGGATTGTTTTGATAGCGATTATGACGATGTTCTTACCCGATATGAATGCACAGGCGCAGACCGCATCCGGCACGAAGGTGCTGGTGGCCTATTTCTCCCACAGCGGCAATACGCGCGCCATGGCGCGGCAGATCGCCGAAGCGACGGGCGGCGATCTTTTCGAGATCGTTCCGGCCGCGGCCTACCCCGCCGAATACGGAGCCGTCGTGGATCAGGCCAAGAAAGAGATCGGCGGCGGCGTCCGCCCTGCGCTGAAAGGCCGGCTGCCCGATGTCGGGGCGTACGACGTGATTTTCGTCGGCTCGCCCTGCTGGTGGTCCACGGTCGCGCCGCTGGTGGCGACGTTCCTCGCGGGCTGCGACTGGGCGGGCAAGACCGTCGTGCCGTTTATGACCCACGAAGGCAGCCGCATGGGCCGCAGCGAAGAGGATATTCGGAAACTTTGTGCGGGCGCGACCCTGCTCGGCGGGCTTCCCCTACGCGGCGGGGCCGTGAAAGACTCGCGGGACGCCGTACGGAAATGGGTTCAGGGATTGAATCTGACAAAATAAACTATACCAGATGTTGCGAAAAATCAGAATCGCGGCCGCGGCCGTTTTCTTTACGATGATTACGCTGCTCTTCCTCGATTTCACGGGGACGCTGCATGCGTGGTTCGGCTGGATGGCCAGAGTGCAGTTGCTGCCCGCTGTTTTGGCGGTCAATGTCGCCGTCGTTGCGGCGCTCTTGGTGCTGACGCTGTTGTTCGGACGGGTCTACTGTTCGGTGATCTGCCCGCTGGGCGTCTTTCAGGACGTCGCTTCGTGGGCGGGCGGCAAACGGCGCAAAAACCGTTTCACCTATTCCCGTGCCTTGCCGTGGCTGCGTTACGGTATGCTGGCGCTGTTCGTTGCGGTGATGGTGGCCCATATCAAGCCCGTCGCCGAACTGCTGGCGCCTTACAGTGCTTACGGGCGTATCGCGTCGAACCTCTTTGCGCCGCTCTACCGGTGGGGCAACAACCTGCTGGCCTATGCGGCAGAGCGGATCGACAGTTATGCGTTCTATACGGTGGACGTTTGGGTGAAGAGCGGCGTGACGTTCGCCGTGGCCGCCGCGACGTTCGCGGTTCTGGCCGTGCTGGCGTGGCGCAACGGCCGCACCTACTGCAATACGGTTTGTCCGATCGGCACGATATTGGGCTTCGTGTCGCGTTTTGCGGTCTTTAAGCCCCGCATCGACACCTCGAAGTGCAACGGCTGCGGGCTTTGCGCGCGCAACTGCAAGGCCTCGTGCATCGACGCCAAGTCGCACGAAATCGACTACAGCCGTTGTGTGGCCTGCATGGACTGTATCGGCAAATGCCGTCAGCACGCCATCGCCTTTTCGCGCAAACCGGCCGCAAAACCCGCTTCGGAGACCTCCGCGTCCGCAGCGGCGGAGGCTCCGGCAAAGACGGACCGCGGCGTTGCAGCGGAATCTTCGTCAAAGGCGGACCGCGTCGTTGCCGCGGACAGGCCCGCCGACCCTTCGCGCCGCAAATTCCTCACGATCGCGGGCGTTTTGGCCTATACGGCGACCGTGAGGGCGCAGGAGAAGAAGGTGGACGGCGGACTGGCGCTGATCGAGGATAAGAAAGTCCCGGACCGCGCCGTGCCGATCACGCCTCCGGGATCGCTGGCGGCCCGCAACTTGACGGCGCACTGTACCGGGTGTCAGCTGTGCGTGGCGGCGTGTCCCAATCAGGTGCTGCGTCCCTCCGGCAAGCTGATGACCCTGATGCAGCCCGAAATGTCGTACGAGCGCGGCTACTGCCGGCCCGAATGTACGAAGTGTTCCGAAGTGTGTCCCACGGGGGCCATCCGTCCGATCACGGCGGCCGAGAAGTCGGCGACGCAGATCGGCCATGCCGTGTGGATCGCCGACAACTGCGTCGTCAATACCGACGGCGTGGACTGCGGCAACTGCGCACGCCACTGTCCCACGGGAGCCATTCACATGGTGCATAAGGATCCGGATAACCCTGATTCACCGCTTATCCCCGCCGTGAACGAGGAGCGCTGCATCGGCTGCGGAGCATGCGAGAATCTTTGTCCGAGCCGCCCGTTCAGCGCGATTTACGTCGAAGGGCATCTGCGTCACAGAACCGTTTAACAGTCAGGAGTATGAAAGAGAAGAAAAAGATAGACCGCCGGGAATTCCTGAAGGTGCTCGGCGTAGGAGCCGCCGCCACGACCGCCGCGTTGTACGGCTGCAAACCCAAAGGCAGTGCGGCGGGCGACACCGCCGCCGTGGGAGAAGTCCCGACCGACAAGATGACTTATCGCACAACACCTTCCACGGGCGACCGCGTGTCGCTGCTGGGCTACGGCTGCATGCGCTGGCCGACGCGTGCGAAGAGCGATGGTTCGGGCGATGAGATCGACCAGCAGGCCGTCAACGAACTGGTCGATTACGCCATTGCGCACGGCGTCAACTACTTCGACACCTCGCCGGCCTATGTGCGCGGCTGGTCGGAGACCGCCACGGGAATCGCCCTCAAACGGCATCCGCGCGAAAAATTCTTCGTAGCCACGAAACTTTCCAATTTCGACCCTTCGACCCATAGCCGCGCGGCCTCGATGGAGATGTACCGCAACTCTTTCCGGGCCTTGCAGGTGGACTATATCGACTATTACCTGCTGCACGGAATCGGCATGGGCGGCATGGAGTCGCTCCGCAGCCGTTACCTCGACAACGGGATGCTCGATTTCCTGCTCGCCGAGCGCGAAGCGGGACGCATCCGCAATCTGGGATTCTCCTATCACGGCGACATCGAGGTGTACGACTACCTGCTTTCGCGTCACGGGGAGATAAAGTGGGATTTCGTGCAGATTCAGCTCAACTATATGGACTGGAAACACGCCAAGGAGCTCAATGCGCGCAATACCGACGCCGAGTATCTTTACGGCGAACTGGAGAAGCGCGGCATTCCGGCCGTTATCATGGAGCCGCTGCTGGGCGGTCGCCTTTCGAACGTGCCCGATCATATCGCCGCCCACCTCAAACAGCGGCGGCCGACGTCGAGCGTGGCTTCGTGGGCGTTCCGTTTCGCGGGGTCGTTCCCCGGCGTGCTGACCGTGCTGAGCGGCATGAGCTACATGGAACACCTTCAGGACAACCTGCGCACCTATTCGCCGCTCGACGAACTGACCGACGCCGACCGGGAATTTCTGGAGGAGACGGCGCAGCTGATGCTGCGCTACCCCACGATTCCCTGCAACGACTGCAAATACTGCATGCCGTGCCCCTATGGGCTCGATATTCCGGCCATTCTGCTGCATTACAACAAATGCGTCAACGAAGGCAACGTGGCCGCTTCGTCGCAGGACGAAAATTACCGGAAGGCCCGGCGGGCGTTTCTGGTGGGCTACGACCGCAGCGTGCCACGTCTCCGACAGGCGAGCCGCTGCATCGGCTGCAACCAATGCGTGCCGCACTGTCCCCAGAACATCAAGATTCCGCACGAACTGCACCGCATCGACCGCTATGTCGAGCATTTGAAACAGGAAAATCTGTAATACGAAGCCGCCGCAGACCGATTCTGCGGCGGCTTCGTATTTGGCGGCATCGGCGCATTGGAATCCGCTGCGCATTGGTGCCGTCAGCCATTGGATTTGGCTGGGCATTGTGCCGTCGGTCGGATGATTCGGCGGCATCGGCAGTGTGTTGGTCCGGAGCTAGTCTGCCGTATCTACACCGGCAGCAGGATCGAGAACCGGCTGCCCTTGCCGATCTCGCTTTCGACCGAAATCGTGCCGCCGTGCGCTTCGACGAACTCCTTCGAGATGGCCAGTCCCAGCCCGCTGCCCTGCACTTTCGTGCCCGGTACCCGGAAATAACGTTCGAAAATGCTCTTATGGTAGCGCGGGTCGATGCCCCGGCCGAAGTCCTGCACGTAGATTTCGACCGCTTTGTCGTGCTGTACGGCCCCGATGACGATGCGCGACTTTTCGGGCGAATGGTGGATGGCGTTCGACAGCAGATTCGTGATAACCCATGCGATCTTCTCGTTGTCGACGAACAGTTTCGAGATCTTTTCGGGATAGTCTATCTCCACGAAACAGCAGAACCGGTCGGCTAATACCTGCGTTGCCTTTACTGCATAGTCTATCAACTCGATAGGTTTTGTTATCTTAGGCATCAGTTTAAGTTTCCCGGTCTCGATCTGCGTCATGTTCAGCAGTTCGCCCGTGATCGAAAGCAGGCGGTCGCTGCTCTCCCTGATACTGCCCACCAGCTGTTTCTGCTCGTCGTTGAGCTTTCCCAGCCGGTCGTCGCCCAGCAGCTGCAGGCTCATCAGGATCGACGAAATCGGGGTCTTCATCTCGTGCGAAACGGTCGATATGAAGTTGGTTTTGGCGGAGTCCAGCTCCTTGAATTTGGTGATGTTGTTGAGGATGATCAGATTGCCGACGAACTGCTGTTCGCGTCCGCCCACGGGCGTGATGTAGAGCGGTGTGTTGTCCATCTGGAAATAGCTCTCCTTGTTGTCGGCGTATATCTTCAGCGGCTCCTTCTCGGCGTCTTTCCTTTCGTCGCAGAGTTCGCGCAGCAGACGGCGCAGCAGGTCGTTGGACAGGGCTACCTCGGTCGCGTTCCGCCCGATGACGTTTTCCGGAAGGTTCAGCACCGAAAGCGCTTCGCGGTTCATGAAAAGAATGGTCTTTTCGGGATCGAGTCCGATGATCGGCTCGTGGAGCGTGTTTACGATCGCTTCGATGCGTTTTTTCGCCGTCATCAGGTCGTCGAGCGAACTGCGGCGGTACTCGTCGAGTCTGGCGGCCATGTCGTTGAACGACTCGGCGACGGATTCGAATTCGCGGTTGCCCGTAAAGTCGAGCCGCTGCCGGTAGTTGTGGTTGGCGATCTCCTTGATACCCCGCTTCAGGGTGTCGATCGGCCGGAGCACCGTCTGCGGAAACCAGATCAGGATGGCACCTGCGCTCAGAACGCACAGTGCGGCCACGACGATCAGCCACCACATCACGTAGTCGGCGCGCTGCTCCACTCCGGAGCTTTTGCTCCGGATGGCGGCCATGTTCAGCTCCATGATCCGGAAGAGATCCTCGCGTACGGTCTGTATTTCGGCTTCGGTGACGGGGTCGCTCAGCGACGCGATATGCCGTTCGAGCGCCGTGGTCATCTCCTTTTCGCTGATCTCGGTGATGTTCTGCTGCTGCAGGGCGAGACTCTGCCGCAGGACGTGCCGCGACACCGAATCGTGCCCGATGCCGTTCAGCGATCGCAGCATATCCCCGGCGTATTGCAGCGAATTGTAGTTGTCGGCCAATATGGTCCCCGTGGCGTGCGAAAGCTGCCGGACGTAACTGACCGACTGGATTCCGAGCAGCAGGATCATGGCGAACAGCGCGCCGATTCCCAAGGTGAGCCTTCTTTGTATTTTCATGGTTTACGACATAATGTAAAGATCGATGTTCATGCGCGACAGCCTGCCGATCAGGCGGCGCAGCGCAACGATGCTTTTCAGCAGCGAAAATAGCGAAAATTCGGGCCGTCCGGTGCAGACGATACTGATTTTTTGCTCCCGGCACAGCTCCACGATGGTTTCGACCGGCCGGTTGGAGTGTATCTGGCGTATTTCGCCGCCCAGTTCGGTGGCGAGGTTCAGGTTGTTGATCAGGTAACGCTGGTTGGCCAGCGGAATGCGGTCGGCGGCTTCCCGGTCGCTTTGCACGTAAAGCACGACGAACGACGTGTTGAGGTGGGTCGCCATGCGGGCCGTCTTGCGGATCACGCGGCGCGAACGTTTCTCCGAGGAGTCGATGACGGCCAGCAGTTTGTCGTGACGGAACTTGTCGCCCGCGGCGATCTCGTTCTCGACTTTTTTCTCCACGCGCAGGGCCACCTCCTTGAGCGCCAGTTCGCGCAGCTGCAGGATGTTGTCCTGCGTGAAGAAGTTGTTGAGCGCCGCCGCGACCTTGTCGGGGCGGTAGATTTTCCCCGCTTTCAGCCGCTCTATCAGCTCGTCGGCCGTGAGGTCGATGTTCACCACCTCGTCGGCCGTGGCCAGCACGCTGTCCGGCACGCGCTCGCGGACCTCGATCCCGGTGATCTCCTGCACGGATTCGTTCAGGCCTTCGATATGCTGGATGTTGACCGCCGTGATGACGCTGATTCCGGCGTCGAGCAGCTGCATCACGTCCTGCCACCGTTTGGGATTGCCGCTGCCTTCGATGTTGGTGTGGGCCAGCTCGTCCACGACCACGATTTCGGGATGGAGGTTCAGGATGGCCTGCGTATCCATCTCTTCCAGCTCCTTGCCCTTGTAGAAGAGCCTGCGGCGCGGCACGAACGGAAGCCCTTCGGCGAGGGCTTCCGTTTCGGCGCGGCCGTGCGTTTCGATGTAACCGATGCAGACGTCCACGCCTGCGTCGAGCAGCTGATGCGCCTCCTGCAGCATGCGGTAGGTCTTGCCTACCCCGGCGCTCATGCCGATGTATACCTTGAACTTTCCCCGGTGCGAGCGGCGGATCAGCTCCAGAAACCGTTGAACGCTGCCTTCCTTGTCCATACTACATCCTCAATGATATGCCGCCCGTGAAATTGACGTCCTCCGCCGCCGGGTTCCAGCTCAGGGAGGTGAAGATTCCCAACTGCATGGACTTCAATATCTCCCAGCTCTTCGCTGCGCTGACGAAAACGTTCTGTACGTAGAAGTCGCGGTCTATGCCGTACGTGCCGACGGCATTCCACGGAACGATGCCGACGCCGGCTTTCATGCCGACGGTTTTCACGGTGAAGGGATACGACGCCTCGATGTAGGTCGCATAGGCCCGTTTCCCTGCGGCATTTACGTCGGCGGCTCCGAACAGCACGGTGTTCCAAGCCAGCGTGACCGGCGCTTCGGGCGATATGCACCACGCGACGCCCGCCTCGACGCGGTGCGGAGAGTCCGCCCCGAAGCGGAAATAGTTGCGGCTGATCGTGCTCCGGTCGCCCGCGCCGCCTTCCCAGTAAAGGTCCGCCAGCGAGAAGGTCACGGGACCGAGCGCATAGGCCAGCGTCAGGTCCATCTCCTTGTAGGAGGTGGCCGCGAAATCGACCGAACCCCATGCCGTCGCCGAGAAATTTCCGGCCGACAGGGTCATTACGGGCTGTATGCAGGCTCCGGATTCCCAGACGCCGCGCCAGACATAGCCGCTGACGATGTCTGCGCCGCCCGAAATTTTCACGCCGCGCTGCGGCTCTTGTGCGCATACGTCCACGGCAAGCATTGCCGCCAGTGCGGTAATCAGAATTACGATCCAGCGTTTCATGTGTTTGTCCATTTCTTTGAGTTTTTTCATCGCCGTATATTATTTCTGCTCCGGCATTGCGCCTGCTGAGCGGTCGTCGTCGTTGTCGGCCGATTTTGCCGGGACCGCCGCCGTGACGTTCGGCTGCATTGTCTCCAGTGCGATGTTGAGCCGGAGCACGTTGACCTTCTCGGTGCCGAAGAGTCCCAGCCACGGCCTTTGGGTCAGCGAATCGACCAGATGCCGGACTGCGGCCGCGTCGAGTCCGCGGGCTTCGGCTACGCGGCGCACCTGCACCTGCGCGCCGCGCGGCGAGATGTCGGGATCGAGTCCCGAACCGCTTGCCGTCACCATTTCGGAGGGCACTTCCTCACGGGTGAGATAGGGATGCGCCGCAAGGAAATCCTGCACGCGCCGCTCCACTTCGGCCAGATATTCCGGGTTGGTCGCGGCCTTGTTGCTGCCGCCCGAACCGCCGCCGTTGTAATCCACGGCCGAAGGACGGCCCCAGAAGTAACGGGTGTCGGTGAACTGCTGGCCCACGTTCGCCGCTCCGACGGTCCGGCCGTCGAATGTGAGGGTTTCGGCTTGGCCGCTGTCGGGGCCTGCCACGGCCGAGATGCCGCGCAGTACGAGTACGTATCCCACGCCGAGCAACAGGCACATTGCCAGCGTTATTCTGATTGAAATCCAGAAGTTTTTCATAATTGTAGCGATACTTTAAAAGAACATACTTATAAACATGTCTATCAGTTTGATGCCGATGAACGGCACGACGATTCCGCCCAGTCCGTAGATGAAGAGGTTGCGGCGCAGCAGGGCCGATGCGCCGATCGGTTTGTAGGTCACGCCGCGCAGCGCCAGCGGAATCAGCAGCGGGATGATGACGGCGTTGAAGATTACGGCCGACAGGATAGCGCTTTCGGGCGAGTGCAGGTGCATGATGTTCAGGGCCTGCAGCGATGGAATCGAAGCGATGAACAGCGCCGGGACGATGGCGAAATACTTGGCTACGTCGTTGGCGATCGAGAAGGTCGTGAGCGTGCCGCGCGTCATCAGGAGCTGTTTGCCGATTTCGACGATCTCGATCAGCTTCGTCGGGTCGTTGTCCAGATCGACCATGTTGCCAGCCTCCTTGGCCGCCTGCGTGCCGCTGTTCATCGCCACGCCCACGTCGGCCTGCGCCAGCGCCGGGGCGTCGTTGGTGCCGTCGCCCATCATGGCGACCAGCTTGCCCGACCGCTGTTCGCGGCGTATGTATTCGAGCTTGTCTTCGGGTCTGGCTTCGGCGATGAAGTCGTCCACACCGGCTTTTTCGGCGATGTACTTCGCCGTCAGCGGATTGTCGCCCGTCACCATCACGGTCTTCACGCCCATCTTGCGCAGACGTTCGAAGCGTTCGCGGATGCCGGTCTTGATGATGTCCTGCAGTTCGATCACGCCCCGGATCTGCTCGTTCTCGCTGACGATGAGCGGCGTGCCGCCGTTCTCCGAGATGCGGCGCACCGTCTCTTCGATACCCGCCGGGCATTTGTTGCCGGCTTGGGCGGCGATGCGGAGGATCGCTTCCGATGCGCCCTTGCGGATGCGGCGTCCGTCGGGCATATCGACGCCCGAACATTTGGTCTCGGCGGTGAACTGCACCATCTGCACGCCGATCAGCTGCAGGGGATCGACCTTCATGCCCATTTCGGCGCCCAGCTCGACGACGGATTTGCCTTCGGGCGTCTGGTCCGAGACCGACGAAAGCACGCACAGGCGGGTGAACTCTTTGACGCCGTATCCTTGTGCCGGGTGGAATGCCGTCGCTTTGCGGTTGCCGATGGTGATCGTGCCCGTCTTGTCCAGCAGCAGCGTGTCGATGTCGCCGGCGGTCTCGACGGCTTTGCCCGACTTGGTGATGACATTGGCCCGCAGGGCGCGGTCCATGCCCGCGATGCCGATGGCTGACAGCAGTCCGCCGATGGTGGTCGGAATCAGGCAGACGAACAGCGAGATGAAGGCCGCTATGGTGATGTTCGCCCCGACGTAATCGGCAAAGGGCTTCAGCGTCGCGCAGACGATGACGAAGACGATCGTAAACCCGGCCAGCAGGATCGTCAGCGCGATTTCGTTCGGCGTTTTCTGACGCGACGAACCTTCGACCAGCGCGATCATCTTGTCGAGGAAACTCTCGCCCGGCCGCGCCGTAACCTTTACCAGTATGCGGTCCGAGAGGACTTTCGTGCCGCCCGTGACGGAGCTTTTGTCACCGCCCGCCTCGCGGATCACCGGGGCCGATTCGCCCGTGACGGCGCTTTCGTCGATCGAGGCGAGTCCCTCGACGATCTCACCGTCGGCGGCGATCGTGTCGCCCGCGACGCACTCGAAGAGGTCGCCCTGCCGGAGGTCCGAGCTGCTGACGATGTGCGACTGGCCGTCCGGCTCGATGCGTTTTGCGGGCGTCTCCTCGCGGGTCTTGCGCAGGCTGTCGGCCTGCGCCCTGCCGCGGGCTTCGGCGATGGCTTCGGCGAAGTTGGCGAAGAGGAGCGTAGCCAGCAGGACGACGAAGACGATGAAGTTGTACAGCAGCGAACCCTGCGAAGCGTCGCCCGTGACGGCGATGTAGATCAGCAGCGCCAGCATGACGAAAGTGACGGCCTCGACGGTGAACATGATCGGGTTGCGGACCATTTTGCGGGGGTCGAGTTTGATGAACGATTCGCGGAGGCTCCGGCGCAGCAGCGCGCGGTCGAGCAAGGAATTATTTCTGTTTCGTTTCATGGTCATTGCGTTTTTAGAAGGTCAGGTAATCGGCGATCGGTCCGAGCGCCAGCGACGGGAAGAACGAGAGTGCGGCGACGATGATGATGACGGCGAAGGTCATCAGCGAGAAGGTTCCCGTGTCGGTCTTGAGCGTACCGGCGCTTTCGGGAATGAACTTCTTCGAAGCCAGCAGTCCGGCGACGGCCACCTGTCCCACGATCGGGAAATAACGGCCCATGATCAGTGCGATGCCGGTCGAAATGTTCCAGAACGGCGTATTGTCGGCCAGTCCTTCGAAGCCCGAACCGTTGTTGGCCGCCGAGGAGGTGTATTCGTAGAGCATTTCGCTCAGGCCGTGGAACGACGGGTTGTTCAGCCATCCGATTTCGGGATTTGCGGCGGCTATGGCCGCGGAGATTCCGGTGCCGACCAGAATCAGGAAGGGGTGCATCAGCACGACCAGCGTTGCGATCTTCATTTCGCGCGCCTCGACCTTGTGTCCGAGGAATTCGGGCGTGCGGCCGACCATCAGTCCGCTGATGAAGACTGCGATGACGAGGAATGCGAAGTAGTTCATCCACCCCACTCCGACGCCGCCGAACCAGCAGTTGATCTGCATGTTGAGCATCTGCATCATGCCGCTCAGCGGGGTCTGCGAGTCGTGCATCGAGTTTACCGAGCCGTTCGACGTGACGGTCGTCGTCATGCCCCACATGGCCGATGCCGCCGAGCCGATGCGGATCTCCTTGCCCTCCATCGAGCCGAGCTTCTGCGAAATGCCCATCTGCTCGATCTGCCGACTGCCGCCCGTCTCCTGCCATACCGAGAAGATCACGCCGGCGGTGTAGGCGAAGAGCATCACGCCGAAGATCCATGCCGCGAGCCTGCGGCGTCGGATGTAGAAACCGAAGGCCCACACCATCGCCATCGGGAGAATCAGGATCGACCAGCACTCCAGTATGTTGGTGAATGCGTTGGGGTTTTCGAGCGGATGCGCCGAATTGGTGCCGAAGTAACCGCCGCCGTTGGTGCCCAGCTGTTTGATGGGGACGATGGCCGCCGCAGGACCCTGCGAGATGACCTGTTCGCCGTCTTCGAGCGTCGTGAGCGTCTGCCTGCCGTCGAACGACATCGGCGTCCCGTTGATGATCAGCAGGATGCCGACCGCGAGCGACAGCGGCATCAGGATGCGGGTTACGCTCTTGGTGAGGAAGACCCAGAAGTTGCCGATCGTTTTCGCGGTTTTGGCGCCCAGCGCCTTCATGACGCCCGCCATGGCGGCCATGCCGCAGGCGGCGGTGACGAACTGGAACAGCATGATGACGAACAGCTGGGTGAAATAGCTCAGTCCCGATTCGCCGCTGTAATGCTGCAGGTTGCAGTTCACCATGAACGAGATGCAGGTGTTGAACGCCAGATCGGGCGACTGTCCGGGGTTGCCGTCGGGATTGAGCGGCAGCCAGCCCTGACATACCAGCAGGAGCATGCCCCAGAAGAACCAGAAGAGGTTGACCGTCAGCAGGGCCTTGAGAAATTGTTTCCAGTTCATCTCCTGCATGGGGTCGATGCCGCAGATGCGGTAGACGAACCGTTCGACGGGAGCCATGAAGTCGAGCCATGTGCGCTCCCCTTTGTATACTTTGGCAATGTAGCGTCCCAGCGGATAGCAGAGTATCACGAGGGCGGCCCATTGCAGTATGACGCCTAAAATTTCGCTATTCATTTATTATGGGTTTTCAGAGTCCGACAATCAGAATTTTTCGGGTTTTACGAGCACGTACATCAGATAGACGAATCCGGCGATGCTCAGAATAAGCAGTCCTGTAAACATTTTCCATCAAATTTTTTCAAACCAATCGACACATTTGTAATAGAACCAGTAGCAGAGCGCCCCCAAGGCGCAGAGCGCGAGGAACAGTACGATTCCGTTCATCTCATTTTCTTTTTTGAGTTAGACAACAATTTCGCAAAACCGCAAATCATCCGGCATAGCAGAGCCATTGCGCCGCAGAATATCAGTATCAGGATCACGATTGCCATATCGGTTTATTTGGGTTTTGCCGGATAGCATACGAAGGGGATGCCAAAACCTCGGTTTCGGATCTATTGTGTTGATAACGAATGGAATGTCGGTCGGGAACGTGTGCCGAAAACAACGGCCGCCCTATCAAAATGATAAGGCGGCCGTTTCAGAATGATAGGCTTGTGCGGGAGCGTCAGGACTTCAGGCCGTAACTTTCGAGTTTGCGGTAGAGCGTGGCGATGCCGATGCCCAGCAGGCGGGCCGCTTCGGCCTTGTTGCCTGCGGCGTATTCGAGTACCTTGAGGATATGGTGCCGTTCGAGGGCGTCGAGGGCCATCGAATCGGGGGCTTCGTTCCGTCCGGCTCCGGTTTGGAATTCGGGCGGAAGCGTATCGGCCGTCAGCGTGCCGCCCTCGGCCATGATCATGCTCCGTTCCACGATGTTGCGCAGTTCGCGGACGTTGCCGCGCCACGTGTGGCGTTCCAGCGCGGCGATATAGGCGTCGTCGATTTTCTCGATCCGCTTCCCCATCTTGGCCGCGAACTGTTCCGCGAAATGGCGGGCGTACTCCGCGATGTCCTTTTTGCGTCCGTTGAGCGACGGCAGCTGAATGCGGAACACCGAAAGCCGGAAAAAGAGGTCTTCGCGGAAATTGCCGGCGGCGATCTCCTTTTCGAGATCGCGGTTGGTGGCGGCGATGATCCGCAGATCGACCTTCGTCGGACGGGTTTCGCCGATTTTGATGAATTCGCCGCTTTCGAGTACGCGCAGCAGCTTGGCCTGCAGCTCGACGGGCATTTCGCCGATTTCGTCGAGAAACAGCGTTCCCCTGTCAGCCTCCTCAAAAAGCCCTTTCTTGTCTTTCGAGGCGCCCGTAAAACTCCCGGCGCGGTGCCCGAACAGTTCGCTTTCGAGCAGCTCCTTGGAGAAGGCCGAACAGTTGACCGCCACGAACGACTCCTTGGCGCGGGGACCGGCATGGTGTATCGCCTGCGCGAAGACCTCCTTGCCGGTTCCGGTTTCGCCGGTGAGCAGGACCGAGGTGTTCGTCGCGGCGACCTTGCGCGCCAGTGCGACGGCCTGCCGGAGAGCTTCCGACGAGCCGATGATGCGGTCGAACGAATGTTCGTCGGAGAGTTTCTCCTCGAAGCGGGCCAGCCGGCGCTGCATCTGGGCTTTCTCCGCGGCCCGGCTCAGCAGCGGGAGTATCTTGTTGTTGTCGTCGCCTTTGGTGATGTAGTCGAACGCTCCGTTTTTGATGGCCTGCACGCCGTCGGGGATGTTGCCGTAGGCCGTGAGCAGAATCACCTCGGCCGACGGCGCCGTCTCCTTGATCTTCCCGACCATCTCCACGCCGTTGCCGTCGGGCAGCTTGACGTCGCACAAAACCACGTCGGGATCGTACTGCCGGAGCATTTTGAGACCTGCGGCGCAGTCGGGGGCTTGTGCGACCTCGTAACCTTCGAGCCCGATGATCCGGGCCAGAAGTCCGCGCAGCTGTTGTTCGTCGTCGATAATCAGAATCTTCGCCATATGTTTTTTTCGGTGCGGTCACGGGATGAGAGGGACCGCATTCGGGGCAAATATACGCATTTATCGTTTTTTTCGAGACCGGACCGGATTTATTTTGTCGGACGGACGAATGCGGCGCGGATTGCCGGAGTGTGGCGTTCCGGGTGGATAATGTTGCAGGAAAGCGGCGTGAAATTGCGCAATTTCAGCCGGTTATTCGTATCTTTGGGGTGCAATTACGAAATCCCGCAATGAGGAAGCTTTGTTTTCTGTTCATGCTCCTGCCGGCGTTGTCTTGGAGTGTCGCCCTGAGGGCGCAGCGGCTCGGCGTCGAGGTCACGCCTGCGTGTCCGACGGTATTTCAGGAGTTCGAGGTGGCATACACGGCGGACCGTGAGATCGAGTCGATCGCGCCGCCGCGCTGGGGTGCTCTGACGCTGGTCCGCGAACTGGGACAGTCGCACGGCTCGCAGCTGTCGGTCGTGAACGGCGTCCGGACCGACTCCGAACTCTTCTCTTACCGCTACCGGGTCCGTTCGCGCGTGAGCGGCGAGGTCTTCGTGCCGGGAACGACGGCCGTCGTCGGCGGTCGCGAATGCCGTTTTGAGCGGAAAAGGATTACGGTGCTTCCCGATTCGGCGCATTGCGAGCCGCAGTGCCGGCTGGAACCGGACTCGGCGGCTATGGCGGCTATGGGCGGCTGTATCGTCCGGCTGGTCTGCGATCGCAAACCCGACAAGGCCGATCCGGTGCTGGTGCTGGACGATACGGAGACCTGCACCCCGTTTTCGACCGCTTATTCCAGCAGGAACGGGCGGGAAGAGTGTATTTACCGATACCGGATCGACGTGGACACCCCCGGAAAACATATCCTTACGCCGCGGCTGTCGTTCGGCGGAAAACCGTTCGAAGCCCCCTCTTACGTCGTCTGGCTGAAAGGCGAAGCCGGTCCCGAAGGTACTGAACCTGCGACGCCCGGCCGGAGGCGGATCGTATATGCTTTTGCGGGCGTGCTCCTTTTTTTGTGGACGGCGATTTTCGTGCGCGATCATGCACCCGCCGCAGGCCGTAACGCCGTCGTTTCCCGCTTCTCGTGGCAGGTGTATTTCGTCGTGGCGGCCGCCCTGCTCTTTATCGGGTTTTGCGGCCTGTTCATCTGCGGTGCCGTCCGGGCGGAGGGAGCATCCCGGCTGCCGGTTTACGGCGTGACGCTCCTGATGCTGTTCTGTGTCTGCTGGCTGGTGTTCGGGGAGCTGAGACGCTCGGCCGTAAGGTTGCGTATCGACGGCGGCACCCTTGCCGTCACGTCGTTCGCGGGATTGGGATTTACGCGCAGATACGATCTGAAAAGTTTCGACGCCATCACTTCGACGATACTCGTCAGCCGGGGCGGCGCGTACGAATACCGCTATCTGATGAAGGCCGGCCGGCGCGTGGTCCGCATCTCCGCGTTCTACCTCAAAAACTATGACGGATTGTGCGAAGCGTTGTCGGAGCGCTGCGTTTACAAGGGCCGCCGGCCGATGAGCTTCCTGCTCGAAATGAAGGAGATTTTCCGCTGAGCGGACTTGCGCCGCGGGAATCCTGCGCATCCCCCGGCCGGGACGCGGATATGAAAAAGCCGGACCTTTTTGAAAAGGTCCGGCTTTCCCGTTTGCCGTCGAGGGTCATGCCTCGGCGTCGGTTTTTGAATATTCCGAGAATTCGCAGCCGAAACGCTCTACGAGCATGTTGTCCATCTCGTCGGCCCGCAGTGCGAGTCCGACGATGTTTTTGCGGATTTCGTCTTCCGATTCGTCCGTGATGTCGGCCAGATGGATGCGGTAGGCGATGTAAATCTGCCGGCCTTCGATTCCCAGCTTGTAGGGGCCGAAATCCTCGCTGAGCATATAGTCCAGTACGTTCTCCACCTCCTTCTTCGGCAGCAGGTTGATCGGCGAGGTCGAGAAGAGGTAGTTGCCGTCGTATACGAAGATGCGGATTTCGGAGCTGCCCTTGTGGAAGAGCCACGAGTCGTATCCGTCGCGCGCAAGCACCGGATTGACGCCCATTTCCCGAATTGCGCTTTCGACGAATCCGCCCAGCGGCGAAAGCTCGCGCTCGTCGAAAACGCCTTCGGGCAGCTTGTCGCCGCACGAGGGGCAGAACTCCTCTTCCTCGCAGATCAGCTCCTCGCAGCTGCCGCACTGCACTTGGAATGCCGTGCGGTCCAGCTCGCCGAGCGATTCGAGCAGGCCGTGGAGCGTTTCGACGCGGATGCCGAAGCCCATGTTGTCGGCCTGCGTGAATTTGCTGACCGTCACGCCTACCACCTCTTCCGCGTCGTTCAGGATCGGGCCGCCTGAGTTGCCGGGGTTCACCGCGGCGTCGGTCTGGATGTAGTATTTGCCGTCCATCAGCTGTTTGGGCGACGATACCGAACCTTCGGTGATCGTGAAGGGCATGCCGTAGGGGTATCCCGCGACGTATACCTTGCGGCCGATGGTAAGCGAGTCGTCCGCTGCGAGCGTCATTTCGGGCAGCGCCGAGAAGTCGCCTTCGGCGGCCAGCAGGGCGATGTCCAGCGCCGGATTGACCAGCACGACCTTCGCCAGATAGGGATTGCGGTCGTTGTCGTGTACGGCGACGGTGCGGTACCCTTCGACCACATGGTAATTCGTTACGAAAAGATCGTAGTTTTTCAGGTAGAAACAACTGCCGGAGCCGCCTGAGTGGGTTACTTTGAATACCGACCTGTAGATATTGTTATGTTCCATGGATATACGGATTTTGAGCTGTTATTTTTGTTGTCCGAGTGCCTGTTCCATCATTTTCTGCTGGAATTCCTGCGCCAGACGCATGTATTCGGCCATGTCGCCCTTCATCAGCGCCTGTTGCATGGCGGCCTGCATCTGAACGATCTCGCCCTGCATGGCGGCTGCCATCTGCTGTACCTGTTCCACGGCTGCGGCCGCGGCGGCTCCCAGCTCTCCGGTCTCCTCGTCGTCGTCGTCCGTCGTCAGATCGTCGTCCATCACCTTTTCGAGCGCTTCGAACAGAATCTCCGACGCCTCCTCCATCGGCTTTCCGGCCGATTTGCGCAGCGCATTGGCGATCACGGCGTTCAGGTCGTCCTGCACGTCGTTGTAGAAGTACATCTCATAGAACTTGTAGAGTATGCGCACCGCGCTCCGTTCGTAGTTCTCCGCTTCGATGGCATCCGCGGCCTCCTTGTAGACCTCCTTGAAATTCTCCTGCACGTTGTTCAGCGACGAGCGGCGTTTGGCCGAAACCAGCGTATCGACGAAATAGAGGTCGCGCGCCAGCTCTTCGCGGGGCATCGCCAGCAGGCGTTCGAGGAACGCCTTGCCTTTGGTCACCAGCTCGGCTACGGGCAGCTCCTTGTCCATGTCATCGACGGCCTTGTCGAGGTCGTTCATCAGCTGGCCCTGCGGCTGGGCGAAATAGGAAATCTTGTAGAGCGCGATGTCGATCACGTTCCATGAGTAGCCGTATTTGCGTTCCGCCTCATACTCCTTCACGGCTTCGAGCGTCTCGCGGCAGGTCTGCCGCACCGCCTCGTGGACCCGCGTCACCTCTTCTTCGGAATAAGGCGTCACCTGCGGTTCGTAACTGCGCTTGGCGCCGAATTTGGCGCAGAATTCATCGTCGTAGCGGTCGCCGATATGGCAGATGTTGCGCAGGATGAAATAGAGCTTGTGCGGATGGCTCTGCGAGAGCGGGCACACGTATTCCATCTTCAACTTGTCGCCCTCCTTGCGGAAGCGCGGCAGCATCAGCCGGTTGATGTTCAGGTCGGCGACCTGACGCAGCATGGCGACGCGGCCCTTTTCGGGCAGCTCCAGAAAGTCCGCGCTTATGTGCAGCTTCCCCTCCCCGATGCGGATGTTTACCAGAATCGAACCGTGGGGAATATGGAATTCCGTACCTTCGGCGTTGCCGTATTTCGTGCGGAATTCCGGGTTCAGGTGATCGAGCAGCAATCGGAACGCTTCGAGGTGTTTGCCCTCGTTATAGTTGTCGATAGCCTGCTCATAGGCCTCCGTATTGACTTTGCTCTGCGTGGAGTTCAGTACCGGAGCGACGAATGAGTGTGTAGTTTTCATAGTTTTGGTATTATCGGAATGTCCCAGCGGGGCATCGGGATATAAAATTAGAAAAAAAACGGGAAACTTCCCGTTTTTTCGGATCGAAATCTCAATTTTCTTCGATCGTGAGCGTGCCGTCCGGCCCCACGGTCACTTTGGCTTCGTAATATATGTACGAGGTTTTGCCCGCGCTGCTCTCCGTTTCCTTGCCGTCCTCGGTGAAGCGGACGATGAACGAGGTGTGCTGTTGGCCCGGTTTGCGGTTGCGGTTGAATGCGGAATTGCCGGCCGGAACCTCCTCCTCGATTTCGTAGCGGCCTACCGATTTGTAGGAGTGTCCTTCGGGAAGCATCGTTTTGGCTTGGGCGATCTGGGCGGCGATCCGGGCGGGATCGAGTTCCGACAGGTCGATGCCGACGGTCGTTTCGTATTCGGGAGCTTCGAACGTGCTCTGTACGTCGCGCAGGTCGGTAGGCTCCAGACCGTTCATGTAGTAGCTCTGGCTGAATGCCTGATCGTCCTTGTTCACCAGTTTCACCGTCACGAGGAACAGGTTGTCGGAGAGCGTTTCTCCCTCCATGATCGAAAGCGAGTAGATTTTGAATTTGTCGGTGTCCACGCTCTTTTTCGTCAGTTCGATGGCCTTGGCGTAGCTGGCTTCGGCGTCGGTCGGATAACCGGTCAGGGTGGAACAGGACGGGATCGTTGCGGCCGCGGCGACGGCTGCGGCGAGGAGTCTGATAATTGGGCGCATTGTCATATTCGTTTGAGTTTTGTTTTATACGGTAAGTTTCAGCGGCGCAGGTTTCCGTACGTCGTGTTTGCAGACCGGCCGGAATTTCCGGCCGGCAATGCTATTTGTCGAAAATGGACTTGAACGCGTCGAACGCCTCCGCGTTTTCGAAAAACGCGCCGCGGATGACGTGATGGTCGGCGGGCAGCGAAATTTTGAATTCGTTTTCCTCCTCGTCGAATTTGGTGTATTCCACCTCCGAAAGCAGGAACGACTCGTTGACGACCTCTTTTTTCCGGACGACGGGAATCGTCACCTTGCCGCCCTCCACGGTGATCTCGCCGCCTTGGGCGATGAGTTTGCGGGCCTGCATGATTTCGCGGACCGTGAATGCCAGCAGTGCGAGACCGCCGATCACGAAGATGATCGTGACGGCCGTCGGGCCGAGGATGCGCATGCGGCCGATGCGGATGCCGAAGGGATAGACCAAAGGTACGACGACCATGCCTGCTCCGATGGCCAGCGAGGAGACCGAGCCGCTGAACGGGTTGCTGGGGGTGTAGTTGAATTTCTGCATTTTTTTCTATGAATTTGGGATTAGTAAATCTTGCCGTATGTCTCTCCGGGTCTGCTGCGGGAGCCGGATTGCAGGGCTTGTTTCGTGTGCAAAGTTAAACGCCCCGCGGTTATTTCCGGAGGTTTGCAGGGGGATATCGCAATGTACGGGGCGTTTTTCAACAGACTGACCGCCTGCTGTTTCCATTCGTCGGGGCCGGCAGCCGGGGGTATATTTTACAGCCGCGAGAGGATCTCCTCCAGCGTCGAACCCTTTGCGGAAGCCAGCTTCTCGGTGCGGATGCGCTTCAGCCGTTTTTTCACCGAATCCTTTTCCAGACAGACGACGCTCGCGATTTCGGCCTGCGACAGGTGCATGCGCACCATACAGCAATAGCGGATGTCCTCCTCGTTCAGCGCCGGGAATTGCCCGCGGAGACGGACCGTGAAATTGTCGAATACGGCGTCGGCATGGGTGAAGATCGTCTTCCAGTCTTCGTCCGACATGCGGCATTTCCTGCTCTCCCCGCCCTGCCGGACCTGCGCGATGAAACGGCTGTTGAGCTGGCGGAAAAAGGTCGTGCGCAGGTGCTCCTCCTTGCGCCGCATGGCGTCGAGTTCGTTTTCCTGCCGCAGGATGCGCTTTTGCTGGGCGAATTCCCGCAATTTGGCGCGGTGCCACATGCGCAGTCCTAACCATGCGCCGAGCAGCATGAGCGCCGCGCATATCAGAATCGTCTCGTAGACGATGCGTTCGCGGTGCTGTTTCTGGCTTTGAAGGGCGGCGTTCTGGGTTTTGAGCTGCTCGTAACGCCAGAGTTTGCGGATATTGAGCACTTCGGCGCTGTGCACCTTCTCGTCGATCGAGTCCTTGAGCCGGATGTACTGCTTCAGGGCTTCGAGACTTCTTGCCGCGTCGCCTTTCCCCTCCCATGCGTTCGAGGTGTTGAGCGCCCATAACGCCCGCGAGGTGAGGTGCGTCGTGTCGGCGCACATGCGGCGGGAGCTGTCTGTCAGTTCCAGCGCCGTGTCGTAGCGGCCCGTGCGGTTGCAGATGTCGGCCTTGGTGCTCAGCCATGAATACCGGGTCCATGCCGGGGCGTGCCCGAACCCCTTTTCCCAGTACTCTTCGGCCTTGCGGTACTCTTTCCGTTTCAGGGCGCTTTCGATCAGCATGGCCCACTTCGGGGAGGTGTTTTCGGTTATGCCCTTCTCTTCGGCGAGCCTGAGCGCCTTGATCGCATAGTATTCCATGCTGTCATAATTGTCCAGCCCCATATAGGCGTGCGCCATGTCGCCGAGCGATATGCACATCCAGTCGTAACGCTCCATGCTGTCCGCGTAGGCGTACGCCTGCTGCGCGTGACGTATCTTCTCCTCGAAGAGATGCTGCTGGCCGCAGAATACGCCGAGCCAAGTCTCCACGACGTAATGCCGCCTCCACTCCCCTTTCGGGGGCAGCATGTCGCGGCTTTTGAGCAGCAGCGTCATCGCCACCTCCGGCTGCCGGCGCTGATGGGCGATCTTGGCCGCATAATAATAGGCCTTGTGCGCTGCGGCGAAATCGTCGGTGTGGGTGCGGTAATAGTCGAGGGCTACGTCCGAAAGCGTGTCGTCGATCATGTTCTCCCCCGCGAGCCACCGGGCTTGGGTCAGCACCAGCGCATAATGCGCGTAGTTGCGCCGGGAGAGTCTTTTCTCCGGAGCCGGAACGCCCTCCAGCAGCCGTGCGGCGCTGTCAGGGTGCTCCATGACGATCGCTTCGGCGTCGAGCAGAACGCCGGGAACGGGCTGGCAGCCTGAGGCTGAGACGCACAGGAACAGGAGGATGGCGAGGCGGATGCGGTGCATGGTCTGTTTCGTGTTATGTGGCTCAGGGTGTCTGCCGTACCGGCTTTTGCGTGCGCAGGAGATGCTTCGTCAGGAACCTGCGCACCGGTTCGTCGTACAGTTTCAGGCACAGGTATGCCAGCAGCACGGACCCGATGACCAGCGCCGCTGCGCCGGGCAGCGATTGCGCGAAGGTCAGGTTCCCGTTTTTCACCCACGCATAGTACAGATAGATGAACGGATAGTGCACCATGTAGAGCGGATACGATATGTCTCCCATGAATTTGCATATCCTTGCGGTCGTCCTGTCCGTCGTCTTGCCCGACGCTCCGAGGTAGACGAGCAGCGGAAAGGCCAGCGCAAAGCACAATGTGTCGTACAGCCCGTTCATCCAGTAGTTTTCCTCTCCGCCGATTCGCGGCACGGCCAGCAGGACGACGACGCCCAGACTGCATATCCAGAACGCCCCCTTTCCCTTCACGGGTCTGAATACGCGCGACATCAGCAGTCCCGCCGAGAACGAGAACAACAGCCTCAGGGACCCTCCGGCTATATTGTCGCCCGTCAGCGAGAACCCCGCGCATATGTCGCCGTAGGGACCCCATACGGCAAACGCCGCCAGTCCGCATCCGGCGAGCAGCACCAGCGCCGCGAGCGCCTTGGTCGGCAGCCTGCGGATGAACAGCGCATAGAGGATGTTGCCGATATACTCGTAAAACAGCGACCAGCTCGGACCGTTCAGCGGGAACATTTCGGTCACGCCCCGGATCTCCATGCCGGGCGTGGCCGGAATCATGCAGGCGTTCATCAGGGTCGCTGCCAGCAGCATCGTCACCGAGACTTTCGAGACGTCCCATACGGAGCAGCCCTGAAAGTAGAACATGACGGCCCCGATCACCGCGCCGATTACCACCATCGGATGCAGACGGATGAACCGTCGCGTGACGAACTCCCTTACAGTCATTCGTTTCCACCGGTCGTCGTAGGCGTAGCCGATCACGAACCCCGACAGAATGAAGAAGAAATCGACGGCCAGATAGCCGTGGTTGATTCTCTGATCGACGTGACTTGTCGCAAAGGCTTCGAACACGTGAAACCAGACGACCATCAGCGCCGCTACGCCGCGCAATCCGTCGAGTATGTTGTAGTGGGGTTTCGTATCTGCAAATGCCGCCGCAGAGACTTTTGTTTCCGACATGGGTGGTTGTTTTTGCTGTTGTTTGGGGTGAATTGGCTTTTTACAGGATGCAAATATACGAAAAGTGCGGTTCAAATCGGTCATGAACCCCACTTTTCATCTCTTCTGCCGTATTTCGCCGTCCGTCTCCGCCCGTCTCCGCCCGCCCTCTTGCGCCCCTCCCGTTTGCATCCGCGGCCCCGGCGCCTGTTACCCGGCCGCCCGCTTCGCGTCCCTGCTTCGCGTCCCTGCTCTGCGTCCCTGCTCTGCGTCCCTGCTTCGCGTCCCTGCTCTGCGTCCCTGCCCTGCGTTCCGGCCCGGCCCGTTTCCCCGTCGCCTGCTCCGCACTCTACCCCTGCCC
>ERZ1027200.97-NODE-97-length-61070-cov-9.328804_pt1 | contig 61070 bp, 74 predicted proteins | sample MGYA00519271_ERZ1027200 | MGnify/ENA primary metagenome ERZ1027200 (study PRJEB26926, sample SAMN06164742) | human gut metagenome | biome: ENVO:00009003; feature: ENVO:2100002; material: ENVO:00002003 | host: Homo sapiens | place: USA | collected 2012 ...
TTGCTGAAGCCGGTACTCACGATGAATTGCTGGCTAAAGGCGGAAAGTATGCGGCTATGTGGAACGCCGAGCAGAAATTATCTGCATGAAGGAGGCCCTATGAAACTTCATGCGTCGGGAGAAGATTACCTGGAGGCTATCCTTGTTCTCCAAAAGAAAATGGGCATGGTGCGTCCAGTTGATATTGCCCGATACATGGGATTCACCAAGCCGAGTATCACCCACGCCATTACAACGCTGCAGGCCGGCGGATTTGTCGAGCGGGACGAGGACGGCTTCATTCGCCTGACTGATGTGGGCCGCGAGGTGGCCGAGCGCACTTATGAGAAGCACTGCTTTTTCACGGAAATGCTCATAGAGGCCGGCGTGGATCAGGAAACGGCTGAGGCCGATGCCTGCCGGATGGAGCACGCCATCAGCGAGGACAGCTTTCAGCACCTGAAGGTCAAGCGCCAGGGATAAATCTTGTTTAGAAAGGGCGGGCGGAGAAATCAGATCTTTGCCCGCCCCTTTTCTCTGTGTCGAAGCTGCGAGATTTTTGACGGAAACAACTGCATGATGGGAAAAATTGCCGTTCAGTCAAAAGCCAGCGATCTTTGCCTTTTACACTTAATATGGCATTTTGAAGCCATAAACAGATAGAAAGAACGGGAGGGATGTCTATGAGACGGAAAAATCAAACCAGCAGAGGTAATTTCAAGTTACAACAGGCGGTCTTATTCCAAAGAGAATGAGGCCGCCTTTTCTTGTGTGCCCGGCGGGCACACGTTCTAATGGGTGAAAGTCCCTGACCCGCCCGGCAGTGGGAAGGGTGCAGCCAATGGCAAGGGCGTCATCGTGAGGTGGGGTCTGAAGGAAGCCGGAGGCAAAACACTGGCCTGTAAAAGTTGCCCGGATAGGCTGTGAAGCGTGGATAAGGCTGCAAGACAAACCGAAGTCCAATAACTGCACGGAACGCCAACAGTAAACGGGGCAGGTATAAGTGGGAAAGAGCGTGTGAGTACCCGGGGAGATCTCATGGACATGACAAAGGCAATAGAACATTCGCCGTCATGGAGTAAAGCTTGTCATGAGAAGTCAGCAGATGTCATAGTACCGGAACAGCTATAGATGTTCCGGGAAGGACAGAACAGTAGGAGGTGCCATATCCAAATGGAAACCAGACATGGAATTAAGTACAGACAACTTCATATGGAAGACTACCTGGAAGAGATACCTGCGGAACAGGGAAGGGGAACAGGAGTGTACGCCCATGAATGGATTACCGGGAACCCTGACACCAACACGGACTTTTGGACGGACAAGCTGCTTGATACGATACTCAGGAGCGACAACCTCAATGCCGCATATAAGAGAGTGAAGGCAAACAAGGGGTCAGGCGGAATGGACGGAATGCAGGTGGATGAACTTCTGCCCTACCTGAGAGACCACCGGGGCGAACTGGTCAGGCAGCTGAGGGAGGGAAAGTATAAACCCAACCCCGTCCGCAGGGTAGAAATACCAAAGGAAGAGAAAGGGAAAAACAGGAAGCTGGGAATCCCAACTGTAGTTGACAGGATGATCCAGCAGGCGATTGCGCAGGAACTCACGCCGATCTACGAAGAACAGTTTTCAGATAACAGCTACGGCTTCCGGCCAGGCAGAAGCGCGCACGATGCACTGGAAAAGTGCAGAGAGTACGTGGAAGAAGGATATGTGTACGCAATCAGCATGGACTTGCAGTCGTACTTTGACACGGTAAATCACAGCAAACTGATAGAGTTGCTGTCAAGAACCATCAAAGATGGGCGTCTGATTTCATTGATACACAGATACCTGAATGCTGGGGTAATGGAAGACGGAGGATTTCGTACAACACCAGAGGGTGTGCCGCAAGGCGGCCCGCTAAGTCCATTGTGTGGAAACGTGATGCTGAATGAGCTGGATAAGGAACTGGAGCGCAGAGGACATAAATTCGTGAGGTATGCCGACGATTGTATGATTCTGTGTAAGAGCCGGAAAAGCGCAGAAAGAACGCTGGAGCATATCATCCCGTTCATCACAGGGAAGCTATATCTGAAGATCAACCTCGAGAAGACGACAGTAAGCCACATCAGTAAAGTGAAGTACCTGGGATACGGATTTTACCGATACAAAGGGAAATGCCGAATGCGTGTACATCCCAAGTCAATCAGGAAGATGAAGAACCGTCTCAGGGAATTGACAGTGAGGGGAAACAAGTGGAGCAACCCGGAGAGAGAAGAGAAGCTCAGGAAATATACAAATGGGTGGATAAACTATTACCGGTTTGCGGATATGAAAAGCCTGATGGAAACTACGGATGAATGGCTTCGCCACAGAATCCGAGCGATGTACTGGAGACAATGGAAGAAGGTGCGAACGAGATATAAAATATTCCGGGCACTTCATCTTCCGGAATGGAAAGTGCATGAACTGGCGAACTGCCGGAAGGGAACATGGAGAGCGGCAGAGATGCTGAACTCTGTGCTTACAAAGGCAATCATAGTGGACAGACTCGGATACCCATCCATGACTGCCCACTATCTGAAAGTACGTGTAAACTACTGAACCGCGTAGTACCGAACGGTACGCTACGTGGTGTGGAAGGGGAGGGTCAAATCTCCCCTATCCGATTTATAATCCGACAAAAATCAACAAAGTTTTTGGAACAACACTGCACCTAAGATGATTGGCAGGTCCGCCGCCTGCTCATAGCGGCGGCGGGCTCGTGTGCAAAGTGTGGTCCAGATGGCAGGGAGCCAGAAGTGCATGATGGAAAGATGGTTCATGCACATAAAGAGGTTCGTCCATCTGCTTACATTTCGACACACAGCTTACTTTACAATACGGTTCTTCCGCCGCCCTTTTCACGGGAGCAGGCGGGAACATCGCAAATCGAGCGATAAGCCTCCTCCTGCGGGCGCCGGAAGTCATGACGGACTTCTTTATGTGTATCACTCGGCCGGCAGCTCACCTTTGCGGTGTGCGGCCGGCCGCGTTTCTTTATATGGCAAGGCAAGACGCCCGTTAGTTCGGTGCCGGTCTCCGCCAAAGGTTCAAGAATTCCCTTAAAATTCTTGAACTATTTGGAGGATAAGGCCATGTGGCAACGAAATAATGGACGAGCAGAGGAAGAACTGCAAATCAAGTTTACAGGTTACTTAATCCAGGCGGTCAGGCGCACCCAGCGGGATTATCTGAAGGCCCTTTATGCGTACAACAATCAGGAGACCTTGACGGATACGATCTTTGCTGTGAGCCGGACGCTGGAGCAGGAAGTGATGGAGCGGCTGCCCCTCTGGGAGAAAATTGAGAGCGGTGCGCTCCTGTATGCCCTAAAACAGCTGGACGAGCGGGAACGGTATGTGTTCCTTGCCCGCGTGCTGGACAAGCGCCCATTCGATGTGATCGGCGTGCAGCTGGGATTGTCGTATAAGGGCGCGGCTGCGGTGTATTACCGGGCCATTCGGAAGTTGAAGAAGAGCATCGAGGGGGTGAACGGATATGACATTTGAACAGATGCTGCGGCGAGCCAAGGACGGTGACCATGAGGCCATCACAAGCATTTTGCGCATGTACCGGCCCCTGTTGCTCAAGTATGCCGTGATTAACGGCAGACTGGACGAGGATCTGTACCAGGAGCTGTGCATCACGCTGATGCGGGCGATTGACCTGTTCCGGATTTAAGTCTATGAGAAAGGCCCTGAGATCGCTGTCTCAGGGTCTTTCCCGTGGGCTTAAAGGTTGATTTGCTCCTAAAACCAGCAAGAATCGCATTGGTCTGGCCTATTGGCAACAGGGCCTGCTCTGTGTTATACTAAAATCAATAGGGGGTGAAGGCGCTATGAGTCCATTGGTAAAGAAACGGATTGCAGCGGTCAAGACGGCTGACGCGATCAACGCCATTGAGGGCGCGCCGATTTCCAGCTATGCACGGTCGCTGTCTGCAAGCTGGGCCCGCGGCGAGCTGACGGGTGAACAGATGAAACAGGCATTGCTGGCACATCATCGCCGGATCGCGGAGCAGGAGCGCCAGAGCCGTGTCTGACCCGTACCTGTATGAAGATGTGCCTGTCTTGAAAAACAAGCTGGGCATCAAAAATGAGCAAACACTGGATCGCATCGAGGCCGAGCAATCCAGAGCCAATATGATGCTGTTATACGAACAGGGCTTTCAGGATTTTTCTCCAAATGGCCTGCGGGAGATCCATCGAACCCTATTTGGCGACATTTACGAATGGGCTGGCCAGTACCGCATCATCAATATCGAGAAGCGGGAGAAGCTGCTGGCAGGCCGAAGCGTTTGGTACAGCAACGATGACAGGATAGAGGAAGATCTCGACGAGGCTTTTAGGCGGCTGAGAAATACTCGCTGGGATGGCATCAGTCGGGAAGAATTTGTTCATCAGCTTACCAGCCTCTTTCCGCCAATCTGGCAAGCGCATCCCTTCCGGGAGGGAAATACCCGAACGGTTGTAATGATGATGACCTTTTTTGTGGAGTATCATGGATACTTTATGGATCAGGAGCTGATGGCTGCCAGTGCCGGCTATGTCCGCGACTCTTTTGTGATGGCCTCCCTGGACCAGTTTTCAGAATTTGAGCATTTGGAGCGCATATTGCTGGACGCTGTTTGCGATGAGCCGATTGATTACAGCGAGGAAAGCCTGGAGGAGCCGACTGAGATACCGGAGAAATACCACAAATACCAGAAAGAGCCCTATGTGCCGGAGCCACATTACCGGCGTGAGGAATAAAAGAAGCGCACAGCGGAAGAAGGTCCGTTGTGCGCTTGCTTTATCTTGGGGAGGTGCCCGGGGCAACGAATTTGTATCCGTGACCCCGCACGGTTTCGATGATACCAGCGCCCAGTTTGCGCCGGAGCTTGTAGACCATGCTGGAGATCCCCGTCCAGCTGGCATCAAAGGAGTCCGCAGCGACGGCCTCGTAGATCTGGCGGGCAGAGAACACCTGCCCTGGCCGGTGGGCCAGCAAGAGCAGAATATCAAACTCCATCGGGGTCAATTCTACCGTCTGGCCGGCCTGCCACACCAGCCTGCGCTGCGGGTCGATTTGCAGAGAGCCAAAGAGCAGTGGTGCATCTGCGGAGGCGGTTGCCGTGGAAAAGTCTGTGACAGAAGCAAGGGCTGACATTGTTTTGTTAAAAAGGACATCTTCATCATCTCTAAACGATAGAATTATAAGCTTCCCAAGCAGCTCACCTCCATTCATTCAAACTTCGCTTGCTCATTATCTTTTGGAATGTGCGGGACGAATCATCAACAGGACTATGCCCACGGCAAACAATGCGCACTGGACGATAAGAACTGCAGCCGGCATAGAGAAGCCAGGGTCTAAAGTCCCAAGCGATAATGGATAATCACTAAAGAACTGTCCATTCCAAATTTTCAAGGCGTCAGGCAATGGCAGGGCCATGCACCCGAAGGGAACTACCATCCATACATAGACCAGCCAAGGCCGGACTTGGCCTAACAGCCAGCCGCTTCCGAGCGCAAATATCAGCGCCGGAACCAGTGTGATCAAAACCGGGAAAACCAGCTGTCCCCAACTGTACCAGCTAAAATACTGTCCGTAAAAGAAAACGGTCTCCGCGATACAAACCAAAGCCTGTAATCCGGTTCCGGTTAGGGCTGCGGCGCATCGAGCCAGGGCATATCGTCTCGGAGAAACTGGGGTGGCATCTGTAAGGATGTTTACTCGCTGCGCTTTACCGGATGTGAAGAATGTCAAAAAGAAGAGGGCACCAATCCACAGTAGTGGAATCATGCGGCTCAGGTAATCCCCGAAACTCCAGGGAGAGAACGGGGCGGTATGGGACACCCCTAAAATGGTCACGCTGTTCAGCACCTGCCACCCATAGAACAGCAGGATCAGCAAAAGACCAAAAAAGAATTTGTTCCACAACAGGCGTTTGCACTCATATTGAAATATCTTAATCAAGGTTCAGATCCTCCTCTGCCAGCCCGCAGGCGTTTAAGAAATCCTGGTAGGTCAGATAGGGGTACATGGGGTCCAGTTCCCGATTGAACAGACTATTCAGGATTTGATCAAAAGCATCTTCGCCGCCCACCAGCTGCTCTGCTTTCAAAATTTTGAGCGGCATCTCGCAGTATTGCCGCACATAGGTCAGGTTCCCTGTAATCTCCAGCTGCTTGTCCTCCGGCAGATTCGCCAGGTAATCGGGATTGCGCACATAGAAATCCAAATAGTAGTCGTCCACAGCCTGCTGCCATTGGTCGATGTAATGTTCCTGGGCGTAGGCATCCCCATATAGTTCTTTGACGATACGGTAGGTGGTGTAGACGGTCAGACCTTCGGCCGACCAGGGACTTGTGGAATCCGAAGTATCAAACATATTGCCCAGGCCCCACCATTGGTGAACCAGCTCATGGATCATCACTTCGCCTGCGCCGCCGCCCTTATCGGCATTTCCAAGATTATCTGCGGTGAAGTCTGCCTCGTCAAGCAAGCTGGCGCCGTTCGCGGCATAGCCGCCACCAGTTACCCGGCTTTGGATGAGCTTGAGCGTTTCACCTGTTCCAAACGACAAGGGGCCATAGTGTTCCGTGCAGTAGTCAACCACAGATTTAACTGCCTCTACTGCGCCCGCAGCTTCCATAACAGATTGGTGTTTGCGGCCGTAGTAGAACTCAATGGTCATGCCGCCAGCCTCAATATTCTCACAAATATAATCACCGGCATAAAGGATGCCGCCCGTACCATTGGCCTCATAACGCCAGGTTTTGGTGCCGTTGTCGTGTTCTGCAATCACCTCTGCTTCGCTGGAGCCAAATGGAATCGCAGTCATGGACGCAGGCAGCGTAATTTCAATGGTGGCAGGGTATCCATTTTCGCCCGGCATAACATTCATCAGGCGCGGGGAAAGAGCTGAGTTCTCCAGACACAGATATTCTGTGCTGATCTCTTTGCTGCCCTGCATCGTGGACATATTGCGGCTTTCCTGTGGAAAACCACTGTATTCCATGACCAGCTCCGCTTGTTCATCGGCGGGAAGGGTCACTTCCAGCATGGCCTCATTGTACTCCTGGTACTCGCTCACCGAGAAGGGTACATCTGCGCCGTTCACCTGCACATTGGAGATGGTATATCCGGGATTGATGCCAAAGGCCACATTTTGCTCCTGACCCGAAGTGTTCTGGAATTGATAGGATGCCGTGCCGGAAAGAGAACCGGTGGAAGTATTGGGGAACACTTGGGCGCTGCGTCCAGTGCAAACTACATTTTCTGCGTAGGGCACTTCATAAAAAGTCATCGCCATTTCGTCCGGATTGCTCTGGTCAACCAGCGGCTGTGCGGCATAAGCAGTGCCGGAGCAGACTAACAGGAGCAGGGCAATGGCTGGACGGTAGATCCGCCGTACACTTGCGGCCAGAGAACCAAGTACCCCCTTCCCATATTGCCGAATGCAGAGATAGGAGACCATCCAAACCCCGGCCAGGGCCGCCAGCCAGGTCAGGCGCATCCAGGCAACCGAGCGGAAGATGCGGAAGTTAGAGAAATCGTCCGACAACGCCCAAACACAGGGATTGAGCCAGCAGAGCTGCCAGTCATCCGCCCAGACGGTCAGGCTCAGGGCCGCAAAGGCAGCAAACAGCACCAGAGACAGGTCAACCCTTCGTGTGAACTGATAGGCGGCTGCAGCGGCCAGAATGGACAGCGGCAGGGCCAGCCCCATCAAAAGCAGATAGGCCAGCACATAATCCAGGCCGCCAAATACTGAACCAATGAGGTGCATACTGATGGGGAGCCAAACCAGCATCGTAAGGGCCACAGTTACGACCGCCGCTGCCAGTAGAGCCAACAGGCGAACCAGGGCCATAGTCAGAGGAGATACTGCCGCGTCCATTAGAACATCCGCTCGGCTGCGGCTGACACGATCCAGTTCAAATATTGTGAGCAGGCCAAACAGGATGCCGCCAACAACACCGCCAGCGATGGCAGGATTGGCAAGATAAAGGGAGAGCATTGTGGTGGCTGTGGCCGGCTTGTAGAGGAAAAGGCCAGCTGCCGGGGAGATCACAGTCAGCAGAACAATAAGCCAGGTCAGCCGGTTTTGAAGCAGCCGTCCAAACTCCAGGGGGAAAAGGCGGATCGTCTTCATTGTGCCACCTCCCGGGAGATGAGATAGAGGTAAGCATCTTCAAGGGAGGGCTCATCCGCCTGCGCATAGGCCGGGAGTTTATCTGCGACTGCACGGCAGCGGATTCCCTGGCTGGTATTTACCCGGGCAGTAATATGTAGCCCCTTTTCCTGGACTTCGTCCTTCTCCCAAAAGACGCCCACATGGCCGGCAGCAGACTGAATCAACTGTTCCGGCGTTCCGGTGAACAGGATATTTCCGTGATTGATTACCACGATCTGGTCGCACACCGACTGCACATCCTCGATGATATGGGTGGAAAGCAGCACCAGCCGATCTTCTGCTGTGCGGGAGAACAGATTGCGGAAGTGAATACGCTCTTCCGGGTCCAAGCCCACCGTGGGCTCGTCAAAAATCAGGAAGGGCGGATTCCCCAGCAGAGCTTGCGCAATACCTACCCGCTGACGCTGGCCGCCGGAGAGGGTGCGGATTTTGGATTTTGCCTTTTCTTCCAAATTGACCGCTTGGATTGTCTTTTGGATAGCGGCCTTGGGATTTGAGATCCCTTTGAGCGCGGCCATGTAGTCAAGAAATTGTGTGACCGTCAGCTCATCGAACAAGCCAAAGTCCTGCGGCAGATAGCCGAGTCTTGCCTTCAAAAGCCGGTCCGTTTTGGCAAGCGGCTGCCCATCCACCAGAATAGAGCCGCCGGTGGGCATGAGGGCGGCCACCAGGAGCTTCATCAGGGTGGATTTTCCGGCCCCGTTGGGGCCAAGCAGGCCGATGAGGCTTGGAGCTTTCAAATCCAAATTGAGATCCTTCAGCGCTTGTTTCCCGCTGGGGTATGTCATACTAACATTTTGAATATTGATTTCCATATTATTTAATTCCTTTCTGCTTGGGATGAGAAAAGGATACCAGGGCAATATGGAGCGAAGATGGAGGGAATTTGTGATTTGCATGGAGATTGCTGTATGATTCAGCTTATGGCCTTATCTGACCTGCACAAGAATGGGGACAGGAGCGAAAAGCTCCTGTCCCCATTCTTTCACACATATTCACTTAGTATATACCGTCAATCACGCAGGGCCGGCTCATCGACGGGAAAGATTATTTGAGCCCGCACTCCATCTGCTGTATTCTCAATGGTATATGTTGCCCCGTGACGGTCCAGGATCATTTTCACCAGATACAGTCCCAGCCCACTGCCGCCAGTAGCGCGGTTCCGGGAACCTTCCGCCCGGTAGAAGGCTTCAAACAGATGGGGCAGGGCCTCCTCACTGATCTGAACCCCGGTGTTCTCCACCGTCAGGGTCGGTCGGCCATCCAGAAGGCCGCACCAAACTCGTACCTCCGCTCCATCCGGGGAGTAGAGGGATGCATTGGAAAGCAGATTGCCTGCCGTCCGCCCCAGCAACGAGGCGTCCCCAGTGACAACGGTTCCCGGTGTCAGGCCTTTTACCAGACGCTGACCTCTTTGTTCCAAAAGAGGCATATCCAGGGCCAGCTGGCGCTCCATGAGGGCGGACAGATCCACCGGCTCCCGTTTCACAGCCACAGATCCACTCTCCATACGGGAGATAGCCAGCATCTCCTGCACCAGATTTTCCATCCGTCCTGTTACCTGAAGAGAGCGAAGCAGGTACTTGTCCCGATCCTGGTAGATGCCCACACCCTCCAGCATACCTGAGAGCTGTCCTTTCAGGATGGTCACTGGAGTTTTCAATTCGTGAGAGGCGGCGTTGAAGAAGGCCATCCGCTGGCGGTCCAGCTCTCGTTCCCGTTCCACCTCTCCCCGGAGGGCCTGGTTGGCGCTCTCCAGGTCGGTAAGAGCAGTATCCAACCGGCGGGCCAGCTGATCCAGGCTGCGGCCCAGCTTACCGATCTCGTCCCTGCGCTTTTCTCCACATTCCCAGTGGAAGTCCAGCTCTGCCATTTTCCCGGCGATGCCGCTCATGCGCACGATAGGCCGAGTGATATATCGTGAGTAAATAAAGGCGCACAGCAGGGAAAATATCAATAACACCAGCAAAAGCCAGGGAGCCATCTGAACCAGTGCCCGTACCGCAAGATTTTCCGCCTCAATTCGTGGGGTAACATAGAGAGTATAGCTTTTGCTCTGGCCGGCAAAGGTTACCTCAGCGGTGATTGTGGCCTGCTCCGACATAGTGACAGCTACTGTATCGTCTTCCCGAGTGTCCCGGCTGTAATCGCTGACGGCGCTCTCCTGCTCCGAGGTAGTGATGATCATGGCGTTATCTTCATACACGGCTTGAACCGTCAGCTTTGCCCCAGTATCCACCAGCCGCCCATCCGGCCCCACCAGCATGGCGTTGGCCCCGGAGGAAAGTACAAAGTCATCCAGCAGCTCACCGCAGTCCGCAGGAGTCGTGTCCGCCAGTTTCCCCACCAGGTCATCTACCTGAGCGGTAAGGTCATCATTTACTACGGCGGTATAGGTGCTGGGGGAGGCCCAGGCGATAAAACTGAAGGTGACCGCCCCGGCCGCGAGCAGGACACCGGCGGTAATGAGAAAGATACGGGCTGTCAGGCTTTCAGCGATCCTCTTTCGAAGCACGATAGCCCACCCCCCTCACTGTATCAATATAGTCCCGTCCCAGCTTGTGGCGAAGATTTTTGATGTGGCTGTCCACCACCCGTTCATCTCCATAGAAGTCATAGCCCCACAGTTTCGCCAGCAGCATCTCCCGGGTGAACACCCGGCCCGGCGCAGCCAGAAAGGTGTGGAGCAGTTCAAACTCCCGGGCGGTCAGGTCCAGGAGCCGGCCATCCAGCAGAGCCTCCCGGGCGTCCAGGTCCAAAGTCAGGTCCCGGTAGCGCAGGCGGTTGTCCTCGCTGGTATTTCCACGGCGGCGGAGGATGACCCGGATCTTTTCCAGCAGTACCGGCATGGAAAAGGGCTTGGTCACATAGTCGTCGATGTCCATACCGAAACCCCGGAGCTGCGATTCTTCCCCGTCCAAGGCGGTGAGCATCAAAATAGGGACCTGGGACTGCTGGCGGATCAACTCGCAAACTCCAAAACCATCGATTTTCGGGAGCATCAGGTCCAACAGAACCAGGTCGAAAGTCTGTCCGCCAAACAGGGCCAGGGCTGCCACGCCATCCCCAGCTATGGCGGTCTGATAACCGGCGTCCTCCAGGTAGGCACGCAGCAGCTCCTGGATGTCCGGCTCGTCTTCAACAATCAAAATGCGTTTCATTAGTAATCACCCAATCGAAGTATATCATGGGATTGTGAATTTATCATGGAGAAAAGAAAGTAACCATCAAAAAGAAGCGCACAGCGGAAGTAGATCCGTTGTGCGCTTGCTTCATTTTGGTGAGGTGTCTGGGGCAACGAATTTGTATCCATGACCCCGGACGGTTTCGATGATACCGGCGCCCAGCTTGCGCCGGAGCTTGTAGACCATGCTGGAGATCCCTGTCCAGCTGGCGTCAAAGGAGTTCTCTGCGACAGCTTCGTAAATCTGACGGGCAGTGAACACCTGCCCTGGCCGGCGGGCCAGCAGGAGCAGAATGTCGAACTCCATCGGCGTCAGGTCTACCGCCTGGTCGGCCTGCAGGACCAGCCTGCGCTGCGGATCGATTTGTAGATTTCCAGACAATAAAGTAAAAGCAGTGTTTTCTTGAACCTCAATATGCTCTGCCCGAAATGCCCGCACGAGCCGCTGGAGCAAAGCATCTTGTGCCTTTGTTGGATTCGTTATTCGAATAATGATGGTCTTTTCCATCCTGACGCCTCCTTATGAGCCGTCGTGATGTAATCAGGCATGGGAAATGGGCTGCTGCACGACGGCTTTTTTTCTTTTGCCGTCGTCCGGCAGATCATTTGTCAATCTATTTTTTAGCGCCAGCCCAGCTTATCCGCCCATTCCGTCAATCTTTCCACCATTCCTTTTGAATTATCTGAATCAGAATGAGTTTTCGTGTAATGGTGCATCGAAGCAAAGAGCAGAATAACGATTAAAACTATAACGAATGTTCGCTTTTTCATTCTATACCTCTTGCGTTAGTCGGCCAAAGTCCACTTAACGCTTTGGCTCTTTAGGAATAAATATTGCCAATATGATGTAAACCATCAGTCCGCTGCCATATACCATAATCAATAAGGCGCAGATAATACGCACAATCTTTGGAGAAACACCAAAATATTCTGCAAGGCCGCCACAGACACCAGCAATCCATCGGTTGTCTCTTGATCTGCGAAGTTTATTTGCCATGATGTCTTTCCTCCTTTCCGCCGCGTCTATGCAACAGTAATATGAACACAGCAAGGCAACCACACGCCAATAGGATGAAGATACTTCCGATTAGATTAGCAGTCGTCGTTTCATAATAACCAGCTACACCTAACAGGGCTGTAATAGGATAAAAAGTTCTTGTCAGGTTGGACATACTCATAAACAGTCCCGCAAAAGAATAAATTTCTGCCAGCAGCAAGGCCAGCCAGTAGCTCTTTTTGGTATAGGATACTAAGGCGATAATCGGTGACACCGCCAAAAATACGCCAACGCCCTCCAACAGATAGCTCTTAAAAAAAGACAGTACCATTCCAATAGACAAATCGGAATAGTGTAAGATTAGTTCTGTTGAAAGAGTAATAACAAAAAGCAGCAGGTAAATCAAAACACTAAGGACGAATGTTACAATCATTTTGGCTGCGGTCAACGCCGTTTCATTGAGGGGAATTAGCAATAGTGATTTCAGCGTATCGTCCTGTTCTTCCCGACAGATCATATAACTTCCGAGCATTGCAATGATGGCGGGAAGAACAAACATGGTAGCCCACGGCTGCACCATAGTCATGTACCAGCCTGCATCACTCAAATAAAACCCATCAACGGTTGTTTCCCGTCCTGCCACCAGCACAATAACCGCAATCAATACGGTTGCAAAAATGGTAAGCAAGATAATACTGGAACGGCGAAGTTTTCTCCACTCCGCCCAAAGCAATTTTCGCATCGAATCACCTCACTTCCTTTTGCGTAACGAAAAAGCAGCAAACAGCACAGACAGCACATCCCAAATAAAGATACAGAATAATGCCAATGGAACATTGATATTGTCCGCAAAGGTAAGCCCCGGGATATTCCCGCCTCTTGCAATGATAACGGAAATGCTGGACACAGGATGCAGGTACATACTGATTGATGTGATAAAAAAGCCGAGAAAAACATAAAGCAGCGTCATGCAGACGGGGAAAATATAGCCCTTTTTCGAGGTGGCAATGGCTAAAATCGGCATAACGGAAAAAGCGGTCAACACACCAATTTCCAAACACCTTTCTGCCAAAAATCCAACACTTTGCCACTCGAAAGTAACAAAACCGGGTAAAACGCTGAACAGAATCGTAGCCACCATTGAAATCAGCATGAAAACAATGGAGTAGATCAGAACAACAATAAACTTGCTGAAAAAATACCCCATTTTACTGATGGGAACAATCCAAAGCTGCTTCAACATATCATAGCGGTTTTCATCGTGCATTAACACAGTACAAAACACACCCAGCACAAAAGGAAGAATAATAAAGGGGGTATATCCAAAGGCGGACAGCCTATAAAATGCTACCGGATCAATGCCGCTTGCCTCAAAATAGTTGTAATAGACAAAAGAGAAAAACGGCATGATAAATGCAGCCAGTAGCATGAACCAAATCATTTTCTTGCGCCGCAGCTTCAAAAATTCTGTCTGAACCAGATTAAGCAATCCCCTCACCCCCTGTTATTTTTTTGAAATAGTCCTCCAAAGTATCATTGCAGAGTTGGGAACTGATAACGGACACATCGTGCATGACAAGTGCCTTGTTGATTGCTGCCATATCCAAAGAAGTGTCATAAAGGCATAATGTGTGGCCGTCGTACATATCAAAATCCGTCACGCGAAATTCCTGTTCCAAAATCAGCATGGCTTTGGGCATATCACTCACACGGAGCAGAATATACTTCCGATTTATCTTTTCCAAGGCTTTCATGGTATTTTCCACTAACAACTCTCCGTGGTCAATAATGCCAATATCGTCCGCCAGAAGTGCGATTTCGGAAAGAATATGGCTGGAAATTAAAATGGTCTTTCCGCGTTCCACACTTAGATGTTTGATAAAGTCACGCATCTCCGCAATGCCGATAGGGTCAAGTCCATTGGTCGGCTCGTCCAGGATCAAAAGCTCTGGGTCATGCAGGATGGCATTGGCGATGCCGAGTCGCTGCTTCATGCCAAGAGAATATTTGCTGAACAGCTTTTTGTCCCGGTAAGGAAGCCCCACAACTTCCAGTGCGTTCTTGACAGCATTGGGGCTGGGCGTCCCGCGTAGCTTTGCGAAAATTTCAAGATTTTCAGTGCCGGTCAGGTTGGGGTAAAAACCAGGAGTTTCAATGATGGCCCCAATTCGGGGATAAATGCGTTTCTCATGGCCCTTGATGTTCTGGCCGAACACATCCACTTCGCCGGAAGTGATTGGAATAAGGCCCAAAATCATTTTCATGATGGTGGTTTTTCCGGCTCCATTGCGGCCCAGCAAGCCGTAGATACGCCCTCTTTTCACATGAAGATCAACATCTTTTACGACAGTCTGATCTCCATAAGTTTTTGTCAGTTGTTTTGTTTCGATCAAATAATCGCTCATACTTATTTCCTCGCTTTCCGTGTGGTAATGCCGTGATTGCAATACCGGCATCTCCAACCACAAGACCAGTATAAAGCACGAACCTTGCCGTAACCTTGCCGAAATCTTGTTTTAACCTTGCTTTGAACGCAAGAAAGCCCTGCGCGGTCACAGGGCTTTTGGAAGTATGATGGTAAAGGTTGTACCGGCTCCGGGGACACTGGCTGCCGTGATGGTTCCTTTATGGATGCTCACCAGTTCCTTTGCAATGGAGAGGCCCAGCCCGTTCCCTTTGGCAGATCGGGAGTGGTCGCATTGATACATCCGTTCAAAGATATGGGGGATGTCAGCGGCGGAAATCCCTTTCCCGTTATCGGCCACCATGATTTTGGCCTGTTGCTCTGTTTCGGTCACTGTCAGGGACACTTGCCTTGCATCGCTGTGCGTTAGGATATTTTGCAGCAGGTTATTGAGAATACGGGTATAAGCGGTTGGGTCAAGCCTCGTCATGTATTCTGTTTCAGGTATCTCAATTTCATAGGAAAGATTATGGCTTTCCAGCATCGGCACCCAATCGGCCATAATGTCGCGGGAAAGCTCGTTTAAGTCGCAAAGCTCAAAATGAAAAATCTGTTCCCCGGCATCCAGTTTCACCCATTCAAATAGGGCTGTTACAAAATCTTTCAGATGGTAGGCTTTCTCCGTAGCCACCCGAATATATTCTTCCTGCTCGGCTCCTGTCACCATCTTGCTTTCCACGGCCTCCAAATAGCCCACCAGAGAGGCAAGCGGGGTTTTCACATCGTGGGAAAGGCTTGTCATAAGCCGCTTATAAGCCTGCTCGGATTGTTTTTGCTGGATAAGCCGGGATTGGCTGCTCATGGCGATCTCGTTGATGTCATAACAGATCTGCTTCGTCAGGTCGCTTTCTCGCGCCAGCACACGGCGGTTCAGGTTCCCGTTCTTTATATCTGTCAGGGCATCTTTGATAAGGGAAAGCTGGCCCCGGACGCGGTGAAGTTTTGCCAAAAGGTAGCCAATCACCAGCAGGGCAACCAATAAGGCCAGCAGCAGATAAAGGTTTATCTCCATGCTCATGCCTCCTTATTGAACCGATACCCCACACCCCGGACAGTCTGGATGTAAAACGGCTGTTCTGGATTTGGCTCGATTTTCTTCCGTAGTTTGCTGATAAAGGACATGATGTTGCTGTCGTCAAAGGCATATTCCTCCGCCCATACCTGCGTGTAGATCTGTTTTTTGGTAAACACCCGGCCTTTATTGGAAGCCAAAAACAGAAGCAGGTCAAATTCTTTGCCGGTCAGCTCTACCGGGAGATTTTGGACAGTCACCGTCCGATTGATTTTATCAATCACCATATCTTTCAACAGCATGGTGGCAGCCTCGTTCCCGGTCACGGGATTTAAGGTGGTATAGCGCCGAATCAGGGAATTGATGCGGGCCATCAGCTCGTTAATGCTGAAAGGTTTTGTCAGGTAATCGTCCGCCCCCAGCCGCAGGCCGGAAACCTTATCTTCCTCGTCACTTTTGGCGGTCAGCATCAGTACCGGCACATTATTTTTCTCCCGGATTTTCTGTAATACCTGAAATCCGTCCATATCCGGCATCATCACATCCAGAATAATCAGAAAACAGGTGTCTTTGTTTTCTTCCAGCAGCCGAAGGCCCTCTAAACCGCCATGCGCCACCACCGCAGACAAATTTTCCTGTTCCACGCATTTTTTCATCAAGGCACAAAGCTCCTTGTCATCGTCTATAATCAAAACATTATTCATGTTTCAAAGCCCTCCCTTGCTTGGTCCTGCCGTCCACCGGCTTTTTGGCATCCTTGGGGATTAACCATAGTGTTGCCATTTTAACAGCGCCGGGGATGCGGTCCGCAGCGCAGTAATAATTTATTTGACGGGCAGAAACACCCCATTTTTCACTTGCTTCTTTGATCGTCATATAGTCCATATCTGCACCTCCGACATATCCATTATATTTCTTTGCGCCGAAGAATACAAGGGATTGTAAAGGTGTCTATAATAACAGCCGCAGGCTGGGAAATTCCCAACCTGCGGCCTCGCTGCGGCAAAATCACGCTGCCGCAATTTCCCATTCTTTCAAATTGAACTCACCCAGCGGATAAATTTCCGAGGCAGGCGCCTCAAAGTTAAGCGTAATATATCCGTTGCTGTTGACGCCCTCCAGGACGCGCTCGATAGCGCCGTCATCATGGCGCAGCAGCATTTCAGCTTGAATTTCTGTACCATGCTTGTCGTAGTATCTCAGCCGCATTACTTACCTCCAACAGCCGCCTTATCGTAATAGTGAACATAGACATTGTAATCCCGGGACCGGGTGATCAGCCGAATTCAGATATAGAGGTGGTCGGTTTCGGAATAGGAGTCCGCAGCGACGGCCTCATAGATCTGGCGGGCGGGCTGTCAACGGCTGTGCCGTTCATCTTGATCGTTGACTGGCCCGGCTGGCTTTGCTAAATGATTAGTTATTGAGTACTTCCCCAAAGCCATTCTATGTCGGGAAAAAGCAAATGTAGAATGAAAGCTAAAATAACTATTCCCAACAATATGACACAAGCATAACAAAAGATTTTTACAAATTTTCTGGACTTGTTTTTTACATTTTCAACATCTAAATAAATAGATGCGACTTTCTCATCAGTTAAATTTTTATCGCGTACATCTTGAACATCAATATCTTTTACCAACTCATCTAAAGTCATATCAAAGTAGTCACTCAACATTACTAATCTTTGAAAATCCGGGTAAGATTGTCCAGATTCCCATTTAGAAATGGTTTGCCTTGAAACCTGGAGTTCCATTCCCAATTCCTCTTGCGATAAGCCTTTCATTTTTCTAATGGACATAAGCTTCTCATTAAACTTCACTTGCAAAATCCTCCTTGCGTTTGTTGTATCAAGTATATAGTTTTCGGGTTTTACTGGCAAGCAAGAAGTGTTGGCAATTTGTCAATTCGCTGTAACATCTTGAAATTTAAGTGTTTTGAAAGCATAGGTAAACCTTTCAGGACATAAAGGAAGGTGTTTAAAGTAACAGCCGCGGGCTGGGAGGTCCTCCCAACCTGCGGCCTCGCTGCGGCAAAATTACTCTGCCGCAATCTCCCATTCTTTCAAATTAAATTCGCTCAGCGGATAAATTTCCGAGGCAGATGCCTCAAAGCCAAGCGTAATATCCCCGCTGCTGTTGACGCCCTCCAGGACGCGCTCGGTAGCGCCGTCATCATGGCGCAGCAGCATTTCAGCTTGAATTTCTGTACCATGCTTGTCGTAGTATCTCAGCCGCATTACTTGCCTCCAACAGCCGCCTTATCGTAATAGTGGACATAGACATTGTAATCCCGGAACCGGGTAACCATCCGAATCCAGATATACAGGTGGTCGGTTTCGGAATAAAGGTTGAACTCCGTCGCCTCGCTGGTGGCCTGCGCATACCTGCAGAACCGCCGCATGGTGTCCAGCGTCTTGAAGGCCGGCAGATTGAACAGGGCGTTCTGGAACTCGTCGATTTCCTTCACCAGCTCCGGCGATGTCGTTTTCCCAGGCCCATCGTGCCAGGTTGTCCACCACCGATAGCCGTCATAATCCGAGCGGGAGTAAACGACCTCGCTGACCGGCTGGCCGGGGAGCTGCATAGGCGGTGTATCGGTGTGCTGGAATACTTCCTCAAAGGTGCAGGAGGTTTTCAGATAGCAGACACGCTCTTTTGCGGGTACCGGGAATCTGCCGCGCTTCACTGCATCCCATTCTGTGAGGGGCAAGGGAGCATGGGCGGCATCCCGAAGGGCCTCATCCATACCGCAGGCTTCACAGATCTGCACATTCACATAGCGGCTGAGTGCATTGACCATCAGGTGGGCTGCCAGAGGGGCGCCGCACCGCAGGCATTGAGGCGGCTCTGCGGCGTCGCCGTCCGCGTACAGCTTTTTGTCCTGGCGCCAGGCAGCTTCTAATAAATCCTTGGGATATAATTTGATCTTCATGCTTTAGCACTCCTTCTTCTGGATTTCTTTTTTGCCGCCTTCTGGCGGACTTCAGTTGTTTCTTGGAATGTCTGAGCAAGGGACGGGTCATGCCTTGCGTCACTTATTCTGCGGCGTTCTTCAGACCAGGGCATATAAACAGGTAGCTCGTCCTGGAACAATGCCAGCAGATCGGCAGCCATATCTTCCCGACGGCGATACAGACTGCTCTGCGCAATATTGGTGTCGCAGTCTGTGATGGTGGTTCGCAGCATGATCCCGCGCTGCTCAAAGGTAAAGTGCCGGTGATGTGCCGGATCTTTGGCCTCGATCCGCAGCGGGGCCGCGTCATTGGAATTTTGCAGCCTGCGCCACCCGCTGTAATCGGTGTAGCAGAAATCTGGAATGTGGTTTGCCAGCCGCCGAAGCGCCTGATAGAGCCGCTCATATTTCCGGCCAAGTTCTCCCTTTAAGCGCCGTTCATAGTAGGTATAGCCGTCTGGGTCCAGCTTTTTTAGCTTTTTGGCGTTGAAGAGGTATTCCACATATTCCACGCCGCCCTCCAGCCGAACCTGGCCGGTGCGTTCCCCCAGGCCATTGCGCTTGATCCAGGCATAAAAGCGTTTGCCGGTGGACTTGGTATTGATAAATCCACAATCCTTGGGACACAGGCCGCCCGGATTGACCGTGAGGCTGTCCCAGAAGATCAGCTGGCCGAAGCTTTCCTGATAGAGTTTGATGGCGAGATTGCCCTCCGGATAGGTGGCGATCTTGATGGTCAGGGCATATGCCGTTCCTTTCATGTTAAATGGTATTGGTTTCATGATTTCCCCCGGAACGAGGACCAGCAGGCCGCAAAACGCAGCCTGCCGGTCCTTGTGATAAGCCTGCCGATAAGGGCAGTGTGTAGGGGCGTCCAAAACACCCCCGTTTCTTTGAATTCTAAACTGATTTTGGGCGTTGCTTACCGGCCCCTTGATGCAATCATCAGGCCGCATCCATTGTGCTGTCAAACAGACGGCGCAGTTCGGCGGCCAGCTCCGTGCGGTTCCGGCACGATATGCGATTTACTGTGCCGCAGTTGCCGCCGTTCTGGTCCGTTTTGCCGACAGTGATGCTCAAATCTCTGCCTTCCTGTGTGATCCAGAGGCGGCGGCTCAATGCGGGATCTTCCGCCACAATCCACAGCGGCTGCTGGCGTGTCATGTAAGACTGCGTGGGAGACCGCCATCCGCTGTAATCAGAAAAGCGGAATCCCGGGACATCCATCCGTCGCTTTGCCAATGCAGCATAGACTTCTTTGTACTTCATGCACTGCACCTCCCCGCTGCGAGAGGGCCGCCGTCAGAAGCATCGTCTGTCAGGCCGAGTTTCCAGCACAGGGCAAGAACCTCGGAATCAGAAACACGATAGAGCCGCCGCTTGGCGTACTTGGGACGAAAACAGAAAGTGCCATTATTGAACAGGAACTTCCCGTCCCTATTGCCGTAGGTACAGCTGTAGCCCGCCAACAGATATTTCATCGGCTTCGCATCTTTTTCGATTTTCTCATGGTCGTACCAGATGCTGTGCTGGACAGCAACATCCAGATTGCGGTTTTTCCGGCAGCTGTGTTCCAGAAATTGCAGCAGCCGCCAGCAGACCTCGGCACGCTTTTCCACAGTATGCTTTTCGTTGAAACTCAGTGTAAAGTAGGAATAATCCCGTCCGGACAGGCCATAGCCGTGGAGCGTACTGCTGAAATCATTGCACCAGAAAAAGAGGTCCCACTGACAGCTCCGGAAAGGCGCCGGCTCGGTATCCTCATACTGATAACAGACGAAATTTTGGGCGATGGCGTCCATGAGGGGATTCATGACAGAATTTCGTGCTTCAGCGGCCATGACCAGGGCTTGGCCTTCATCAGCCACTGTATGCGCACGGCGGTTGGCTTCCTTCTGTTCTTCCGTATAGACGAATTGAAAGCGCACGGAATGAACATCGTACATAGCGTAGCCCCGTTCGACCCATTCCGGGCCTGAAGGCGCAATATAGGACTTGTCATGCCATAAGTTCATGTTTATCTCTCCCTTGTGGTAATGGCTAAAATTCTCTCCACCCGGTCGTTTTCCCGGTCTTATTGTGTCGCGCCATGATCAGGCGGGTAGTCGGTGCTGAGGGCTGTACCACCAATTCCCCTTGCTTGTAGGCAGCTTCGGCTGTTTCCAGCGCATGGGAAAGGTCATAAGCCTCCACGGGAAACTCCTGAACGATCTGTTCTTCAATCGTTATGGTGTATTTCCTCAGCATTGGGTGAGATGGTTTTTTCTTCATATTCTACTCCTTTATAAAGAAAGGAACCGGCAGACCATAGCGGTACGGTTTGCCGATCCCTTTGTAATGATGGCCTCTGCCTATTTGGCAGAGCATTTGGCTGGCGCAGGAAAACTAAGGCTGTGAAGCCTCCAAATCCTCGGATTTAAGTGCACGGCCCTGTTTTTCCCGCAGCTGGGCAATATGTGCCTTCCATTCCTTTCGGGCCTGTTCTGCGCGCTGCAGTTCCACGACCTGCTGCTCCGGTGTGAGAGCGGAAAACTCATATTCCCGTTTGTCCGCCTCTAAATCACGAATGACCTTCCGCACAATGGAGAACGCCATTTCAGAGATGGTGGGAGGGTGGTCCTCTATCGCTTTTCTGCCACGGCGGAACAGATCCAAATAAGCATGATACTGTGCCTCAGTGATGAACTCCCAGCCGTAGGCATCCTGAATTTCCGCCTCACTGTGGTACTGCATGGCGGCTTCAAAGTCAGCTTGCCTTGCGGCGGCCTCTTTATCGATTCTCCGCTGCAGTTTGGCGGATATGCGCTCCAGGTCTTTGAGAACCAAGGAGCAGGCCTCCGCTTCCCGCAAATAGCCGTGAGCCTCGCTGCTCAGGTATTTTTGCGACCGCTTCATGCCGCTTCCTCAGATGGCGCAGGCACCTCATAAATGATCTGCACAGGAATCAGTTCGCCGGGGCGGATATGCTCCGCAAGCTGCCATTCCCCATTCCGCAAGACCTGTGAAGTGACATCATTATAGATCTCCGGGGGAGTGTGGTAGTCCTTCATGCACTCCGTAGGAACATACAGGCAGAAAAGCGGCAGGCTGAATACATACAGGCTCTGCAAAACTACTTCACGAAGCTGCTTTGCCAGTGCCGTGATCTCCTCCATATCCTGCCGTTCAAAGGCAGCCTCGGAGATCTTTTTCAGGTACGGAGTATCTTTGATTGCCTCGTTTATATATTTTATGGCATTGTCACCGTAGTGGCTCTTGATGCGGATACCGTTGAGCGAGATGTACTTGGTGTATTCAGTGGCGGCTTTACAGATGCTGTCCTTCAGATCCTTGAAGGGCTTTGCGTACTTTGTTTTCAGATCCTCCATTGAAACGGCCTCCAGGTTGCGCCGGAGCGTATCCAGATGGAATTCCAGGTCTTCACGCAGTTTCTTTTCTTTTTCGTCCATGTAGTGAAACCTCCATTCTATTATGATTTATGTGTCACAGCGTCCGCAGGGGCTCTGTTCTGCGGATTGCTGCCGCAACTCTTTCAGCAGAGTGCGTGCCACATCGGACACCGCCTGCCGGTAAGCCTCACCGTAGGCGCAGCTGTGTTCCAGCTGGTTGGCGATCCGCTGCGGCAAATCGGGAGAGCGCAGCAGTGTTTCTTTCTGCGCGTCAGAGAGCTCTTGAAAATCGTCACGGTTCTCAATATGCTCCCTGAAATCATCCCGCAGGCATTCTGCGCGGTACAATTCTGCCGTGCTGCGGCAAAATGCAGGGGAAAGAGGCAGCGCCCGCTGTTCCAGCGCAATCGAAAAATGGTTCTCACAGTATTCGCCGTCCAGATAGCACTCATAGCTGTTGTCAGACTCTTCTTCGACGAATTGGCTGCTTTCTTTCCAGCGTGGAATGCTTTCAACCAGAAATTCTTCCCGAAGGTCATTGTGAAATTGATGTAGGGCATCGGTGCGCTCCGTGAAGATCGCTTCATAGGAACCATACTCCCCATCGGTAGCCCAGTGGACGACGACTATATAGAGCGTCCCTGCGGGATATACCTGGGCCGGATGCTCAAGGGGAACAATCATTTCAGGCCCCATAATGACCATATCCAGGCCCAGATCCTCGATGTGTTTCTGCTCATGGTAAAGCTGTGAAAAGGTCTGCTCCAGCGCAAGGCGGTCCGCAGAGAGTACCGGCGGGTCAAACGCGCAGTAGATGTCCGGCGTGTCGTTGTCCGTCTCTCGGTCATCCTCGGTGCGAATTTCAAGGATATTTCCGAAGAGCCCTGCGTAATCGCTCGCTTCATTGGCAACAATGCGTCCGCCGACTTTGTAGCAGACACCCTCATGCCAAAATTCTTCTCCAGGCTGATGATAAATCATCATTGCTCCCTCCTTTTTGTGGGGTGGGGCTGGGTACAATGCCCCAGCCCCACAGATCAAAAATCGTTCAGTTATCCGCGACGAAAATGGCGGCACCGCTCATACACATGCAAATGAGTGGCGGCAAAAGAGCGGTAGGCTTGCAGCTTACCAGACTGGCGATCCCGATACCCGCTGGGGCGGGTCGTGTTGTGATCAGTCGTCACTTTCCTGTTCGTCTTCGTCCTCTTCCCAGGGAGAGTCATCAACATCAGTATCTGCCTCCTTCATCTGCTCGGTGGGCTGCTTTGTCCGCTTAAAGGCCAGAACAAGAGCATCCTCACCAAAATCGTCTTCCTTCTTCTTGCGCTTCTTTTTCCTGCGACATTTTTCCATGGCAGCGTCATAGTCATAGCCGATGCCGGCCTGAAATTTGCCTGCAATTTCCCTCATTTTTTCCGCATGATACTCATAAAGGGCACGATGAAAACCAGTCAGGTCCCATTGTTCACAGGCCATCTCCAGCAGCCGTGCATAGTCCCGTAAGGCATTGACTGCTTTGCAGATATCGCCATAGCAGGTCTTGAACACATGGGAGCCGTCCAAATCATGAAAGCAAAGGGAGAGTTCCTGCCCCAGCAGGAAGTCTAACTCCATCGGCTGCCGGAGCATAGGCTCGTATAATCCTTTTGGCAATTCTATAGCGTTGTGCTGCTGTTCATCCATTGGCGTGGTCCTCCGGCGGAGCAGATACCAGCCCAGCAAAAAGCATTTGCATGGCAGTACGGTATCCAGACTCAAAAGCCTGTTCAATCACAGCACTGTTGCGCTCACCGGCGGCCGTTTGGTACACCTCGAAAGCTGCCAGAGCTGCAGGAGTTTTGGAGAGTTCCCCGCGCAGGGCGGTCTCAGCCGCAGATACTGTGTGGTTAAGTACCTGCTGCTTTTTGTCCTGCTCCTTAAAAACACTTGGTTCGTACTCGCCGTAATAGAGGTCATGCAGGAAATTGGGCTCAATAGTCATGCCATGCGGCAAAGACATTTTGGGTCGGGTAAGGCCATCGGCAATGCGTTCCAGAGCCTTGATGAGATGAGGCAGCTGGGCGTCAAAAAAGCGGCGGCCGCATATCGTTTCGTGAAAATTCAAAGATTGCACCTCCTGTCAATGAAAAGCCCGCCGGCGGCATATGAGCTGCGGCGGCTGTTGATTCAGGCCCCGATAGGGCATGGTTTCTTTCTGGATCAGTCGAAACAATCGTGCTGCATAGCCTTTTCACAGGCCAGAGCCAGGCCATCCAGCAGTTGCGGAACAGCCTCCATATACTGGGTCGTAATGCCCAAAGCATCAAGCGTTTCCTGCACATCGCCGGTATAACTGTACTCATGGTTCTCCAACTCCTGGAGGAACATATCACAGATAAAACCTTGCCCGGTTTTGTCGCCAGCAATGGCATCTTCCAGCTCTTTTCGGTGTCGGGTGAACATTTCATTCAGTTTTGCGACATCGCTTTTACGGCAGTAGCCGCCTCCAAAAATGCTGCACACCTGGCGGGTGTCCGAGGGGGACAAGCCCAGCTTGCGCATTCCTTCAGCAAACTGCTGTTTATTAAAAGCGAAGAACATGGGAAATGCGTTTACTTCCGCCTGCTGGTGGTTGCGCATCTCCTGGTATTGATTGGTACTCATGCGGCACTCCTTTCTTCTGGTGCACCTGCTGCCAGAGGAATTACCCGCCATTCCTCCGGCCGGCGCTGGTTTTGGCAGACTTTTTCTAAAATTTCATGTTTTCCGCAGATAGCGTACTGTACCCAGCATCGACATGGGCGGCCGCCTGTTCCCTGCGCTGAAAAGTGTTCCAGTGCATACAGCATAGGCGCCGCCTCAGTCCAGAAGTGCCAGCTGACGAAGATCATGTAGCAGGCTGCGGTTGTTCTGTTCATACTGGGACAGGAACGGCTGATCCAGGTCGAAGTTGTAATAGTGATAGAGCAGGATCTTGAACACAGATGCTCGGCGCAGTTCCTCTGGTATGCGGCGCATCAGCTTGCCAATTTCCGGGATGGCCCGGTACTGCTGCTTCAAGAATTCCTTATCTTCCCGGGGAAAGTTGCGGTACAGCCAGTCTTTGACAAGCACCTTCCCGCCGTTGAAGTGATACTGCTGGTTATCATCAAAACAGAGGCAGTATTCAAAATCCCGGCCGCGCTCACCGGGCCCCGCCGAAAATGGATAAAGGCGGCAGGTTCGAGGACGGGCAGCATAGATGCTGCAATAGTTGCCCTGCAGAAAAACACAGGATGCTTCTGCTCCAACCGTTTTGAGTGTGTAAATGGGATATCCTTCATCGGTGAGCGGTGTGGGCTCGCAGTATTGGAGAAGCACATCATCCGTACTGCTGACACCGCAATGCTGCTCTCGAAGGTGTTTTGCCATTCGGTAGGCATCCAAGCTTTCTACCATAACGCAGCCCTCGATGCGGCGGCAGCAATGGCCGGGCTGCACTGGTATGTGACAAACTCCTTGGCGCTTACGGAAACAGCAAGGGTTTTGGATTGTTCCATACATTCCTCCATAAAAAGGCCGCGGCAGACAAGTGCGCCTGCCGCGGCCGGGACCTATGGGGCATTACCCCTTATTGTTTTGACTTCTCTACGCGCACGCGGCCAGAACCGTCGGGAGTAGGCTGGCGGCCGCCAGCGGGAAAGGGTCCATCGAAAGGATGTAGTTGGAGTTGAGCGTTTCAAAATGCACCAGATCCCCGGACTGCTCGTGGATCGCCACAACGGGCGAGGTCCGGTAGTCGGAGCCGTTGGCACGCAGGAAGGCGCAGTGGCCGAGAACCAGCGGGCACAAAAGCGTTCCGTGCATTACAATGGATTTTTTCGATTTCGTCATACTATTCAGCCTCCATTCAGTTTTGTTGTTGGCCTGCCAGGGACAGCAGGCATTTACTCATAGCACAACTCCAGAAACACAGCGCGGACCTCTTCCAGAAGCTCCTTGATGCGTTTCATGGGGAGTTTTTCACGGCTGGCGATCTCACGGATGCCGTAGCCGCAGCCCTTCATGCGGACGATGTTCATTTGCTGCCTGGAAACACGGCCAGTCAGGTCATGAAGCAGCTGCTTCATTTCAAATTCCTGCATCAGATCATCCTGCGCCGGCAGCAGTTCCTCCAGGGGCACGCCGTCCGGGTACAGACCGATGTGAATGCTGAGGATTTCGGCGTTGCGCTTGCGGCGAGCTTGCGAACGAAAGTAATCATAGACACACAGACGCATTCTGTGCCGGGCAATCGCTGCGAATGAATAGCGTTGTGCCGATTCATCTGAAAAATAATCCTGCACAGCCTTCAGGTAGGGAAAAATGACCACATCATAAAACTCGTCATCTGGCAGATGGTTGTCGTTTAAAAATTTGTAGACTAGGCCGTGATGTTTAGCGGCAAACTCCTGTTGCTCCTTTGTTAACGGTACTTCACATAACATATATATTTCCTCCAGTCTAAAGCGAAAAAGGGATACCCCCGGCGTAGGCCGAAGGTATCCCTTGATGACATGTCATGCGGCTGAGGCCGCAACAAAACTCATTACGCGGGCAGCTTCTCGTAGTTGCCGTCAATTTCACCGACCACATAGCTCCCATCGGGGCTGCCGGGCGCTGTAGCGGACTCCGGGATCACATAGTCGCAGTCGTTGGTACGCTGCTCCTCGTTGATCAGGGCCCGCTGGATGTTGATGGCCTTGATCTGCTCCTTAAAGCCATTGGCATAGGCGCGGATCTGAGCCAGTTCCTCGCCCTCAAAGTCGCGTAAAAGGCGGAAGGTGGCAACGCTGTAGTCGTTGCTGCCGTTGTTCTCCTTCTTGAGCCCGATCTGGATCAGGCTGCCATAGGTGGCGCGCCGGCGGTAGACAAAGGCCCGGTTCAGGAACTCCTTGAACGGCTTGATGCTGGTAGGCGGCAGAGAAATCAGCAGAGGCATGTACTCGCCGCTGCGCAGCAGGTAGATGTCCCGCATATTCTTGCAGGCCTTGCCGCGGCCGCCGTCTCTGGCCGAACCGTATGCGTTCATCGGGCAGGCGGCGCAGGCGCCGCCCGGCTCCCCAATGCCGGTCTTGCCGTCCACAGAAGAGCAGAGAGGCTTGGTGTCTTCGTCATACTCGCTGCCTTCCGGCCACAGGGTATAGGCAGAATGATTGTAGAGAATGACTCCTTCCAGGGTCCGGGCATAGTCCGGATTGTCGGGGTCTTCCGTGGGGATCTCGAACTGCAGGGCGCCGCCGGCGGGAATTTTCACCCGCTGGAAACTCATCATCTGCAGACCGTCCGCATCCTCCGCAATCTCATCGCTGCTGAAATCACCCTCCACCATCGCAGGGAGCAGGAAAGTGTTCCGCTCAGGAGTGTTCATCATAGAAGTGTTCTGTTCGTACATAGTTCGTTCCTCCTTAAAATTGGATGGTTGGCCACTCAGGCGGCCAGCTGATTGATACGGCTCCACTGCCTTGCCGGCATGGAGAGAATGTTGTAGCCGATGCCCTCAAGCGCGGTTGCTCGGTCATAGTCCTGAACATCCTGGCTGTGACGGGTCACCGCATTGGATAAACCATAGAGCGTCAGGTCGTTGCCCTCGATCAGCCGCTGCAGCACACCGGAGCTTTCCTCATCGGTGATGTGGAAGTCTCTGCTAACCAGCTTGACAATGCCGGGGACATCAGTAGTATTCATGCGGGCATCTTTGGCCTCCCGCATCATGTTGACTACACGGGTAAAGCGCACCTCGTCTACCACAGCTCGCACCGTGTCCTGGATCTTCATGGCAAAGGCTTTGTCGTCGGCCTCCAGCGTCTTTTCCGAATACAGCTGATAGTTCTCCGAAGCCTCGTTGACGCGGCCCACATGGTTGCGGCGCGTCTGGGCATCGTTTACTACCATACCGTTACTGCATACCAGCCGGTAGACCAGCGGCTGGATGTTCACCGAACCGAGTCCCACCTCGCTGTTGCTGATGATGATGCCGGACTGAACGATGTCGCCCGGCACGACCTCGGCCTCCAGGCGGGTGTTGACTACCTTGATATACATGCGACTTTCCGTGAGCTGGCAGCTCTCAAAGTGCATTCCCTCCATATTTTGAAGGACAGGAAGGACAATGCCTGCAATATCAAGGTTATCAATGCGCCGGTAGCGGTTGCTCAAAAATGCCCGTGCTGTACCCTCAATGGTGCGGACCATGCGGACAGAGGGCTCCCGCTGAAACCAGGCATTCACATTTTGCGCCAGCAGTTCGGGATATTCCTCCAGCATCTTGTCATAGTAAGCAGCCGGGATTTTCAGGTGTGTGCCGATCTGCCGGTGGGCAATGGGATTGACCTCCAGCGGTTCAAGCGCCGGGACTCCAGACTGGTCATAGGCGTTAAGGTACAGCTTCGAGTCAAAAGGCTCCAGACGAAGGCTGCGGGTGTCCAGCATATAGTCGGCTTTCAAATCAGCCTGGCGCTGGATCTCCTTTGCCATGTCTACAAGACTGATCCCTGATTTCATTGTTATTTCACTCCCCTCTCTGGGTGATGGCGGTCACCAGGAGACCTGGATGCCCTGCGCCGTGGTTTCAGCCGACAGGCCCGTGCTTTCAAACACTTCCACCAAGCAGGGCCAGTAGACCCTCGCGGGAAAGTTCGAAAGATGTTCCTGCGGTACCAGTTCATCGTCCTGCTGGATGCAGATGTCGCCGTTTTCCCGCAGTGTGAGCTTGCTGTGCCCACGGGAATTCAGGTCGGCGATCAGCGTTTCCATGATTTCGCGCCCGCAGTTTTCATACCAAACGCGCGGATCGATGGGGCGCCTGTTGGGCGGGATATTGGCCTCATCGTCCTGTTCTGTACCTGCTTTGGACAGAGGCACGATTTTGAGCAGGTCACATTTGATGGTTGCGTCCTGGCCAAATGTGATGTCTGCATGGTCGAATCCATCTACATTGTGAAGCCGGATGCGCCCAGTGCCATTGGTGCGGATCAGCTCTGCCGGCCGCTTCTCACACCACTCAAAGCAGGCGTCAGAATACGACGAGCGCAGATAGGTCAGAATCCGGTGGTTGGCATAGCGGAGCAGCAGGTCGTCTGAAACAGGTTCCTCCAGTTCCGGGACCTGGAATGTGCTCTGGGCAATGCCTTCAGCGTGTAGCCGGCGTTCTCTCTGTTGGCGTTGCCGGCGGCGTTTGGCCTGCTGCATATACGGGAGCAGGAGGATCAGAACGACCCAAAGCCCCCAAAGGGTGAATACCCCAATCAGCAGCCACGCCTGCCACGGCCCGCGCACCAGAGCCATGATGGCGATGACAGCACCGATCAAGATGGTGATGCTGCCGCTCAAAAGTCCTTTGTCATTACTCATTTTCTTACCGTCCTTCCTTTAGATTTTTGCCTGAAAACAAAAAAAGAGGGACCGCACCAAGCTTCAGATCATTCTGAAAACTTGATACGGTCCCTCTTGGATGCCGGGAGCTATTCCGGCAGGGGTTCACGGTCGCCATTCATCACCTCAGAAGGTGACGGAACAGGCGCCGCGTCGTCAGGGTCATGCTGTCCACTTTCGGATTTTGCTTTGGAGGACTGCCCGGGGAGAAATCCAAAGTCCGTCAGCCATATTTTCAGCTTCTTGACTGTGGTTCCGTCCTTTTGGCGAACATCCACCAGTTTTTGCGATCCGGTGAGCCAGATCATGCTTCCCTTTTTGACCTTGAGCCGCATGAGCCGGGTAACATCGTCACCGCGGGCCCATACCTGGTAGTAGTCCGGCGGGGTGTTGCCGGAACGCTCCATCAGGTCGAAACAGACATATTGCTGTTTTGACTGGCCCTCTTTCGGGACAAGCTCGTGCATGACTCGGCCAAATACAACGATTTGTGCCATAACACTTCCTTTCTTCGCCTCTGGCGTTAATATCTATATATAAAAAGTGCCAGCAGATACCAGACCCGAAAGGGCGCGGCAATACCACTGACACTTGATACAGCATACAACCTTGACTGCGTGTGCAATGCAGATTTTTAATCTGCGGTACAGAAGCTAAGTCTGTATCCCACAAGGGGAAACGCACAAAAATCAATTACAAGATAAGTGTAACACTATATCTTGTGTTTGTCAAGCGGTATAATACTATATATAGATATTTAGGCGAGGCAAATCACAATATATGGTTCATGTCGCGGTAGTAATCATCCAGCAGATAGAATTTGAGTGCTCGGGCTGCCGGCGTCCCGTAGCCGAATGTCAGGCCATAGAGATTGCCTGTCCCATCTACGCCGAGTGGACCGAGCCAGCGGGCAGCGGTGTTGCCGTTGAGATACCAGAGCTGAATATCCCGGTAATCATCTTCACTGACAAGCCCGGAAGAAGCCAGACGATAAGCGTCTTCCTCGTCGATCATGGAGTGGGAAAGAAAATGGCGGTAGAGTTCGTCCGACAGCCCAAGGGCCTGCTGGTAGGTCAGGGGATTGGGGTGGCCCAGCCACCAGCGGGTAATATCTTCAAAGGTGCGCAGACGCGGTTTGGGATTGAGGGCCCGGAAACGCCGAATGAAATCTTTGATTTCTTCCGGGGCGGCCGGCGGCGGGAGCGGGATCTCACGCACTTCGTCATCTAAAAAGCCGAAAGCAAGTTGCTCGCCGGTTTCATCCTCCAGCAAGAGCGAGGTGCGGGACAGCGGTGAGACCAGGAAATGCTCCATCGCAAAGGTTTCGTCCAGAAAACGCTGGATCTTGTATTGCTCAATGGTGTGGGGCTTATACATTGGGGTGAACCTCCTTTTAAGTATTCCGCCTATTAAATAGGAAAAAAATTTCTCTTTTCTGCAATATAGAGAAGTTTAATTAAGTTTCATTTTAGTATTGACAAAGGAATAATGAGTGCATATACTGTACTTAACGAATAAGTACGCTAAGTACGGTCGGGGCGCGGAAGGGATATTTATGGAAATTATTATCAGCAACAGCAGTGATAAGCCAATTTATGAACAAATCAGTTCTCAAATAAAGAATAAAATCATGAATGGAACATTAGAAACCGGAGAAATGCTACCCTCTATGCGGGCATTGGCTAGAGATTTACATATCAGCGTAATAACTGTCCAACGGGCTTATGAGGATTTAACCCGAGATGGATTTATCGAAACTGTTTCTGGGAAAGGCAGTTTCGTCGCTTCTCAAAATAAGGAGTTTATCCAAGAGGAACAGTTACGGAAAGCAGAAGAATTATTACAGCAGGTTGTGGATATTGGACGCTCACATGGTATTTCTTATGAGCAAATGGCAAATATCTTAAAAGTGCTGTATGAGGAATAACAGGAGGTCACAAAATGAGCGAAAACAATATCTCTGTAAAAAATTTGTGTAAATCTTTCGAAGGCTTTACACTAAATGATGTATCGTTGCAAGTACCAAAAGGAAGAATTGTCGGATTTATCGGGGAAAACGGAGCCGGAAAAAGCACTACAATCAACCTTATCTTGAATGAGTTGAAGAAAGACAGCGGAATGGTTGAAATATTAGGATCAGATACTTTGGATAGTTCTATTAAAAAGGAAATTGGTGTTGTATTTGATGAATGTAATTTTCATGAATTTTTCACAGCGCAGAATGTGGCAAAGATTTTTTCTGGTATCTATCGTACATGGGATAATTCATTGTTTACCTCATACATGAAGAAATTTAATGTCCCCTTTTCCAAGCCGATTGGTTCTTTTTCTAAAGGCATGAAGATGAAGTTGTCCATTATATGTGCAATGGCTCACAGGCCAAAACTGCTGATTTTGGACGAGGCTACGACAGGTCTTGACCCAGTAGTGCGTGATGAAATTCTGGATATGTTTTTAGATTTCATACAAGATGAAGATCACTCCATCTTCTTTTCGTCCCATATCATATCTGATATAGAGAAGATAGCGGATTATGTCATTTTAATCCATCAGGGAAGGATTGTATTTGAGGAAGAAAAGGATACTTTGATCTATCAGTATGGAATTGTCCGATGTGAGAAAAAACAATTTACTGATATACAGCCGGAGGATTATATCATCTCACGGAAAACAAATGTAAGTATTGAATGTCTTGTGCGAGACAAAGAAGCTACTCGGAGAAAATACAAGAATGTAGTTGTTGATAGTGCTTCTCTGGAAGAAATCATGTTGTTTTATATCAAAGGAGGTTTGGCAGAATGAAAGGGCTGGTTTATAAAGAATTTTCTTTATTTTACAAAAGTATCGACAAAAAGCTGATTATCATAGCGGCCGCAGCTATTATTTTACTTTTAATGAATGCTGGAGATTTTTCCGGGCTTTTAGCAACAATCATGTTTGCAATGACTGTCGGTATGCAGAATGTAATGAGTTTTGCCAGTGATGAACAAGTACGATGGAAAAAATATCAGCTTACTATGCCTGTAAATTCATTTCTCGCAGTAGGAAGTAAATATGTTTCTGTTCTGCTGACAATAGGATTGAGCATTGTGGCCGGTATTTTTCTTTACTTTGTCGCAGGTATCATATACCAAAGTTTTGATGGAACATTGCTTTTTGTCTCTATATCGGCAGCCATCATCATTCCTTTGATATGGACAGCTATTTGTTTGCCCCTTACCTATTGGTTTGGGTTCCGTTCAGCACAGACAATGGGACTTCTCGTGATTGTACCTATTTTCTATCTTATTAAATATTTCGAAGATGGACCAGGGCTTATTACATTGACTGATACAATATTGACATACATTTCGGCGGGCTTTTTTATCGCAATTGTTCTGTTTATATTCTCTTATGCTGTAAGCGTATTGGGATATTCAAGAAAGAAATAGTCTGAGAAAATCCGTTTCGTTGAGGATAACGCTATGAAATGGAATATTGATGTGAAAGAACGCCTCTATATCAATCTTGCAGACGAAATATTGTTTCGAATAATCCATGAGCAATTTCCATTGGGAAGTAAACTTCCAGCAATAAACGGGCTTATAAAGTCATCCCATACCAGTCAAGAAACCATGCGCAAAGCCCTATGCCTATTGGCGAGACAAGGCGTTATTATACGAACCTCTAGGGGGTATTATATAACAGATGATGCGGAAACTTTAAAGACGGCCCAAGACGCCTATATTGACCGAATTACAAATAGATATAAAGAATTGCTCGAACGCGTACAAAGCAAAGAAGATTTGGAATAATGCGAGGTGGTTCGTTGGGGAAATTTATAATGTTATCTTTTGACGACAACGTGGATGATATCTTTTCCTGAACAGTAATAGCGTTCGTTTCCATCACTGCCTTTTCCACACTGGTCGCCTCCGCAGATGCACCATTGTTCTTTGGCTCTCCGCAAATCACCCCACAACACAGGCTCGTCAGGCACGCTGAGCAGTTAATAGAACTGACCCCGATGGGATTCGACAATCTGCTTCTACTGGCCCGCTGGCCAGGACAGGTATTTTCCTCCCGCTATATCTAAATAACAGAATAGAGGGATACGACACTGAAGCTATGACTTTGGTGCCGTATCCCTTTTTCTTACTCATGGGGTGTTTGCTCTCTGCTTTCCAGCTCTTCATCACAGGAGGCTACGTCCTCAAGTGCCTCGTATCCAAGGAAACTGTTGGTGGAGAGGGCGGCATCCAGATAGTCGTTTCCGACGGCAGGCCGGCTCCCTTTTTGAAAATAAAAGCGGTAGCGGGCGCCGATCTGGAACTTGGCAGTTTTGCTCAACAGCAAGGTGCGCTCCGCACCCTGTTCATCAATCAGCTGGATCTTGCGGTAACGACGCAGCATAGGGGTGCTGACGCCGGCGCAGATCCCTTCTACCACTTCGTACTGGCCCCGGGCGGCGGTGCGCCATAGGCTGCTGCCCAGCACCAGAGAAGCGGCAAAAATAAGTCCACCCAGCACCAGAAGGATGCGGTCTGCGGTGACAGTGAAGATCACAAGGCTGACTGCTATGCTGGCGATCCCGGCCAGGAATGTCAGCAGGATCTTGCGCCGCAGGACAAAGGGAAATTGGCTCCATTGGTATTTCATGTACTGATCCTTTCAAAAATGATTTGCTGGCGCAGATACAGGTTGGCAACGGCCAGCGTTACCGCCTGGCTGCTCCGGCTGTTCTTCATCAGGCTGGCGATATTCTGGCAGGTGGTTTCGCTGTCGCCGTACACCTTCTCCATCAGGACCCGCTCGCTGGGGAGGGAGAAGACATCCTGCTCCACACATTTGATGATCTCCGCAGTGGAAAGCAGGGCCTGCCGGGAAAGCCGCATGACGCGGGATTCATAGTCGGTCCGGCGGTCTTTGCGAAACAGCTTCAGCGCCTGCCTGACTGAAACCCGACGGCTGAATACCAGCTTCATAAACGATACGCCGCGCACCAAGGCAGAGCCGCTGGTGGGGATGATACCCAGGGAACTCAACAGATCATACAGCGCATCGTATTCGGTCTCCCCGCAGCCGGAAACCAGCAGGCCGCGGGTAAGCAGGCGGTTCACGCAGGCATCCCAGGGCCGGCTGACAGCACCGCCCATAGATGAAGCCAGCTTATCGCACTGAAAAGAAATATCCTCCCATTTGGAGATCCGCCAATTCAGGGCAGTCCAGACGACCAGCTCCTGCATATCCACCATATAGGGCTGACCGCCAAGGCGGATGACAGGGCAGGATCGGCCGCAGCCATTTGTTTCCCGCTCCAGACGGCCGATTGCAGTATATAAGGTTTTCTGTTCCATTGATCAATGCCTCCTTTATATATCCTTTACTGCGGGAAGGCCGTGGTTTTCAACAAATTCAAAGCAGGCTTGCCAGAAAGCGGGGGTCGCTGCGCAGCTTGGCTGCTGAGCGCGAGATCCATGCACCCACATGGGAGGGCGGCACCTGGTAGAGTTCCGCAATATCCGTGACCCGCATTCCCTGAAGCTTGAGTGCCAGAGCCTCAATCCCAAGCCGGGCCACACCGTCATAATCCTGCTTGCTGGCCTCCAGAAGCGACAGCGTTTCCATCAGGGACACCTGGGCGTCAAAAGCGTCGGACTGTGGCTCCAGGGCCTCGCCGTCGGCGGCCAGTTCCCCATGCTCCCCAATAATGAGCCGGCTGAATATCTTGCCCCTGTTGCAGATCGTCCGGCAATAGGACAGAAGCCCATTCTTTACGACCGTTTTGGCGTAGGTGGCAAACTGTGCCCGCCCATCGTCCTCATAGGTGGCCGCGGCTTTGCAGAGCCAGACGCACCCCTCCTGGAACAGATCGCTGTACTCCAGGCCGCAGATAGTCGGATTCACATGGATATAGTCGCAGATCACCCAATGTACCACCGGCAGGTTTTGAGCAACGAGTTCCTGCTGCTGTTTCGTCAGGCTGGTCATTTGCTCACCTCCCATCAGGCTGCCGCCTGTCCGGCGGCGGGAGGAGCTGAGGCCTGCCTGCAGAGGCGGACAACCTCATCGCACATCCATTCGGAAAACTGGCCGATATGGGCCTGCCGTTCATCCAGCCCAAGCTTCGCCTGAAGCCAGATGTAGACCTCCCATTTTTCCATGTGCCGGCTCTGCCGCAGCTGCTCCAATGCCCGGTGCGCCAAAATGCGCTTGTGCCGGAGATCTCCGTTTGCCAAAGTCCCCATAGGCCGGTGCGTCCTGTCATGGGCACTCACATAGGCATCGCAGGCGGGCCAGCGGTCGCAGAGATAAAGAAATTTCCCCTGGGACCGGCGGTTTAAGCCGTAAACCACGCTCGCCGGACGGAGAGAGGCATTGGCATGGCAATAAGGACATTTGATCGGTTTTTGCTTCATCATAAAATCATCACCTCCAAAGACGCGCCAAAGGCGGCGCGATGGCGTCTTTCTGTGTAAAAAATCAGCTGTTCTGACTGCAGCTGAGGTCCAGGCAAAGCTGCCTAAGCGTACATGCGGAAGGGTCCGGCGTATGCCATTCGATGTACTTGGAAAAGGCGGCTTCAAAAGAGCGGCGCGACAGAACGGCACTGCACTCGGCGGGCTCTACTTCCTCACCAGTCAGCTCATGGATGGTTTCCGCAGGCAGAAGCATGACCTGCCCGCACTCATCCACTGTCAGCAGGAATCCGGGACAGGGCTTCTCCCGGCCATACACACAGGTATCGCAGCCACAGCTGACAAAGATGGCATTGCGCCAGTTCCCACGGACGGCCCGCAGAAAGGAATAAAATTTGCAGGATGTTTTCATCCTCTACCTCCAATAGTCGTTTTTTGAGAAAATAAAAAAGCGGGGACCAGCTGTGAATGTCCACAGGCTGATCCCCGCTGACGGGCATTTAAGCGAACAGGCCCTCGATCTCCTGCGTGATCCGGGGGATGACCGTATCGTTGAAGATGAGGGTCAGGGCCGCCAGCAGCAGGGCGCCCAGCACAACGGCGATGATGATTTTGACTGCATCAGAGATGTAGAAATCGCCGCGCTGGTTGGAGAGCGCCATACGGGCCCGAAGCGCGAGGCCGTTCGCTTTGCTGCGGATGCAGCTGGTAAACTTCTTCATGGAAATACCTCCTGTAAATGTGATATTGGATTTGGGTATGGTTATGGCCGGTCAGGACCGGCGGATAGGCTTGAGCAGGCTGTTTTTGTTGGAGCGGGGCCTGTCCGGATACGCTTTCGGCTTCTGGCGCAAAAGCCACCGGAACCGGCGCCGCCCATCTTCGCCGTCAGGCGGAATATATTTTTTCTTCGACATGGATTTCTCCTGTTCAGACGGTAGGTTCAGGGCCGGCCTGAGAGCAGGCCGGCCCTGGGGAAATGGATGGAAGGCAGCCGGCATAGCGGCTGCTATGGGAACCCACTGCGGTACAAAACATCACCTCCATCGTAGATTCGCCCCCGGATGGGAGCGGGTATATGGAAAGCCCAAACCAGAGGCGTGGGCGGATACCTGTCAGCCGAAGAAAGCGCCCAGGGAACTCATGACCTCGGTGCAGAGGACCACCAGATAGATGATCATAATGCAAATGAGCATCATCATGGAGTAACGCTGGATCTTCTTGGGGCGCTTGGCCGCTTCCTTTTTCAGATTGTTCTGCTCGATCTGCCTCATGTCAAAGCAGATCATCTTGAAATACATCCGCTGGTCGTCGCCGCGAAGCACGCCGATCAGGCCGCGGATCACATCGGACAGCATAGGGCTGCCAATGCGGGTTTCAAAACGGATCAGGGCATTCTCATAGTTGCCGGTTTTCATGTCGGCAATGGTCTGGTCCAGCTCTGCGCCGAAGTCCTTGCCCGCTACCCGGCGGTAAGAGGTAAGGATCTTCAGCACATCCCGGTCGTTCTCCAGGTTCTGCCCAATGGTCAGGGCGAACCGGGGGATCTCGCTTTCAATGAGCTTGCGGCGCTTCTTAACGAAATCGAAGACGCTGTAATAGGTCGAGAACCACAGCGCCACCGCAAGCCCGATCAGTACGGGAACCATCAGCGGCACCAGAAACACCATCAGGATAGAACAAAGGCCGACGGCGCCCGCCGTGACCCAGGCCCGGGCCGTGTAGATCTCCGGCGTCAGTTCCAGGCCGGCAATATCCAGCGCCCGCTGCAGCTTGTTCCGCTTGAGCTTATCCAGCTTCAGGTACGGGGCGATCAGTCCGGCGATTTTGGTGATGTAGACATCCAGCAGTTTCTCGGCCTTTACGCCCTGCTGCTTGCGGGCCAGCATCATCATGCGGGAGGTCTTCTTTGTGGGAATATCCACAAAGGCGCAGGTCAGGTTGTAGGTGGCAAAACCAAAGAAGATGATCGCCACAAGTGCCAAAAGGGTCATGCGCCGTCACCTCCGTATTCAATGGGCTTGCTCAGCTTCATGATCTGTGTCAGGGCAAAGAGAATGATGGCCGCGCAGATCGCCAGGGCAATTTTGCCGGGTGTGGTGAAGATGAGCGTATGGAACCAGTCTTCATTAAGGAAGTAAAGCAGCGGTACATTGGCGACCACCAGGAACATCATCGTGATGGCCTCACGGCGCGGCCCCTGCATCATGGCTTCCAGTTCAGACTGCACCACACGCACATCGCTGAACTTCTGGGCGATGGTGGGCAGCGTGTTTTTCATGGAGCGGTCAGACTGGCACTGAATGAGGATGTTGCACCACTCATGAAATACCCGGTTGGGGACTTTCATCTTCAGCGAGTTGATGGCACTGGTCAGGTTGGCGTTGATCAGTTCCGCCTCGTACACAAATGCCTCGAAGTTGGCCTTCACCGGCTCATTGATGTAGGGCAGGTTTTCTTTGACCGCCCGGATCAGGTCCTCCGTGCGGAGATATGAGGTGGTGATGATGGAGATAGCGGTCTCCAGCTCCTCATTCAGATGCTTCTTGTAGCTGGCGGCTGTGCTGCGCAGATACCAGATGGGGGCCAGCGAAAAGCCAATGCCCAGGATCGGCACCATATACACATTGTTGATGAGCAGTGCCAGTACAGCGCCCACCGCAAACAGGATCAGCGACAGCCGCTTGACCGCCTCATAGCGGTCGGAGCGGCCGGTGCCTTTCAAAATCTGCTTCAGCTCATAGTCCTGGTTGAAGAAGCCCTTGGCGGGCGTACCCATCAGGACATTGAGTTCGTCAGACAAGGTAGCTGCCTTGCGCTGGGAGCGGAACAGGGCGTCGATAAAATCCCCCGGCCGCACGCCGAACAGGGCCAGGAGGCCCGCGCTGATCAGCGCAAAGCAAATGATGTAGATCCACTGCAACCTTTAATCCACCTCCTTCGGGGCGTCCATGAACTCCGCCAGCTCCTTATTGGAGATGCCGTTGTCAAGGAGCCGTTTTTTCAAAGTATCCGAGATCAGGCCCACCTTCCGGTGATGGCCTACCACATGGACCTCGCCCTTTTCATCGGTCACATTGTCCTCCACCTCAAACTTGTAGAGCGTGTGGGAAATGAGCTGCCCGTCCCGGTAGTCCTCGCCCTCCAGAATCTCCATGATCTTACGGGAACGGTCTTCCAGCTGCTTGGTAAATACCACGATGGGATAGGCCTCCACCATGATCTCCATGAGCACGGCGTCGTCCATGCTGTATTTGCGCTTGGCGAGGGTCATCATCCTGCGGTAAGTGCTGTTGCAGGAGTTAGAGTGGATGGTGGTGCAGACGGTATGGCCGGTACGGGAACTCTCGGCGGCCGACAGGCTTTCCGCGGCGGACCGCATCTCGCCGACACCGATGACATTGGGGTGCTTGCGCAGCACACGCTCCAAGAGGAAGTCCTGGTTGATGTTCAGCGCCGGATTTTCGCTGGGCCGGGTCAGCAGGTGGATGACGGAGTTTAAGATATTCCCGTTTTCATCCCGCTTGACCAGATCAAACTCACGGCTGCCTTCCTCTATGGTGATAAGGCGCTGGTTGTTGGGCACATTGGAGAGCAGCCAGGCCATGATGGTGGTCTTGCCGGAGCCGGTGGAGCCCGCGATGCACACGCTGACGCCATACCGGATGCAGGCCATCAGGAAGTGGAGCATCTCAGCGGTGGCGCTGCCGGAATCCAGCAGCTTCTGTTCGGAGACTGTCTGCTGGTTGACGATACGGATAGAGGCATTGATCCCCACATCCGGGTCTACAATGGGCGTCTTATCCACAGAGATACGGATGTTTTTGTCCAGAAAGCCCACCACACTGGGCATGGTGTCGTCAATGACCATGCCGCAGGCATTGAGCATACGGCGCACCACATCAATGGCGTGCTGCGGGGAGGAAAACTTGTCCGGGATCTTGATGCTGCGCCCGCCGGCCTCGATCACTTCGATGTCGTTGTAGGCGTTGATGTTGACTTCCTCAATGCCGGGCTTATAGATCCATTTCTTGAGGAAAGAGTAACCGGCCATATCCTCATAGAGCTTTTCACACAGTTCCTCGGTGGTCAGCCCCTCAATGGCGTATTTACGCTTGACGATGTACTGCACCATCAGCTCTTTGAGCAGTGTGGTGGCCCGCTCGGCGTTGCCCTCGCCGGCCTCAGCAATGGTGGAGGCGTGATTTTCAGCAAAATACCGCTGCACATCCTCCAGCACCTGGTCATAGGTCAGGTCCTGGTTGGCCGCCGGCGCGAAGAATATGTCGTTGAGATTATTCATCGGCGTCATCCTCCTCGAACTCGTCCACGTCGTCCGCATCCTCTGCCGCCTGCTCGGCCAGTTCCATCTGCTCCAGGGCGTCCAGCACCTTGTTAAGTGAGGCGGTGTACTTGGGATTGCAGTATTTGATAGCCTGGAACATCCCGCCCTCAGTGGCGCAGCGGTCGATCTCCTTGCCATAGGGCAGAAGGCCGTCAAAACCGCCGATGATATAGCCCATTTCATCCAGGGCGTGGAAGGGGCGGGCCATGCCGGCGAAGGTCATGTGCTGGTCATAGTGGAAACGGCCATCCACCAGCAGGGGCTGATGGGCTTTCAGATAGTTGACGCCCTTCAGGTCGGGAGTAAGCAGGCGGATGACCAGATCGCCGGACTCAATCGCCGCCGGGGTGAACACATTGGTCATGTTGGAACTGCAGTCCAGGATGACGAAATCCACCAGCTTGGCGGCGGCGTTGACCAGCTGGAGCACCATAGCATACTTGATTTCCGGATAGCTCAGCGGATTCTCACCGGCGGAATAGCCCATCAGGCCGATGAAAGGATAGCTTTTAAGCACCGTGACATGGCTTGCCACCAGCGTGGTGTCGATCTCCACGCTGCTCAGGACCTGCCCCACCGAGGCGTTGGTCTGGATGATCTGCTCCGGCAGCCAGACCGGGAGCATGGGGACGCTGATCTCCGCGTTGATGATGATGGCTTTCCGCTTGTCGCGGGTCAGGGCTTTTGCCAGAATGCAGGAAAACATACTTTTCCCGCTCCCCGGGCTGCCCCAGACGGTAATGACTTTTCCCATAGGTTCAGGCCTCCTTTCTGTTACGCGGCATCCTGCCCGTCATCCGCAGGGGCCGTATCGGCGCCGCCTTCCGTATTCTCGGTACCCGCTTCGCCTGTGGACTCGCTATCTGCGGCGCCTTCAGCAGTTTCTCCGCCATCCTGGCCTTCTGTATTTTCCTCAACCAGTGTTTCGGGGAAGTAGATCTCCTGAAGCGTCTTGTCCTGCTCGGCCAGCAGTTCCTCGGCCAGCTGGTCGTTGTTGCGGGAGATCAGCGCCACATGGGCCACGCCGTCATTTTCCATCTCGGTAATGATACGGGCCTGCTCCGGGCTTGCCAGCACAGTGATGGTGGCAGACTGCTGCGGCTCTTCGTCCTCGGTAGGCTCCTTGGTGTTGTCCACATTGATACCATCAGAGTCGGTGACCGACAGCACCTTGACAAAGCGCAGTTCCGGAACCTCTTCCGCAGTCTCTAAAAAATGATAGATACGGATAATGTCGCCCGGCTGCAGCTTATCCGACAGGCCGGAGGCCAGCGTTTTTACAGTCAGCGAGATAGCGACCTTGCCGGAGGGGATATCGTTGAGCGCCACATCCGAGGAAACAGGTACGGTGCTGACCTTGCTGGTGAGGATATAGTCGCCTGCGGCCAGGTCGGCTGTTACATATAGGCCCTCCACATCCTCCATGCTGTGGGCCACATTGGACGGGAGGTTGTACCCGCCCACTTCTACGACTTCGGCATTGTCGCTGGTGATCTTTTCGCCTTTCAGCACCGGCTGGGTGATGCGGACGATCTCCGTCTTGCCGTTGGTCTGCCGGGCAATAGTGGGCAGTGCCACAAATGCGATGACCGCCGCCAGAACCAGGGACAGAATGCCGAAGATAAATCGGTTATTGAGTTTCATAAACATCTCTCCTGTCATAAAAATAGTTCAGCCAGCGTCGCCACAGAGCAGCCGCAGGCCAGAAAAGGTAAAAACGGGATCGCAATGGGCTGTTTGTCCCGAAAGAGCCGCCGGAACAGCAGCACCACCGGCATGGCAAAGCCGGCGGCCACCAGGAATACCAGCGCCATGCCGGAGGGACCATAGACCAGGCCCAGCACCCCGCAAAATTTGATGTCCCCGCCGCCCATGCCGCTGCCGCCGGTCGCCATAGCAGCAGCCAGCGGGATGCAGAAGCCCAGCAGCGCACCCACCAGCGCCTCAGCCACAACGGGCCAGATAAAAATGGGCGTCCGGCCGTACTCCAGAATGAAGTAGACCTGGATCAGCGGGGCCAGCGCGGCCAGGGGGATAAAAAAGACGAGCGCCCGGTCGGGCACCCGCCTGTATAGGATGTCATAGACGGCAAAGCCCGTCACCACCAGAAAAACAGTGAGCAGATAGGCCATCCACACATTACTCTCGATTGGTGTACCAGTCATCATAAAGGCTCCCGTCAATGGAAACATAGTCGTTCAGGTTGATACTCAGCATCCCGTCCGGCGTCCAGGTATCCCAGACCTGGGTGAAGACGGTGTAGTTTGTCGCATCCGGGAACCAGATGGGGGTAAAATGCACTTCCCGGCTGTAAGTCGAGAACTCATTGGGCTGGAAGGTGAATTTGGCGCTCCGGCCGCTGGACACCCGCTGCAGGAGGCGCAGGTAAGTCTCGTACTGGAATTCGGGGAACACGGAAAAGGCCGTCTGCGGATGGGTGATGTGGCTGGTGGGCGCGTCGGTGGAGAGCGTGGCTGTCACATCCTGTTTGACGCCGTACCCGCTCTTCATGGACTTCCCGGAGGCCGTCGGCACAATATCGTCCGGCATCAGGGACATAACGCCGCTGATGGAGGCGGAATAGCCGGTGTACTCATATTCCCAGTAGCCTTCATCGACCCAATGCCCGCCGTCTTCCCCGTGGTCACACCACACCCATACCGGCACCCAGTAGCAGCTCCAGACGCCCCAGTTGGCTGTGAGCTTCTGCGTTTCATTGGGCAGGGACGGCACAGTATAGGTGGGATTGGTGTCTGTGGCTACCGGGTCGGGCGGGATATGCTCATTCAAGTCCACGATTTTTGCCACAAAGGTATCCTGGGCAGTATAGGCGCCGCTGACGGATACCGTAATGGTGACCGTCTGCGGTGTGGTGGGGGTATGCCACTTGACCCAGACTACCTGGCTGTCGCCAGCGGGGATTACGATATCGTTGACGTGATAGGTGGTGCCGAGGATATGGAAGGTCACCGAAGCGGGATTATCCGGCGTCAGGTCGGTATCCGTCCGCAGGGTGACAGAGGTAATGACATCGGTATCCACCCGGTACTCCACATCAGGGGCCTCGATCTCACCTTCGGGCGGGGCCTCGTCAAACCAGACAATGCCGACGCCCAGTGTATTGATGATGTCGGAATTGTTCTGCGTCCCGGTGGTGTTGCCGGTCCAGGCGGAAATACCAAGGTCACTGAACTCCAAAAACATTGCCAGCGGCAGGTTCTTATGGGTCAGCGAAGTCATGGTCCGGCGCAGGTTGCCGCCGGACATCTGATCGTAAAGGCCGGCCTCGGTGGCCGTCATGCAGTAATACTGGCCGTTGTGGGTAAAGTAGGCAATGGGCTCGATCAGCAGCTTATATTCGCCGGCGATCATCCGCTCATAGTCCACACCCGCAGCCTGGGCAACCATCATGCAGGCGTACTCCGAGCAGAAGTACCGCTTGATGGCGTCAATGTTGCTCTGGCCCTTGCTGCTGACGATGGTGGGCATGGACTGCGCGGGCTTGATGCAGGAATAGGCCACCCCGGACTGGAGGGAGAGGCCAGTGCCGCTCAGGTACTGCAGCTTATTGACCTTGCCGAAATGGAGGATACTGCTTTTCTGCGTCCGGTTGGAAAAGTCCAGCGGTGAGGACACGGCGGCGCCGCTTTCCGCATCCACAACTGTGATGCGCACGCCGTCATTGCCGGGATTCCAGAAGTTTGAGGATGTGCCTTGCCCCATCCCGCCGCCGCCACCGTCAATGTTCCCGTTGCCTCCCGATGCAAATGCCGTGGAAGGAACGAGGCAGAACACCAGGGCGAGGCTGCATAAGAGGGCGAGAAGTCGTTTCAAATACATCACGCTCCATTCTTTTTGAAAATAAGAAGGCCGCCACAACCCTGTGACGGCCCTTCAGATCTATATTCAGTTGTAGGTTGTCAGCCGCCCATGTTGCCGACCTGCTTGTTCAGATCCCCGTCGCTGTCGCCGGTGGACTGCTGCACATCGCCGGGGATTACCCAGCCAAACACCGGATCATAAACGGCGCCGCTGCCATTGCTGGAGCCGGGGGCCGGCTCATTGCCGGAAGTGGATTCCTCTGCGGGAGGGGTGGTGACTTCCGGTACTGCCGGATCGGGATTGACCTCATGCTCTTCGCCGGGGTCTTCGATTTCCGTCTTGCCTTCCGGTACGGGGGGAGGTGTTTCTTCCGGCTTTTCCGTATTGGTAAAGTCGATTTCAACCTCGCCCTCGGATTCTGAGGTCACCTTGGGATATTCCTCTTCGGTACTGGAAGACTGGCCGGGTGCATAGGCGTCTGCGCCCCCGCTCCCGTCGCCAGACTGTGCGCCGCCGTCCGACCAGTCGCTGCTGGTGCTGCTGGGCGGGGATTCATCCGGCCGGAATTCTTCCGTGCGATCCCGGCTCACGAACCAGCAGACGCCCAGAATGGCAACGCAGAGGACGGCCAGGGCCGAAACAATAAAGCCTTTGGATTGAAAAAACTTCTTCATGTGTGTCCACACTCCTTTTTGCTGTTATATAAAGCCTATACTGCGGAGCTGACTGGAATTTCAACAGCGCCGCTAAAATTTGGTGTTGTGGTAGCCGGTCAGCTCCACCCGCTGGGTGATGGTGGGATAACTGTGCCCGAACATGCGCACATAGAAATCAATATCGCAGAAGAAGATGTACTCCACCCGGTCGCCCACCACATTGAACTCCAGGCTGATGTTGGATACCTCATAGTCCTCTGTGGAGAGCGGGATCTTCTCCGCCAGGCCGCCGGCGACAGTGGCCTCCAGCATTTCCGTATAATCATTGCTGGAATAGAGGGTGCGCAGGTACTCCTCGAAGTTGGTTTCCCGCTGGGAGCGGTAGGTGTCCGCATAGATGGTGGCGCTCAGGTTGTTCAGCTCCATTTTGGCGCCGTTGCGGATGTTGATGCAGGTGATCCGCACCGAGGCGTACAGGAGCAGGAAAGAGATGAGCATGACGACCCCGACTACAAAGAAGCAGGCAAAGAAAGTAATCTCGCCCCGCTCGTTGCGAAGCGGCCGGCGCAGCCATGAAAGAAAACGCTTCATAGGCCACCTCACTTCCAGTAGTGCTCGCTGACGCCGGAGCCGCGGGCCACCACCGTGATGTTGACCAGATCCAGGTTCCAGAAGCCGCCCAGTTTGGCCTCGCCCTCAATGGTGATATAGAAGGGCGTCCCCAGCTGGATGGCCCGGGACATCCCGGACGGCGTAGGCGTCTTGTATGTGGCGTCGATGGAGTATGTGATATTCTCCGCGCCCTCGATCTCCGAGCACAGGAAGTCAAAGAGCGAGTCGGTCTCGCTGTTTATGCCGCCGGACAGCTGGATTTGTTTGACCATCTGATCTGCCGCATGGTCTAACTCCTGCTTTGTGGAGATGATGCCGAACAGGTCAATGATAAAGGCCAGCAGGATGACGGCGATGAAGATGAACACTACCGTGGAGAAATAGTTGGCCTCGCCCCGTTCGCTCTTCAATGTCCTGCGGACTTTTTGCAGGAAAGTATGAATGTGAACCACCACCTTTACTTACAAATGAAAAACAGCCGTCCCGACCGGAACGGCTGCATTACAAAGTTTTGACTGTACCAAGTATAGCAGATTTGGATTTACGGCGAAAGGGCAGGACTGCGCCAATGTATGGGCAATCCTGTGCCAATTCTTTTTAGCGATGGCGATTATACAAATCCAAAATGAAATTCTAGATTTGTGTAATCGAAGTCTGATAGTCAAGGGCCGAAACCACTCGAAAATGCCACTATTGAGTAATAGGAGAACAGAAAGGAGTTCGGCATTGAGAAAGGCCGCTTCTCTTTCCGCCTAACTGCCCCATACAGTGAGGAACGGCGGGAAGCAGCGCGGCAGTGTGCCAGAGATAACAATGCCGCTGACAGGCTGAAATGATGTAGATTTGTTCATGAGCCTTTGGTATAATAAACTTAATCCTAAAATGCTCAAAAACATATCCGTCAGAGGGTTAAAGTGATAAATTGATGCGAATTTTGGAATGCAACCGATAGTTGCCAAATAGTTGGTAGAATGAGAGTGCCGCTTTCGCTACAATATAGGTGGAGGTGAAGAATATGTCATTAGGCGAAAGGATTAAGGAGCAACGAAAAAGCTCTGGATTATCACAAGAAAAAGTGGCTGAGTTTGTCGGTGTAAGCCGACAAGCAGTAACAAAGTGGGAAACAGGTCAATCCGCCCCAAGCACAGAGAATCTTTTCAAGCTGGCAGAGATATTCGGCACGACAGTAGATATACTGTTAGCTTCCGATGAAGAAGAAAAGGACACACCGGCGGAACAGATTTACTATCTTTACAAAATGGAGCAAGAAAAGAAACGTGAAGAACGCCGTAAAAAAATAAAAAAGAATATATTTTTTACACTGGTTGTTGCCGTTGGGTATGTCATTGTCTATCTTGTTGGACGCATTTTCGGTACAACTGGGCAGCAAACAAGTGTAATAGGGTGGCTATTTGGAGATGATCCAGCACAGTTAAGCTATTTATATGGTTGGCTGCTACATCAAAATATATTTTGGATTGCTATGGCGGTATCCGTAATCCCTGCATTGTTTGGGAAAAAGTATTTTTCATTTACAACACTGGCAGGATTTGCGCTTGGACTACTTATTGGTGAATTAGGGGGCCAAAACCCCGCAGGAGCAGCATACGGTTACGGTCATTACGGTTGGGCTATTTGGGGCGGTATCTTTACATTCTCCATTGTAATGGGTATTATCTTTGAAAAAATCACCAAAAGCACGATTGACTGGAAATCCAAAAAGTTATGGGTTTGGTCAGCAGTTTTCGTTATTGGTATTTTATCTATTCTGATAATTATTAGAATGAGTATGCCTACGAGCTTTGGCTAATTCTATATCAAAATATTCTACTTTGAATGATGTGCAATAAATATTGGAGTACTGATGATATTTGTTGCGTATAGGATCACAAAGCCGTATTTGCATTCACAATTAAATGAAATAGCACGGAGAAACAGCAAGTACCATTTCTCCGTGCTATTTTTCGTCAGGCAGGAATTTTACGATGCCATCCAGCTCACAGTTGAAAAACTTGCAGAGCGTATCCAGGGTATTGGTAGAGACGGATTCGTTCGCCTGCATCCGGCGGATGGTCGAACTGCTGATACCGGCCTTGGCCTGCAAGGTATATGTGGTTGCGCCATGCCGCTTCATGGTTTGCCACAAGGGCTCGTATGAGATCATTCCTGGTCGTTTCCTCCACTTCCTTCTTTACATATCTCTATTATTGCCTATAATGGAGGAGTAGTGTTATAGGCAATATTGCCTATACAAGAATGGCATAAAGTGAAGAGATATAGGAGGAAACAGGATGGAAGCCGAAACAAAAACCTGCTGTGTAACGGGTCACAGAGATATTCCGGCGGAAAAAAAGGGATTGGTGGAAGAGGCATTGCGGAGGGAGGTGGCAGCGGCGATTGAGGATGGATACACTCGATTTATTTCCGGTTTTGCGGAAGGTGCCGACCTCATGTTTGCAGCAATCGTTGCAGAAGCGAAAAAAGAGAATGACAGCTTGTTTTTAGAAGCAGCGATCCCCTATGCCGGCCGGCTGAAGACGAAGGACAAAGAGTTTCATAGACTGCTGACTGCCTGCGATGGCGTGAAGGTAATCTCCGACCACTATGTTCCCTCGTGCTACATGAAACGCAATCGCTATATGGTTGCCCAGTCACAGCGCGTGATCGCAGTATATGATGGGAGGGAGAAAGGCGGGACGCTGTTCACGATGCGTGCTGCCCATGTTCAGAAGCGTGAAATCAGGGTCATAGAGATTTGATTTCTGGCGTGGAAGAACCTTTTATCGGTATGGAATGAGTAGCCGATTGACGAGAGAGCAAAAATATGTTATTATTGATACATAAAAAGAGAAAAAACGGCGTACAATAATAACAAGAAAGGAGGCGCCAGTATGAGCAAGAAAAGCTACCGAGATATCCTGACTCGATATATTCAAGAACATAAAGTGGAGGATGCAATCTTAACGGATCAAGTTGTTCAATACGCAGCAGAAGAGCTTGGGAAAGATGCTGCAGAAGTCAAAAAGGCTGTTAATGTAACGATGGCAAGACTCGAAAAAGATGAATATGTTATCAGATTGGCTAAGGGTGTATATTGCAAGAAGGTAAAGACGGCATTTGGTTTTTATATGCCAAACAAAGATGATTTGTTTTGCAGGCAGTTGCTGCAGGACAAGGACAAGATAATTGGTTATGAAACTGGATTGTCTGCTCTAAATAGACTTGGACTTGTTTCCCAAATGCCCAAGAAGATATGTATTGCATCTAACCTGCATCAAAAAAGAGTTCCCGAAGGCATACAGGTTGAGGTCAGAAAACCTCCGATTGCAGTTAACAGCGAAAACTATCGATACCTTCAAATATTGGATACGATTCGGGATTTGGACCGAGCTCCGGTAGATGCAGCGCATCCTGTGGATATATTGAAAAATGCAGTCAGAACATTGACATTAGATACGGATACGCTGATTTTATTAGCAAGAAAGCATTATAGCAATAAAATTCTGATTCGCACCATTGACATCATACTGGAGGGAAGATATGAAACTGCATGAAGATCGGTACGCCTTTTTAACTATTATCAATCTTATCCATGAGATTAGTGGGATTCGCAGCGATATTTTGGAAAAGGATTATTATGTATCACTGCTGCTACGGGAATTGGCAGAAAAACAGTCCCAGCTCCCGGCGTATTTCAAAGGAGGCACGGCGCTATATAAAGCACAAAAAAGCATTCGGCGATTTTCAGAAGATATTGATTTGACTGTGTGCATTGATGGGTGCAGCAACAGTCAGGCAAAGAAACGGCTTGAATTAGCGACAAAGAAATATCAGTCCTTACCAAGAACAACACATAAAGAACTGGAAGATGATCGCAAAGGCAGTATCACAACCGTTTATGATTATGTTCCTTTGGTATCCGTAGATACCGCTGATCCGCTTCAACGATTTGGCTTTGTAAAAGTGGAAGGGACTTCTTTTACAGTAAGTGAGCCATTTTCAGCATTGGAAATAGAGCCCATTATATATACGCTTGCCTCACAAGAGCAGAAAGAGATCCTTCAGGAGCAATATGAAGTTGGCCCATTTCAAATCAATACAATACGATTGGAGCGAATCTTTGCAGACAAGATATTTGCGGCAGAGTTCTATTATGAACGAGCCATGTATTTCGATGTGGCAAAGCACATTTATGATGTTAGTGTAATGACAGAACTGGCTTCAATCGGAGAACTTCTCAAAGATCCATCCTATTTCCAGAATATGCTGAATTACAAGCGGCTGGAAGAAACCCGGAGAACTGGAAGTGATTTGGCCGATAAGAAATATGCCGATTTCAAGATCTTTGATGGCCTCGCGCAGAATTCTGAATTGGTTGAGGCGTTCCAGAATATGCAGAAAAATTATGTCTTTTCGGAGAAGGACATATTGCCGTTTGAGTATGTTACTCAACGGTGGCAAGACTTGAGAACAACGCTTCTTAACCTGGAGAAGTAATAATACGAGGGACTCTGGCTTCATCCAGGATATAATCACCGGCATGAAAATATGGACCGCCATCCGATATAAAAAAATAGCCCCCATTCTGGAAACGCACCGTAATGCGTAGCCAGAACGGGGGCTTATGTATTGTATTACAGGTTCTGCCGGATGATCCGCGTGATGATACCCACGGCCACGCCCCGCTCCATATCCAGGCGGGTGACGGCAAAAGACACATCATCCTTCTTGCCGGGCATCCGGTAGTCGTAGCAGGAGTGCGCTACCGCATTGACACCGTTGGCGAGCCGGACATAGACCACACCTTTATGAACATCGGTGACCTTTCCTGCATACTTGCCCTGGATGCGGCACTTCTGCAGGTTGTCCCGGTCAGTGTTTTCCGAAGTGCTCTTGATGTCGGCTCGGATGCCCAGGTCCTCCAGGCTGTTGCGCCGCACACTGAGGATGCGGACCAGCACTTCATCGCCCACAGCAAACCGCTCATGGGCGTCGCCGATCCAGTCCCAGGCAAGGTCGCGGGCCAAAATCGAGCACTCCACCCCAAACACCTCCACACGGACAACCTTTTCCGCCACAGCGATGACCCTGGCCTGAACAATGCGGCCTTCGTAGACGCGGTACATCCCATCGGGGTCAAGGTCGAAATAGAAGGTCTGGCGCTTGCGCATCATGGCCTCCCGGCGGCTGGCTACCACGCTGCGGGTCTTGGAGTCAATGCCCCGCACCACAAAGTCAATGTCGGCGCCCAGCATATTCCCCAGGATCTTGTTCTGGCGCAGCATCAGGTCAGCGTATTCCTGGCCGGAGGGGCTGCGGCCCAGATTGATCATCATTTCCTTCAGGGGGATGATGATGCGGAATCCCTTGTAGTCCACCACAGCCACCGTCTTGCGGTTGTCCAGCTGCTCAATGCCGCCCAGCTTGCCGGTGAGGATGCGACGGGTGCGGTAGGCATTGTGGATCTCATGCCAGATGATGTCCTCACGGTCTTCCTGCGTCTCCACATCTTCCCGGTTGCGGATAGTCAAAATGGCGGGCTCGCTGCGGCGGGGAGCGGCGGCGCGTCTGGGTGTGGGAGAGGGCGCGGGAGACGCCTCTGCCGGCGGTTCGGCCAGAGAGGAAGGATCTTCCGCCGCAGCCGCCTCAAAACCATCAGGCGGCACATCTTCCACAGCGGGAGACACCGGTTCAGGGGACTCTGTTTCTGCGGGAACTTCTTCCGCCGGTGCCGTATTTTCGGCCGGCGTGGTCTTTTTCCTGCGGGTGGCCCGCTTGGGCTTGGGCGGTTCCAGTTCCTCAGCCGCTTCAGAAACAGGCTCACCGAGGGCATCGGCCTCCCCATCATCAACAGAAATAGCAGAGGCATCCTCGGCATTATCACTGCCGGGGGTGTCCATCAGAACAGAGGTATCGTCCTCGCTGGAGAGGGCACCAGTGTCAACCTCCTCCGCAATATCAGCGGCTTCCTCACCGAACATCTCGCTTTCGGTGAGCTCCGGGAGGCTGCTGCCATCCTCTCCGGGGGCAGCGTCTTCATCCGGCTGGTCCATAGAGGCCAGCAATTCATTCAAATCGCCGCCATCAGCAGGCGCCGCCATATCAGCCTGCGCTTCATCAGGGGGCGGAGTATTCTCCACGGGAACCGTGGTCTCAGGAGCGGAATTTTCCTGCTCCAGCAATTCCTTTTTCTTGGTTGCCATAAGTAAAAAACCTCCTATGATGTGAATTTAAGAAAGGATCGAGTCCTTATCTGTGGTGATAATCCCGTCCGGGGCCTCAGCGGAAGGGGCCGGAGCTGCCTGCTTGGCGCCGGCGGGTGTGCCGGCTGCCTTGGGCTTTCTCTTTACCGGCTTTTTGGGGGCGGTCCCCTGCGGCTTGGGGGACGGGGACGGCGCGGCGGCAGGCTTCGGCTGCGCCTGTTCCTCCAATTTTCGCCATTCAGGAATGTGCGCCGAGGCTTTGCAGTCGCGGAGCTTGGACGATTCCGGGTGCTTGGAGTAGTCCATCTTCTCCACCTTCAGGGCCTTTTGGCCGCGGATAATGACCAGCGCCTGCGTAATCGGCAGACGAAGCACTTCATCCGGGGTGAGGACGGGCCGTTTGCCGACGCCGGAGGTCTCCCGGTATTCCGGCGTATAATTGGAGATGCGCCAGGTACCCAGCTGCTTGGATTTACTGGACACTGACACAGAGGCCAGACCAGTGCGCTCGGAGATGAATTCCGCCGTCAGGCTGTCTGTGCAGCCCAAAAACAGCTGCGCGTCGCAATTTCCAAGTATTTCCTGCCAAAGATTGAGCGGGTATCTGTTTTGGAGACCCGCAAGGTTTTGGAAGACGCAGCTCATGGATATGTTTCTGGATCGAATCACACTGAGACGGCGGGAGAGGTCCGGAATGGTTCCGCAGGCAGTGAGCTCTTCCCCCAGGATATGGACGGGGATCGGTAGCTTGCCGCCCTCACAGTTTTTGTCTGCATAACGCACCAGCTTAATGAAGCAGAAGGACAGGAACAGGCTTGCCAGAAAATCAAAGGTGCTGTCCTGGTCGCTGGTAACGAGAAAGTAGGCGCACCGCTCCTGTCCGGGCAGTTCCAGGTCGATCTCATCCCGGGTGGTGATCTTCTTGATCAGTTCCGACTGGAACACCTGCAGCCGGGAGCCAAGGCCGATGATGACGCCGCTGCGCACCGTGTCGCTGGCCTGTTTGAACAGGCTGTAGGGCGCTTTGGCCGGATGGGTGGGCGGCAGAACATCAAACAGGTTGTCCAAGTCGGATTCCCCGTTCAGCGTCAGCAGCCGGTACACCTCGCCGATATTCCGGTTTTCTTTCGCATAGCTCTGGTCCACATAGAGAACAAGGGCTTTCAGTAGGTTCATCTCACAGGAGTCCCAGAAGTGGTCGCCCTTGCCGGTGCTGTTGGTGTTCTTGATAATGACATCCACAAAAAGCTGCGCCATCAGTTCCTGCCCTTCCACTTCGGAAAGGCAGTTCCAGCTGTCTGAGTTTTCCGGCAGCACCAGATTGAAAACCTTGACGCAATAGCCCTGCTCCCGCAGATATTCGCTGGATTTTTCATAGAGTTCACTTTTCGGATCTGAAATGATCAGCGATTCCCCACGGATTACCGCCTGAAGGATGCGGTTCATACAGAACGACCGGGTCTTCATGCTTCCGCTGGAGCCGTACACGGCCAGGTTGCCGTTGATACGGGGATTCTCGGGAATACAGACGGCTTTCCCGTCCAGCATCCCCAGTACAATACCTTTGTGTTTGCGCAGGTCCGGCACCAGATCCAGCACACCCTTCATTTCCTTGCGGCCCATCCAGCCGGAGGTGCCGTAGGTGCCCTTGGCCGAATAGACAAAGTTCCGGTCCGTATCATACTCGCCGGTATCACTGTAGCCCATCCGCATGACCATGAGCAGCAGGATCGCCAGCAGGCCAATGCAGATCAGCACCCCGTACACCCCATAGGGCGGATGGAGAACAGAGGTCAGGCAGGTAAAAAAATCGGGCGACGCTGCCGCCGGAGATGTGCCGTCTCCGGGGATGCCGCCGCCCTGTTTCCATGCCGCATAGTTGCCCAATATCTGCCCCAGAAAGCCGCCTGCATAGAGAATCGCAAGGATGGCGAACGGCGCAGCGATCAGGCCTGCAATGAGTTTCTTCTTGTCTATGGGAACAACCTCCCCTCGAATTTTGTGAAATCAATGGTTTGAAAGCGGACCCGGCCGCCGCAGTAGCGGCGCAGCACATCTGCCTGGAAGTCAAAGCAGATCAGCGTGCCGGGACGCTCCATCAGGTCGAGGGAGGTGTTAAAGCGTGTGATCCGGGGCAAATCGCAGAAGTAGCCGAACAGCACCGGCGTGCCGTCCCGCTCCGCGGCATCCTGCTCTATGGCCCTTCCGGCATTTCCGGCAATCAAGCCCTGGGACAGAATGCGGTTAAGCTCTGCGGTTTTCAAGGGGTCACACAGTAAAGCAAGGATCACCTCCCCCTGGTGGTTATTTGTGAGAAAATAAAAATGGTCGTAGCTGCCGTCCAGCATGAAATAGTTGTGCTTGGCCCCGCCGGTACTGGTGAGCATCTGGTAGGCCAGTTCCATGCTGTCGCCCAGCACCAGCCCATGCACATCTTCGGCGCGGTACTGCCCGGCCAGACGCTGCTGGCACAGGACACTCCACATCAGCGCCTTTACCCGCATCTCAGACTTGCAGCGCCATTTCATCAGGGCTGCGCTGCTGTTGTAGGTGACAAAAATGCCGGTGGGCGCCAGAAGCACCCCTGCGAACCGGGAGCTTCGCACCTGCGTGGTGTCGATCCCCATTTCCTTGACCTCACGGGAACTGTAAAAGGCGGGATACTCGATGGCTTCGCCGTGATAGCCCTGCGGCGAAAAGACCTTCGGCTTTTCATCCTGAAAGAGCCCGATCCCCGCATTGTCCATCGTGACATAGGTTTCCGCGAGGCGGTGGAGCCGGAGCCGCCGGTTCACCTCGCTCTTGAGGCGGTTGGTGTCGGTGTCGCCGGTCAGGTAGGAAGAGAAACGCTCCGGCCAGCCGTCCAGCAGGGCGGCCTTGGCCTTTGCCCCCAGCCGATAGCCCCGGAGCCTGTCGCGGTAGTAGGTCCGCAGCAGCCCGCTCTTTTTGAGCGAGGTCACGACCGCCTCCAAATAGTAGGGGCTGGCCGGGAGACGGTGCAGCTGGCTGGTTGGGAACTCTCCAGAGATGGCGGTCAGCGATAAAAGCCGGAACGGGAGCGTATCCGGCTGTGGAAAAGTGCGGCTGCTTTTCCCAAGGGATCACCTCCTTTGTCGGTGCTGGATTTTTACCGTAATGACTGAGAACTTCGGTAAAATATAGCGTCTCCCAAATGGCCGCAAGCCCGAAAATCCGGGACTTTCGGCGGTTTCGCGGGATGTCGGGCCGCAAGGGGCCCAAAATGCTCAAAAATCCGAGATGGATTTCAGGCTTGATTTATGCTCTGCAAGCCACCCGGGAAAGCGGTGCTTCTCCATGACGAAAATCATCGTGCAGTCCTGCTCGCCCAGCTCGGCGGTGTTATAGGCATCACACAGCAGGCCGGTATCATCAGCCATTACAAAAGAGGACAGCAGATCTAAAATCTGCTTTTCCTCCAAGTTGTCATAGTCGCGCACCCGCCTGGTGGGGAGCGCCTGGTCATACACCTGGGCGAAGCAGACAACACATTCCCGGTAATGGGGCAAAGTGTTCTCTTTGGCGTACTGCTCCAGGGCAAAATAGAGGGGGTCCAGCAGAAACTCGGCGCTCTGCCGCTGCCTGCGCTTTGGCAGAAGGCTGGGCAGCGTCACCGCAAGCACCTCGTTCTCATAGGTGATGGTGATGCCGTGCATCACACTGGCGGATTTAAGATAATCGCCCTTGCGGATCGTCGTGCTGGAATAAATCAGATGCCGCAGCCGGCAGGCAATACGCTCTGCCCGCAGCGCGGCATCGGTGGAAAGAGTCTCATAGTTATCAGGGTAACGCTGGATGTCGGTGGTGTCCATCGCATACAGCGCGTTGCTCAGCCGGGATATATCATCAAGAATGCTCCCAATCCGGCGGGATATAAGTTTTCGGTCCAATCATGTGCCTCCTGCTTTCTTGAAATAGTGTGTCTGGCCGTTTTCCTCTACGGTGCAGAACCCGGAAATGCCGGGACAGTCGATTTTGGCGATCTGCGCCGGTGAATCGACCAGAATAATGCGGCGGCTGCCTCCCTTATTGCCCCGCAGGGCATGGCAGACAAGCGCCTCCTGCCCGTCCTCAACGCAGGCTACCTCGTAGAGTTCGCCATCGGCAAAGAAAACGATCTTGACAGGAAAATCAGCGGGAGCATGGTAATCGGCCCGCTGAATGAAGTCCAGCAGGACCCATACTGCCCGGACAAGCGCCCGGTCAATTTTAGCTGACTGGCCGGCCGGGAAATAGCCGCCGCTTTCTGTTTGAAAAATACGGCCCTGCCTCTCCAGGTGGGAGAGCAGAGCCTTTGCCGTATCTTCTTTGCCAGGGTGAAAACAAAGAAGCTGCTGTTCACTGAGGCCAGGGTACATTGTGACCGTCCGCAGCAAGTCCGCAGCCTCATTTCCATAGATTTCAGCCCTGGTCTTCATGGGGGCTCACCTCCTTTATCAAATGGCGTCATCAAGGCGTCATCGGAACGCCTTGTCGGATATTGGAACGCCGGAAAGACGCCATCTGGGCGTCAAACCGGCGCTTTTCTTCATGGAAGGCGTCATATAGACGCACACCCAGCGCGGTACATCAAAACATGGGATTCACCTCGCATATATATCATTTGAACCTACGCAAATTCCTGTTCGCGGCGCTTGCGCTCCAAAATTTCGCGCAGCTCGCGGCGGTCGGTAGTAATCAGGTCCTTTTCCAGCGGACTTGCCTTAAATTCCACCATGATGTTATTGTTATTGGTGGAAATCAAGCCGTTGCCGCGTTCAAAGTGGGTGACCTCCATCGTTTCCGCGTCGGACAGGTGCAGGGTCTCCTGAACCCGTTCCGCCTCGTCATCCTCCAGATTGAGGATGATCTTGGTTTTGCTGTTGTTGATGATGCCTTTCCCAAAACGGCCCTCGTCCAGATTGAAAAAGTCGTTCAGGTCCTGGCTGGCGCAGACCGCTGAACCGCCATAGCCGCGGATGGTTTTGAAAATCTCCAGCACGAAATCACCGGCCAGCCGGGTGCCTGTGGCGCCGGCGCCGGAAAGAAGCTGCCAGCACTCGTCGATAAAAATGGCTTTTTCCTCGGTGCGGTCAGCTTTGGCGCGGTCCCACACAAAGTCGAGCACGACAAACATCCCCACAGTCAGCAAGTCGCCGGTGAGGGAGGAAATGTCCAGTACGGTGTATTTGTTATCCAACCGCACATTGGTGGCCTTGTTAAAGGTGCTGGCGGAACCGTTCACCAGACGGTTGAGGATATGGGCCATTCGTGTGGTTTCCGGGGCGGCCTTCAAAATCTCATACAGGTCGCCCAGCACCGGCATCTCCCGGTAGTGGCCCGGATTGGCCGGGTCTTCCAGAGAGGCGTTGTCATGGGTAATGCCTTTGGCGTTGTAGGTGCGGATCAGCGCCTCATCCAGAAGCTGCCGCTCCTCATGGCTCATATCGGGAATAAGTAAGCTGAAGAAAATGTGAAGCTGCTGGATCTTCGCCGCCAGTTCCGAGAGTTGGATACCGGGACCGTCCAGCAGTTCATTGACCGACCGATCCACCTTGCGGATCTCCATGACATTGATGCAGTGCGGGCTGGCCGGGGAGATCTGGATAAATTCTCCGCCCACATTGGCACAGGCCCGGTGGAACTCGTGCCCTTTTAGCGGCGCAATGATAAAAACGGGGATGTTCTTGCGCCTCATCCTGAGCCCCATCAGTTGAAGAGTAAAGGTCTTACCGGCACCGCTGGTGCCCAGGATCGCCATATTGGCGTTCTTATAGATCGAGGAATTGAAAATATCCACGATAATCAGGGAGCTGTTATATTTGTTGACTCCCAAAAGGATGCCATTGTCATCGCACATCTCAAACGAGGTGAAGGGATAGCAGCTGGCCGCGCCGCCCGTCAGCAGGTTGCGCTTGCCGCGCTCATAAAGCCCTTTCTCCATAGAGACCAGCGGGAGGGCAGAAAGAAACGCCTGCTCTTCACGGAAGTGGCAGGCGCTGACATTCATATCCTGCGAAAGCAGGAGCTTTTTCATTTCACTGACTTTCCACTCCAAATCCTCCACAGTGGGGGCTGTCACAGTAATCAGCAGGTTCAGGTAATAAAAATCTTCGTTGTTGGCAAGACCCTCCTTTAAGAAATATCCGCTCCGGATGGCGCCGTCGATGTCGTCAAAATCGGTGTTTGTGTCGCTGGCGTCTTTGATTTTAGAGCGGTTGATACGGAGCTGCTGGCCCACTCGCTGGATGATGCGCTCTTTGGGCTGGCGGGCGAGGAACATATCCATATCGATGCCGTCACCGGCATTGACGATCAGGCTCAGCCAGCCCGCCGGCACCTGCGTTTTGTACCCGTCCGAGGGGATCAGCAGATAGGCATAGTACAAGCCGTCAATACAGATATAGCGCCCGTGGGAAAAATCAATGCTTCGGGGGGCGGCAAACTCCGCTGCCGGGATATGATTGATTTCATTCTCCCGGCCTTGCTCCATATACTGCGCCACTACCTCCTGCGCCCGTACCGACAGCGGCTTGACGGCGCTCTCATTCCGGCACAGCAGGTTATAGAGGACATCAACGGTAAATTCGTCCTCGTTTTCGGGGACGATGACCTCGTTCCCACACTGGCGCAGGTAGTTGGAGGCCGTATGGACGGCGCTCTGGAGGGACTGGATTGCTTCATCTTCCTGCTCCGACCGCCGGGTATTGGCCCAGGGCTCATACTCGAAAATCAAAAAGAACCGCCGTGTAACAGCCTCACGGGAGCCGACCTGCTGCACAAAATTCAGGTAATCCTCCTGCATCAAGCGGCATTGCTCGTTTTCCTCATGGGCCATCTCCCGGCGCACCGTGTCCAGGTGGCGGTTGATGTCCGCACGGCGGGTCAGGACCTTGATTTGAAGCTTGACGGGCGAGATTTTCAAGTACGAAACGAAGGAGTAGATAATATTCCTCTGCTCCCGGGCGCTCCGCAGCATAAAGTTGATAGGGACAACCTCGACCACCTTGACAAACCGATGGTCTTTGGTATAGATAATGCCGTTCTCCACCTTCTCAATGGGCAGATAATCCGCCACCGGATTGAGGTAGGCGGGCTTCTGCTCCTTGACATGGGCAGGGCGTTTAGGCAGGCGCCCCTTTTCAGGGCACTTCTTTGCTTTCTTTTTCGCCTTATTAGCCTTGGCAGGACGCTCCTTTTTGGCATTTTTCTTGGGCCGCAGCTTTTCACGGATCTCATAGCCGCGCACTTCATCAAACTCGGCCGGAAAATCTGCCTCACCAGACCGCCGGCGCTTCGGAGCCTTGGGCTTTTTCTCCTTGGGAGGCCGCTGCTTGAGATGCTTGCCGGCCGATTTGGAGGGCGCCGCCTTATCCTCCGGCTGCTCACCGTCACCGCCGACAACGCGGCGGTTCCGCAGGTACTTCAAAAAGATGACCAGGAACTGCGAAAGGCTCTCACCGGATATGCCGATCAAAGCGACCAGCCCTACCGGAAGAGCGGTCAGGCACAAAATGATGATGCGGGTGGTCAGCCCAAACGGAAGAAACAGAAAAACCGGCGCCCCGATGGCAAACACCAGGATGCCGGCCTCGATCACATTCCGCGCACGGAACATACCGCCGAAAAAGGTGCCTGTTTCTATAAAATTCGGCGGTATGATATAAGTATCATGGTCGTTTTTGTTGCTCATGTATTACCTCGTTTCCGCAGCCGAGGGGGCAGGTCAGCCAATGATCCAGAAAGGACCGCCCGCTCCCGCACGGCGGCTTGCTTCATTTAGGATGATGGACAGATCCCAGAGCTGTTCGCTGCGCTTATAGCTGGCCGGGTCCGCCACCATAATCTGACCGTCTTTCACACCACGGAGAACGATAAAATGCCCGGACGAAGTAAAGTGACCTTCTGACATGATCGCCACGACCAGCTTTCCAGCGGCGAGGGCATCCAATATCCGCTGGGGCTCGGAAGTCGTACAGCCGGATACCGGCAGGCCCCATGCCTCAGCGGCAGCGGGGATCAGTGCGTGATAGGAGCCGCTGTTCTTGCACCAGTACCCATTTTCGTAGGACCACTGGGCCATCGCCACCGGGTCCACAGTTTCGTCCGTGAGGGAGGACACCACAATGGACATGGCGGTAGGGCCGCACCCATAGCCGCCGATATTATCGGTGCCGTAGGGCTGGCTGGCATAACGCTCGTCCAGCTGATTGAAATAGACTACCGGCGTCACGCCGTCTGTAAAGGTAACATCGCCCAGAGAGGGGATGCTGTTTCCAGTCCATTCCGTCAGGTTCTGCAGCAGGCCGTCCCCCAGGAACATGCTCAGGTTTGAGGCATAATCAGAGGCAAGCTCTTTCTGCTCGTCCGTAAGCGCAAAAACATGGTCAGCAAGATAAGACTCGCCGTTATAGCGGATGGTGTAGACCATCCAGATCTCGGTAGTTGTGGTTTCCTCCCCGGTCTCCGGGTCTTCCGATGTGACCTCACGACTCTCCCGCGCGCTGGTATAGGAGTACAGATTCTCTTTGTTCTCACGCAGGACAGCGGCCAGGTCATCCAGTGATATGCTCTCAAAGTCTTCATCCCGGGCAGCGCAATACTGCGAGATGATAAGGTTGGCGTTGTAGACAGGGCCGGAGGAATAGGGATTTTTAATCTCCATCTGGTCAGCGCCGGAAGAAGCGAAGTCCGCTTCAATGCGGGCTATCACATCGTCCAGTGCCTCGCCCAAGATGGAATTGATGGTAAAAGTGATGTCGTTGGCGTTCTCTACGATAGCAGTTTCGCTGTTGAGGACAGGCTGCTCCGTGTCTGCCGGCGAAAAGGCATTGATCAAACCGCCGAAAATCAGCCCGGGCAGCATCAAAATAAACAGGACCGGCAGCAAAAGCAGAATGATGATGACGGCAATGATCTTGCCGATATGCTTGCGCCCGGCCCAGACCGCCCCGGCCACAGCCCCATAGGGACCACCGGCTGCAGCGCCCTTGGCCGCTCCTGAAATCGCCTTGCCGGCCTTGATGGCGCCCTTGACCGTATGCGCTGCGGAGGCCGCAGTGTCTACCGTTTCAGCAAAGCTGTCCTTGCGTTCTTCAGCCATCAGATCTTATCCTTTCGTTTGGGGGTGGGCGGCAGCTTCTTCACGATGGACTCATTGTAGGCAATCGAACCGTCCGGCGCCATGTAGGGCGTCTTGTCCACAGCGTCCACTGCATACTGCTTATACCAGGCGGTGCCGTCTACTGCATGAACGGTCGTGTACTGGCCCTCCGGCGCAACATACTGGTCCGCATGGTACATACCGAAGGCAATGCCCTCCGGGTGTTCTGGAGTGACCTCTGTGCCGGTGATGCGACCGCCGCCGATCTCGACATTCTGATAGGTGGGGATATTCTCTGCTCCAGCCCCCAGTGCCGTGTGGCCCATATAGGAGCTGTCTCTTATACACATCTGACGCTGCCGACGAACTCTAGG
>ERZ1027200.108-NODE-108-length-58864-cov-17.560918_pt1 | contig 58864 bp, 66 predicted proteins | sample MGYA00519271_ERZ1027200 | MGnify/ENA primary metagenome ERZ1027200 (study PRJEB26926, sample SAMN06164742) | human gut metagenome | biome: ENVO:00009003; feature: ENVO:2100002; material: ENVO:00002003 | host: Homo sapiens | place: USA | collected 2012 ...
CCTCTTGCTCTAATTCTGTGTATGCCTTTGTCACTGTTAAGACGCTGATCTTTAAATCTTTGGCAAGTGTTCTAAGGGAGGGCAAAGTTTCTTCGGCTTGAAGCTCGCCGGATAAAATAGCCGCCTTGATCTGCTGCTTAATCTGCTCGTATATGGGGACGCCAGATACATTTGAAATAATCAGTTTCATTGCTGCATCCTCCGTGTGTTTTAACTGTTGTGCTGTTATACATAACACTATAACATACGGAAAGCTAAAATGTCAATACCTGAGGATAAACTACCGGTTATATCGAAAGTCAGATTATCCCGAATACTTCATAGAAAGCCAGTAATAGAGGCATTTCTTAAAAAATGTTCGGGATAACTTTTTAGACATTTACACTGTCAATTTCCTATAATTTGCATTTTAGAAAAATAATTCGGGACAAATTTCCCTTGCATCACAAAACTGTAAATCCGTCTTAATGTTTCTTCATCACTTACCGTATCTAATTAAGGCCACAAGGAAAGCAGAATCTTACCCTGTGACCTTTGCTATGGCACTTCAAATTTATAACCAACGCTGACAACACTTTTGATGTAGCCTGGAGAATCCTGTGTAACTTTCAGTTTTCTCCGCAGATTACTCACATGGTTATTGACTGCTTTTCGGGAATAGGGCGAATAGTCCTCATTCCAGACCAATTCCATAATCAGTTCATAAGTAAATACCCGTTTCGGGTGAGTGATTAACAAGGCAAGAATATCAAATTCCTTAGCCGTTAATTTGATTACCTGCTCGCCAATACATACAAGTCGTTGCTCTTGGCAGAAGTATAAATCACCCATGTGAATCTCTGTAAACGGTTCATCAATGACTGTCTGCCCCCTATTAGTTTCGGAAATGGCGAATGGGCTGTCGGCAGGATTCTTCTGTTGCTTTTGTGAATCAAGAAGATAATTTACTAACTCCTGACGCTGATGGGCACTTAACAACACGAGCAGCTTTTCCGCAATTCTGCCGCCCGGTTCAGATATATCAAATACAGCTAATTTCCCATGTCGTCACCTCCATCAGTGTAGGTATTTGTGCTTTCATTTCGACTGAATAAAGTTGTCATTCGTCACTGTTAGCTTGACTATATAAAAACATATCCCCTTATAATACGGAAACAGTTTCTTGTTTAATAAGAATATTTTTTCCTGTAATGTATCAGGAAGATGGCAGATACGACAAACATAATTCCCTCTGCGACAGGTACAGCCAGCCACACCCCCGTTATTCCCCAAATACGTGGCAGTAACAAAATACCCCCAGCCAGTAGGCCGAGTGTCCGCAAAAAGGAAAGAACTGCAGATACTTTTCCGTTTGACAATGCTGTAAACATTGCGGATGTAAAATTATTCAAACCGCAGAATAGAAAGCTATATGAAAAAATAGTGAAACCATTCGCCGCAATTTGATAGACTTCTGATGTATCATCCGCAAACAGCCGTACAATATAGGAGCCGCCAAACATGGAAATCGCAAATATCAGCACCGATGCCGCCGCAATAAACCGCATACTGATAGAAAAAACTTTTTTTTGCTGAACCTCATTCCTGTTTCCATAGTTAAATCCGATGATAGGCGCTATTCCCATAGAGTAGCCGATATACAGCGTGTTCAGCAGGAATTGGGAGTAAATGATAATCGTGATTGCCGCAACACCATCCTCTCCCAGCAGGTTCATCATAGTGCGGTTGAACAAAAATGTTGTGACGGCTGTTGCCAACTGGCCTACCATTTCGGAGGAGCCGTTAAAACAGCTTTCTCCGATGACTGCCAATTTCAATTTTGGCCTTGTGAAAGACAGCGTTCCTTTGTTCCGAGCAAAATATGCCAGCCCAGTGACTGTGGGAATCAGATAGCCAAAGCCTGTCCCCAAAGCTGCGCCCTGGATACCCAGACCACAGGGGACAATGAAAATATAGTCTAAAATGATATTCGTCACGCCCGCCAACACAGACAGTCCAAAACCAAGGCCGGGTTTTCCAGCAGTCACAAACAGGTTTGAAAACAGCGTTTGCAGGATATTGGCCGGAATGAATAGAAACAGCACCATTAGATAATCTTTGCAATAGGGAAAGAGCAGGTCGCTGGCCCCAAGCACATAAATGATTTTGTCAATCCAAATCGTCCCGCCCAAAAGAATGAGAAACCCAATCAATGCGCCTGTGACAATAAGCAAGGTGAAATCTTCCTTTGCCTCCTGATTTTTACCTGCCCCCATTTTTCGGGAAACAATCGCGTTTCCGCCCGTTGCAATCATTGTACCCAGCCCTACCGAGATATTGATAACAGGACACACGATGTTGATAGAGGAAAGCGCGTCCGTATTGACAAACTGCGCCACAAAAATTGTGTCCACGATGGTATATAGTCCCATAAAAATCATCATAACGATGGTGGGAAATGCAAAGTGCAGGAGTAATCCTGCGCTCCATTTTTGGTCTAATATGTTATCATCCATTGTCGCCTTTCTCCTGTTTTGGTGGTAGAATGAGCCGCTGGGTAGGATAGCCAAATTCAGTGAGAAGCTCTGACTCGGCAAAGCCCAGACGTTTATAGTCCTCTCTCTGTCCTGTATCGGCTTTATCTCCCTCGCGGAAAGTAGTAATACTGATTTCACGGCCTGCAAATATATTGCACATCATAAAGTCAAGGAAAGCCTTTGCCACTCCATAATGCCGGTATTGCGGATGTACAGCCAGAAAGTCGATGCTTCCGGTCTGATGGGAAAATGCAGCGGCTCCAATTATGGCCAGTCCATCCCGCATAATAAGGGCTTGCCGCTGTCCGACATATTGCCTGACTTGTTCCAGATGGGAGCTTTCATCAAGGCAGGGAAAACCGCCAATGACAAGTTTAATAAAATTCATCCAGTCGGGAATATCTGCCAGCGTAGCATAAGAAATCTCTTGCATGATCGTATCAGGAACAGTTGGATTTTTGTTCAATGTAAATTCCAGTTGCAAAGGATAAAAGACTTCGTTTTGTCTATATTCCAGCGGTGTTTGCTTATACATGGATTTGAAGATGGAAGTAAACGCCTGTTGGCTTTCATAGCCAGCGGTCAGCGCAATTTCGATAATCGGCTTTTTAGAAAGCACCAGCAATTTTGCCGCCTCGGTCAGTTGCCTGCGCTGGATATAGTCGTGAAGCGTGATCCCAACTGTATCTGTGAACATTCGGTGCAGATGATACTTGGAATAACAAACCGCATTTGCAACAGTGTCTAAATCTAATTTTTCATTGAGATGCGCTTCAATGTAAGAAATCACTGCCGCTATATTCTCAACTTTTTGACTGTTCATGGTTTCCCTCCTTTCTGCTTTCATTATAACAAAGCGGATAATGCCACTTTTCATTATTCTTGCGGTCTTTTTATATATCATACACCCCAGGAACATCTACTCCGGGGCAAGTGTCAATTATCCGTTTATCTCCCTGCGCCTGCCGCCAGAGCAGCATATTATCTTTGAACAAGGCGGTTCACTCTGCCGGTATTCTTCAGCCAGGGCAGATTGGGGCTATATAGATTTAATTCTTTCGGAAAAAGCGTTCGCAGTGCTCGTAAGGAGGCAGCCCCTTATCGGTGATTTCAATATAATCAGCTTTCGTCATACCGTACAAATAGTAATCGCAGTATGTGTTTACCATTTTCCCCTCACGGATAAGTCCTTCACGCTTGAAGCCTGCTTTTTCCAAAGTTTTATACGATGCAATATTTTGTGCATGAACATCAGCCCATAAACGCTGTAATTCCGTTTCTTCAAAGCAGAAGATAGTTACTCTCGCCAGCGCTTCTGTCATAAGTCTATTACCTTGATAGGCGGGTGAAAGGCGAAATGCCACTTTTGCCATGCGGTCATTCTCAATGAGATACACCCACATATCGCCAATAACTTTATGATCTTGTTTGTGTACAACACCCCAATGAAAACTTTTCTTAGTTTTCTCCGGCTTTTGGAAAAGCAATTCTGGATTTAAGTCGCTTTTTCCTGGGCGTTTGCCCCAATACCGGTAAACGGAGTTGTCTCCCAGCCATTCTTTCAAATCCGCAACATCTTCTTTTCGCAAAGGGCGCAGGATAAGCTGCTCCGTTTCAAGAATAGGTTTATCCTGAACAAAATCCTGTAATTTCATAATCCGCCCCCTTAAAAGTTGAACACCTGTCCCCAATCGAAACAGCCAGACGCTTCTGTACTTTTCGGCCATCCGCTGCACCATGCAGGAACACCGGGCGTTTCAACTCTATCAAAACTCGGTGTGTAAGGCTTGATGTCGAGTACGGGCGTATTGTCATTTGCGTCAATGAATGTAACACGAATCATGCCGTTGGTGAAATCAATGTTAATAATTTCGGACGCTGTTAATGCAATAGGGTTCGGACGCGCAGGAGAGCGTGTCGCAAATACACCCATGACTTCGGGTGCGCCTTTATAGGGCTGATTTGTCTGTAATTCATTCCGGTCTGCGTCGTTGTCGCAATCGCTGAACCACCAAAGGACATTGATATGGCTGAAGCCCTCTAAGGCTTGCAGTCCGGGAATGTACTCCGGCTCTAACTGAATAAATGTGCCGGTTTCATCATTTTTTACTTTGCCAATGGCTTTTAATTGATAAGTCATATTTTTCCTCCTTGCTATGTTGGTAAAACCAGTATAAGACCTCACATCATGTGAGATACAAGAGGGAAAATAAAAATGCCCTGCCTTTTTAGCAGGACATTTCAAAGCCTATACAATCATATGTGTTCCAGCGGTATTTGAAGTTCAATCAAATATTTTTCAGGGTTATTCTCATTCCACGGGCCCCTATGCACGATTTGACGCATCGGGTCAGACATTTTGTATTCGCTGTTTTTCTGCAGCCATTCGGCAAAGGCAAGGTAGGCTCCTTTTATATTTGCAAAATCGCCATAGACCATTGTGCAAGCCATATGTGGGACTGGTTCTGTCAGGCGGAAACAAAATGGTTCTTTTGCCTTTTCCATTTTCTTTACCGGAGCGCATAGCTCAATATCAACATCTCTCTCCCGAAATTCTGTATCGTGATAAATGGAAAATGTATTGCTCGTTATTTCTATTTTTTGCGCACCGGTAAAAGCAGAAAGTTCTTTCCATAAGTCGCCCTCGGAATAGTAGGTTGGTACAACTTTCCGCAAGGACAGCACCTGATATGCCGGAATCGACTTAACGGAGATGTTATAGTGCAGTTCTCCTTTGCCACCCTGTATTTCACTTTTTGCAAGTTCAATCTTCCGCAGTTTTTCTTGTTCGGCCTGTATTGCATTTTCTATCTCTATGCGCTTTTTGTCGAGCTGTGTAAGAAGTGATTGCTCGTCCATCGTCAGGGTAAGCGCGATTTCTGAAACATTCAGCCCGCTATCCCGCAAATACAGGATTTTATTTAGATGTGGTATTTGCTCCACTGAATAAAGTCGGTGTCCCGTCCATTTATCAACCTCTGCTGGCTTCAGAATGCCCACCTCGTCATAATAGCGGAGCATACGAATAGATACCTGCGTCAGCTTTGAAAATTCTCCTATCCGAAACATCGTTTCACCATCTACTCCAACTATATTTGTACTTTTATCTCATCACAGCTTTATATGTTACTTGCTGCATCCTTATTGTACCGTCTTTCGTTTAGTCTATCAATGCTGTTCATGGTATGAGAACTTTTTCCTAGTCACCACAAAATGGCAAGCAATGCAATCTTCCGTAAGATTGCGTATTTTGGCAGGAATCCGTTTCCGGTATTCCTGCCAAAATGCTTGTTGGTGACATGTCCCCAAACCCCTGAGATCACCACCTGCGGTGATGGCTACGCGTTCCGTTGGAACGCTTGATTATAGGTTGCCGCCTCCAAATAAAAGGACAGCAATACCCGTTTTCGAATTGCAATGAGAAGATGGATGGCATCAAATTCTTTCACAGTCAACTCAAACCAATAATGGACGATACCGAAATACCGCCCACTACTTTCTAATATGGGATTTTTATAATGACCTGTGCGCCGTTTGTTATATCAGAATTTTCCAATATGAGCTGCCCGTTATGCTGCCTGGTAATGCAGCTTGTAATATAAAGCCCCATGCCAAAATGCAGGTTAGAAGTCCGGCTATGGTCACTCATGAAAAATTGCTCGTGTGCATGATGCAGGGCTTCCGGTGTAAAACCGCTGCCCTCGTCCGTTATGGAGATTTGCAGAAAGTTGTCTGCCTTTTTCGTTACGATATAGATGGTGCCTTTCGTGGGAGAGTAGTCTATCGCATTGGCAATCACATTCATAATCGCCCGTTCCAGCAGCATTTTATCCGCTTTAAAAATACCTAAATCTATGCCGGTTTCCATGTGTAAGGAAATTCCTTTCGTAAGACACATAGAGCTTGCCCGGGCTTCTATCAGCTCCATATAATCAGCCAAATCAAATTTTTCTAAATTAAGCTGATACCCGGAGGCAGTCTGGGATATATCTATTAGCGTCCTAATATAAACACCCATCTGTTCGGAGCTTTCTGTAATATACCCAGCATATAACCGCTGCTCGTCGTCAAGTTCCGTTTCACTTATCAGGTCAATATTTCCTTGAATGACAGTCAACGGTGTTTTTAAGTCATGAGCAAGCGCTGCGATTTGTTCCCTTTGTAATCGCTCTGCGTCCCATTGTTTTTCTAAAGATGATTTCAGATTGTTTTTCATATCGGAAAAAGAACAAAGTACATCTTCAAATTCTTTGATTTTGGAATGTCCCACTTCAAAATCGAGATTTTGTCCGGCAACCTGTTTGGTCGCTTCAAAAAGCGGGGAAAGCTGCACCCGTAGATTTTTTGAAAATTTAGCTGTTAAAATGATGCACACCATCATACAGTTTATGGCAATGAGGATATATAGCAGGATTTCCGGCGAGGGAAAATGCTCATAAAGCCATTCATTGGTAAACTGTGAACCGACATAGTATTGAAGCACCACATATTCGTTTTCACGGGTAACAAATAAATACTGCTTGTCCGGATTTTGATTTGCCTTCCCCGATATGGCATATTCCATAGCCGAGTCCAAATCTTCACCCTCTAAGGACGTTTTTACTACCCGATAATTCTTATCCAGCAACAGATACCTGCACCCCATAGGGAGCTGAACGTCTGCCAGATCCGGCGTGGCAGCGATAACCGGGGCGAGTTTTTTTGCGCTGCTTTCCATATAATTGGCATAAGTAATAAAGCCCATATTTGTTCCGGCTAAAATAAGGCCGAAGGGGACGGCTGCCGCCCCCAACAGTCCCACAAGCAGCATACATAAAAATTTCCAGAAAGACGCTTTCAATGATGTTGTTTTCTTCATTCCCATTTATACCCAATCCCCCAGACTGTCACAATCGGCTGAATATCCCACTTACTTAATTTCGCCCGAATATTTTTGATATGAGTGGAAATGGTGGAATTATCACTGTCGCCCTCTAAGCTAAAAACCGCTTCGTAAATCTGTTCCTTTGAAAATACCTGTCCTTTATTCCGGGCAAGGTATTCACAAATCAGGTATTCGCTTTTGGTCAGGGGAACAGGCGTATTATCTACCTGTAATTCTTTTGCAGATAAATCTATTTTTATCCTGTCAAAAGCAAGAGCCGTATGCCGTTCTCTGTGCTCCCGGCGTAAGTGAGCGTTTACCCGTGCCCTGAGTTCTGCAATGCGGAAAGGTTTTGTCAGATAGTCATCCGCCCCCAGACCCAGCCCAAATGTAATATCATTTTCCATTGTCTTTGCGGTTAGAAAGAGAATCGGACAATCCACAAGGGAACGGATTTTATCACAATAGGAAAAGCCGTCTATATCCGGCATCATAATATCCAGTATAATCAAGTCGTACCTATTCAGTTTATCAAGTGGCACCTGTGCAGCAGACGTATAGATGGTAACGAGATGTCCGTCTTTTTGCAGCCCGTTTTTGACAAGTTCTAAAATAGACTGTTCATCATCAACCATAAGGATTGCTGCCATATTGTCGCCTCCTTTCGTTGTTCTTTTCAGTATAGCATAATCTTTAAGGGCAGAAAAACCATCATTGCCGCTTTGCGATATGATAGCTGTTATTTACTTTGACTGCAACTGCTTCGGTTGTATCGGTTCCATAAATCTCATAAACATCTGTGTAAAACCATTGCTCCCGCCCCTGCCCGGCATTCTCCCCGTTCCAGTCAATCTTGTTCAAATCCTCCTTTGAAAAAGGGATTTTTGTTTCGGTATCGAATGTAACGCTTTCTGCGAGAATATCAATATATCTGCCTAAGTCATCATTTGATACCACGTCAGACGTTACCTGATAGACCGTCCCATCACAAAGGAGCTGCGTAGCATTTGCCGGGTTGACTTCAAAGCTGCCGTTTATAGATTGTTTCGTTTCTTTAAAGTCAAAGACAATATCCGTGTCTTTCAGTTTTTCATGTGTAATAGCTTTGTGGTATTCTCCATTTACATCTACAATCAGATAGGTGTCGGCATTGGGAGCTGCATACACATTCAAGAAAGGGATAATATAAGCGGCTTCCGGGGCTTTTTCCGCTAAATCTGCCAACGTGTGAAAGGTGGCAGATTCCACATTTTCTTGAAGCAACACTTTTCCCGCTTCGTCTATGGCGGTAAGCTGCCGGATATATCCAACCCATTCCCCAAGCCCGCCGTTAAATACGGTGTCCTCTAAAATGATATAGTCATTTCCCTTATAGGAAAATTGCGTCACATTCTCCGCATCCAGATAGCATTGCTCCTTGTTACTGGAATATTCCTTGATTTTGTCCTGTAAAGAACAGCCTGCAAGAGAAAAGCAAACAACAAAAGCGACCAGTAATGCCGTCATCATTTTTCCACATTTATTCATAATTTTTCCGTCCTTCCCAATGAGAAAACCATAATAAGGTTACCAGTAAGCTGCCTATTGTCAGTACAGCAATCCATACCCATTCTGTCCCATGAGCAAAAATCTGATGATTCAAAATATCGCGCACCCAGTTCATAGACCATGCGAAGGGGATATACCGCGCTATGCCATTCAGCTCAATATTGCTATACAAAATACACTGCATACTTTCAAACACGCCCCAAAACAGTGAGATACCCAAGCCAAATTTAAGGCTGAGAAACAGGTGCAGGACATAGATAATCAAATTACAGAATGCGATTCCCGCGGCTGCCCTGGTTAGTGTGCCAAGCTGCACTGTATCAGCTATTCCCAAAAATTGTATTCCAAATACGAATAGCAGGAACAGACAGGATAACGAGGTGATCCCCGCGCCATAAAGATAAGTTAATTTTGCAAGTATCATCTTGCGCCGGTTTGGTACGGCGAGCAATGGCTGGAAATGGGAAGCCTTTTCTTCTAATGTAATATTCAGGCCAACAATAACGCTGATCAACAAAGGAAAAACCGTTGCTGTGAGTTCTAATATCATTTTTAGTTTTTTACCGTCTGCTGTGCTGCCATACAGAAAATAGTAAACAACAAACAGCAACGCTCCCATAACAGGTATACATAAATGAATAATTCCCAATGGCGTATGCTTTGTTTTGACCAGTTCGGAATGAACTGCACCAAGAAATCCCATTTCGTCACCTCCTTTTTGAAAAATCCTTTGCGTCCACGAAAGACAAAACAAAAAACAGGAATATTGACAACACGAGGGAAATCAGAATAGTTATAGAAAATCCAGTATTTCCCGCAAAGGTTCCCCGGAGTTCAATTCCCATAAGAGGCTCTGCCAATTTTGCCGCATAGCAATAAGGTACTAACCACCAGACCGCCGTATTTCCCAATAGGATAGGGATAAATATACCAAGTATAGTATTTACTATGATCGGTACAAACAATCCTGCTTTGCGAGCAAGGTATAAACACAACGGAATCTGCCATACAGATGCAAGGATAATTGCTATACTGCCCGCTATGCTTTGTGGAACGGAATATACTGCCGTTGCTGGGGAAATAACACTGCTGACAGAGATAAGTACCGCTAAAAATATTCCTGCGATAAGTAACTTTTCAATCAGAATAATCCCCTTTGCCAGTTCAAATTCTGAAAGATTCACAGGCATAGAATATATGGAATAGTATTTACCTGCGTTTTCTTCTTTCCGATGTGACAGCGAACATAAAATTGCGATTGCCCCCGGAAGCAGGAAAGCATACCACCAGTAAAGCGTCATATACTGGAAACCATAAAAACCGCCGATAAGCCATGCAAAGATAGCTGTGAGAAAGGGAATGATGAAAATCAGTTTGTTTGATATTGACCGTTTGAATTTTAAATGTTCTGATTTTAAGTAGTTCATACCTTAACCCTCCCTGTGATTACTCTTTACAACGTCCATAAAAAGCTGTTCCAGATTTTCATTCGCATTCAGTTTCCCCTCATAACCTAAAATACCGCCCGCAATAATGCCAATATGGTCGGCTGTCTGCTGCACTTCCGAAAGAATGTGACTGGACAAAATAACGGTAATGCCTTTTGCGGGGAAGGAACGGATCAGCTCCCTGAGTTCTTCAATTCCCACTGGGTCAAGACCGTTTGTAGGCTCGTCAAGAATGAGCAGCTTCGGATGATTCAGTAATGCAATCGCAATTCCTAGCCGCTGCTTCATGCCAAGAGAAAACTGCCCGACCCGTTTCTTGCCGGTATTTGTGAGCTGGACAATTTGCAATACCTCGTTAATTCGTGCATCGTCCAGGCCGAGCAATGTAGTTCTGACTTTGAGATTTTCGTATGCAGTCAGATTTTCGTAAAGCGGGGGCATCTCAATCAACGCGCCGATATGCTCCAGATCATTCCGCTTCCACAGGTGGCCGTCAAACTCTATACTTCCAGAGGTCGGTTTTAAAATGCCTGTAATCATTTTGAGCGTTGTAGACTTTCCAGCTCCGTTCGGTCCCAATAGTCCATAGACGGAATTTTTTTCAATGTTCAGCGATATATTATTTACGGCCATCTGCCCGCTGAAAGATTTGCAGAGGTCAATCGTTTTCAAAATCATATCCATATAATCAAGTCCTTTCTTTGATTTTACGGATAGCATACCGGGCAATTTTGAAGATTCCATAAAGATTTTCTATTTTTCTTAAAATACGCAAATGAATTTGGAATACTATTATTGTCGTGTCTTATCTCGATTCTGCCCAATGGTAGATACATTCAACAAGTAATCCACATTCGCCCGGACATTATACAGCTCCCTCATATCTGCTCTGGCCTGTTTATAGGAAGAATAGGCTTTCCGTTTCTGTTCCAGAAGTCCGGCATATTCCTCCCGCAGAGATTTGACGGAGGGCAGCTTTGTGATCCCAAGCTCGTCAAAGTGTTTCTTTGCCGCCTGGTGCAGAAGGATTTCCGTCTCATGCGCCGCACGGAATTTTTTGCTGTACCCGGCTTTCCGGTACTCCACATAGACCGCCCGCGTCTTGGCATAATTTACGATCTGTTTCTGCAGCTCCCCATTGGCGGCCATCTGTGATTCCAATTCCTTGATCTGTACCGACAACGCATTGAAGCTGGCGGTAGCGGCATCTGATTTTTTCTGCAAATCCTCATAGCTCATATCGCCATGCTCTTTGAGATAGATTACCGCCTGGGAAAGCTGTTTTAAGTTAAAAACCTTCGCCCAGCGTTCATACCCCGGACCTTTGCCGGAACGGATCGCCGCCTCAATATCCACCAGCAGACCGACTTTGGAAACCGGCTTTTGGGGAGAGGTGCGGCGCGGCTTCACCGTCCGGGTGCCGGCGATCCGTTCTTTGATGGCCGGCTCAGTATAGGCGCCCTTTAGCGTATCACACCGGGTATATCGATCCTCCGGCGACAGACGAAAACGGAGATACTTCCGCTCCCGGTTAACCTCAACACTAGCCGCCTCCAGCTTCTTCAAAAGTTCTTCAAAGTCCTTCGGCTTTTCTTCCAGGGCTGCGTCGATAGCCCATCGTAGCTGCTCCTGGTGGGAGGGTTGTTTCTGACTTCCCATCCATGTGCCGTAATGGTCGCGGCTGGGTTTCGGATTCTCCACAATGGAAAGCCCATGCTCCAGGCAGAGCTTGTCATTCATACGCCGGATCGCCCAGGTAGAGCCCCAGAAGTTGCGGAATTTTTTCTGGCAGTCCAGCGTGGTAGAATTTATGATAATGTGGTTATGGACATGGTGTTTATCCACATGGGTGCAGACAACAAAAGCATGGTTTCCCTTCGTCAGCTTCAATGCCAGTTCCCGCCCGATCTGGTTCGCTTCTTCCGGCGTGACCTCGCCGGGCTTGAACGCCTGCCGGAGATGGTAGGCAATCACATCATCCGCGCCCCGGTCACGTCCGGTCAGGTTCGCATACTGCCGCTTGGATAAAAGAAACTCCGCATCGGCAGTCCGGGTGTCGCACTCATAACCATAAATGAATTTTCCAAAATCGGTTTTCTGCGGATTCTCCACATAGTCAATAATATCCGCTATGGCTGTGGAAACATCCCGGCCTTTCCCAACGTGCAGCGGCATGAGCCGTGTGGTTGCCATCCCATCACCCCCTTACTGTAAAACCGGCCCTGTTATCGTTCCTGTTCTTTTTTCATTTTCGGTTTATCACTATGCGCCGCCTGCTGCCCAGCGCTTTTGCTCATGTGAGATAAAGAAGAAAAAGAAGTGTAAAAAATTTTGCCGTTCTCTATCCGGCTGACTGCCGGACAGGTCTGGCTTTATGCGTCGGGCAATTCTACCTTGCCGATGAAAGAACAATAGATTTCGATTTCCTGTCTGCGGAACTTCCTTACCCGGCGTTTCCCGTCCAGTGCTTCCGATCCGTAAATTACGATTTTTTCCACAAACTCCCGTAACAGGGTAGGGGTGAGTTCTTCAAAGCTGGTGTATTTGCGTACCACTTTCATAAACTTTTCAGCGTTTACCGTGGCTTCCAGTGTCCATGAAAGTTCGCCCTGCAGAACGGCGGCTTTCTCTTTCAGTTTCTTTTCACCGACCACTAATTTGATAGCGATTGTAGACTATTTTCCCAATTATCGAAAAGATAATAGCCATCGCAAAATATACAATCGGGGTTATTTGATAACTTAGCATAGCCCTGTCACCTAACAGAAACATGGAATAACGAAATGCTCCATTTAATGAAACAAGATTACTCGGAAGCATATACCATATTTCAGAAAGAATTTTGAGGTTTGCAGGCATTTCCATAATAAACATTGTTAAAATCAGAATACCTGTGATGATACCAATGGTGGAAACGCTATTTTTTGTAAGTTCTGATAATGCCATTGTAAATACACTGACTAATATAGCACCGGCAAAGGACAATCCAATTAAAATCATAACGGCTTGCCCGAGTGTCAGATTAAAAGGACGCATTAAAACAAACTGCAATATTGTATTGTAGCCGTCAAATCCATATAAAAAAGCTATGATTCCAAACATCAGCAAAGTAAGTATAAGAGTAAATGCAATGCCAACTGTCAATCCTGCCATAAGTTTTGCAAAATACAATCGTTTCTTTCCAAAGCGACTGCATAAAATTACCTGGTCTGTTTTTCTGGTATGCTCCACTGTGAATACTGTTGAAAGACATATTGCAATAAACATGATTTCCATACAAGCAAGCACTTTCATCATGCTCGCCATTTGCCGCCAACCATCAAAATATCCTTGATAAAAAAGCGGCTCATTATACGAAATATTTTCTTCCCGTCCTGCCATTGTATTGGCTTCCAACTTTGTATTTAACATAGCGTAAAAAGTATCACTATCACAGTTTAATATTTCTGCACTGGCATTTGTTTCTAAAACAGTTCCAATAAAATTATAAATATCCAAATATGGAAGTGCTTTTTTATAATTGCCGTCTACGATAAATTCTTCATAAGCAGGCTGCATTTCGTCCAGTAGTTTTTGTTCGATTTTCCTGCCGGCAATTTGCTCGGCTGCTTCTCGTTCAGCTCTATTCATTTCCAATCCACTCAATGAAACTGTAGAATACTCCCTGCTTTGCGGGAGAACAGCACTTGCCAAACCCCAAAGAAGAAGTCCCATCAACAAAATACCACCGGTAATCCAGAGAATTTTTCTGTTTATGATTTTTCGCAACTCAAATTTGTATAGTGTAAACATACTCACTCCTCCTTAAATTCCTCAAGATAAAACTCCTCTAAATTATCAATTTCATCAGCAGAGCCATTATATATAATTTGCCCTGCTTTCATCATAAGCACTGTATCTGCAATATGCTCAATATCAGAAACAATATGAGTAGACAATAGTACAATGCTGTTTTGCCCCAAATTTTTAATCAAGTTCCGAAACCGAACACGCTCTTTGGGGTCTAACCCTGCGGTTGGCTCATCTAAGACAATAATTTTGGGATCATTCAAAAGTGCTTGTGCAATACCAAGCCTTTGTTTCATACCACCGGAGTAGGTGGAAATTTTCTTTTTTGCAGCATCAGATAAACTTACCAACTCCAATAGTGCTTTGGATTTCCGTTTTGCTTCTGACTTTGTAAGTCCTTTCAGAGAAGCCATGTATAGCAAAAAATCCAGTCCACTAAATTCGGGGTAATATCCAAAATCCTGCGGAAGATAACCAAGTTCAGCTCGGTATTCCTCCGATGATACATCAAGATTATCAAAAGTGATTGTACCGCTTGTAGGCTTCAACACGCCACATAACATACGCATGAAAGTAGTTTTTCCTGCGCCATTTGCTCCAAGCAGACCATAGACACCATTTTTCAGTTGTAAACTTATCCTATCAACAGCAATCTTGTCCTGATACTGTTTTGTCAATCTGTCAATGCAAAGTTCCATATAAATCCCTCCGTTTTCCTAAAAGTTTGATATAGTTCCCGGATGATAGATCCAAGCAGAAGCAATGTTGCTATTACCCACCAAACCAGATAATTAGTCTGATAAAGGAAATCTGCCAGATAGCGGAGTGCTATATTTGTTCCACTGACCAGGACGGCTACCGCCATGCACCAATAAATCGCTTCTTTGCTTTGGGAATGGCGCACAAGGCACAGGCTAATGTTAGTTGTCAGCAGATACGGAACAAATAAATAAACCCCTGTTTGCAGGAGTGAAGTCCCACTAACCAGATAGCAAACTACAATCAAGATAGCAAAGATGAAAAAATCAAGAATTCCCAAAATACTTAATTTTGCTAACATCACACTCTTTAGGGAAAAGCGAGATGACATCTCCAATTCGTTCATTCCATAAATTTTTGATTTTGTGCTTTCAGTTATAAGAAGTAAGGCTAAAAAGGGAATAAATGAAGATACAATCCATATCGTATCTTCGCCGACAAACCAAGCCCCACCTATTGCTGGCAACAGTATTAGCAAAGAAAGAAGCCATACACTTGTCTTAATAAACGAAATCTGCCTCAACACAAACGCTTTTGTGCTTATGCGCTGACGAGGTAACGAACGAAGAAACTGTGATTTATTACTTGGGACAGGAAACTCAAATACTTTTGCTATCTCGTTTTTCAGTTTTTTATTCATTTGAAAGTCCTCCTTTCTGCAATTCTGACTTCAAAAATTTTAATATCCTTGCATTTTTACGATATACTGCAAATCTGGAAAGTCCAGTGATTTTGCATATAGAGGATATAGGTACATCATTCGCATACCGCAACAGCAAAAATTCTTGTTCATCTTTTGGAAGCTGTTCTACAATCCCCCTCACTGTGATATTGTTTATCCAATCGTCTGACGGGTCATAACTTGTATGCTCGTCTATTTCAACTGTAGTTTCTCTCTCACTTCTTCGATACTCATCGATACATAAATTGCGGGCAATCGTATAGAGATATGGAAGTTCCTTGTCGCCATCAAGACTTAACTCTTTATTAAAAAAACGCAAAAATGCTTCTTGTGTTATATCTTCTGCTATCTGGGTATTATGGAGCCTGAAATAGCAGTATCGGTATATTCTGTCATATTGTTTTTCTAAGTCCATGCGCCTTCCCGAAACCTCCTTTCACTATGTATAACGGTTTGATCAACTTAAATGTGCGGCGGCTGCGAAAAAATTATAACTTTTTTTATTGAAGCGGAATAGTGAGTTACTGTCTATCAATTATTAGTATTATTTTACCGCACACGAGCATTTATCCAAAGTGTCATGGACAGAAGGTTCTCCTGTGCCAGCACATACTCCCGTCTTGCCTGCGTGAGAAATAAATCCATCAGCCCTGTATGGCTGCGGTCCACAACAAAGGAAACATTCCGGTCATATCCGAAACTGTCCTTATCCTCACAGACCGGGATTATCTGCGCCCACACCTTGTTGTCCCGCGAAATGCGCCCATCGTAGTCCTTCTGCCGGACCGTGTTGGCAAGGACATAGAAAATCCGGTCAGGATCAAATTGCTGTAAGACCTGCTGCACACATGCGGGGTCTAAACGATTATCCCGGTAGTTGTCCGCAATGGCCTGTTCGATTGCCTCCTTACACGCAATGTTTGCCTTGTGGGAAGCACGGTACTGATCCAGCTCCCCATGCTCATGCGCATAGGTGGCAGAATGAAAATAAATTGGTGTTGTGTCTTTCAATGAAATCCCTCCAATCAAAAAAGCTGCCATCACAGACAGCCCGAATTATAGAAAAAGGGCGGGGCCGCCAATGCGCCCCGCCGAAACTGTTTAACCAAATACGAAATCCTTTAGTGCGCTGTTTGCGCCGCCGATGATCCCCACCAGCCAGGCCGCCGCCATTGGCAGACCGTAGGGGCTGATCAGGAACGCGATCACCAGCCATGAAAGCCCCGGCCAGAATCCGGCTGCAAAGAACAGCGCCAGCGCCGCCAGAAATACGATCCCCGATAGAATCCCCAGCACAGCGCCGGAGACCACCACAAGGAATTTGCACACCAGATAAAGAATCCCCGTAACCAGTACAAAGGGAAGTGCCAGCAATTTACCAATCAGACGCATACGCCCGCCTCCTTTTCCATGTCCGCTTTTTCAGGACAATCAAGTATGCCCGAAGGGTGCTTCAAAGAGAAACATATTTGCCCCTCTATCAAAATTCTACCGTGCCGGTTTCCGGAAAGCAACGGCGTTTTTTCCTGTTTACGAAATGTTCGCAAATCCCCGCAGCAGCTTATCCATGCCATCCCATAGACTGTCCAGACGGGCGCGCAGATCTTCCACATCGGCGGCATAGACGCTTCCGGTCTCATTGGCACGTCTGGCATACTGGTTTAAGTTATTGGAGCAGATACGAAGGAGCCGTATCATTTCCTGAATCTCGCTCATATCCAAATGGATAATATAACCGTCCACCGCCATCTTGCGCAGATACGCGGAAAGGTTGGTAATGCCGAGCTCCGCCATGCGCCCCTTTACCAGCTCCGCCTCCCGTTCAGACATGACGAATTCCACCCGGACAGATTTTTTGTTATGCCCGCCCATCATCGTTCCGGCTCCTTTTTATGGGAAGGAGGCTTTCGGGTGGAGGCGGCTGCCGTCTTTGCCTTTTCCAATTTTCCCCGCATGGTGTCTTTTTTCAGGCTGTCCATATATTCCTGAATATCACCGGGCTTTGCATGGTAATCCCGCTTAACATGCTCCCGCCGCAGGATTGTTTGTAATTCCCGCTCACTTTCCGGCAGCCAGGTCACGCATTTGGAAGTTCCATGCTCTGCCTTAAACATGTTAATCTGCTGCATATAAGAATCATAGGGGAATACCGCCTGTGTACCATCCTGGAACAATACCGATACTTTTTCAATCGCACAGGAAAGCAGCTTGACCCGTTCCACATGGGCGTGATAATCGAGAGACCAGATACAGCCGGTGACTTTCCCGTCCTGTATGCCATCCAGCCGGACTGCATACGCCAGGATAGAATCTTTCGTCTGCTCATGGTAAAACCGCCACACCTTATTTTCGTGGCTGTCCTGCAGGTAAACATCCCTTTCCCATAAACAGTAAGTGCCGCAGGTCCTGGACATCCATAAGAGCTGTTCATTCTCCCCATTTCTGCAAGCCGCAAGATTTTGTATCAGCTCTTTGTCAATATCAAAATCGTCCTTATAATGCTGTGTGTGCAGCTCCACAACCTTCCCTAAAAAGTCCAGTACGTCCACGCCCTCGAATTTTACCGCCGCCATCAGCGTTCCCTTTCCGGCACAGGAGGCGCAACCTGCCTGGCCTCATGTTCCGGGCGGTCTGCTTTCAGCTTTTCCATGAGAGAGTTTTTTTCCTCCGGCAAAGTCTCCGGTGCAAGCTCCCGGATTTCCTCATAGGTCTGGCCGTCCGTTAAGTCAGGGCGTTCCGGCGGCTCATTATTCAGCCGGCCATCCAGCATATTATAGTTTCCGGTCTGTCCTTCCTCGTAGAGTTCCGCATTACGCAGATAACTCTCCGGCGGCTGGAAGGGCTGCCCGGCGAACAGGATTTCACGGCTTGGTGTGAACTGTGAGAGCACGCCGTCCCGAAGCCTTGCAAATTCCTCATACTGGCGCAGGGAAAGGCCGCGCTCCAGCATTTCCGCCTGGGTATGCGCCCAGCCCTCACCATAGAGAAAATAGTACATATCCGGCTGGTCGCAGACAAAGCACAGGGAGCCGTCCTGATTGTCATAATAAGATGCCTGCATATCCTGGTAGTGGCAGCGTTCCTCACGCCCCAGGTACACCCGGTTATCCGCGCCCAGCATAGCGACCATGCCCGCATAGTTGCTGTGGACCGCAGAGCGGATTTCCACCAGCGGGTCCGTCTCCGGCATGATCTGTCTGCCGGGAATCTCGTTCTGCTTTTCTGCCGCGTCATTTCTCGGCGTCACTTCCTCATGGGTACGGGAATCCGAATCCGGCTGTGCCTGTGCAGAAGCCTTTCTGACGGCGCCCGGCTCCGGTTCTTTCTCCTGTGCGTAATAATGGACATTGGCGGTAGTTTTGTTGTTCATTTTCCTGGCATAAGCCTCCGCAGCCCCGCGGGTGTCAAATTCCAAAGGTTTTCCATCTTCCTTGCACCACGCCTCGGCATGGCCGAAGATAGAAGCGCCGCTGCGCACCGCCCATACACCGTAGGTTGTTTCTTTTCCCATTCCGATCCTCCTTATCGTTCCTGCTGTTTTGACGGTTTCTGCCTTTGGGGCGTCTCCGTCTGCTTTGCGTCTTTTATCTGCTGCCGGAGGGAAGGTCTGTGCTCCGGCTCCGCTTCGGAATCCGTAATATTGACATACTCGCCAATGATACAAAGCGCCTCCCCGTAACTGCCGCAGGCAAACACCCGGTCCTTCATTTCCTTTGCCTGGTCCTTCAGGTTATGCTCCCGCAGGGTACGGGCCGCAATGCCCACCAGATTGAAGATATTGCCGTCCTGGCCGATCAGCGCACAATCCGGTTTTTCCGGCTCCGGCGACGGCTCCCCGATAAAACCGCCCAGACGGTTCGGCACAAAATCGGACAGCCATGTGCCGCCGAAAGTATCATGGGTCTGCAATCGCCACACGGCAAGTTTCCCGATGTCCAGCTTTACGTCCTCGAAGGGATAGAGCAGACAGGTAAGCTCCCCATACTGGAAAGCGGAAACATCCTCAAATTTACTGCCATCCTTCAAAATGCCCGTTTCGGTGAACATCTCATTGATCCCGTCCACCCATTCCTTCAAATCCCCGCCGCAGCCCTGCAGGATCAGACCGTCTTTGCCATCCATGCGCCGCAGGTCATCGGCTGTGATCGTATTGATACTCAAAAAATCGCCTCCTATCGTTCCTGTTGATGATTGGTTTTCTGCCGGGTGGCTTTTGCCTCCGGCTGTTTCTTTATCTGCTTACGGACAGAGGGTTTCTGCCCCGGTTCCCGCATATCCGCAAAAATATCGGATAACGGCTGCTCCCAGCGTTCCCCGAAGCCGCGGACCACCGTGCCCGCCAGCGCGCCATTTTCCTGAAACATTTTCAGTGTGTCAAAAGCCCGGTCAAACAGCGTGATATTTCTCTTATCTACACAGGGCGCAAAGTGGATCACCCCTTTGGGATAGTCCCCGCCAGTGCCGATCCAGCCCCGGACAAAATCATCATAGCCTTTTGTGATCCCGGCGTCGGCCAGTTCGTTGGCATGGCTGGAAACCATTGTACTTGTAGCTGCATACTGATAACCTAAGACCAATATGCCGGTTTTCGGGTTATACATAAAGCGCCGGTTATCAATCTGCTGCATATCAATCATCTGCCTCCTGGTATCAATCCGCATGAGCTCTTTTGTAATCGCTGTCTTTTCTATCCGCATCCCTCCCGTCCATTGATTTGTCCGCAGCTTAGACCCGTTTCTGGGCGTCAGAGTATTCTTATACAGCCGCCCCTCAGACCGGGTCCCGAAAGCCTTGAAAATCAAGCCTCTTTTTGGTTAAGTTGCGGACATATTACCCTTGATTTTGCCTGATCCGGCGCTTGCGTTCCCGCTCGGATTTCCGTCGGGCAAAGGCGCGGCAGGAATCCGAACAATACGCCTGGCTGGTGGTAGGAAGATATGCCTTGTCGCAGACCGGACAGATTTTTTGCTTCAGGGAAGTGTCCTCGCCGGTAATGGCAGATTCCAGCGCCGGGTCCACCGGCAGCACCACCTCCTGAAAGTACCGGCAGAAAGAGCCGGTCCACCATTTATGCAGCATGTAACAGGGGCAGTCTAAGGGGAGGCAGAGCCTATCCTGATTGTCATGGTTGGCGCACAGGTCTGTTACCAGCCTTCGGATCGCTGCCCGTTCCTGCCTGGTTAATTCCCGTGAGGGCGGCCCGTTCATTTCCTCCTGCCTTTCTTAGCCGGAAATTCCAGCTTGAAATTCACATATTTTCCGCCTGTATCATCCAGCAGCACCACTGCGTCATAGGTCTTTCCCGTCTTTTCGCTGTAAAGCCCGGACATGGAAATGCGGCCCTCTTTCAGAAGGGCCGCCGCCACAGACTTTGTTATGGATTTTTTCTTGCCGGAAAAGAATTTATTGTCTTTCCACAGTGCAAAGCCACAGTCCCGGTTATCACAAAAGAACCCTTTTTTGCCCTCATATACGGTTCCGCCGCAGCGGGGGCAGACGCCTACTGCCTCGTGCCCGTTATTCTTAGCATCCGGGAATAGGCCGGTAAAACATTCCTCCGGGGCGGTATGCTCCTTTACCAGTGTCCGGCTCATATCTGCGATCTGTTCCATAAAGGACCCTGCGGACAGTTCGCCGCGTTCCACCTGTTTCAGCATGGATTCCCATTCCGCGGTGAGCGTAGGCGATTTGATATTGTCCGGCAGGACCAGGATCAGGTTCGTACCTTTTTCCGTAGGAATAAGCTGCTTTTTCTTCCGCTGCACAAATCCGGCAGAGACCAGTTTTTCCAGCGTAGCCGCGCGGGTGGCCGGGGTGCCTAATCCTTTGCGCTCGGCATCCTCCGGCATATCCTCGGCGCCGGCGGTCTCCATAGCCGCCAGAAGGGAATCCTCCGTATAGTGCTTCGGCGGGGAGGTTTTGCCCTCCCGGACGCTGGCAGAGACCGTTTCAAATATCTGCCCATCTTGCAGCACAGGGATAGAAGCATCCGTATTCTCGTCATCCTCCGGTTTGGATTCTTTCAATCCCATGTGGTAGAGACGTTCCACTTCCTTCCATCCGGCCTGCAATATGGTTTTTCCTTTTGCCGTGAAGGAATGACCCCAGCAGTCCAAAACCGCCGTTACCGCCTCGAACCGGTGCACCTGGGCAGTGGCAGAAAGCAGCCTTGCAGCAATCAGCGTCAGGACATCCCGCTCCCCGGAAGGAAGCTCTGATAAATCCATCCGGGCAATCTCCACCGTGGGAATGATCGCATGGTGGTCGGTGACTTTGCTGCCGTCCGTCACACGGTCAATATCCGGTTCCCCAGTACAGCCCTTCCCAAAGGGCATATGATCCCGCAGCCAGAGAACCAGGGAAGCGGCGGTTGCCTGCATATCCTCGGTCAGATACTGGCTGTCCGTCCGGGGATAGGTCGCCAGTTTTTTCTCATAGAGGGATTGTACATAGTCAAGGGTCTGCTGCGCTGTATAACCGTAAATCCGGTTACATTCCCGCTGCAAAGTCGTCAGGTCATACAGGCGGGGCGGCTGCACCGTCTTGACCTGTTTCTCCACGGACAGTACCAAAGCGGCCTGCCCGTCACAGTCCATACGGATTTTTTTAGCTCCGGCTTTATCCGGAAGTTTTTCGCCGGAGGCGGTAAGTCCGCCACAGGTAATCTCCGGCACATAAAAGGGCCTGCTCGTAAACGCTTGAATATCCACCTCCCGCTGTACCAGAAGGGCCAGCGTGGGCGACATGACGCGCCCTACATTGAGCGTGACGCCATACAGGACAGAGAAAAGCCGGGTGGCGTTAATGCCGATCAGCCAGTCAGCCCCGGCTCGGCAGACCGCCGCGTCATAGAGCTTATCGTAGTCGCTGCCGGGACGCAGGTGTTCAAACCCGTCACGGATCGCCGCGTCCTCCATACTGGAAATCCAGAGGCGTTCCATCGGTTTCTTACATCCGGCGTGTTCATAGACCAGACGGAAGATCAGTTCGCCCTCCCGTCCGGCGTCCGTAGCGCATACCACCGATTCCACCCGTTTGTCCTTCATCAGCCGGCACAGAAGGTCAAGCTGTTTTTTCTTGTCCTTCGGCACCTCATATTTCCATTCTTCTGGAAGGATCGGCAGATCACCATAACGCCATCTGGCATACTGTTCCCCATATGCCTCTGGCTGCGCCAGTTCCAGAAGGTGCCCCACGCACCAGCTCACCAGATACCCGCCGCCCTCCAGGTAGCCGTCTTTTTTCTCATTTGCTCCCAATACCGCCGCCAGCGACATGGCGACGGAGGGCTTTTCTGCAATCACTAACTTCAATGTTCAGACCTCCTTTGCATATCTTCAAATTCTTCGTCCGCCTGCTTTCCTGTCTGCAAAAGACACATCAGCACAACGCCGGCAGACATTCCTCCGGTGAATGTAAGAAAGTGTGTAATCATGTTCCACATAAAAATCGCCTCCTTATTGAGTTTGGTTAATAAAAAACGCAAAGGCTTTCAACACCTTTGCGTTTTATTACAGAGAAAAAGCACCACTGAAAATATGTGGCGTAGTTTCAAGGATATTTAATTGGGGGAAGGGAAGAATAGATGATCTATAAGCATTGATTCATATGTAAAAATCATAGCATATTCAAATTATCCCTTTTTCTTATGAAGTTTTAAATCAATATTTTTCTCTGCCGCCGCATCCTGCAGTAATCCGGCAACAAATGCGCTTTTTTCTTTGAGCGTCATTGTTTCCATATCAGGTTTACGATCAATTTCTCTAAGTACCGTTTGCAGCTCTTGCAGTTCCAGCAGGTTGACGGCTACACAAAAGAGTGTCTTTTTGCGGCCATCATTATAATTGGATAATAAAACCTCCAGAATGTTGGCCTTCTCCGCCTGCTCTGTATTATAAGCGTCTATCCCAAAGCGTTTGGCCTTTTCCATATCGGATTTTCGGTTTCGATGTGTTATAAAGGAATCAAAATCGTCAATATGACCGTATTTTTCGCAAGGGTATTCGCTGCAATGGAAACAATATTCAACACCGCCATGCTCCATGCTGCACCTTGCGATTTTGCAGGACTGGTTTCCTTCACCGCCGCCGCAGCCGGGGCAGTTTTTATTCAAGAACATGGGGCAAAGCCCGCAATTCAACCCACATAGAGCGAATAATTGATTTGGTCGGTTAAATCCTTTCATAGAACCTCCTAATGTAAGATAAATCCTAATCTTTGCTAAACGAGACTCTCAGCAGACAACTATCGAATCCCTGTTGTATGCTTGGCAATACTTCATCCTATTCGGATTTCCTTATTTCATTTTTTCTTGACACTCACTGCATTCTCTATCATGGATTGAAATGATTCCGCCGCATTTTAGGCAGGTATATTTCTCTCTCTGTTCTTCCATAAATATTTCCAAACCATGTTGACGGACAGCTTCGCTGTTTGCCATGAGGCTTGCCTGATACCGCTTGTTATAGCTTTTTTCAAGATTTTTTATCTGTTTACATGGATATTCGGAACATTCAAAGCAATAGGACAGTTCTTTGATCTTGATACACTCTTTGATTTTGCATTTGCGGCAATGCTCCGGTTTCCCTTATCACTATTTAAGCAGCCTGCACATGGCTTTTTGTGATAGCAATGTTTATAGCAAACAAGACAATTCATTCCACATGGAGCAAACATACTTGTGTCAATATTTTCTTTCGGCATTTTCATAAGTTCTTGTCCTTCTAAAAGTCAGGAAGTTATCAGTCATATTTTTCGATATTTACCGTGGCAATCGCAGATTGATTTGGCTCGCCCGTGACAAGGTCTTGCGGAGCCGGTATCAACATCATAAAGCCTTCCTTACCATATCGTTGTTTATATCCCTGTGCATATTTTTCATCAACAGAAATATGCTGTACCTGTCCGATAACCATAGCGGTAATTTCCGCGCCGCTTAAATCCTGTATCTCTTTCAAAGTACATTCCATATTGATAAATGCCTCTTGAATGACTGGTGCATGAACCGTTTTCGCATTGGAAAGTGTAAAGTTTCCTGCTGCAAATTCATCTGTATCAAGGTTATTGTGGTTAATCGTATCTATCAGTTGATCGTAGCAGCTTATCGGAAGAAAATTGATACAAAAACAGTTCTCCCTTTGGATATTGGCATAGGTATGTGTATGTTGGTACAAATTTCCCATAACAGCAAAGAAGGCTGTCTTATCTCCATGAAAGCAGCTCCAGGAGTGAAAGCAGACATTTGGTTTCCCATTTTCTTTCCATGTAGTAATTGCAAATAAAACGGTTGGTATGCCTGCTGTTGTTTCAAAATGTGAAAATAATTCAAATTCTTCTGGATATGATGGCTTAAAATACTGCGGGAAATCTTTTCCTATCTCTATCTTCATTATCTCACCTCCAATAAAATTCTGGTTTTTGGCTTAAATCATAAACAGGTTTAAAACACCGTGCGCCAAAACGGTAGCATAGCAGTTTTTTGTTTTCAAACGCAACAGACTCAAAACAACACCATATCCTAAGCCTGCCGCCAGTTTCCAAATAACAGCGTTCCAATTTCCTGAAAGAATATTAGGAACCATATATCCAATATGCCATATCGTAAACAACACCACATTCCAAGCGAATACTGTAACCTGGTTACTTGTTGACTCTTCAAATAAGCTCCAAATTATTCCACGAAAAAGAAGTTCTTCATAAATCGGCGTAACGATACTGCTGTAAATCAGGATCATGATAGCCGGAAAACCTTCTACATAGTTAGCTGGTGCCGTTATATAAAGTATACCGACAAGGCAAGTAGCAATAATATATCCTTTTGAAAACCTGACCGGAAAAAAGGATATTCTTTGTTTGAAAACGACCACATAAAATACCAATACCACTGTAAGTACAAGCATAAGGCACATGGTAAGCATTTGACCGGCAAATCTTGAATCTGGAACCATTCTGGAAAATATGCCATTTCCAACTCCTAAAACAATCTGTAATAAAATAATTATAATGATTGATATTGATAAAGGAGCAAGTATCTTTCCATTTTTCATTTGATTTCCTCCACATCTTCCAGGGTGTTTATTCGCCCACGAGGTATTAGCCATTACCTGGTTACAAAACTTCCATAGAGTTATTGCAAACTGGAAGTTATCGTTCCATCAAATCAATCATTGAGAGCAAAAAGATAGGCATAGATACTTTCTTCATAGCCCTGTTCGCATCTTTTCATACATCTAAGAACAGGCCAGATAACAGTCCCATTTCTTAACTTAACAGAAATATTTATTTCTCCTTGTGGGTCGCTGTCATCAGTAATCCATTCGCCACCGTATAGTTTAATAGCCGTTTCACCGATATATGAAGCTAAACTGAATAAAATCGTACCGCGATTTTTTGAAAGCAACCCTGTTTCGCCACTCTGCTCATCAAAAAATCTGTCAATTTCTTTCATGCTTTCTAAAGAATAATCAGCTTTATAGCCGGACGAGTTTAACGCTTTTACCACCCAATCTGAAGCTAAATGAATATCTTCTTCGAGCGTATTATTACTTTTTTTCTTCTTGCCATTATCTTTCTTTAAAATTTTACTGAGAAATCCCATATTGACCACTCCATCCCAATTTGTCGCTTTTACTTCCCAGTATATTCATAAGCAGGAATCAGCTTTTCAATCTTTATTTATTGTATCTCTTATAATCTCAATCGCTTTATTTCCAAAACTGATTTTTCGCTCACTAAATACCTGGCCATTCTCTGAAATAGATACATAAGCTATAGCTATTTGTTCTTGTTCTGTTGCTTTTGGGTTTCCCATTAGCGTAGTCCATTCAATAGCTATATCCGATTCGGTTATTTCCTGATCATATAACTTACGATTTCTCGTTCTTTGCAACTTCCCGACAAATGGGAAGTTATAGCTTTCTCTTTGCATATTTTTCTTTTGCATATTCGTATGCTTCCTGAATATACAGCTTTAGTTCGTTGAAGGTTTTTTCAGACGGATTTAATGAACATATCCATCCCATCCAAGCATATACAGGGTGTGGAATAATTTTGTCTATAATCGTAAAGTCATACTGCATATCAACAATACCGCCTTTACATGGGCGTTTTGGTATTGAACCAAACATCTGTATAAAGCTGCTTTTACGAATGCCCAAATTCACACGATATATACCATCTCTATTCAGTATGGAACTCTTATCATTTTCTCCATCTTTTTCTTTGACTGTTAAAACATAAACACCACGTTTTAACTTGTTGCCAGGATTGTAAAAAATCCCTCTTTCTCCCCAGCTATTAACTAAAATCGTTCCATCTAATTGATCAAGGCAATATTCCAAAAATTCGTTTGCTGTCATATATATCTCCCCTTCGCCAATCCCGATAAACAGGAATTTATCTCTCATCTTTCTTTGCTAAAGAAGCAATCGCAAGACATGCCAGCCCTATTCCCAGCATCGCCATTCCAGAATCAACTTCTAACTCTTTCAATATGGACAAAACTACAACTCCGACACCCATAGCAAGTGCTACTGCTTTCATTATCATATGAATCATCGGCGTAAAATCTTTCTTTTTTTCATTTTGTGACTCTGCCTTACACTGCATCAGTTCATCCACACTGATATCAAAGACTTCTGCCAGTTTTGGCAAAGTACTTACATCAGGACAAGCAAGATCTCTTTCCCATTTTGAAACAGCTTTATCTGTTACACCCATTTTTTCAGCAAGTTCAATCTGTGTCATCCTTTTTTCTTTTCTCAATGATGCAATCATCATTCCAAGCGTTTTTTTACTCATTTATTTTTGCTCTCTTTCTTTTTTTGATGCCTGCATTGTACCGCTTCTTCCCTGATTAGACAACCGACCAACAGTTTAATTAGATAAACCTTTGGTTTAGCTGTTTTTTCACGCAGTTTATGACATGCAAACGCCAATTTGTTTATTCGTCTATCATATATTAGCTGTTTAGAAGTTTTGCCAAATCCTCAATAGAAGCGCCCATTGTCACAGAGACTTCTTCCATTGTCATGCCGGAAGCAAGAAAACGCTTTATCACCATTTTCATATCCTCGCCAACCTCAATGATGTGTCCGTCCAAATCGTAAAACCGGATCACCCGCTGGCCCCAGCTATGCTCAATCACTTCTCCCAGATATTCGATGTCCGGGTAGTGTTTCAGTTTGTTCAGAAAACCGTCAAAGTCCTGTTCCTCAAAGACGATTTCCGCATTGTTGGATTTCTTTAATATCTTTTCTTTTGGCAGATCTACAAGCCAGTCAAAATCCTGCTGCAATGCCAGGCCGCAGGTAAAAGCAATGTTTCTGCCATAATCCTGGAATACCTCTAATCCAAACAAATCCTCATAAAACTTTCTCGCGGCGTTAATGTCGGCCACCGATATAAGCGTACATACATGTTTCATGCAAATACTCCTTCAAACTGTGGTTTCCCATTTCCACAAAAGGTTACCTATAATTTTCTGTAAGTCCAACCGAATTTATCACTGGCCTTCTCGGTTGAACATTTATTATACCATAGGGTAACCTGTATCTCCACTTTTTCATATCCGGTTTTGTCCAAGATTTGTCCTGTTTTTGTCCAAGATTAACCCTACGGGTATTTCCCGCAGTACCTTTTTCATCTGGTGCGCAAACCGGATTGTCCTAACCGTGCCCCCTTTTTCCCTCCCGTCATACACAGCAATCACCCGGTCTGAGTGTTCCACCATGTAGCGGTTCCGGTGGGAATAGACGCTGGGGTGATATTTCTCCTGCATGACAACAACATCCGCGCAAGCCTCCAGCATTTCATAAGTCCGCCCCTTTGCCATCAGGCTGTCCAGGCGCTTTTGATAGGGAATGACAGCAATCAGCTCCAGCGCCGGATTTGTCTTTTTCTTCTCCAGCACAATCTCGGCAAAATACTGGTCCACGCCGTCCGCAAAACCGCTCATAAAGCGGGTAAACCCGTCCGCAACGGCAGAATCAATTTCACGCTGCAAGGCTGCCTTTACATGGTTAATCTCTTTCTGGGGTAAATCCCTGTGCCCGGTGACACAGCAGGTCTTTCCTTCCATTTCTATTCCTCCATCCGATAGGTATTATTCTTCACTTTTCACATTGTAATAGATTTAATTTAGCAAGTCAATGAAAACACCCTTTTTCCCTTTGCGAATAATGCAAGGGCGTGAGGTACAATCTATTACAGAATGGGAGGTGAAGGCGATGTATGAAGATTTTGTCCCGGAACGGCTGGCAAAGCTGCGGACACAGAAAGGTGTATCTGCACGCGATATGTCCTTATCGTTAGGACAAGCAAACAACTACATCAACAACATTGAAAACAAAAAGTCACTTCCCGCCATGCAGTCCTTCTTCTATATCTGCGAATATTTAGGCGTAACACCGCAGGAATTCTTTGATGAGGGGAACACCTGCCCCGAAGCGTTGCGGGAATTTATCGCAGAGGCGAAACAGCTTGACTCCAAATCCATGCAGTATATCCTCGGTATTATGAAAGAACTCAATAGCAGAAAGTAAGCGGTCACGGTGCTGGCCGCTTTATTTGTAAATTTTTTTCGTACCCCTTGCATAAATCCCTCAAAGTGGATATACTATAAGTAAGAAAGTGAGAATTTCCTACTTTCAAACTCAAAGCAAAGGAGATGATCGTATGCTGGCCGAATTGCGTCAAAAAGCCCAGGTCACAATTCCAAAGGAAATCATCGTGAAACTCGGTCTGTCCGAAGGCGATAAGCTGGACATCTTCGAGAAGGATGGTTCCATCTGCATCATGCCGGTGGTTGTCTACCCTAAAAAATATTTAAGCGAGCTTAAAGAAGAAATCGGGGATGTAAAAGCAAAAATCGCATCCGGGGAGCAGCCTGTCTTTGACAGCGTGGACGCCCTGTTTGACAAATTGGAGGCGGAATGATGGCGTATGAGTTTACCTTCACGCCCCGTTTCCAAAAGCATTTTAAGGGCCTGACCGCACAGGAGAAGAAGCAGCTTAAAAATAAGCTGGAACTTCTGGCCGAAAATCCTTCCCATCCGTCGCTGCGCACCAAACGCATCCAGGGAACCACGGACCTTTTTGAGTGCAGCGTCAACATGGACATCCGCATTATCTGGTATTACGAAGGCGACAAAATGATTATCCTGGTGGACGTAGGGCACCACGACATATTAAAGCAGTTTTAAGCAGCAGAGCGGTACGCCGTCATAGCGTACCGCTTTTGCTATGTTTCTTTTATTATTGTACCCTGTAATGCCCCGGATATGTCCTTTTCCACTACCGGCGATAATCCAAGAATTACTCCCCAAATACTCTTTTTTTATTTTCCTGTACTTCCAAATCCGCCTGTGCCGCGCTGCTCGCCAAGTTCGGTAACAAATTCTGCGATCACAACCGGGGTAATTACAAGCTGGCCCACGCGGGAGCCTTTGGAAAGTTCCTGTGTCTGATTGCTTACATTACTGATGATCGCATGAATCTCCCCACGGTAGCCGGAATCCACTGGCGGCAGCTCACAGACCAATCCCTTTACGGCCATGCTGGTACGCGGAAACACATAGCCCGCATAGCCGTCCGGCACCTCAATTCCAAACCCAAGAGGAACCTTTGCAATCTCGCCAGGCTGCAAAGTACAGTCATAGGGCATATATACATCCGCGCCGGCATCGTTCCCATGCGGACGGAATGGACGGCGGCCCTCCGGCACGCCAAAGTCAATCAGTTTGATCTTCATGCGCCGCCTCCTTCAAAAAGTGCCGGATAGTCCGCTTTCAGAAGCTCCTCCGGCGTCATATCCGCATCTATTTTTCTGCCGCAGGTCATTTTCCCCTCCAGGCATTTGTCCCGCTGGCAGAACGGCCCTGTAAGACCGGGGGCAAACAGCGCCGGGCTTAAAGCATAAAGCTCCTGCCAGATTTTCAGGAGCACGATCCGGGTCTCGTCCGTATTGCGCCGGCATACCCGCTGGCCGATGATGTGTTTCCACTGGTAGGGCGTGGCGCTGATAACCAGCACATTCCGAAGCCCCTGGGGTGTGGCATAGCCCGCCGCGTCATGGCCGATCCCCTCGGCACACAGCTTTTCGTAACAGTCCATGCCTTCGTGGCAGCTTTTTAAGTACAGTTCCCGGACCACAGCCGGGGCGGCAAGAACCTCATAGGGTACGGCAAAATCCGCCTGACCCGCATAATTGCTGTATTGTAAGGACGCACTCATAAATTTTACCTCGTTCTGGTGTCTGGTAATCTGTGCCAGAAAGCGCCGGCTTGCTCCTACAACGGCAACGGTAATGACCGCAAATTTCTGAACCGTTGGGTGCGGAAGGCCGCTGATTGCCGCCACGGTATTCTCGCTGAACGATTTTTCATAAAGGGCCATCAGGTCGTCCATTGTGGCGATCCGGTGGCCCCTTTGGGTGAGCCGGGCGGCAAAGACCATGTTCTTCTCGGCCTCCGCAACCGCCTGGCAGTTCAAAATCTTCACTTCAATTTGGTTGATTGGTATGTCCCTCCTTTACAATGGCTTTCAGTAAGAACAGATAGTTGAGGCTGTCTGTAATCTTTTCATTCCATGTGCTTATATCGTAATCCGTATCACCATCAAAGCACATATCATACAGGGAAACGATATGCTTCGCCAGCATCCCGGCAAGGGCACGCTCCGGCGTGGTATGCTGCAAAGCTGCCGCCGCCTTAAAAGCCCCCAGCCGGTCCGTATCGTCCCCGGTGTATTCTTTGGTTTTCCGTTGCAGGATTTCCCTGCATAAAGCCACCTGCTCGTCAAAGGCAGCATTGACTTCCTTTTGTGTGATATGGCATCCCTCCTTTGAAAAATGGATTGTCCCGGATTTTATATATTATTCGGGACATTTTAGGCGCTCGGCAGGTAAATCCAGTCGTGCATCAGGCACACGCTGGGTTCGTCCTCCCTGGGAACCAGGCAGTAGGTGCATTCCCCGTACACGGTCCGCTTGTCCTCAATCTCCATGCCATACGCCTTATAGAAGCGGTATTCCAGGTTGGAAATGATACACCGCAGGGTTTGAAGCGCCTCCCGCTGTGAGGTCACAATCAAGTCCCGGTCAATACTGCGCTTTAAGAACAGCAGGGATTTATAAAGCTGTACCTCTGTCCGGTAAGGGCGGCAGTCCATATGTTCCAGCCAGCCGCTAAAAGCCACCGGTCCGCTCTGGATCACATCACGCTCCGGGTGGTAATACTCGTAGCAGTCCAGGTTTGCCGTATTCAAAAGGTAGAGCATTTCCCGGACCTCATTTTCCGGCATATCATAGAACCGCAGAAGGGAGCGGTACAGATGGACATAGCCGGGTATCGAAACAATGGCATTCACCATAAAAAAATCCTCCTAAATAGCAGGTGCGGGAGCAGACAGCCCCCGCACCGGTTTCCAATATTCTTGTTAATCGTTTACAGCCATCAGCTTTCCCATGACGATGAAGCGGCTTGCGCCTCCGGGCGTACAGGTGGAAAGGGTCAGCACCTTATCACTGGAAGTCACCGTAACATCGGTTTCAATGACAGACCGGCCCGCCATTTCAGAAAGCCATGTGGTGTAGGCTCCGTCATCCTTCCAATTAAGACGCCAGGGGGAAGTGTCGCTGCCGGATTCTGCTGGCTTTGCCACAAACGCCGTGAAAATTTCCACGATATAGCCGCCGCTAGGGGTGACAAGGTACATCTGCGGGTGTCCGTCATAATAGCTCTGTTCGTCATACTCATTCAACGCAGCGAACATGGAGCCATCCCGCATATTGTGGCCGTAGATAATGGTATTGCGGTCCGAAAAATCCTCCTGATTCTCATAGTCTGCAAACAGGCAGCCCACCTTGTTATAAGTACCGTCATACAGATGGTGCAGGTAATACTCGTTATTGTCTGTCTGCGTTACCGGATAATTGATGGCCGTATCAGGAAGGGTAAGCCATCCGATGATGTCCGGCCCGTTTTCCCGGAGCGCATTAAAATCCACTGTGGGGAGGACCACAGAAGGGGCCTCCCCGGCAGGTTCCGTTTCCGTGTTATCATCCTCCGGCGCTTCGGTCTGCTCCGGCAGCTCTACATGGGAAGCAATGTCCTCATAGGCTCCGGCGCTCTCTGAATACTGATTAAGGTCGCGGACCATCAGGAATCCGCTGCCAAGCGCCAGCACCGCACAGAGGGAAAACACCGCAATGCCGACAGCCTTTGTCTTTGGGGTATTTCTGCTGTACTTGCCCTTTTTGAAATAGACTGCGGCAAACAGCCCGCCGCCGATCACAGCCAGCGCCAGGAGCCCGCCGTACAGGAAAATGAAATTGTCATCCCCGGTCTGCGGTACCGCTTTGCCCGGATTGGACGGTGTGGACGGATTGGAAGGTGTTTTCGGATTATCCAGGTTATCCGGGGTAGTCGGTTTCTCCGGCTTTTCATTGAAGAACTGGACCGTTGCGGTTTCATCCGCCTTGATCTCCACGGTGGCAGCGTCAGGAATGATATAATCCCTGCTTGCCCGGTTGGAAATTTCCGTTACGGTATAAATGCCGACACGCAGCCCCTTGACCTCGATCACGCCGGATTTTGGGCTGGTAAAGGTTTCACAGTAGGAGCCGTCCGCACTTTTCACCTCAAAAGCAAATCCATCCTTGCGCCCGTCGCTGGAATCTTTTGTAATCTTCAAATTCCCTCGGTATGCCTCATTGGTAAAGCCGCGCCCGGCCTCGCCGTTTTCCACAACCGCCACCTGGCCGTCCTCGGTGATTTCAAAATAATAGGCGTTTTCGTCAAGCTGGTAGCCTTCCGGCGCCTTGCTTTCCTTCACAAAGTAGCCATTTGCCAGAAGGCCCTCCGCGGTGTGGTAGCCCGCATCCGATTCTTTCAGCGTGCCGATCTTCGTATCTTCGGAATCAAATTCCTTATTGCCGTTGGCATCCTCATACAGCTCGAATACCGCGCCGGAGAGGAAACGCAGGAAGGTGTTGTTATCTTTCTTCTCCACAGAAGAAGGCTCGTCCACGGCTTCGGTTTTCATCACCTGCACGCTGCCGCGGATCAGGGTATTCTCCACTTTGATTTCAATGCGCTGGCCGTCCACACCAATATAGATATGGTGCTGCTGCGGGCTTACCGTATAAAGCGCCGGAGAAGAAATTTCCTTTACGATCCAGTGTCCGTAAGGGATATTCTCAAAAGAAAAGCTGCCATCCTCGGCGGTGGTAACGGTGAGCAGCGCGTTTTCCTCGGTAAATTCTTCCGTGTCCGGCTTGAATAATCCCATCAGTGCCCCGGACAGCTTCACATCTTCGCCGCCCTCCGGATTTTCACCGACTTTCACGCCGTCCACACGCCCGCGCAGGAGATCATTGGAAATGGCCTCACCCTCGTTGACAAGAATCTGCACCAGTGCCGCCTCCTGGCCGACATACTCAAAGATAACCGGATATTCGGTATCAGGGAGGATATAGGTGCTGTTTGTGGTGCGTTCCTTCACATAGTAGCTGCCAAAAGGCAGGTCGGAGGCAAAAGAAGCATCATAGCCGCCCGCCTCATTCGGGTCAATGGAGACTACTTCCAGGAGCCCGCCTGCCGGGATCACGCTGCCGTCAAGAGCCGTCAGGTCTGCGGAAGCATACAGTCCGAAAGAAATGTCTTTGTATTCCTCATTCATGCCAAGCCCAAAAAGATCGTCCGTTTCCAGTGCTTTAGAAAGGCTCACATCCACCTTCTGGCGCTCGTCATAAAGGCCGATGGCTGTCTGTGTCACTTCCACGGTCTCGCCTGCATAGGTAAGCTCTGCATATTCCGGCTGGGTATTTAAGACCATCCCCTCCGGTGCCTGGCGTTCCTCCAAACGGTAGCGGCCCAGATAGAGAAGCCCGCTCTGGGCGGTTCCATCCTCCCCGGTGGTAAGGGTCTCCACAACGGTATCTTTTGCCGCTCTGAGCGTCCCGTCACCGGTATAAATATCTTCATCCGCGATCACGTCATAGACCGCGTCAGGAAGCCCGGCTACTTCATATACCGGCTGGTACAGACCGTCATTCTCCTGGACGGAAGCGAATACCTCGCCGGTCTTGGTGATGGCAAGCTGCCCCTTCTGCGGCATGTTGTACTGTGTGACCGTGACAACGGCCTCGCTGCCGTCAATGGTAAACGGTACCGGCTCATTGGATAATACATACCCGTAGGGCGCCGCCACCTCATACAATTCATAATCCCCGGTATGCAGAGGCTCCGGCAGCATCAGCCAGCCTTCATCCGATACATAGAAGGTATCAAGGGTTTCCGGGTTCGGATAATAAATATCCTGGGTGACAAACTCCCCGGTGGAGAGGTCCTTGATCTGGAAACCGGTGCCTGTCATCGGGATAAGATTGCCGGTCTCCGCGTCGCATTTCTCCACACGCAGCCTTGCGGTAATAGTGCGGTTATTCAGGATATAGCTGTAGGTCTGGCCGTTGGAGGAAATAAAGACCGTAAAGTCCGGGATAAACGCCTTTCCTTCCTCGCCGGCTACCTGATGGACCGTATAATGTCCGTAAGGGAGCATTTTAGAAGCTGCAAAACCATCATTATCCGTTGTCAGCAGGTCGCGCTCACTTTCCTTTGCCGCGTCATAGCTGCCTGCCGCCTTCAGGTAAACCTCAAAAACCGCGCCGGCCTCCGGGCGCTCAATGACGCCCTCGTTGGGTTCGTCCGTATTTTCATCCCCGGACACATCCGGGTCCAGATCGTCCGTATGCTTCACAAGCTGGATATTGCCGTAAATGACCGTTTCCGTCACCTGGTTTTCCGTGGTGTTCAGTTCCACTTCATACAGGGTCGGGGAAGCGCCCACCTCATAGACCGTATCGTTTAAGAGGTAGCCGGTGCTGGGATCAATCTCCCTTACCGTCCAGTTATCGCCGCAGACATAGTAGCGGGTCATAAAGCTGCCGTCCGGCCCGGTGGTGTAGGTGTCCACCAGATCTCCATTGTTATAAATGCCATAAGTTGCACCGGCAAGTGTCGCATCGCCCTGGGCGGTGCCTGTGTCGGCGTCGCTCTTTACCACATGGACACGGAATTTTTTCAGGATATTGCTGAAATGCACCGTGGCTGTCTGGCCGCTTTCAATGGTGACATACTGTGCGGAAGGGGTCACATAGCGGTCCACCGGCAGCTCCTTCACCAGATAGGTGCCAGGCAGCAGCTTTTCTTTGATCTGCCCGTTTTCTCCGGTAGTGACGGTTTCATCCACTTTATTTCCCAGAATGTCCGTGCCGGAGATTTGGAAAGGAATCCCGGACACAATGCCGTCCTCGCTGGTCTTGACGATCTTTGCGGTGCCGTAGGTCTCGGTCTTGATCTTTACAAAGAAGGAAACCGGGTCGCTGGCGCCGGTCATCATGGTCTGGTAACCAGGACGGCCCCAGATCAGCATATCGTTGGCAACCGGAATATCCTTTCGGAATTCAAAAGTCACCGGGTCCATAATCATGTTCTTACTGGTGAACGCGTACTTGTTCCCGTTTCTTGTGACGGAAACGCCGCTGCCCTTCAAGGTTTCCAGGTCGATTTTCAGGTTATTGGTGTCCGTGACAGTCAGGGTATAAATCTTCTTTTCCGTGTCCCATTTCAGTTCCAGCTCCGGGGCTCCGCTTTTCTTCGTGGAAGTAAAAGAGGGGACCGTGGAATGGGAGGCAACCTGTGACAAAATCCAGTTATAGGCTTTTTCTGCAGGACGTCCGGCAATCACGCTGAAATACTGGTTGGCGTCTGCATGGCCGTTTCCGTGACGGCTATATGGGTCGCTCCGAAGCTGCTGCTGGTATTCCCAGAGGATGATCTGCGTCGCCATTTTATAATCGTCCTCGTTAATGCCGGACACAGGGAGGGAAGCGCCGGGTTTCCAGCCGTAGATCGCCGTCAGGGTAATGCCCCGGCGTGCTTCTGCCGGAAGCAGGTTTAAGTAATTGCTGTTCGTGCCGCTTTCCGATGTATAGGTATTGTCGGAAGTATTATAGGCGACGCCGCTTTCCACACAATATACCTGCTGGCTGCTCCCATCCGAAGCTGTCAGCATATAATGCCGGTAGGCGTTGCCCCCAGAGCTGGTACGCACATCCATCGTTCCGTCAGAATTGTAAACAAGGTAGGTATAAGGCGCCGGGCTGTAATAATGCTGCCCGTCAGACCCCACATACTGATCGCCCAGCCAGGAGCTTGCCTTCTGTCCAGGCGAAAACGCGAACGCCTGAGTAGGAATCATCCCAAAGACGCATACTGCGCAAAGCAGAAATGCCAGCAGCCGCTTTACGCCGCTGCGATAATGGGTATTTGTTTTCTCCATGAAAAATCCTCGCTTTCTTAAAATAGTAAAGGACAGCTTTACTCGCTGTCCTCCTGTTCCTTATTGATCCTGTCGTCAAAATCATCTTCGGAGAGATATTCCGGCTCTCCATAGGCTTCATCCGGGTCAAAGCCTTCGCCGTAGCCGTCATCCTCGAAATCCTCGTCATCCTCTGCCTGCTGTTTCGGACGGACGATCTTCACATAATAGCCAACGCCTCCTACCGCAAGCAGGGCAACGATAATAAAGATAATCGTTCCAGTGCTGCCGTTGTCCTTTTTCGGCTGTTCGGCCTGTGCGGGTTCCTCTGTCTCCGCAGGTTTTTCCTTCCCGGCGCAGCCTTTCAGGTCATTCTTGCAGACCGGGCAGGCGGTATTGACTTCGCCGGCCTCGCATTTATCCGTACAGGTGCAGACGTCCTCTGCCGGGATCACGCTCATGGTGCCCTCGTTCTTTTCCGCCAGGGCCATCAGGTCAGCCTCGGTAACACCGTTCAGGAAATACACGTTGTTGTCGTCCCGCTTGCCGTCAATGATAAGATAGAACACATTCCCGGCCTCGGTGGTAATGGTATAAAACTGCTTATCGTCACCCTCTCCGGTAGCTTCATCCAGCACTGTGCCGGTTCCCTCCGGGGTAAACGCGCCATCCGGAATAGAGGAAGTAGTTCCTGTTTCCTCCTGGGAATTGGAGCTGCCGTTATTTGTGCCGGAGGCTGTATTGCTGCCGCCATTGGTGCCTGTATTCGTACCTACATTAGAGCCATTCCCGGAAGCATGACTGCCTGAATTGCTGCTTTGGGCGTTATGATTGGTACTGCCGGAAGAAACAGCCTGTGCCGGTTTTACCGGCGTATCGCTCTGGTTCTGTCCTGTTTGAGAAGGCTTTTGGGGTTCTTTCGGTTCCTCATAATAGGGATTCTCAAACCTCACGGTCTTTGAGCGGTTCCCGGCATAATCCTGGGCGTACACGCTTACCTGTTTTTCTGTGCCGGCATAATCTTTCAAGGTGACGGTAGCCGCCCCATTCGTTAGGGAATTGATACGGTTCCCGTCCACAAAGACCGCCTCCACGCCGGAATGATCGTCGCTGCTTTCTATTTTCAGCGTATCGCCGTCCAGAGAAGCCGCAAGCTCCGGCGGTGTGGTATCTTTGTCCCCGGCGGCATAAGCTGTCAGGGGCAAAGCGATGGCGCTTATGACAAGCATAAGCGCCAGTAGTAAAGAAATTTTCTTAGTCCTCATTCATTTCCTCCTGTTTCTGCAGCGGGCCATCCCCGGACGGAACGGATTGCTGCGATTTCAGAAATTCGGCCAACTGCTGGGGCGTCAGATGGAAGCTGCGGGCAATCGCCACATAGTCGGTATTCTCCAGCTCCGTTTTCTGTTTTTCCAGGTCGCGGAGCTTGGCCTGCATCTCCGCAATCTTGGTTTTTGTCTTGTCGATCTCTTTCTCCAGTTTTTCAATCTTAGGGTTCAATTTATTACCTCCAATCTGTCAGGGCAGACGCCCAAACGTATAAAAATGCTGCTGCCAGTAGCTTGTGTTGATGTTCGCGTAGGAGATCGGGTCTCCACAGTGGATCATCATCCCGTTACCCACATAGATTCCCACATGGCTTGCACCGCTGGTGTTATAGGTGCCCTGGAAGAAAATCAGGTCGCCGGGTCTTGCATCCGCGCTTGATACAGGCGTACACACGCCTAAAAGCCCGTCCGCGGTCAGGCGTCCGAAATTCCAGCCCACGCCGCAATGATTGACTACCCAGGAAACATAGCCGGAACAGTCAAAGGAAGTGGAAGGGCTTGCGCCGCCCCACACATACGGATAGCCTAAATACTTTTCAGCCTCCGCGAGCATAGCGGCAAATTTTTCATCCGCAAGGGCCTCCGGTGGAACATCATAGTCAAAATAATTCCCTCCGCCGCCAACAGGAGCCTCCGGCAGATGCCGCTCGCTGGTATCGCCGGTATCGGCGAAATACATGGGATTCATATACTGGCCGTCAACCAGCACCTCCAGGTGCAGGTGCGGCCCGGTGGAATTTCCGGTACTGCCGACCTTCGCAATCACATCCCCGGCTTTTACCTCCTGTCCGGCAGATACTAAGATTTGCGAACAGTGGCCGTATTTGGTGGTAAGGGAGTGCCCCTCATAAGCCTCGCCCTCAATGGCGACGCACAGGCCATAGCCGCCCGCGTTTCCTGCCAGCGTGACCGTACCATCATGCCCGGCCAAAATCTCCGTGCCCTGGGGCATCCCAATGTCAACGCCGGTATGGTAGTTCTTTTCCCCGCTGATCGGGTGTACCCGGTAGCCGTAGTAGCTGGTGACATAGGGCAGCCAGTTCGTGCCAAACACATTTTTCACATACTGCCGGTTGCCTTTGGTCTGCAATAAAATTTCGCAGATTTCTTTCTGGTCTGCATCCATGCGTGAAACCACCAGGTTTTCAAGCGTCATGGAAGTAAGCGTTACATTTAAGATGTGCCACTCATAAGGCACTTCTTCCTCCGTTTCCTCGCCGGTCTCCGGGTCCACATGGGTCTCTGTCCGGTAGCGGATTTCCGTTTCCTCTGTGAAGGATAGGGAATACTGCCCATTAAAAAGCTCCCGGAGGACGCTCTCGATCTGTGCATAGGTAAAATCCTGATACGCAGAGGTGAGATACCCCATCAAAACATAAGGGTCATGCTCAATGGGGCCGATGTTATAGCGGTATTCGTCATAACCGGGCCGGTCCGATTCCACACGGTTGATCTGCATCTGCAGGTCCGTTTCCCACTCGGTATAGACAAGCTCCGCATTATTGATGTCCGCATCATCCGCCAGATAGGTAGAGGCGGCAAGGCTCCCCAGCCCTCCGGTTCCCAGATTAGAAAAGGAAGAAAAGAGGGAGGTAATCAGGAAAAATACCAAAAGGAACAGGATCACGATTCCGCATATAACCGGGTGGCGCTTGATGGCATGAACCACGCCGGCAGCGATCTTTTCTGTTGTAACGGCGGTGTCCTTTGCGCGCTTTCCCGCTTTTTTCGCCTCTCTGGCTGCTTTGGCATACTGGCGTTTTATTTTCTGTTTCTGCCACATCCGGGCAAGAAGATTTTTCTTCAGCTCCGAGTTGTCCTGTAATGTCTGCCGGTAGGCAAGCCGGGCATTGGCCCTGGCTGATTTCTGCTGTAATTTTGCCACCCTGCGGTATGGCGCGGTCTTATGCCTGTGATACGCCATGCGCAGCCCCGACTCGCTTACAAGCTCGGTGCGGTGGGCCGCTTTAATGCCGACATTTTCATTTTCCGCCTGGTAGATTTTTTTGTGGGCGTAGCCAACCGCCATATTTGCGCCGGCCTTTACCGGGCGCATCGGAGCTGGACCCTTTACATGGGCCCGTTGTGTTTTAACCTCCTTTTCAAATTTCAGGCGTTTTTTTGCCTTACCCGTATCAGGATCAGAAGATGTTTCCATCCGCAGCTTACGGCGGGCAGGCAGGCGGTTTTCCGCCTGTTCCAGCTTTTCCGCTGTCCGTTCTGCTTTCCGTCTGGCCTGGGTGAGCTTTTTATCCGCTGTTTCCGGCGGGAGCTCGTCAGCGGTAAATTCCAGCTTGGAAGGCCGTTTCGGTTCTCCTTCGGCTGCCTCCGGCGGTTTCTCCTTTAGTTCCTCGGCTTTGGCCGCCTCCTGGAAACGCTGCTGGTACTGATTGCCATGCTGGTGCATCAGGTGGCGGCGTTCCGTCTGACCGGATTCTCCCTGCGTGTGGCGCTCTGTACCAGGATTGCTACTGCCAGAATCCGCACGCCGGGAATCTTCATATCTGAAATCCCTCCGGCGCGGTTCCGGTGCAGAAGGCTCCGGCTCTAAAGAACTTCGCATTTCAGAAGGCTTATGGTCCAAATCTTTTCCAGCCAAATGTTCCAGCGTGGAAGTGTCCGTCTGCTGCGGTATATCCGCTGTGGAAAGCGGTGTACCTTCCGCTGCCTGCTGTGCTGCGGTTTCATACCTCCGGCTCCGAGCCGTTCCCGTAGAAGAAGGGGCATCCCTGGCCCGCAGCAGGTTAAAATCCTGTTCGCTCTGCCGGGCGTCCATCCATTCCTCCCCGTGGGAATCACGGACCGGCATCCGGGCATCTTTCTTTTTCCTCTGAAATTCTTTGTCCCGCGGCACTGTTATCACCTCCAGTCATTTTTATTTGCTTTTGTTTCTTGACAATAATAAGTCATACTCCTTTCTCCGTTTTGACAATAAATAGTTATACAAACACTGGAATTACCAATAAAAAATGCCATCGCATAGAACATTCCACGCAACAGCAATACTGCAACAGACATTAAAAACCATTCTTACTGCTAATCCATTCAGCAGCTTTGCACCAGTATAACTTTTTATTGTAAACACCAGTGCGCCAGTATGGATAATTATTGTAAAATTCATACATGAGCCGCTATTATGGATATTTATTGTAAATTATAGGTTTCTATTGTCAAAGTATAACTATTTATTGTAAGTCAACAGCTTTCAAAAATCTACGCACCCGCCACTTCATCAGGCCGTGTTGTAAGTACGCTGTATAGTAAAGTGTCCTTCGGAAAATGATCCACAAAGGGGATAATCACATTTCCAAAGAACAAAAGCCCTTCGCCGGGGCCGGAATGGGTCACATAGGAAAGCTGGTGCGGGGAAATCCCCAACTGCTTCGCCAAAATCTGCCGGTCCCCCTGGGCCTGGTTCAGCATGTAGATAAAATCCGAGTTCTCAAAGATATTCTCAATCTCACGGGAGGCCAGCAGGTCCTTCACATTCTGCGTCAGGCCCGATGGTATGCCTCCCCATTTCCTGAACCGTTTCCAGATTTCCACGCTGAAACTCCCGGTCTGGCCTTTCAAAAGGAGGTGGAATTCGTCGATATAGAACCAGGTCGTCTTATGTTTCGAGCGGTTGGCGGTAACACGGTTCCACACGGCGTCCTGCATAATGAGAAGCCCAATCTCTTTCAGGGCCTTACCCAGAGATTTGAGCTGGAAGCAGAGTACCCGGTGGTTGTTCATGTCAATGTTGGACCTATGGTTGAACACATTTAGGGAGCCATTGACGTAGATTTCCAGCGCCGTGGCGATATTCTGTGCCTCCGGCTCCGTCTGTTTCAAAAGCAGCTCATACAGATCGCCCAGAACCGGCATATTCTCCGGGCGGGGGTCCTGCAAATAATCCCGGTACACAAGCCTTGTGCAGCGGTCAATGATGGTCCTCTCAATCGGGGAAAGCCCCTCCTTGCCGCCGATAATCAGGTCACACAGCGACAGGATAAAATCGCTTTTCAGTGTGATGGGGTTTTCATCATCCGAATAGTCCAGGTTAATGTCCATCGGATTGATATAGTTGGTGGAGGTCGGGGAAATGTCAATGACCTGCCCCTGGGCGCCGAACTGCTGTACCAGAGGCCCGTACTCATTTTCCGGGTCCGCAATAATGATGTCATCCTCCGTTAAAAGGAACACGTTCACGATCTCACGCTTGGCAGAGAAGGACTTGCCGCTGCCGGGCGTTCCCAGGAACAGGCCGTTTGGATTCTTTAAGTTCTTGCGGTTCGCCATAATCAGGTTGTTGCTTAAAGCGTTCAAGCCATAATAAAGCGCCTCTCCCTCCTGGAACAGCTCGCAGGTCGTAAACGGCACGAAAATGGCGGTGCTGCTGGTCGTAAGCCCACGCTCAATTTCAATCTGGTTCAACCCTAAGGCAAGGGAGGACATAAGCCCCTGTTCCTGCTGGTAGTCCAGACGTTTCAGGGCACAGTTATATTTCTGCGCAATACCGGAGGCAGAAAGGATGTCATTGAATAGCTTCTGGCGTTTCGGCGCGATATTCTCCACCAGCACTGTCACAAGAAACATGCGCTCATTCCGGCTCTGCAAATCCTGTAAGAGATTCTTCGCTTCTTCGCCGTAGGTGGCAAGGTCGGTAGGTATGATGTCCATGTCATACCCGGCACGTACCGCTTTTTTCTGTTCCTCAATGGTCATTTTCTGTAAATCGGACATCTTGCGTTTGATGTTCTTGATCGCCTGGGCCTGGTCGATGGACTGGATATGCAGGTTCACCGTCACGGCGTCGTCCAGGTCCAAAAGCTCCGCCAGCAGCCGGTCCGTCAGTTCCGGCGCTAAAATCTGCAAAAAGGACACCGCCCCGGAATGGTCGGCCACCCGGAAGGTCTTTCCGTCATTCGAGAACGACAGGCCGGAGGGCGCAATAAAATCTTTTGTGGAAAGCCCCGTTTTCGGCAGGTCCGCCCAGGTAAAATGAAACTTTTCCTGCCCGTCCGGGTGGAGCTGGCTGTGAAGGAGCTCCAGGCGTTCCAGCCCGTCTAACGGCTTTGCCTGTGCTCCTAGGGCTTTGAAATTCGCCAGCACGTCGGCCTCAATCCGCTCCAGTCGCATCTTCGCGGTGCGAAGGTCGTCAGCCTCAATGCCGAAGGTGATATATTTCCGCTTGGTAAGGCCGTTGTTGCCTTTTTTGAGCTGCCCCTTTAACATATCCCCATACTCTCTGCGGATTCCGTCATATTCGTCGCCGCGGACGGGGATGTCGATACTGCGGGCGAAATCCTGCATGTTGGCCCGCTGGTTGATGAAAGTAAGCTGCACATGGATCGAAGCGTCAAAATAATTGAGGAAATCACAGTAGCCCTCAAAAATCTGCGCTTTGTCATCCGCCTGTGCAAGCTGGTAGTTAATATCAAAAAACTGCACCGTCTTGGTGTAGAGCTTATCCGTCAGCCGGCAGATTCCATCCCGGTACATTTCCTTATAGGGAATACTCTGCTGAACCGTCTGCGGGGCATCCGTTTTCAGCCCGGCAAAAAAACCGCCCTTTTTAGGCGGCCTGGTGCGGACAGTCTTATTTCCGCTTGTCTTTGCGTCGGCCCTGGTCTTTTTTGCCTGCCTGATGTTTCTTTGCAGACGTTTTTCCTGGGCCTCCTGCTGTTTGGTTTTTGACAATCCTCGTAACCTCCTTCTTTGACATGGATTTATACAGGTTTTCCGTCCGGTATGGGCGTTTCTTCGGCCAGAGCTTATAGCGGAGCCTGTTTTTCAGAAGTTTCTCCGCCGGCTGTCCGTCCCGCTCATACATGGCGAAAAAGAAAAAGGGCATCATAAGCCCGATCATCAACAGCACTGCCGCCGAGTTGCCGATAGCGCCGCGGGTAAGGAAATATACCGGCAGCCCCACCAGCGCGGCAAGGCTGAAACAAATAAGTTGGCGCTTCGTCAGGTTAAACGCCAGCTTGGTCTTGACCTTTGTTAAGTCTTTGGGTACAGGTACATAGGGCATTGTTTTCACCTCCAATCGTGATATGCCGTCACCATCAATATTGATCCGGTTCCCCCTTGTCCGTCTTTCCGAGCATCGTGATACTGGATTCCACCTCATTGCCCCACACATCCCAGCCGGGCGTCTGCTGCCTTGCGAACAGTTCCACCCTGGGGACGTCGCCCATGAGCTTTACGATCTTATCCCGCACCTCGTCCGGTTTCTTGCTGTGCTGTTCGATGTGGGAGATCACAAACTGGTGGATTCCCGCACACTGGCGTTTCGGGTGCCCCCTGGTCGCCAGTAAGCACACCTCCGCGTTTGAGCGGGTCCAAAACCCCATCCCATAAAACCAGCTATCTGCTTTCCGGTTCTGTTTCAGCCAGAGGAAGGCCAGTGTTTTATATTTGAATCCCCATGCCTCCATAACACGGAACGCCTCATTAAGCTGCGGGAAGGTACCCCATAGAAAAAGCGCACTGTCTTTGGCTGCAATATCTGCAACCGGCAGTGCGCATATTTCTTCTATGCTCATGGTGGGGTAATGATTTTCCGCCACCCCATTGCCGCGTTTCATATCGTAACGCCAGGGCGGGTCTGCGTACACGATGCCGTATTTTCCAGCCTCCGGCATTATCGGGCCTGCTCATTCTTGGCGGGAGCGGATTTTGCCGGCGGAGTCTTAACCTTACCGGCATTTTCTTTCAGGGCGCCGGTCAGGGAAGGTTTCTCCGCCGCTCCCTTTGTTGCTTCAAGGGTGGCCTGCAAATTTTCAATCGCCTGGCCGTACCCTTCGATCAGGACGTCGTTAAGCTGCCTACGGAAATCCGCCGTCACCGGCCAGCAGACATCCCTCCATTTTCCCTGTTTATCCTGGGTAGAGGGCATGTTGACATACAGCCCCTTTTCGCCGGAGCAGATACGGAAGCCGTCAATCTTGAAGCTGTCGCCGATGGTCACATTGGCGTAAGCCAGCAGGTTCCCCATCGGGGCAATCGGACGCACAGTTACATCCAGCTTCAAGCCTCCGCCCGCCTGAGCCTCCGGTGCCTGTACCTCCGGCTGCACGGGTTCGTTATTTGTCTTACTCATATAGAAAAGTCCTCCTTCTTGTTAAAATGTAGGTTGGTTACACGCTAATGCGAGTTAAAAATGCTTTTGGATAGCGAGCCTGTCTTAAACAGGGCAAAGGCCAGCAGGACCGTATAGCCTGCCGTGCCCCAGATCGCGCCGTGAATGTCGCCGGAAGAAGGGATCGACTGGACCAGCACCGCATAAATCGCGACGCAGACCAGGATCAAAAACCCCTGGAAACCTAAAGCAAACAGGGAACGCAGGTAATTTGTCCCCATCTGCCCCCATTCACGGTTTGCCATTGTGGAAAAGGGTATGGGTGCCAGGCTGACCGTAAGATATATTTCAATCATACGGCCATACACAATGACAAAGATCACGATAGACAACACCCACATGCACAGGTTGATGATGTTGGTCTCCAGCCACAGGCCGATCAGCTCCCACATCCCCATTGCTTCAAGCTGCGTTTCCAGGTCGGCCAGCGCAGCGGTAACATCCATGTTCCCGTTTATCACGCCGGCGCTCTGGCTCACCACATTTTGGGCGACGTCAAACACCGCCATGACGATAGTAAAGCAGTTGGTGAGCAGGTATGTGGCAACAAAGGTTTTGAAAATCCACTTGAAGATGTTGAACGTATCAAAATCGTGCATGTTGTTCTTTTCCAGGATCATCTGGATCAGTTCATAGACAAGGACAAAAGTCAGGATAATTCCCGCAATGGGAATGACGACGGTTTCAGAAAGATTCTGGATCATGCTGAACACGCCGCCATTCCAGCCCTGCGGTGTCTGTCCTACCTGTGAGGCCACATCCGAGACCTGGCTGTTGACGGACTCAAAGATACCGGTGTATTGTCCTGTGATTGCTTCGATTAAGCCCTCTTTAATCCAGTCTGTTATCCTTTCAAACAGACTGCCCATCGGCTATTAACCGAACAGGCCGGAGAGCAGCGGGATCAGCGTGGCACCCACCAGCGCAATACCTCCGCCAGCCATAAGCTGTTTCATGCCCTGGGATTTGGCTCCGGGATTGTCATTGCCATAACCTTCCAGAAGGTTGATGACGCCCCATGCGCCGAGACCGGCGCCCAGGGCAATAACCAGGATTTTCAGGGTATCAATCGCACTTGCAAAAAAAGCCATATAGTTCCTCCTTTAATTTAAGAAATATTGTTTTTGTGTTGTGGCCGTTTCAGGCCGGAAACGAAAAACGCCCCTGTGCTTTAAGAGAATTTACATCAAGCACAGGGGCGGCAGAGTTCAGGATATACCTGAAAAAGTATTCAGTTGTCAGGGGAGGGGCGCGAATCCTCAATAAAACCTCCTTCCGGTGAAAAGAAAAAGCCCGTCAAAGACAGAAACTTTAACAGGCAGCTACATCATCCTGCAGCCGGAGCCTCCAAATCCTCTGCCGTGACCTCATAATTGCGGTACAGCTCGCCAGGACGCATCGGCATTTTTGTGGATAAAAATTTCTCAATGTCAAAAGCGTTCTTAGGGGCATAATCCGACAGATATTTATAGTTCGGGTGTCTGGTAATATCATACTTGCGGGAGAGGAAAGGCCGCACGCCTCTGATCTGCAGGAGGCATTTCCCGCCGTCCATGACAGCCAGCTCGTCCACCGACATCAAATCCTTTCCCAACTTCTGAAAATTCTGGCCGTGGGATTCCTGGGTGCCTTTCGTGACGCTGGTGTTATACATATCGATGGTCTCCTTTCCGAGCAGGGAGTTCCAGCTTTTCAGCGTGGTTTCCTCCTTGCCTCCCAGGAAAAGGGAAGCGTCACAATTCCCGATGATGGTGTCCATGTTATCCTTATAAAGCGCCTTTAGCTGGCTCTGCGCCTGCAGAACCAGACAGGCCGAAATCTCCCTGGAACGGATCGTTGCCATCAGCTTTTCCAGGTTCGGAATCTGCCCGATATTAGCGGCCTCATCGATCAGGCACCGCACATGTACCGGCAGCCTGCCGCCGTACTTGTCATCGGCACGTTCACACAGCAGATTGAACAACTGCGTATAGGCCATACTGACAAGGAAATTAAAGGTCGCATCCGTATCGCTGATGATAAAGAACAGCGCCGTTTTCCGATCCCCGACCAGATCAAGCTCCAGCTCGTCGTACATAGTGATCTCCCGCACTTCCTTAATATCAAAGGGCGCTAACCTGGCGCCGCAGGAAATAAGGATCGATTTTGCGGTCTTGCCCGCAGCAAGTTTGTATTTTTTATACTGGCGTAGGGCAAAGTGGTCCGGGTCTTTCTGCTCCAGTGCGTCAAAGAGAAGGTCAACGGCATTTTTGAAACTTTCGTCATCCTCCCGGACCTCCATAGCGTTTATCATTTCTACCAGAGTGGAAAAATTCTGCTCGTTTGTGGGGGCCTCATAATAGATATAGCCAATCAACGCTGTGTAAAGCAAAGTTTCGGCCTTGACCCAGAAATCGTCGCCGGATTTTCCTTCTCCTTTGGTATTTGCAATCAGCACCGTTACCAGTTTCAGAATATCCTTCTCATTGTGAATGTAGGCAAAAGGGTTATAGTGCATACTTTTTGAGAAATTGATTGTATTGAATACCTTGATCTTATAAGGCTCATACACGGTTTTCCCATCCTTCCCCTTGACCGGTTTTCCGTCCTTGTCCAGCTTCGGCGCACCGCGGCTTAATAGCTTTCCCACCTCAATCAAGACTGTACCTTTCGGATCGGTGACGACATACGAGCTATGGAGCTGCATGAGGTTGGGTTTAATAAAAAATCTCGTCTTGCCGGAGCCGGAACCGCCGACTACCAGCACATTCTTGTTGCGGGCATGGGCCGGATTCTTCGGCCTGCCAGACATCATAAGCCCCTCGGTCTGCGTCAGGATAATGTTATTCTCCGGTTTCGGGTCCATAAAAGGGGCAATATCTGTTTTGTTGCCCCACCGGGCGCTCCCGTATTCCACATTTTTGCGGTACTTTTTTGCGTCCTTCCCTTTGAGATAGACTGCCAGCCGCACGATCACAGCACCGCATAATCCCACCAGCCAGTCCAGCGGCGCACCCGGCCACATGCTCTGAAAGGCCATGCTAAAACCTTCGGACAGCCCTAACAATTTCTGTGAGGCGTCCGCTCCGGGGGCAAGGCGGACCGCCTCGCCCAGCTTCGCAAATACCAGAAGGAACAGAAGATAGGGCAGGTGGAGAATCACCTGCTTTTTCAGGGTGCCGGTATCTATCTTCATCGTTCCGGCCCTCCGTGTTCCTTGTTCTTTACCCGGTCACGGCCAAGCGCCTGCGCCAGCTCCCTGAACTTATGAAGCTGGGAAAGAAGCGACGGCCTGGTGCTGCGGGCAAGGTCTTTCTGCGTGTACTCCTTAAAAGCCGCCGTCAGCGCGTCCGCCTGGTTCGCCTTGAAATAGACCGTCCACTTTGGGGGATCGGTCCCCAGCTCCTTTTCAATATGGTAACGGACCTGGTGTTTCCGGGCGTACCGCTCAAAAGAGCGGATTCTGCCGGACACTTCAATGGTATTGGCTCCGGGATCCCTGTAGGTCAGCCGTTTCATGCTGTTCCTGCCGACTTTCGGGGTAGTGCGTTCCTGCTCCATCTTACGGAGCACGGCGGCAACCGCAGACCGCAGCACCCGCCCGGACAGCTTTGCCGCCTGGATGGAGACTGAAACGGTCCGCTGTTCCAATTCTTCCTGCATGTGCATCCTCCTTCCTGATAGAATCTGTATTTATAAATGGTAAATAACTGATTAACGGGCATCCCCAATTACCTGCTGGCGCGGGGCATGTTCAAAGGCTTTCGCCGCCTGGTCCACCTGGATTTTCGCGTGTTTCAGGAGCGTCTTGATGATGGTCGCCGGCTGATTCTGTTCCTCCAGGTGCGCCACCATGTCCTTACAGCCCTCCGGGAGATATTCAGCCATATCCTTACAGGCATCGTCCAGGTCTCCCATAAAGCCCCAGCAGCTATCCGTAAGCTCGCCATTTTTGTAAAGTTCAAAACCGTAGCACTCGCCCCGCAGGTAGGAATCATAAGCGGCCACTTCGCTGCGCATCAGATCCTCTGCTTTCTTCTTTATAGCGCCGGTCATTTTTTCGCCGCCAAATTCCTTCAGCGCATCCTCTTTGGAAACATAAATCCATCCGACCTGCCCGCTGTCCCAGGGATCATTGAAACTTGTGGTCTGCATGGCAAGGCCGCTGTGGTCCATCAGATAAAGGGGCAGCGTAATGTATTTTTCGGAGATCACCTTCAGCATGGCGTCATCAACCGCCCGTTCCTCCGTCTTGGGCCCGTGCCGGAACCGGCTGCTCACAATGTTTACCATGTGTTCATAGCGTTTCAGGCCCGCTTCATCATGCCCCACGGTATCTAAATACATCTCCCGCAGGAAGTCGTCTTTATCCATGTAATCGTGGCTGTCACCCAGCGCATAGCGGGGATGGAAACAGGCCATTGTCCCGAAATGCTCGTCCACCTCACGGGGAGAGATCAAAATATCGTCCGGCTGCACCATCAGCGCATAGGGACCCTCTACTGCCATCAGCATAGGCTGTCAGCTCCTTTCCGGCCCTCTGGCCTTTTTATCCGGCGCTTTCGGCTCTGCCTGCGCCGCCTGTTTCCTCGCACTGTCAAGCTGTTCCCGCACCGAAACATCCCGCCTGGCCTCCGGCGCTCCTGCCCCGAAGAAGCCCGGTAGCTCCTTGAAGCCGATACTGTCCACGTAATAGGCCGTATCAGTGCCCTTTTCATGCAGGAGCACCACATCGGAAACGGAAAGGGAGTGGCCCTTGAAATCTTCTGGGTGGTCGATATTGAACCGTCTGTAAATGTCCTCCAGTGTTTCGCCCGGTTCCTGCTGCCTTGCATAGACCATCCGGTAATTATCCCGATCCACGGAAAGTCCTTTGCGTTCCAGCCAGTCCAGGGACATAAAACGGAGGTTGTCTGCATTGTCTGATAAGTCAAGCTGGTAAATGGAATAAGCACTGATCCCATACTCTTTTTCATAGGAAGAAATGCGCTCCAGAAGCGGCGCCGTTTCTCCCTCCATGTGTTCCTCCTGCTCAAATGCCGCCAGCCTCATGCGGATTTTTCCGGTATCTCCTGAAAGCAGCTCGTCCGCCATGCGTTCCTTTTCCGCATGGGAATCCGGGTACAGGTCTGCATAGGCCCCGCTGTTCTGCCTGAAAAATTCATCCAGGTCAAAGGCCAAATCCGTGGTGTCGTCAAGCCTTATATCGTCCCCATCCGGTTCTTCCATGACAGGGGCCGGCTGCTGCTTTTCCTCCGGCGGGAGGGGCTGCTTCACCGCAACGATTTCACCCGCCAGCCGATAAAATTTTTCCGGATATTTGAACTGTTCCTTATACTGCTCCATAAAGTAATCGGGAAGGTCGGTAAAACTTTCCTCACCGAGACCGGCCATGAAAAAGGTACCCGCCATAATCTCGATCATTTTGCCGTCCTCATTATAAATTGCCCTGTTCAGGGCCAGCCCGTTTATTTTCCCTTCATCATTGCAGACAATCGCGACAGGTTCCGCATAAGGGTAGTAGCCCTCTATGCCTCCCCCGACTGCCTTCTGCATGGATTCAAGGCTCCCGTCAAGCTCGGCCTCATAAGGCGCTTTCCCAGGCTCTATCATCAACACTTTCAAATCTGCATGTCCTCCTTCTTTTTATTTGCCGCACCGGGAGCAACAGGTGTTTTCTCCTGCGTTTTGGCAGCAGACAGCTTTCCCAGCACGGAAGGTTTCTCCGGCTTTTCAGGCATAGAAATACCGCCCTCCGAAACTTCGGCGGCGGTGCGGTCTGTTTTTACCGGTTCCTGGCCCTCCACCGTGTACCCCGGCAGGAGCGCTCCATACACGGTAAAATGGCGCTCATACTGTTTGGGTATCTGCGGGGAAATTTCCGTAAATAAATGGGAATAAGCTTTTTTCCGTCCTTCCAGGTACTTTTCTGCAGCGGCTCTGACTGTGTAGCGTTTCTGATTCTGCCCGGCAATTTTTTCGCCATAGTCCTGCTTCGGAGAGTTCACATAGACATCCCAGGTCACATACCAGGCAACCGGTACGCTCTGTTTGGTTTCCCGGTCATATTTGGTATCTTCCCAAATGCCGCAGCTCATACGGTAGACGCGGTTACTAATTTCCTCGTCATTCCGCCAGTTGCCGGTTTTTCGCCATTCATTTGCGGTATGCGTCACCTCCGGGGTCCGAAGGTAAGAAAGCGCCCGGTTGATCATCTGCGTGGCGGCTGCCTGCTTTTCCCATTGCTTTGCCGCGGCGACCACAATCTCATAGGCTTTCTGTTCACCGTCGATACTTCCCTGGCGCATGGCCTCCAGATTTTCGGCGCCCATTGTAATCAGGGAGGAAATATCCACATCTTCACAAGAAACACTGTGCTCGATTTTCAACTCTGCACCTGGTTCCAAATGATCGCCGTACCGGTAAGCGCGGTAATCTTTATTTTCTTCCAAATTTTTTTACACCTCCTTAAATCTCCGGCGCACGGCTCTTTTTCGGGGCCGCCTGTGCCGGGGCTGTTTTTTCTGCCGGCTTTGCCGCTGCAAGCTGCGCCATGACCGAAGGCCGATCCACTGTAAATATGGAAATCTGCTCATTCTCCACCAATGGCTGCACCGGAAGGGGCAGCGTCACATCCGAATGGGTAAGTATCTGCTCCCGTTTCAGGTCTGCCACGATCTCGTCAAACACCGCATTGATAGCTTTCCGTTCCTCACCTTCAGGATAGGCTTTCAAAACTTCCATTTCTCCGCTTTTATCTGTCACGAAGGTAACGGCACAATCCGCATGGCCCGCCAGATAATCGGAATTGTAGGGCAGCTTATCCTTGATGTAACAGGCAAAGGCCCTGGCGGTCATTTCCGTGTTGCTGTCCCAATAGCCGCCGTCCTTTTCACATTCCTTACCCATGCGCATGGAATTCCGGTAAAAATCAGTTTCCACCCGTCCGATCTGCGGCGCCTCCTGTGTCCGCATCCCGGACAGCATGTGCTCGAATATTTCCAGCCGTTCCCGCTCACTTTTCGGGATCACCCGCCCGGTGACAGACTTCTTAAAGGCACTGATCTGTTCCACGGAGCCGGCCTCGCCGGACAAGAACGCCTCCCTGAGGACCGCGTAGGTTTCCATCTGTTCCTCATTGCCATGCCGTTTCAGGGAACCGAGCACCGCCGAATCCAGCCAGCCTGCCGCATTTTTCCGGGTGCGCTCTGTTTGTGCTTCGGTGCGTTTCGCCGCCTGCTCCGGCGTCTCCGGCTTATATTTCATGGTATCAATCAGCTTTTGAAATGGCGCATAGAGGCGGGGCTGTTCCGAGAGCATCCCCTTCGCGCCCATTTTCGTACCCAGGTAATCGTCCAATCCGTGCCACCATTCATGGGCTAAAGAGCCGGCTCCGTGCATCTTCGTAAGGTTGATGACCTTGCGCAGCGGTTCATAATGGGCTGCCGCGTTGCCGCTGCCCCTGGCGCCGAAAGCGATAGCAAGCGTTCCCTGATAGGCAATATCCTTATCGCTGATCTGTAAGGCTGCCGCCAAATCTTTGAGTGCTTCAAACCCCATGTTGAGGGAAGCCTGCCGGTCATTCTGGTTCATCCAGTTCCCGAACTCACCGCCGCGGAATCCGAAGGTATCAAGGTAATGCTGTCCGGTAATCTCTGCACCATTTCTGTAATCCGGCCCGGTTCGCCGCACATGGGAGAGCTGGGGAGGCACAAACCGCGTCTTTCCGCTTTTGCTCCGTCCCTTTGCCAACTCCTGCACCCATTTCAGGGCAGCCTCCCGCGATTCAAAATTTGTCTGTAAGATGGAATAGCCCTTCGTCACATAATAGGTATCAGGTTTCCAGTCATTATTTTTGGAATAGGTATTCTTCCCGTCGTTGAAATGGATCGCATAGCCCTTTGGCACCTTCTGGTCTTTGGAAACGCCAAACTGTTCCTTCTGTGCTTTCTGTGTGAAGTTCCGCTCAAAATATCCTGCCGAGCGGACCATCAGGGTATTGGACAGCTTGTTTGTAATGGCCGAGTTCTCACGGCCCTTTTCCGTTACCTGGTAATGGATTCCGCTGCCCCAGCCCTGCACCTGTTCCAAATATCCGTTTTCCACAAAGAAACGGTCATAGACCTGCATAGCGTCCTCCACGGTGCGGACTTCCGAAACCACGCTCTGCAGCTCCCGTACCGTCTGGATATATTCTTTCTGTCTTGCAAGGCGTTTCTCCGGTGTGTCGTCCCTGCGGTAATACTGCGGGGAGGCATTTAATCCGTCCCGTGCCTTTTTAATAAAATAGACCACGCCAAGGGGAATCCCATCCTCCAGCATGGCCTCATAATCCGGTTTCTTCCAGATATTATCCTTTTTTACAAATTTCTCGGCTTCGCGCTCATTCATGGCGTCCAGGTCGTTCACATAGAGCCCCCGGTCTGTCCATAAGTCTTTTTTCGCGCCGCCGATTTTTTCCCCGAAATCTTCATGCTGTATGTTATCCGCCAATCAATATCACCTCCAGTCTGTCATAAAAAATCACCGCTCCGGGGAAGGGCGGCGTTCCTGTGATTTATCAGGCTGCGGGCGTATTCCCATGATCCGGTCCGTTTCCCTGCGAACCAGTCGGTCAAGTGCGCCCAAATCCTCCGGGGTAACGGCGAACTCCCGGTAATGCTCATACCAGAGGCCGGAAGTAACCACGGCAATCGGCGGCACCTTTTCCGGTCCTTGGGGAAGAAGGCGGTAAACAGGAGCTTCATCATAGAGAAGCATCTGCTTCGCTGTTCCCAGCGGTATGCGGTACATATCCATGTCCGGGTTCTGCGCCGCCTCCATATATTCCATATTCAGCCGTTCCTCCAAATCCTGGGGCATATAAGAAAATGCCTGCTCCTTCCATTTGTCAAAAATCGTAGAATAGTGTTGCTGCCATTCTGACACCAGCTCCGGGGGATAAGAAAATCCCCAGCTTTTCAAGGCATCTTTTTCGTACAGCTCCATTGAGTGCCATTTTTCGAGGCTGACTGTTGCCGCGGAGCCGTCTTTCTGCTCAATATTGACCCCGCCGGGATAGAGCGGATGATGTTTCACATCCTGCCGCAGTGTGTCCAAATCCGTCATCAGGACATCACCGAATAAGTGACCGTCCTCCTTCCGGTTGGTATGGAACAGAAAAGCCCTCGCCCCGATGTATTCCGTTGTAAAGATCATCTGGTGTAAATCCCCTGTGGAACAGTACGCAAATACGGCGTTGGAAAGCCACATGTGGTTTTTTCCCATGATAGCGATAGAATCCGCTCCAGTATTTGTCATCAGAGAGCGCATATTGAATTCACTTTCCCGCAAAAAATCACCGGGGAAAATATGAAGCTCGTAGGCAAATGTAGTCAGATCCGTGTCCCGGATCAAATAAATCTGCGGCAGCGGTTCGTTTTTCCGGTTTCTTTCCTCCGCCATTTACGAATCTCTCCCGTCCGTTGGAATGGAGCCTCCGGCAATCTTGCCGACAATTTCCGGCCCGGTTTCGTAAATCTGCATGAGCCGCTTGGCCGTTCCACATGGCTGCGCTGCACCGCTGGTCCAGAGCCGGACCGTGGAAGGGGCGACGTTCATCAGAAGCGCAAAGCCTTTCTCGTTCATATCCAATTTTTTCATCAGCGCCTTAACCATATCGGGGCCATAGTCCGGGCACCGGGCAGCTTCGGCAATCATCTGTAAAGCGGCATTTTCTGTATTTGTCATTGTAAATTCCTCCTTATTTTGGCCCCTCGCTGTTAAGCCGGGGCGAAGCTGATTTTGTTGTGTTCCATCCTCCGGGCAAAATCCCGGACGGCATATTTCACTCCGTCAATCTCCGCATGGGTCTGATCCACGAACCGGCAGAGAGAAAAATGTGTATCCCCGTTCCCATAGGACAGGCAGAGTACGCCGTTGTCTGGAAGCGAAAACAGTTCCTTTCCTGCGCTGTCCGTAAAGCAAATCTGCTGAGCTTCATTCATAAGCAAATCCCCCTTAAATAGAAACAGCCGCCTCTTTCTGGCGGTCTGGCTGCTGGCGTTCCTGTATCTGCTCCCTGATCCGCAGCAGCTTTTCGTTGTAGTCCTTTCCTATGCGGGGCGGGTTGACGCCCACACGGATATGCTTAAAGCGCTGATCTTCATGGAGCATTGCCTTGATTCTCCTGGCATTTTTAAGACCGCCAAGGTCATTGTCCATGTAGAGATTGACGCGCCGGATTTCCGGGTGGCGTTCCAGAAATGCAATCAGCGCCACATGAGAAGTGCCGCCCAGCGACAGCCGGTAGCCGTCCCATTTCCAGCCTTCTAACTCCTGCAGCGTGGCATGGGAAAGGGCGTCAATGGGCGCCTCAAACACCGCCACATGGCGGCTGCCCGGATTCTTCGGCGGATAACAGAAACTGTATTCCTTGTCGCTGCCGTAAACATCTTTTCTGAGATTTCCGGTAATGCTCCGCATACAGGCAAACTTCGCTTTGCCGGCTTCATCCTTTCCCACAAACACACAGACCGGCTCGCCATGATACCGCGCCTCATAGAACAGTCCTTCCCGGAAACACCGGCTGATCACATCAGGGCTGATACCGCGCCGTTGCAAGTAGGAGACGGCAGAGGTGGCGCACCGTCTGTCCCAGGGGAGAGAAAAAGGGTTCTTCTCCGGTCCCTTATGCACACGTTCTGTTGCCGCTGTACTTCGGTAAGCCGGCGTCTGCTGGATTTCTCCGCCGACCAGCGTATGGACCGCATCCACCAGCCCATAGCCCCGAATCTGGATCAGATAATCCAGGGCGTTGATACTCCGGCCCCGGCTGTTCCAGTACCAGTACCCTTTCCCGGTCACATAGACCAGGCTGTCATGTTCCTTGTGCCGGTAATTGGGTCCGTCCCGTTTCAGCACCCCAGGCTCATGGAACTGCAGGTATGCGAAAAGGTCCGCCTCCCGCGCCGCCTGAATCTGCTCTTTGGTTACGCCGGGCATGATACCGGCACAGTATTTCTTTTCATCGTGCTTTGCCTCCTTTCTGTGATGAAAAAAGACGCCCAGAGGCGCCTAACAGCCGTACAGGTCATGGTTGACCTCGGCACGGTAATAACTGTCCATTGTTGCCGGGGCATTATACAGCGCCGCCAGCAGGTATGCCTTGATATTCCCGACTTTTGTGGTGTTCTTGTCAATACAGTCAAAGACATACTCCAAGTGGTCGGAATTGATCTTCAGGAAACGGCTCTTTACCACCTCCCTGGGAAAATCATCCCCGGCGATACGGATATATGGCCGTTTGGATAAAACCACTTCAAGCATAAGCTCCACTGTTTCGTCTAAGCGTTCTTTCCCATATCGGGAGACCATACAGTCATACTCGATATTTTCTTTGATGATTTTGCTGTATGCGTCTATCAGCTCAATCCGATCCATCCCATCCGGGCGGCCTGCCGCCTCCGGCTCTGCCGGATAGATTGATGGATAAGTCCTTGATATATCCGTTTTTGATTTTTTAGTTTTTAATGGATTAGTATTTAATTGTGCGGGATTTTCCTGTCCAGGTTCCGCCTGTTCAGGTTTTGCCTGTTTTGGATTTACCTGTCTTGGATTTTCCCGTTTAGGTGAAAACGCCTGTTTTTCAGCGTTTACAGGCTTTTCATGGATCGTATATTCAATATCTCCGAGCTGCCCGTTTTCATAGCGGAGGCGCTGCCTGGTGAGGTACCCGTGCTGCTCCAGCTCCTTCAGGGCGGTAGTGATCGAATCCACGCCGTCCTTACAGATATGGGCGAGCCCCTTCGTGGTATAATCCCAATCTTCCGGCAGCGACAGCATGAGGGAGAGAAGCCCTTTTGTCTTTAAGGACAGTTCCGTATTGCGCAGATGGTGGTTGCACATGATCGTGAAGTCCTTCGTTTTTTCTACCCGGAATACAGCCATTTCACAGCCTCCTTTCTCCGGTTGTCTGGTTACAAGGCGCGGTCCCGGCGGTCATAGTGGAGATGTCCGCCTGAGACCTTCGCATGGTTTTTCAGCTTCACTTCGCCCCGTTCCTGGCTGTCTAAGAATTTCTGATAGCCGGCATCCGTAAGGAACAGGCGCATCTTATCGCCCTTGTCACCCACAGGGGAATCATAAGACAGCACATCAAAGACGATCATGTGGCGTACCTCCGGGTCGAAGCGTTCCAGCGCCATGATGTCGTGCCCCTTCAATTTCTCTGCGCCGGATTGCTGCCTGGCCTCGGCAATCTTTTCCCCGATCGTCCGGGCCGGATAGGGCAGACGGTAATTCTTTTGAATATCCCGCACGATGTCCATGCACTCGGCATCTGTCAGTCCCCACAGCTTTGCCATCAGATTTTCCGCCGCCTTTCTCTGTTCGGGGTTCTTCGTGTACCGGGCGGTCATGTAAAGCTCGTTCAGGACTTTGGATTGATAATCACCCTCAACCTGAAACAGAAGCCGTTTTTCCATTTCGTTTAATTCCATGTGAATCTCCTTTCTTCTGAAAATGTGTATAAAAAAAGGGCGTCCACCTGTAAAAGTGAAACGCCCACGGCAATCAGCGATCCGGCAATATACCGGACCGCTGGCACTATTAAATTTTGTCGTTAATGAAACAGCCTCCTTTATTCGATAATTTTCTCGTCATATTTCAACTTGGAAAAGGAATTGAATAAATGACGGCAAACGCTCAAACCCCTTGAAAATAAAGGCTTTTTCCGTTTGTCGTTATTATACCGTAACGGCACACCTTCGCAACGCTGGCGCTGGAGAATGGCATGGATGTGAAAACACTCTCCGCCATGCTGGGTCATGTGTCGGCGGCCACCACGCTGGACATCTACACCCACATCACCGACGATATGCAGCGGGCAGCCGCCGAAAATATTGACCGCGGCATCGGCAAGGCAGCGCCACAGGAGGACGATTCAGAGCCGGGGCGGGAAACCGCCCCGGCCACGGCGGAAAAGCCGAAAATGACCGACTTCAAGCCCTATGTGGGACGCAAGCGCAGATCCGGCACCGGCTGTGTCAGCGAGATCAACGACCATCTCTTTGAAGGCCGCTACTCTCCCAAATGGCCCGACGGCAAGAAACACGCCCGCAATGTCTATGCCCACACCCGCGAGGAGTGCGAAGAAAAGCTGAAGGTGCTGATCGTGGAGATGAAGGCAGAGATTGCGGAGGCGCAGCGGCTGAAGGACGATGGCAAAGGTAACGGAAGCCCACCAGAGAAGAAGAAAGGCAAGCGGAGGCAGAGGCGGACATAAAAAGAATCACCGACATGGGTACCGAATAATTGGTACCCGTGTCGGTGAAGCATGCATTGAAAATGTAACCGTCTGCTCTATTACTACATTTGAGACGCTACATATTTTTCGATTGAGAGCAATGTCTTTTCAACCTCACTGATATTTTTGCGAAGCATCCGATGCAACGCTTGATCAATTGGAACGAGACCATCCCACATTTTGTGTAAACCTCCAAGGTGGTGTATAATAGAAGCACCA
>ERZ1027200.117-NODE-117-length-55328-cov-12.789355_pt1 | contig 55328 bp, 56 predicted proteins | sample MGYA00519271_ERZ1027200 | MGnify/ENA primary metagenome ERZ1027200 (study PRJEB26926, sample SAMN06164742) | human gut metagenome | biome: ENVO:00009003; feature: ENVO:2100002; material: ENVO:00002003 | host: Homo sapiens | place: USA | collected 2012 ...
ACGAGATTGCCTCTTGTCTCGTGGGCTCGGAGATGTGTATAAGAGACAGCAGATGGTGGGCTTCGCCGTTATGAGCTTCCGTGAAAACCGCTGGGGTGGCCTGGCCGCCCAGGGCCTGGGCACCAGTATGCTGCAGATGGGCAATATCGTCCGCAATCCCCGGATATGGATACCGCCTACGCTGGCTGCCGCCATCACCGGCCCTGTCGCCACCTGCCTGTTCCGCTTGGAGATGAATGGCGCGCCGGTGTCCTCCGGCATGGGTACCTGCGGCCTGGTGGGGCAGATCGGTGTGTACACCGGCTGGGTCAACGATGTGGCCAGCGGCGCAAAGGCCGCCGTCACCGGCATGGACTGGCTGGGCCTGGTGCTGATCTCTTTCGTGCTGCCCGCCGTGCTGACGTGGCTCATCGCCATCCCCCTACGGAAGTGGGGGTGGATCAAGGACGGCGATCTGAAGCTGGATCTGTAAAACACAAAAAAGGCGGCGTCAGCCGCCTTTTTTGCTGAGCCGAAGCAGACCGGAGTTGTCTAACTTTTGGGAGCTGACTCACGATTGCTTCTATCTCGTTTTTGTGCTTTCCGTTTCGCTCGTTCCTTCGCTTGACGTTTCCTCTGCACAGTCGGTGACAGGAAAATGTCGTATGCGCTAAGCGCAAAGATGCCGGTAAATGCTGCGCCGATCGAAACGAGAATTACCCGGCTGGTTTTCCGCTCTCTGTTAGAATCACGCAGTGAAAAACACAGCGTACCATCCGCTTCCAGCTCTGCGATTTCAGGAGTCGCATCCCAAGGCCGCCAATTATAGCCGGTATAGACATGGATACGAATCGAATGAGGAGTGCTGTTGAAATCGGAAGGAAGCTTCTTGTAGCACGAAAAGCCAAAGGTGTATTCCGTTCCGTCCGTGCATATCAACAACGGAATAGGATATAATCTGCGGCCTTGGCTGGACATCAGTGCCTCTTCGGAGTCGGCGTAAATTTCCATGGTGTTTTCTTCCGTATATATCGGCTGGGTCAGACCCATAAAGAGAAATATACCGCCCAATACCAGACACAGCAGGTAATTGCGGAATTCCCGTACCCGCCGTTTCCACGCCGATTTTTTTCCTGAGGACATGTGTCTTCACCCCTGTCCGGATCCTTTTACCGCAGTATACCATGGCTGTACTGCGGCTGTAAAGAAAAGACTCGTGTTTGAGACGCGGTACAAAAGCGGCCCGTTCGTCCGGTTTGGCTTGGTTTACAAGACTTGCACAGTATGGTATAATCATCTATCAGCAACGAGGAAAGGAACGACCACAATGGAATTATCGGCAAAGCTGGTGCGTTCACAATTGAATTTTTTTAAGCCCTTTGTGGCGGGCTGCTCACTGGAGACCACCCGCAAGGGACAGGATAAGCTGGGCGAGCTGATGAGCGCCCTGCACAAGCGGGAGGTGATCTTCCGCGACCACGACTTCGAGCAGTTCAAGGGCGCGTGGGTCATGCCTAAGGACGAGCGCCGCAGCGGCGTGGTGCTGTATCTCCACGGCGGCGGCTATACCTGCGGCAGTCTGGACTATGCCAAGGGCTTTGCGGCTACGCTGGCCAGCGAGTGCGGCGTGCGGGTGTTCTGCGGGGCGTACCGCCTGGCACCAGAGAACCCCTATCCCGCCGCGCTGGAGGATGCACTGACTGCCTACGACTATTTGCTGAAAAAGGGCTACGCGCCGCAGCAGATCCTGCTGTGCGGCGAGAGTGCCGGCGGCGGGCTGATCTGCGCTTTGTGCCTGAGGCTGAAGCAGCTGGGCCGGGCGCTGCCCTGCGGGCTCATCGCCATCTCGCCCTGGGTGGACCTGACCGGTTCCGGGAAGTCCTACGAATTCAACCGGGACAACGATCCGTCCCTGACGGAGGAGCTGCTGCAATTCTACGCCAGATGCTATACGCAGGACCCCACGGACCCGCTGTGTTCGCCCCTGCTGGGCGACCTGACGGGCTTCCCGCCGACGCTGATCTTCGCCGGCGGCGATGAGATATTGCTGGATGACGCCCGGGGATTGCATGAACGGCTGAAAAAGGCCGGGAGCAAAAGCAGGCTGATCATCGCGCCGGGGCGCTGGCACGCCTATGTGCTCTATTGCCTGCAGGAGAACATGGAGCAGGACATCTATGAGATCAACCGCTTTATGACGCAGAACCTGTCCCCGGCCCGGAGCCTGCGGTGGATGCGTCTGGACAACGCGGCCAAGATATATCCCGCTGCCAAGCGGCGCAATTGGAACAACTTTTTCCGCATCTCCGCCACGCTGGCGGAGCCGGTAGACCGCGCGGTGCTGGCAGCGGCGCTGGATGTGACGGTGCGGCGTTTCCCGTCCATTGCCGTACGGCTGCGGCGGGGTGTGTTCTGGTACTATCTGGAGGAGATACCCCACACGCCGCCCATACAGGACGAAAAGAGTTGCCCGCTGGCCCATGCGCCGTTCCGCCAGGTGCGGCAGTGCGCCTTCCGGGTGCTGGTGTATAAGGACCGCTTTGCGGTGGAGTTTTTCCATGCGCTGACCGACGGCACCGGCGCGCTGGTGTTCGTCAAATCGCTGCTGGCGGAGTATCTCAGTGAGAAGTACGGTATCTCCGTCCCTGCGGAAAAGGGCGTACTGGGACGGTTAGAGGAGCCGTCGCCGGAGGAGCTGGAGGACAGCTTTGCCCGGTATGCTGGGGATGTGACCGCCAGCCGCGCCGAGGCCACGGCCTGGCACCTGACCGGCACACCGGAGACAGATGGCTATAAGGACCTGGTGACACTGATGGTGCCGGCGGATAAGCTGTGTTCCTGCGCCAAAGACCACGGCGTGTCCGTGACGGAGCTGCTGTGCGCTGCCATGATGCAGGCTATTCTGGAGCTGCAGACGGAGAAGGTGCCCAACCCCCGCCACCGCAAACCGGTGAAGGTGCTGCTGCCGGTAAATCTGCGAAAGCTGTTTCCCAGCAAAACGCTGCGGAACTTTGCGTCCTATATCACCCCGGAGATCGATCCGCGGCTGGGGGCGTGCAGCTTTCAGGAGCTGTGTGCGCTGGTGCACCACAAGATGGGACTGGAGAACAACCGCTGGACTATGCGGGCCAAGTTTGCCGCCAATGTGGCCAGCGAACGTTCGCCCGTGCTGCGGGTCATGCCGCTGTTCATCAAGAATATCGCCATGAAGGCCGTGTTTGACACGGTGGGCGAGTGTAAGTCCTGCTTGTGCCTGTCCAACCTGGGCCGCGTGGAGTTGCCGGAGGTGATGGTGCCCTATGTGCGCCGGATGGACTTCATCATCGGTGTGCAGGCCAAGGCACCCCACAACTGCGGTGTGGTCACCTGGGGGAACACGGCCTACATCAACTGTATTCGCAGCATTCGGGAGCCGGAGCTGGAGTATCACTTCTACCGCGTGCTGCATCGGCTGGGACTGCCCGTTAAGGTCGAGAGCAATATGCGCTGACACAACGGGAGAAAGGAGCCTTTCTTATGTATTGCATCAAATGTGGCGTGGAGCTGGCGGACAGCGAGCGCGTTTGTCCCCTGTGCGGCACCCGGGTATTTCATCCCGATCTGCCCTGCGGACAGGGTGAGCCGCCCTACCCGCCGGCTGACCACCCCCGCCACGAGGAGGTCAGCCGCATCGGCGTGCTGTTCGTCATCTCTGTGTGTATGCTGCTGCCGGCGGTCATCACCGTGCTGTGCGACTGGCGCATCAACGGGACCATCGTCTGGTCCGGCTTTGCCGTGGGCGGATTGCTGCTGCTGTATATCCTGGCGGTGCTGCCTCTGTGGTTTAAGCGGCCCAACCCGGTGATCTTCGTGCCCATTGACTTCGCGGCCATCGGCGTGTTCCTGCTGTATGTGAACTACGCCACCGGAGGCCACTGGTTTTTGACCTTTGCGCTGCCGGTCACAGGCGCGGCAGGGCTGCTGGTGTGCGCCATGGTGACGCTGCTGCGGTATCTGCCCGGCGCGGCGCTGTACATCTGCGGCGGGGCGCTGATCCTGTCCGGCGGCATGGCGGTGTTGGTGGAGTTTCTGCTGAACCTGACCTTCGGCCTGCACGAGACGTTCCTCTGGTCCTTCTACCCGCTGGCGGCGGGGGTGGTGCTGGGGGCCATGCTGCTGGTCATCGCCATGTGCAAGCCCCTGCGGCGCAGCCTGCACCGTAAGTTCTTTATCTGAGAGGTACCCCATGCAGATGATTTTTATCGACATCGACAACACCCTGCTGGATTTTGACGCCTACATCCGGCAGACCATGCGGGAGGGCTTCGCGCACTTTGGACTGAAGCCCTACGAGCCGTACATGGAGGCCGTGTTCCACCGGGAGAACGGAAAACTCTGGCGGCAGATCGAGCAGGGCACGCTGACGTTCCGTGAGCTGGAAGAGATCCGCTGGAACAACGTGTTCCGAGCACTGAATATCGATTTTGACGGCCGGGTATTCGAAAAGTATTTCCGCGCGGCCCTGTACGACAGCGCCATCCCCGTGGATGGTGCCATGGCGCTGCTGAAGGCGCTCCACGGCAAGTATCCGCTGGCGGTGGCCAGCAACGGACCATACGACCAGCAGCTCCACCGGCTGGAGCTGGCGGGCATGAAGCGGTATTTCGATTGGTTCTTCGTGTCGGAGAGACTGGGCGCGTCCAAGCCGGCCCGGGCCTTTTTCGATGGGGCGTTTGCGGCACTGAACGATGGATGTGAAGCGGCCATCGCGCCGAAGGACTGCGTGATCATAGGGGACTCCTTGACCTCCGACATGGCCGGCGGCCGGCAGTATGGCATGAAGACCTGTTACTACCGCCGCCCCGGCGCGGCAGAGGGTACGGATGTGACCTGGCAGGTGACGGATCTGCGGCAGATACCGGCATTGTTGGAGGGTACGGCATGATGACCATCAATGAATACCAGCAGCGGGCCATGGCTTCGCTAAATCCCGAATTGAAGGGCCGGGATGTGCTTATCAACAGCGTCATGGGCCTGTGCGGCGAGTCCGGCGAGGCCATCGACATCGTGAAGAAGTGGCTGGCCCAGGGCCATCCGCTGGACCGGGAGCATCTGGCCAAGGAGTTGGGGGACGTGGCCTGGTATCTGGCCGAGGCGGCCACGGCGCTGGACCTTGATCTGGAGGACATCCTCCGGGCCAACCTGGAGAAGCTGGAGCGCCGGTATCCAGACGGCTTTTCCACGGAAAAGTCCGTGGGCCGGGATAAGAACGATCTGTAAGAAAAGCGGAAGCGGCGGCTTCCGCTTTTCTTCTTCATGGGGACTTGACACCGGGATTTTTTGTGATACACTGAGGCGGTGCGCATTTTTTGCTTAGGAGGGATAGCCGTGCTGCAATCATTCCTCACCGTGGGGCAGCAGATACTCACACTGTACCTGCTGCTGGTGGTGGGCTTTGTGCTGGGAAAGGTCAAGCTGTTGGATGACCGCGCCTCGGTGGCCCTGAGCAGCCTGGTCATGTACGTGGTGTCCCCCTGTATGATGGTGGTGGCGTTCCAGCGGCCGCTGGAGCATACGGCACTGCACAACTTCGGCGTAGTGACGGGTGTCTCGGCCGTACTCCATGTGGTGTTTATTGCGGCGGCCATGCTGCTGATCCGCGATAGAGACCGTGAACGGCAGAACTGCCTGCGCTTCGCCGCAGTGTTCTCCAACTGCGGCTTTATGGGCTATCCCCTGATGGCCGCGCTGCTGGGCAGCATCGGCGTGTTCTATGGTTCGGCCTACGTCATCGTATTTACTATACTCAGCTGGACATGGGGCGTCTATGTCATCACAGGCGACCGCAGCCAGCTGCGGCTGAAGCCCCTGCTGCTGAACCCCGGCGTTATCAGCGTGGTGCTGGCTATGGCGCTGTATCTCGGGCAGGTGACGGTGCCGGAACCCCTGATGGTCCCCATCAACTATCTGGCGGACCTGAATACGCCGCTGCCCATGCTGGTGGTGGGCTATCAGCTGAGCCACGCCAATTTCAAGGCGGCGCTGCAGGGTATCAGCTCCTGGGTGACGCTGGTGCTGCGGCTGCTGGTGCTGCCTCTTACCTCACTGGGCATCTGCCTGGCGCTGAACGTGTCCCATGACCTGACGCTGGTGCTGCTGATCGCGGCCAGCGCGCCGCCGGCGGCGCTGCTGAGTATGTTCGCCGCCCGCTTCGGCAAGGACACCGCCCTGACCTCGTCCCTGGTGTCGGTCCAGACGGCGATCTCCGCGTTGACCATGCCGGTATTGGTCGGCCTGGCAAAGGTGCTTGGATAAAGAAACATCCCCCGGCGGAGCCGGGGGATGTTTCTTTATCCGCGGTGCAGTATGGCGTCCAGATCCTGTTGGGGATGGGTGATGGGCTGCAGCTGATAGGTATCCACCAGCGTCTTGACCACCGTCTCTGACAGGAAGGCCGGCAGGGTGGGCCCCAGGTAAATGCGCTTGATGCCCAGAGCCAGCAGGGTCAGCAGGATACATACCGCCTTCTGCTCGTACCAGGACAGCACCAGCGTCAGCGGCAGGTCATTGACGCCGCAGCCAAAGGCATCGGCCAGGGCCAGCGCGATCTGCACAGCGCTGTAGGCGTCGTTGCACTGGCCTGCGTCCAGTATGCGGGGAATGCCGTTGATATCGCCCAGATCCAGGTCATTGAAGCGGAACTTGCCGCAGGCCAGCGTCAGGATCAGCGAGTCCATAGGCGTGGACTTGACGAAGTCCGTGTAGTAGTTGCGTCCGGGGTGCGCGCCGTCGCAGCCGCCTACCAGAAAGATGTGCTTCACCGCACCGCTTTTGATGGCGTCGATCACCGCCGGGGCGCTGTCGCCCAGCGCCTTGTGGGCAAAGCCGGTGGTCAGGATATGTCCGCCGTTGATGCCGCTCATGCTCAGGTCGGTGCTGTATCCGCCCAGGGCCAGCGCCTGGTCGATGAGGGCGGAGAAATCCTTGCGGCCCTGCCGATCCTCCGGGATGTGCTTCAGTCCGGGATAGCCCACCACCGACGTGGTATAGATACGGTCGGCATAGCTGGGACGGGGCGGCATGATGCAGTTGGTGGTCATCAGAATGGGTGCGGGAAGGCTGTCGAACTCGCTTTGCTGGTTTTGCCAGGCGGTGCCGAAGTTTCCGGCCAGCTGCGGGTATTTTCGCAGCCCCGGATACCCGTGGGCGGGCAGCATCTCGCTGTGGGTGTACACGTTGACACCGGTGCCTGTCGTCTGCTCCAGCAGCTGGTGCAGGTCCTCCAGATCGTGGCCGGATACCACGATGAACGGCCCCCGACGGATGTCCGTGTGGACCTTTGCGGGCGCCGGGTCACCGAAGGCGGCGGTGTTGGCCTTGTCCAGCAGGGCCATGCATTGATAGTTTACCAGACCAAATTCCGTGATGAGGGCCAGCCACTCCTCAACGGTGTGCTCCTGCCGCAGGGCGCACAGCCCCTTGTAGAACCACTGGCTGACCGCCTCATCCTCCTGCCCAAGGCGGAAAGCGTGATGGGCATAGGCTGCCATACCCTTCATGCCGAACAGCAGTGTGGCACGCAGAGACACGATGTCCGTATCGCCGCGCCATAGCCAACTCGGGTCCTGTATCGGCAGACGCTGGGGCGTCAGTTTTTCGGCGCGGCGGATATAGCCCTGTAAGGCTGTATCGTCAAAATTTACGTTGGTCAGCGTGGCGAACAGACCGTCCGCCAGCAGGTGTGTGACTTCCGGAGGATAGTCCTCCTTGGCGGCATATATCTCCGCCAGGTGGATGAGGGAGCACACCAGATAGTCCTGCAAATTGGCGGTTTTCGGCTGCTTGCCGCAGACGCCGGTGCGGACGCAGCCGCTGTTGCCCGCCGTCTGCTGACACTGAAAACAGAACATTTCAGACATAGAATATAAACCTCCTGACAGTATAGCAGCGATAGTCTGCCCTGCCGGGAGGAAATATATACAAAAAGGGAGACGCGCAGCGTCTCCCTTTTCTCAGAATTTCAGCAGAACACCCACCAGGGCGGAAATGCCGATGAACACGATGGGGTGCCACTTTTTCACCACAGGTACCCAGTTGGTACACACCAGCAGTACGGTCGCCAGGGCGATAGCCGGCCAGTTCAGCGCGGCCAGACCGGTTATGCCGCTGTGGAGCAGGGCGATAGGGACTACGGAGATGCCCGCCGCAGCCACCAGCGCGGTGGAGGCGGGGCGCAGGCCGTAGAACGCGGCGCTGACCCACTTGCTGTCGCGAAAGGCCTTCAGGAACGCCGCCACGATGAGAATGACGATAACGGAGGGGGTTACCAGCCCGATGGTGGCCACCAGCGCGCCGCCGATGCCGCCGGTGGTGAAGCCCACGTAGGTGGCCATGTTCACACCGATGGGTCCCGGCGTGGACTCGGACACCGCCAGCATATCCGCCAGCTGCGCATGGGTGAACCAGCCGGTGCGTTCCGCCATATCCTGCAGGAAGGGCAGAGTGGCCAGCCCGCCGCCCACGGCGAACAGACCGGTCTTGAAGAATTCCCAGAATAGTTGGAGGTACAGCATTATTTCGCCCTCCTTATCACGTTCTGAATGACGATGCCCAGCGCCGCGGCCGCCGCCACGAAGATGACGGGGGACAGGTCGGTGAGCAGCGCCGCCGCCAGCACAGCAAGGAAGATCAGCCCGGCGGCCCAGTCCTTCACAGAGCCCTTGAACAGCTTGACCACCGCGTTGAAGATCAGCACGCACACGCATACGCGGATACCCGCAAAGGCGTGCTGCACCCAAGCCAGATGGGAGAAGCTGTTGATGACGCCTGCCAGTGCGGTGATGATGATCAGCGATGGGAACACAATGCCCAGCGTGGCCACGATGCCGCCGATAATACCGGCCTGCTTCTGCCCTATGAAGGTGGCGGTGTTTACAGCGATGATGCCGGGGGTGCACTGGCCGATGGCAAAATAGTCCACCAGCTCCTCGTCTGTAGCCCAGCCCTTGTTCTCCACGACCTCGCGCTGGAGGATGGGCAGCATGGCCATACCGCCGCCGAAGGTCATGACGCCCACCTTGGCAAAGGTGAGGAACAACTGAGCGAGAAGTTTTGTGTTCATGCTCGTATCACCTCATTCTATATATCCGTACAGTCCCCGCACTGAGACCTCGCCGCTGCGGACTGTCTCCGTTTCGCCGTTTTCATACTGCACCGTCAGGCCGAACTGTTCGTCTATGGCCAGCGCCGTGGCCTGCCGGACGGTATTGCCTCGCAGGACGCGCATGGGCCTGCCCAAATTCACGCACCGGCGGCGGTATTCCGCCAGCCATTCCACTGGGTCGGTCAGCACAGTCCGCATGGCTGTCAGCTGGGCCAGTATGGCGTCTGCCAGCGCGTCCGGCGACACGTCAAGCTCTTGTAGGGCAAGGGATGTGGCCATGTCCGCGATGTCCGGCGGAAAAGAGGCCTGTCCCACATTGACACCGATACCTACCACCAGCCACGCCGCGCCGCCGTCAGGGAGCAGGGAGGACTCGGTCAGAATGCCGCAGAGCTTTTTGCCGTGCAGCACCACATCATTGCACCACTTGATGCCGCAGTCCGTGTCGCAGAGGCTCTCAACAGCGCGGCACACAGCCACCGCGGCCAGCGGCGTTACGGTGAGCAGCTGCCCGGCCGGGCAGTCCTGCCACAGGGCGGAAAGATACAGGCCGCCCTCCGGTGATTGGAACGAACGGCCCAGCCGGCCCTTACCAGCGGTCTGCGCCCGGGCGATGACGGCAGTGCTGTCCAGCCCCTGCGCGGCAAGGGCCTTGCATACGTTGTTGGTGGAGTCCACGGTGTCATAGCGCAGAACATCCCAAGTCACGGCCATCATCTCCTTTCGGTCGAAAACACATTGTAGCACTGTATTCCGCGTTTGTAAATAGTTGACAGGTGTTAAGGAATTTAGTATCATCAGGACAGTTTTTGGAGGAGGGACGCCTATGAACACCCGTACCCGCAAGCTGGTCTATACCGCCCTGTTCGCCGCGCTGACGGCGGTGGGTGCGTTTCTGCGTATTCCGATGGTGTACAGCTCCGTGACGCTGCAATATCTGTTTACGGCCATGGCGGGGCTGCTTCTGGGCCGGAGGTGGGGCGCTTTGAGCCAGGCGGTGTACGTCCTGCTGGGGCTGGTGGGCCTACCCATCTTCACCATGGGCGGCGGCTTTGGCTATGTGTTCCAGCCCACGTTCGGGTTCCTGCTGGGGCTGATCCCGGCCGCATGGGTGGTGGGTGCCGTGGCAGGGGAGAGTCTGGACCCCAAACGCATGGCACTGGCGTCGCTGGCGGGACTGGCCGCGCTGTACGCCGTGGGAATGCCCTACATGGCCTTGATACTCAACGCCTACATGGGCAAGGGTATGACGTTTTCCGCGCTGCTGTGGGCGGGGATGCTGCCCTACCTGCCGGGAGACGCAGTGAAGATCATCGTGGCGGCGGGCGTGTGCCCCGTTTTGCGGCGGCGGTTAAGATTGGCGGATGGCAGCGATAAGCGGGGCGAATGACCTTGTGCAATACAGCCAAATCATCTTCTGAAATTTTGACAGGATATTGGCACAGAAATGTATTGCATTTTGCGGCCGAGCCCCGTATAATAGGCAAGAAAAATGAGAGGAGGGACACGCCATGACCTGCAAGACGATCGTGAAAAAGCGGACCGACGCTCCCTCTGTTTTTGTTTCTGATATTGTTTCCATTTGACCGGTGATTTTTCACCGGTCATTTTTTTAGGCTGTTTGTAAGTAAGTAAACATATACGGATGAACGAGAAAGAGAGGACAAGTCACATGAACAAGAAATTAGGACACGACGCCATCTATGACGCCCGGGAGCTGGGCGTGCCCCGGATGCTGCTGCTGGGATTGCAGCACCTGTTTGCCATGTTCGGCGCCACGGTACTGGTACCCATTCTGGTCAGCGGCTACGGCCTGCCCCTGTCCATCCAGACCACCCTGCTGTTCGCCGGTATCGGCACACTGCTGTTCCACGTCTGCACCAAGTTTAAAGTACCCGCCTTCCTGGGCTCCTCCTTCGCCTTCCTGGGCGGCTTCCAGGCGGTAGCCAATCTGGACAGCGGCAAGTTCGCCGCCATGACCGGTGAGGAGAAGCTGCCCTACGCCTTGGGCGGCGTGGTGGTCGCGGGTCTGCTGTATCTGGTGCTGGCCCTGCTGTTCAAGCTGGTGGGTGCCAAGAAGGTCATGCGCTACTTCCCGCCCATTGTCACGGGTCCCATCATCATCCTCATCGGTCTGAACCTGTCCGGCACCGCCGTGACTAATGCCTCCACCTGTTGGTGGCTGGCCCTGGTGGCCATCGCCATCATCATCGTGGCCAACATCTGGGGCAAGGGCATGATCAAGATCATCCCCATCCTGCTGGGTGTGGTGGGTGCGTACATCGTGGCACTCATCGCCACCGCCTGCGGCGCGAAGCTGCCGGACGCTGACGGCGTCATGCAGCCCCTGATCAACTTCGCCTCCGTCAAGAGCGCCGACTTTGTGGGTCTGCAGAAGTTCGTCATCGCCAAGTTCGACGTGACCTCCATCCTTGTCATGGCACCCATCGCCATCGCCGCCATGATGGAGCACATCGGCGACGTCTCCGCCATCTCCTCCACCACCGGTAAGAACTTCATTGAGGATCCCGGTCTGCACCGCACCCTGCTGGGCGACGGTCTGGCCACCGCCTTCGCCGGTATGTTCGGCGGCCCCGCTAATACCACCTACGGCGAGAACACCGGTGTTCTGGCCCTGAGCCGCGTCTACGACCCCCGGGTCATCCGTCTGGCCGCCCTGTACGCCATCATCCTGAGCTTCTCCCCCAAGTTCGACGCACTGGTGAACTCCATCCCCACTGCCATCGTGGGCGGTGTCAGCTTCGTCCTGTACGGTATGATCTCCGCCGTCGGCGTTCGCAACGTGGTGGAGAACCGCGTTGATCTGACCAAGTCCCGCAACCTGATCATCGCCGCCGTCATCTTCGTGTGCGGTCTGGGCTTCGCCTCCACCGGCGGCATCACCTTCACCGTGGGCAGCGCCGACATCACACTGACCGGTCTGGCCATCGCCGCCCTGGCGGGCGTGATCCTGAACGCCGTCCTGCCCGGCAACGACTACGAGTTCGGCAAGAGCGTCGAGGGCGACGCCAGCGCCGACCTGGGCAGCTATTGAGCCATATCTTGAATGGATACCGGGCCGCGCGGCCCATACCCCGGGGACGCACGGACAAAAGGCAGGCATCGTAAGATGCCTGCCTTTCTGTTGCCTGTTTCCGTGCAACACCGGAGAAAAACACCCCGCATAATAGGGCGGCATACACTGTAACGGTGCCGCTGAATAATGTGTGGGGAGGACACAAAGGATGAAAAACGAAACTTCTGTTATGGCCATTCTGGCGGCGGCGCTGGGTGCGCTGTGCAGCTACGCCTCGGCGCTGGTGGTTCCGCTGGCGGTGCTGATCGCCGTAATGCTGGCGGACTATGCCAGCGGTATGGCAAAGGCCTGGAGCGCGGGCAAGCTCTGCTCCAAAACCGGCCTGCGCGGTATCCTGAAAAAGTTGGGCTATCTGGTGCTGGTGGGTGTAGCCGGTGTGGTGGACTGGTTGGTGCGTTACGGCCTGACCCAGGTGGGGGTGGAGGTCAGCTTTCAGTTCCTGATGGCGGCGATGGTCATCGTCTGGCTCATCATCAACGAATTGATCTCCATCCTGGAAAACGTGGCGGCGCTGGGCGGCCCGGTGCCGGGCTTTTTACGCAAACTGCTGACGCGGCTGAAGGCCACCGTTGAAACAAAGGCAGGGGAGGAAGACAAAAATGCAGATCAATGAAGTTGCCTATAAGTGGGCGGGTCAGCTGGCCCGACGGACGGCTACCCGCCGCATTATCCTGCACCACGCCGCGGCGGTGACATGTACGCCGCAGCAGGTCCACCAGTGGCACCTGGCCAACGGGTGGACGGGGATCGGTTATCACTTTTTCGTCCGCAAGGACGGCACGGTCTACCGCGGCCGTCCGGAGGACACCGTGGGCGCCCACGCCGGGAACAATAACTACGACAGCCTGGGCGTCTGCTTCGAGGGCAGCTTTGACCGCGAGACCATGCCTGACGCCCAGCTGCGCGCCGGACAGGAGCTGGTGGCATACCTGAAGCAGAAGTACGGCATTTCCACCGTCCAGCGCCACAGCGATGTGAACGCCACCGGCTGTCCCGGGGACAATTTCCCCTTTGATGTCCTGGCGGGCGCGCAGGCCGCAAAGCCTGCGGTGCCGGCGCCGGTGGTCTCCGGCACGACGCTGACGCTGCCATTGCTGACCACCGCCAGCCACGGCGATACCGTGCGCTGTGTACAGGCAGCGCTGACCGGACTGGGCTACGACGCCGGCGGGGCGGACGGTATCTATGGGACCAACACCGCCGCGGCGGTCAAGTGTTTCCAGGCATCCCGGGGCATTGCCGCTGACGGCTTGGTGGGCCGTGATACCTGGCACAAGCTGCTGGGTGCGTAGAAAAAATAGCGTGCGGAAAGAGGGCGGCATCGGCCGCCCTCTTCTCTTGTATCCGAAAAGCCCCCATGCGGACGCATGGGGGCTTTCATTATGCCAGAATGTTCTTCAGGTCCGTCAGACCGGGAACGTTGGTCACCACCAGTACGTGGTCTCCCGGTTCAATGGTGGTCATGCCGCCGGGGATGATCGTCCGGCCCTCCCGCACGATGGCGGCCAGCAGAACGCCATGGCGCAGGGGCAGCTTCATCAGCGGCGTGTGCAGTATGCCGTTGCCGTCGTTGCTGGCAGTGAATTCCAGAGCCTCCACCTTGCCGCCCAGCAGCTTGTACAGTGACTCCACCGCCATGCCTTGCGAGTTGGCCAGCGCGCGCACGTAGCGGGTGATCTGGTTGGCGATGATATCCTTGGGACTGATGATGCTGCCCAGTCCCGTCTCCTGTACCAGCTCCATGTAGTTGGGTCGGGTCATTTTCGCCAGTACCTTCCGCACGCCGGCACGGCGGGCGGCCAGGGCCATCAGCAGATTTTCCTCGTCACGGCCCGTCAGTGCCACAAAGCCGTCCGTACCGAACAGGTTTTCCGATTTGATGAGGTCGATGTCCGTGCCGTCGCCCTCGATGATCATGGCGCCCGGCAGGTCCTGAGACAGCCGCAGACACTTATCATGGTCCTGCTCCACCACATGGACCCGCGTGCCCGCCCGTGCCAGCTCCCAGCTCAGGTACATACTGATTCGGCTGCCTCCCAGGATAGATACATCCTTTACCCGCTGGAGGCTGCGGCCCATGCTCTTGAGCATTTTGTGCAGCTCGGCCTTGCTGCCTACCATGTACAGCCGGTCCTCCAGCTGGGGCACGAAGGCGCCGTTGGGGATGATGAACTCATCGCCCCGCTGGGCGGCGCAGATCAGTACCTCTGCCACGCGCTCCCGGTGAAAGTCGCTGAGGCTGCGGCCGAGGATGGTATCCTCCGGGTGCAGCTGAAAGCCGATCATGTCGATGCGCCCGCCGGCAAAGGGCTCCACGGAGATGGCTGCCGGGAAGCTGAGGATCCGCGCGATCTCCTGCGCAGCGGCCAGGTCAGGGTTGATGACCATATCCAGGCCGATCTCCCGCTTGAGCATATCCGCGTCCCGGCGGTATTCCGGGTTCCGCACCCGGGCAATGGTGTGCTGCGCGCCCACGCTTTTGGCGATCAGCGCGCACACCAGGTTCGTTTCGTCCACGCCGGTGACGGCGATGACCAGGTCGGCGTCCCGCGCCCCGGCCTCCATCAGAACGCTGATGGAGGCGCCGTTGCCGTGGATGCACAGCACGTCCAGTGTGCTGTCCGCACGGTTCAGGTGGGCGGCCTCATCGTCCACCACCGTGATGTCGTGCTTTTCCTGGGTCAGCTGCTGGGCGATGGCATAGCCCACCTTGCCGCAGCCTACGATGATGATCTTCATGCGTCCTCCTCTCCGCCCGAGGGGGCGGCGGTCTGTCTCTTTTCCAGCAGGGCGGCGGAAAACTCCGCGCCCAGTATCAGTATCTGTCCCGACATATACAGCCACAGCAGCACCACGATCACCGTGGCAATGGAGCCGTACAGCACCGAGTAGCGCCCCAGGTGCTCTACGTAGTACGAAAACGCCATGCTCAGCACCATCCACGCCGCCAGTGAACCGCCCACGCCGGGCAGCACCTCCCGCAGCGGCCGGCGCTGGCCCTGGGAGAGCATATACAGGATCACCAGCGTGATAGTCATGACCACCGCCAGCAGCACGAAGCGCAGGGAACTCCACGCGGTGATGAACGAGTCGGTGATGGTGATGAACCGTCCGACAAACTCCAGCACGGACCGTCCCACCACCACCAGCACCAGCGTCACGGCGATAACGACGATCAGCCATACAGTGAACAGCAGGATCCGCAGCTGGCTGCGCCACAAGCTCTCCGGCGCGCTGCGGCCAAAGGCCTTGCGGAGCGAGTGCATCAGGCACCCGGAGGCCCGCATGGGGAACCAGATGGAGAAGATGAGACTGAACCACAGCAGCTGACGGCTCTGGTTGGCGGAGACGTACTCCAGATATGAGCGCACCACATCCACCACATCTGCCGGCAGCAGCGGCTCCAGTACGGAGGTGATATACGCTACGTCCAGCTCCAGCAGACCCAGCAGGGTGCTGATGAAGATCAGCAGGGGGAAGATGGCGAACAGCAGATAATACGTCAGCGCCGCGCTGTCCCGGGCTACGTCGTGGGTATAGTACCGCAGCACCATGTCGGCGGCCAGCCGACCGGCGTGGGTGCGGGGGAATTTTTTGTTACCACTCATATCAATATACCTCGGATGTTTAGTATACCATGATTGTTGGTAAAATCAAAGCATAATTTATCGGCGCGGCTATTCCCTCCCGGCGGGCTCAATTTTTTACAAAAAACCGAAAAAATAAATTTTTTATTAAAAAAAGTATTTCAGGTTGTCGAAACGTGAAAAGCGTGTTATAATATTGTGAACGTAACTGGAAATAATAGGAAATCACTTTATCATTATTATACATGAGTGGAGGACGTATTATGGATAATCTGACTACCATCGTTCGTGACGAGATCTCGCGGCAGTACCGGAGCGTGCGGCAGTTTGCCTTTGCGGTGGGCGTGCCCCTGTCCACCATCAACAGCGCCCTCCACAACGGCGTCGGCGGTTCTTCGTTCGATACCGTCATGCAGATCTGCAAGACGCTGGGCATTAAGGCGATGGCCGATGACGCCGCCTTCTATCTGACCGATGATACCGAGCAGCTGCTGACCCAGTACGCCAAGCTGGATGACTACGGCCGCCACACTGTGGCCTCCGTCATGCAGGTGGAATACGAACGCTGCTCCAAGCTGAATAATCTGGACGACTGACACGTACGGCCCACCGCCGATAGGCGGTGGGCCTGTTTTTTCCGCCGCCGCTGTGCGGCGGCTTTTTTCGCTTTTTTATTGCAAACACCGCCATGCTGCGATACAATATATACGATAGATTTGTTGATGAATTTATATTATATTAGGTGTTGATATTACCATCGATTGACAAGGATTTGATTGCAAGCGGGAGTCGCTTGGCTGAGTACAATGGCCGGCCGGCTGCGGAGGAAGTCTATGGAACAGTTCACCGTCCAACTGAACAACGCGACCTGCACGGTGTGTATCGGCGCCGGTGTGCTGGGGCGCGCCGGCGCGCTGCTGCGGCAGCACGTGCCGCAGGTGCGCCGCTGGGCGCTGGCGGCGGATGAGGCCGTCTCCGCCTTCTACGGCGAATGGGTGCAGGGCAGCCTCCGTGCCGCCGGACTGGAATCGAGGCTGTTCCCGCTGCCCCAGGGCGAGAGTGCCAAAACGCCGGAGGCATGGTTGTCCCTATGCCGTCGGATACTGGACAGCGGTTTTGACCGTTCCTGCGGCGTGGTGACGCTGGGCGGCGGCGCCTGCGGCGACGCGGCGGGCTTTGCCGCCGCATCACTGTTGCGGGGCGTGCCGTTGGCCCATATCCCCACCACGCTGCTTGCCCAGGTGGACAGCGCCCTGGGCGGCAAGACGGCTCTGGACTTGCCGGAAGGCAAAAACCTGCTGGGCGCGTTCCACCAGCCGTCTCTGGTGCTGTCGGACCCTGCCTGCCTGGCGACGCTGCCGCAGCGGCAGTTTGCCTCCGGTATAGCGGAGGTCATCAAGACCGGGCTGGTGGCTGACGAGACACTGCTGGCCGCCGCCGAGCAGGGCCTGCGGAGCGACAGCGGCGAGGCCCTGACGGCCCTTGTCGCCGCCTGCGGACGGGCCAAGCTGCACTTGGTATCCGGTGATGCGGAGGACCACGGCGCGCGCCGCCTGCTGAACTTTGGCCATACCTTCGGCCACGGCTACGAGGCTGTCGGCGGGTATGACATCTGGACCCATGGCGAGGCTGTGGCCGCCGGGATGTGCCGTACCCTTCGCTGGCAGATAGCCAATGGCTATGGCGGCACCGATGTGCTGGCACGGCTGGAGCCGCTGCTGACGCGGTACGGCCTGCCCACGGCCATCGACTGTGACGAGGCGGCCCTGCGCCGCTGCGTGGGCCACGATAAAAAAACCGCCGGCGGTATGGTGCAGTTGGTCATCGTCCGCTGTATGGGACAGGGTGAACTGGTGACGGTGCCCCTGTCCGATTTATGGGAGGATAAAGCATGAAGCTGTTATTGACGCCTTCGTCTCTGCAGGGAACCGTCACGGTGCCACCCTCCAAAAGCCTGCTGCACCGCGAGCTGATCTGCCGGTTTCTGGCGGGCCAGGTCACGGAGCTGCCGCCCCACGCGGCACAGGATGTGCTGGCGACCTACCGGGGACTGGCCTGCCTGACCGCCCCGGCGCCGCTGGTGGACTGCGGCGACAGCGGCAGTACCCTGCGCTTTTTGCTGCCGCTGTTCATGGCCCTTGGCCGCACCGACGCGGTGTTCACCGGCTCCGACCGGCTGCTCTCCCGCCCTATCCCCGGTGATCTGGGCCTGCGGCGCACGGAGCAGGGCCTTGCCCTGACCCGCCCGCTGACAGCGGGCCACTGGTCGCTGCCGGGAGATGAGACGTCCCAGCTGATTTCCGGTATGCTGCTGGCGCTGCCGCTGCTGCCGGGGGACTCGGACATTACCGTCACCGGAGAGGCCGTCTCCCGGCCCTATGTGCAGATGACTCTGGCGGTCCTGGCTCGCCACGGCGTCACCGTGGAGAAAATCACCGATGGCTGGCATATCCCCGGCGGGCAGTTCTGTCGCCCCGCGCCGCTGTTGGATGAGCCGGACTGGTCCGCTGCGGCCTATTGGCTGGTGCTGCGTGCCCTGCTTCCCAGACAGAGAAGGGAGGCCCTTCGTATCCCGTTGGCGCCGCCGCCCTATCTCCAGGGCGACGCGGCCATCCTTCGCTATCTGGACAAGCTGCCGGAGCAGATCGATATCTCCGACACCCCGGACCTTCTGCCGCCGCTGGCCCTGTACGCCGCGCTGCGCCCGGGCCGCGATACCCGCTTTACCCACGCCGCGTTCCTGCGGCAGAAGGAGAGTGATCGCCTGACCGCCGTCTCCGCTGTGCTGAACGCGCTGGGCGCTTCGGCAGAGGTGCAGCCGGACGGACTGGTCATCCACGGCGTGAGCGCGCTGCACGGCGGAGATGTCTCTGCCTGCGGTGACCACCGCATCGCCCTGCTGGCTGGCTGCGCCGCTATGGTGGCCGACGGCCCCGTGACACTGTCCGGCGCTGAGACGGTGGCGAAGTCCTACCCCGCCTTCTGGCGCGAGCTTGCCGCCCTGGGCGGAAACTGGGAGGTGCTGGAATCGTGATGCACTACACGCTTTTCGGCGAGTCCCACGGTCCGGCGGTGGGTGTCCTGCTGACGGATGTGCCGCCGGGGCTGCCGGTGGACGAGGTCTTTATCCGTGAACAGCTGCTGCGCCGCATGGGGCAGGGGGGACTGACCACCGCTCGGCAGGAAAAAGAGGAAGTGCACTTCCTATCCGGCGTCTATCAGGGCCGCACCACCGGCGATCCGCTGGCGGCGGTCATTTACAACGGTGATGTCCGTTCCGCCGACTACGACAGCCTGAAGAACAAGCCCCGGCCCTCCCACGGCGACTATACCGCCGCGGTCCGCGCCCTGGGCTGCAACGATCCCCGGGGCGGCGGCCATACCTCCGGGCGGCTCACCGCGCCGCTGACCGTGGCCGGCGCGCTGGCGATCACATACCTGAAGACGGCCCATATCGCCGTTCACGCGGATGTCCTGGATGAGGAGGCTCTGCGGGCACGCGCTGCCGCTGCCAAAGCGGACGGCGACAGTGTGGGCGGCGTGATCCGCTGCACCGTCAGCGGTCTGCCCGCCGGTTTGGGCGGCCCTGACTGGCGGGATACCGTGGAGGGCACCATCGCCCGCCATGTGTTTGCCATTCCCGCTGTCAAGGCCATCGGCTTCGGCGCAGGGGAGACCTTCGCCCAAATGCGCGGCAGCGCGGCCAACGACCCGTTTACGATGGCCCGTGGCGCTGTTCGCACAGCGACCAATCATGCCGGCGGTGTCAACGCCGGCGTCACCAACGGCATGGACGTGGTGTTCGACGTGACGTTCCGCCCCACACCGTCCATCGCTAAGGAACAGCGGACCGTGGACCTGACTACCATGACGGAGACCACCATCTCCGTCCCCGGCCGCCATGACGCCTGCATCGCGCTCCGCGCCGCCCCGGCGGTGGAGTCCGCCGCCGCCCTGGCGGTGTGCCAGCTGCTGCCGGACACGCCCGCCGACCTGGATGGTCTGCGCTGCCGATTGGACGAGACGGACGCGGCGATCCTGGAGCTGTTTGACCGCCGTCAGCGGCTGTCTGCCGCCATCGGCGCGTATAAGAGCTCCCACGGTCTGCCGGTCCGGGATAAGGCCCGGGAGGCGGAAGTCCTCCGTACCCGGGGCGATATGCTGCCGGAGCGCCGCGATCAGGCGGAGCGCCTGATGACCCTGCTGATGGCGCTCTCCCGGGAGGAGCAGGCATGACGGGGCGGATCATCCTTATCGGTATGCCCGCCGGCGGAAAGACCACCATCGGCGCCGCCCTGGCCCGGGCGCTGTCCGTGCCCCTTTACGACGCGGACGCACTGACGGAGCAGACGGTGGGCTGTTCCATCCCTGAGATCTTCGCCGCGGAGGGCGAGGCTGCCTTCCGTGCCCTGGAACGCCGGACGCTGGAAGCGCTCTGCACAGAGACGGAAACACCCTGCGTCATCGCCACCGGCGGTGGTGCGGTGTTGACGGAGCAGAACCGTGAGCTCCTGCGTCGAAGCGGCACGGTGTTCTGGCTGGACCGGACGGTGGATAATATTATGTCGACTGACTACACCGCCGGACGTCCGCTGCTCGCCGGGGGAGAGGCGGCCCTGCGGGCCCTGTATGCCGTCCGCTGCCCGCTGTACGCGGCCTGCGCCCATTATCGGGTGCCTGACGGCACTGTTGACCAAATGAAGGACTTTATTCTGCGACTATGGAGGGATACGCCATGAAGCTGCTCATCCTCAACGGCCCCAACCTGAACCTGTTGGGCCAGCGGGAGCCGGACATCTACGGCAGACAGAGCTATGACGATTTATGTAAACTGATTTACGAGCACGCCGCCGCCGTGGGCTGCCAGGTGGAGCTGTTCCAGTCTAACCATGAGGGCACGCTTATCGACGCTATCCAGGCCTCCCGGGCCGGCTTCGGCGGCATCGTCATCAACCCTGGGGCCTACGCGCATTACAGCTACGCCATCTATGATGCTCTGCGCTGCGCCCCCGTCCCGGCGGTGGAGGTGCATATTTCCGATATCAACACCCGCGAGCCCTTCCGGGCCGTGTCCGTCACCGCGCCGGCCTGCGTTAGAGTCATCACCGGCCACGGACTTGCCGGCTATCTCGAAGCCATGGACTATCTGCTCCAACACATCAATAACACTGCGGCTGCGCCCACCTGCGGCTGCACTGGGGAGGCACTTGTATGACCAACAAAAAGCTCTATCTTATCGGCGACCCCGTGGATCATAGCCTTTCGCCGCTGCTCCACGGCGCCATGATCGCCCAGACCGGCGTACACTACACCTATGAAGTCCGCCGCGTTCAGCCCCGCGATCTGGCCGACTTCGTGGCCGAGGCCAAGGCCGGCGGCTGTGCCGGGTTCAACGTCACCATGCCCCACAAGGAGGCCATCCTGCCGTTGCTGGATGAGCTGAGCCCTGCGGCAGCCGCCTGCGGTGCGGTGAACACCGTCTGCATCAAAAACGGCCGTGCTATCGGCTATAACACTGACGGCCGGGGATTTGTGGACAGCCTGCGTGCCCGCGGCCTGGAGCCGGAGGGCAAGACCGTGCTGCTGCTGGGTACCGGCGGCGCCGGAGACGCCATCTGTGATGCGCTGGTCGGCGCCGGTGTGAAAAAGATTTTCGTCACCAACCGCAGCGTCTATCCGGCCCAGGATCTGGCCGCGCGTTACCCGGATAAGGCGCAGTTCATCTACTTCGGCATTTTCCCCGTCCGCCATGCCATGGCCGAGAGCGACCTGTTCATCAACGCCACCTCTCTGGGCATGGCCGGCATGAAGGAGTTTTCCGACCTGGGCTTCCTGCGTGACGCCCCGGCAGGCGTCACCGTCTACGATCTGGTCTATAACCCCCGGCAGACCATGCTGCTGCGCGAGGCCGAAAAGCGCGGCCTGCCCACCGTGTCCGGCATCGACCTGCTGCTCTACCAGGCGGCCCGTGCCTTCAAGATGTTCACCGGCAAGGACGTGGATATGCCCGCCCTGCTCTCGGCGCTGGAGGGCAAGCTGGACTGAGGTTGACACCCGTCCCGCGCGGTTATATAATACCCGAAGGCTTTTCACCTTTTCTTTGAGGTATTTTCTATGAACTTTCGATTGCTCTCACACACAATGGGTTACATCCTGTGGGTCGAGGCAGGCTTCCTGCTGCTGCCGGCACTGACGGCCTGCATCTATGCCGAGACCTGCTGGCAGCAGTTTCTCCTGACGGCGCTGCTCTGTGCCACAGCGGGCACGGTGCTGCACCTGGTTCCGGTGAAAAAGACCCAGATGCACAGCCGCGACGGCTTTGCGGCAGTGGCCCTCAGCTGGGTGCTGCTGGCACTGTTCGGCGCGCTGCCCTATGTGTTCACCGGCGCCATGACCAGTTATATCGACGCCCTGTTCGAGACGGTCTCCGGCCTGACCACCACAGGCTCGTCCACCTTCACCGCCGTGTCCCACTTGCCCCGCAGCGTGCTGCTGTGGCGCTCGCTGACCCAGTGGATGGGCGGCATGGGTGTGCTGGTGCTGTTCCTGGCGCTGACGCCCCGCATGGGCGAGGGCGCGGTGTTCCTCATGCGCGCCGAAAGCCCCGGCCCCATCAAGTCCAAGCTGGTGCCCAAGGTGGGTGGCACCGCCAAAATACTGTATCTCATCTATGTGGTGCTGACCCTCTGCGAGGTGCTGGCCCTGCGTCTGGCGGGCGAGAGTTGGTTCTCCGCCGTCTGCCACAGCTTTACCACCATGGCCACCGGCGGCTTCTCAATTTATGATACCTCCCTAGCGGGCGCGTCCAAGGCGGTCATGTGGATCATCACCGTGTTCTCCTTCCTGGCCGGCGTGAATTTCTCCCTGATGTTTCTGGCCGTTCGCGGCAAGCTGAAGGAGGTGCTCCGCAGCGAGGAGCTGCGGATCTACGTCGGTATCGTGGCGGCGGCCACGTTGCTGCTGTGCATTAACCTGCGGGTGCAGGCGGGGGTGCCCTTCGGGGATTCCATCACCGACGCCGCCTTCCAGACTGTTACCATCATCACCACCACGGGCTTTGCCACCGTGGATTTCTCCCTGTGGCCTACCTTCTGCCGCATGGCGCTGGTGATGCTGATGTTCACCGGCGCCTGCGCCGGCTCCACCTCCGGAGGCATCAAGATATCCCGCGTCGCCATTCTCTGCAAGAGCCTGAAGCGGGAGCTGAAGCGGCTGGCGCACCCCCACCATGTCAGCGTGCTGAAGGTGGACGGACAGACCGTGGAGGAGCGGGTCGTCTCCTCCGCCGGCGCGTTTATCGCGGCGTATCTGCTGGTGCTGCTGGCGGGTGCTCTGGTGGTCAGCTGGGACAACTACGGCTTCCAGGAGTCCTTCGCCGCCTCTCTGACCTGCATCAGCAATGTGGGCCCCGGCCTGGGCATCCTCGGCCCCATGGAGAATTTCTCCATCCTCTCGCCCCTGAGCAAGCTGGTGCTGTCGCTGGAGATGCTCATGGGCCGTCTGGAGCTGATGCCCCTGCTGGCGCTGTTCCTGGGCAGCACTTGGCGTGACTGACGCAAAAAAGCACCCCGCGGGGTGCTTTTGTCATTTCTGCGCCGTGCAGTATGCCTCATATTTTTCCTGTAGCCAGGCCTTCAGCGTCTCCACGCCCGCCTCGTCCCAGGTGAAATCCCGTTCCTCCTTGTCCTGCGCCAGCTCGTAGCATACATTGCTGTATACGGCGGTGTGCAGGAGGCCAGCGTCCTTATCTCCATCGAAGCGGTAGCGAAACTCCCCGATGGAGCCGGTGTATATGAACGCCCGATTGAACCAGTTGGGCGTCAATTCTGCGAATTGTGGGTGCATGACGGTCGCTCCTTTCGTTTATCATAGGGATGATACCACAAAACCTACGGACTGTACAGGCAAAAATTTGCCGCGGCTCGCCGAAGGACTTGAAAACAGACCAAACGTATGGTACAATATGCCTGCATATTCAGGGGCACCGCCCCTTGACAAAGTGAGGGAATAGCGTATGAAAAACGCAGTCAAACGTATCGGTGTGCTGACCAGCGGCGGCGACGCCCCCGGCATGAACGCCTGCATCCGCGCCGTGGTCCGCAGCGCCAACGCCCGGGGCATCGAGTGCGTGGGCATCCGCCGCGGCTATCAGGGCCTGATCTCCGGCGACATTGTCGAGATGGACAACGCCAGCGTCAGCCGCATCATCAACCGCGGCGGCACCATCCTGTACTCCGCCCGCTGTGACGAGTTCCGCACCAAGGAGGGGCAGGAGAAGGCCTACGCCACCTGCAAGCTCATCGGTCTGGACGGCCTGGTGGCCATCGGCGGCGACGGCACATTCCGCGGCGCGCAGGACCTGTCCAAGTTCGGCATTTCCGTGGTGGGTATCCCCGGCACCATCGACAACGACATCGTCTGCACCGACTACACCATCGGCTTCGACACCGCGGCCAACACCGCCGTGGAGTGTATGGACAAGCTCCGCGACACCATGCAGTCCCACGAGCGCTGCTCCGTGGTGGAGGTCATGGGCCACCGCGCCGGTTATCTGGCGCTGTATGTGGGCGTGGCCATCGGCGCCACCGCCGTGCTGGTGCCCGAGCGCCCCTACGACTTTGAAAAGCACGTGGCTGAGAAGATCCGCCGCGCCCGCATCAGCGGCAAAACCAATTTCATGATCGTGGTGGCCGAGGGCGCCGCCAGCGGCATGGCCGTGGGCGAGCAGATCAAAAAGGAGCTGGGGCTGGATCCCCGCGTCACCATTCTGGGCCACATCCAGCGGGGCGGCAGCCCCACAGCCAAGGACCGCGTCACCGCCACCCGCATGGGCTACGAGGCGGTGCAGCTGCTGGCGGAGGGCAAGACCAACCGCATCGTCTGCGCCAAGGGCGACCGGATCAGCAACGTGGACATTGACGAGGGCCTGGCCATGACCAAGACCCTGAACCACGAGGAGTTCGAGGTCATGACCGTCATGACCGGAAGATAAGGAAAAGAGCAAAAAAGAGACGCGCCGCAGCGCGTCTCTTTCTGTTTACTCAGCATTGTAAGCAGGAATTGATTTTCAGTGCACAGTGATGTACACTGAGAACATGAGCGGATTCTTAAATGGAAAGTTGAACCACTTGATTGAAAAAATAGAAAGGGGAGAGCTAATGGTGGGGTATTCCGTTACAGGAAGGGTCAAGTCAGTAAAACAACCGTGGGGTGGCTATATTAGGCCTAAGCAGTTCTCTGTGACGACTATCGGAGAGGGACAAGAAGGGCTAAGCCCCTATGAAAGTGTGCACGCCAGCCTTATGGGGATGGCGGTTGACTATCTAACAAGATTTATGTTGGGAGCAAAGGCAGAGGATGCATTTACTATTTCTATGAAAGGAGCTTTGATCATTAGAGAAAGCAGAAAAGCGGAAAAATTGCTGGCTAAAATCAGGGGGCTGGATGATGAATCGATTACTTGCGCGATTAAGCTGGCGGGATATGATGTGTGCTATAGATCCTCACCGCTTGCATATAAAAGCGTTGACTGGATATTGGTTGATAAGTCAACAATAGGAAATGTTCGGATTATGGTCGAACGGTCTTTGAAGTTTGTCGAGGAGTATGGTCCGATAATTTTGGAAGGATTCACATTCGAGGGCGGATATACCGATATAGTGCAGGCAGGCGATGGAGATTTCATTACGGAGGATACTTTGTGGGACTTTAAGGTTACTTCTACATCAATAACGACGAGACACACCTTGCAGTTGCTTATGTACTGGAGGATGGGGCTTCGCTCTGTACATCCGGAGTTTGAAAAAATTGAATACCTTGGGATATATAATCCGCGTTTGAACCGGGTTTATAGATTATTCGTGAAAGATGTACCCGAAGAGGTGATACATACGGTGGAAAGAGATATTATTGGCTATGCGGATTAAAGCCCAAGAGAACGAAAAGAGGCAGGACCATTCCTGCCTCTTCCCTTATTCCATCTCCGGCCGTTCGTCGCCCATGAAGAACACCGCCACGGTGCCCTGTCCGGCATGGCTGCCGATGATGGTGCCGATGTCGCACAGGCGAATCTTCCCCTTCAGCTTCGGGAAGCGGTCCTCCACGGCGTCCATGACCAGCCGGGCGTCCTCCGGGCATTGGCTGTGGCAGATAAAGCACTTGCCGTCATAGTCCCGGCCGCCCTGGGCGTGCTGCTCCATGGTGTCCACCGTAGTCTCCACGGCCTTTTTCTTGCCCCGCACCTTGCTGTATGCCTTGATGGCGCCCTTGTCGTCCAGCCGCATGATGGGGCAGATGTTCAGCACCGTGGCTACCGTGGCCGCCGCGCCGGATACCCGGCCTGTCCGCCGGAACTGGGTCATATCGCTGGAAAAGAACTGGTGATGCACCTTGTTCCGGTTGTCCAGCACCCACTGGGCCACGGTGTCGATGTCCTCGCCCGCGTCCCGCATATCGGCGGCGTAGTCCACCAGCAGGCCGTAGCCGCTGGAGGAGCACAGGGAGTCGATGACGATCAGCTTTTGCCCGGGGTACTTGTTCTGCAGCTCTGCTGCCGCCAGATAGGCGTTGTTCACAGAGCAGGACTGCCCGGACGTGAACGCGATGTGCAGCACATTGCCGCCCTGCTGCAGCAGGCGCTCGAAGAAGTCCATATACCCCGCTACGTTGATCTGGCTGGTCTGGGGCAGCTTGCCCGCCTTCAGAAAGCCGTAAAACCGGGGCAGCGCCGCTGGATCGCGGCCCATATCGTCGTCATAGGTCTGTCCGTCCACCACATAGGTGTAAAACAGCACGGGGATGTCCCGGCTCTCCATGTACGAATAGGGCAGGTCCACCGTGGAGCAGCAGCTCAGTGTAAATTTCCGTTCCATTATTTCTCCTTTTTACTCCTTTGTTCTGCTGTGTCTGCGGCAGGGAAGGGGGCACGCAGAACGCCCATTTGTAATACAAGTTCATTATATGGCTCTGCTTGTTTTTGTCAATATGCGCTTTTCACGGATTGCAAAAACCGATGGGATACGCTATAATAACCACCTGACTACAATACAGGGAGCGATCCGTTATGATACTCGTACTGCAAAAGAACACCCCGGAGCCTGCCATCCGCCAGCTGCTGGCCCAGCTGGCTCTGCAAAACGTCAAGGGCGGCTGCGTAGCGGGGGAGACATCCATCCTTCTGCCCCTGGTGGGGGAGACGTGGCGGCTGGACCCCGCCGCGCTTCAGGCCCTGCCCTATGTGCAGGAGGCCCGTCGCCTGACCCCGGCCTATCACTTGGCCGCCCGGAGCGCTCATCCGGAGAATACCGTGGTGCCGGTGGGCGATGTCCGCGTGGGCGCGGATTTCTGCCTGATCGCCGGGCCCTGTGCCGTGGAGTCCGCGCACCAGATACAGACCGTCGCCGCCGCCGTAAAGGCCGCCGGGGCCGTCATGCTCCGCGGAGGCGCCTTCAAGCCCCGCACCTCGCCCTACACCTTCCAGGGTCTGGGCGAGCAGGGCGCGGCGCTGCTGGTGCAGGCCGGCCGTGATACGGGCCTGCCCACCGTTACCGAGATCACCGATCCCGCCCAGCTGGACGCGCTGGCTGATGTGGACGTGCTGCAGGTGGGTGCGCGCAATATGCAGAACTTCGCCCTGCTGAAGGCTCTCGGCCGCACCCGCAAACCCATCCTGCTCAAGCGCGGCACCTCCGCCACGGTGGAGGAGCTGCTGCTGTCCGCGGAGTATATCCTGTCCGGCGGCAATACGCAGGTCATTCTCTGTGAGCGTGGTATCCGCAGCGGCCTGACCCCCGCCCGCGCCGCCCTGGATGTGTCGGCCGTTCCGGTGCTGAAGCGCCTGACCCATCTGCCGGTCATTGTGGACCCCAGCCACGCCGCGGGCCGCGCCGATCTGGTGGAGCCGCTGGCGCTGGCCGCCGTGGCCGCCGGGGCCGATGGATTGCTGGTGGAGGTCCATGACCGTCCCGCCACCGCCCTGTCCGACGGCGCCCAGTCTCTTACCCCCGCCGCCTTTGCCCGACTGGCCCAAAAGGCCCTCCGCCTCCGCGAAGCCCTGCAATAAGCAAAAACGACCGCCTCGGCGGTCGTTTTTTACATCCAGCAGCCCAAGGCCTTTTTCCACGGCCGGTACAGCCCGTAGCCGATCAGCCCGCCGGCGGTGTTGCAGATCAGGTCGGTGATATCCGACATCCGTGCTGTGGGCAGCAGCGGTTGGATCAGCTCGATGCACAGGCTCAGCAGAAACGCCGCTCCCACCGTACGGAACACCCCTGCTTTTCCCCGGCGCACCACCGGCCACAGAATGCCGAAGGGCACCGTCATCAGCACGTTCAGCAGCAGCTGCCTTTCCGCGTTGCCGTACCCCAGCCGCAGGTCACGGAACGGCTCCAGGTTCATGGGCGCGTAGGCATGGTGTATTCCCAGCATGGAGAGCACCGGCAGCACCGTCACCCACAGCACGCCCAGCATATACACGCTGAACACCGTGTACACCAGCACCCGCCGTCGCCCTTGCTTTTTCCACCGGCCCAGCAGCAGGAGATACAGCCCCAGCAGCACGATCAGGTCCGGCGCGTACCTGGGCAGCGCCCGTATGAAAATGTCCGCCATGACCGCACCTCCCATCAGTATAGTATGCCCTATTATGCCCGCCTGTCCCGTGAAAGTCAACCCGGTTAAGCAAATCATAAAGAACCCCCCGCCGTCAGGCGGGGGGCGTGAGGGGAGCGCAAATGCGCGGCCGGGGGGGACAGTTTTGAAAAATCTCCGATCTTCAGCATGGAGGCACCTCTATCGTCTTTCCTTGAGCTCGTACCTATCCTATACCCTCCCACCATGGCAGAGTCAATAGGGGATATGAAAAAATTTTCCCCGCCCGCAGGCGGGGAAAATGTATGTCATTCCGCCGGGATCCGCACGGTGAATGTGCTGCCCTGCCCGGGCACGCTCTCCACCTCCGCCGTACCGCCGTGGAGCCGTGCAATCTGGCGTACCATGTACAGCCCCAGCCCGGTGCCCTCGCCGCCGCTGCGGGCCGCGTCCACCTGATAGAAGCGCTGCCATATCTTTTCCTGCTGGTCCGGCGGGATGCCCGCGCCATCGTCGCTGACGGACAGCACGGCGCAGCTGCCCGTCCGGCGGACGGTTACACGGACGTGTCCGCCGTCGCTGCCGTACCGGAAGGCGTTGGAAATGAGATTGTTCAGCAGCCGGGTCATCAGTATCACGTCCATCTGCGCCTCCACGCTCTCTGGCCCGTCAAAGGTCAGGACCACGCCCTCCGGCGCGATCATTTTCTGCTGCTCACATACCGCCTCCGCCAGCGCTGTCAGGTCGCCGCGCTCCATGCAGGTCTTCTGGGTGCCCTGTTCCAGCCGCGTGATGTGCAGCAGCTGTCCGATGAGCCGAGACATCTGCTCCGCCTGCCGCCGGATGACCGCTATGCCCTCGGCATAGTCCGCCGAGTTTTCCGCCGTGCGTTCCAGCGTCTCACATTCTGCCAGGATCACCGTCACCGGCGTCCGCAGCTCATGGCTGGCGTCCGAGGTAAACTGCGCCTCCGCCTTAAAGGAGCGTTCCAGCCGGTCAAACATATCGTCAAAGGTCCCCGCCAGCCGGTTGATCTCACTTCTGCCCTGCGGCAGACCGATGCGCCGCGACAGGTCTTCGCCGCCGGAGATGCTCTCCGCCGCCGCGATGACCTTCTCCATAGGCTTGAAGGAGCTGCTGGAGATGAGCCAGCCGCCGCCCACGCTCAGCACCACCAGCGCCGGCAGCACCGACCACGCCAGCGGCACGATGACCTCCATCACGCTGCCCCGGGCCGCGCTGTCGATGGTGCCCCGTACCCACAGGCCGCTGCCGCCGATCTCCAGCCAGCAGTCATACACCAGATACGTCCCGCCGCTGCTGCCGACGACGGTGTGCAGCGCGTTTTTCTCCTTCGGCGCGCCGTCCGATACCTCCGCCGGCGCCGTGCCGAACAGCCGCTGTCCGTCCTCGTCGAAGATCTCCGTGTACACCCCGTGGGCGTACTGCTCCACGTCGCTGAAGTCCCAGCCTCCGTGGTCGAATTCCACATCATCGGCGTTCCGGCCCACCATGTACAGCAGCTCTGCCTCCGGCGGCCGCGTTACGGTGTTGCGGTTCATCAGCATCACGAACACCAGCATCAGTGCCGTGATGACGATCATCAGCAGGGAGAACCACAGGGTCATCCGCCATTTGATGGATATGTTCCTCATGCGTCCTCCTTCAGCACCCAGCCCATGCCCCGCACCGTGTGCAGCAGCTTGCGCTCCCCGGGCAGCTCCAGCTTCTTCCGCAGATAGCTGATGTATACGTCCACCACATTGGTGCCCCCGGCGTAGTCCAGGCTCCACAGGTTGTCCTCAATCTGCTGCCGGGACAACACCACGCCCTTGCTGCGGATAAGGTATTCCAGCAGGGCATATTCCCGGGCGGACAGCTCAAGCGTCCGGCCACCCCGCTTCGCTGTCCGGGCGGCAGTGTCCACCGTCAGATCGGCCAGAGTGTACACATTGGTACTGCCGCTTCCCTTTTTCCGGGTCAGCACCCGCAGCCGCGCCAGCAGCTCGTCCATGGCAAAGGGCTTGATAAGATAGTCGTCTGCGCCCGCGTCCAGCCCGTCTACCCGGTCGGCTACGGCGTCCCGGGCTGTCAGCAGCAGCACCGGCAGGGCGCTGCCCCGGGCGCGCAGCGTCCGCAGCACCGTCAGCCCGTCCACTTTCGGCATCATGATGTCCAGCACCGCCGCGTCATAGGCGGCCGCGTCAAGATAGGCCAGCGCCTCCGCACCGTCCGGTACGCCGTCCACGGTATAGCCCGCCGCCGTTAGGTTCTTCACCAGCATCCGCCGCAGCTCCGGCTGGTCCTCCGCGATAAGAATACGCATACGCCGTGCCCTCCTCCGCAAGCCACCGTCCGGCGGCAATCAAAAATATCCCGCCCGCCCATCGGCGGGCGGGACCTCTCGCTCACACCCAGTATACCAGAAAACCGCTGCCCTGACAACCCTTACGCCGTCAGCATGGGCAGGTCAGCGGCGTCCACACCGCTGTACTTCCGGGTCAGATAGTCCTCGATATACGCCGCCTCCTCCACGGAGCGCAGGTCGGCGAAGCTCTCCAGCTGCTTTTCGTAGCTGGCGGACACGGTCAATGTCTCGCCGCAGTGGATCAGCTTCAGCACCACGCCGTTGTCCAGGGTGCGGCTGCTCTCCAGCGCGTAGTTGACGGGGGAAGCCTTTTTGATGATGTGAAAACGTTTCATATTCTTTACCTCCTGAAACCGTATTGTATATGTAGATGGCCTTGTGCTGATGTGTTGTGTGCTTCCTTAGGATAGCCTTATCTTACGTCCGGTTTATTAGAGGAACATTAAAGAAATGAAAATAATTTTTGAACGTCCCGCCCTGCCGCTTTTCAAATCCCACCCGCGGTGGTACAATACCCATAACAGAAATTTTGCCGATAAGGAGGCATTCCCTATGAAAAAGTCTGTGCTTCGCGCCTACGCCCGTCTCATCGCCCGCACCGGCGTCAACATCCAGAAGGGGCAGGAGGTGTTCATCGCCGCCGACCTGGACCAGCCGGAGTTTGTGGCCATGCTGGTGGACGAGTGCTATAAATGCAAGGCCAAAAAGGTCGTGGTGGACTGGAACTACCAGCCTCTGCAGAAGATCCACGTCCGCCACCGCAGCCTGACCACTCTTTCCAGAGTGGAGGATTACGAGCTGGCCCGCTGGCAGCACTATGTGGATACCATTCCCTGCCGCATCTACCTGCTCTCCGAGGACCCGGACGGCCTGAAGGGCATCGACCAGGAGAAGCTGGCCAAGAGCCAGCAGGCCAAGTTCCCCGTCATCAAGCCCTACCGCGACCAGATCGAGAACAAGTACCAGTGGTGTATTGCCGCTGTCCCCGGTGAGGCCTGGGCAAAAAAGCTGTTTCCCGGCCTGCGTAAGTCTCAGGCGGTGGAGAAGCTGTGGGAGGCCATCCTCTCCACCTCCCGCGCGCTGGAGGGCGATCCCCAGGCCAACTGGGCGGCCCACAACAAGGACATCCACGACCGCCGCGACTACCTGAACAGCCTGCACATCCGCCAGCTGCGCTACAGGAGCGCCACCGGCACCGACTTCACCGTGGGTATGATCCCCGAGGCCCATTTCTGCGGCGGCAGCGAGCGCAGCCTGCAGGGCATTGTCTTCAACCCCAATATCCCCTCCGAGGAGTGCTTCATCTCCCCCAAGCGGGGCGAGGCCGAGGGTATCGTCTACGCCACCAAGCCACTGAGCTATCAGGGGCAGCTCATCGACAAGTTCTGGATCCGCTTCCACGCGGGCAAGGCTGTGGAGTGGCACGCCGAGCAGAACAACGACCTGCTGACCAAGCTTATCACTATGGACGAGGGCAGCGCCTATCTGGGCGAGTGCGCCCTGGTGCCCTACGACAGTCCCATCCGCCAGTCCGGACTGCTGTTCTACAACACGCTGTTCGACGAAAACGCCGCCTGCCATCTGGCCCTGGGCATGGGCTTTGCCGACACCATCAACGACTTTGAGCACAAGACCTTGGCCGAGTGCCGCGCCCTGGGCGTCAACGACTCCATGATCCACGAGGACTTTATGATCGGCTCGGAGGATATGGACATCGACGCCGTCTGCGAAAACGGCGATGTGGTCCCCGTGTTCCGCCATGGCAACTGGGCCTTCTGAAACAACAAATATCCCCCGGCTGCCGCCGGGGGATATTTCTTTTCTGCTGATGCATATACTCTCCCAAAAGCAAAAGGGAGGAACGACCATGGCACAGATCGAGCCCATCACCTGGTTCCGTAATGCCCACCCGGAGCAGGGCAGCCTGCGGGTGCAGGTATCCGCCGCCCAGGGGATATTCCCCATCCCCGGCGCAGCGGTGGAGGTATACCGCGACTTCGGCGCGGTGCGGGAGACGTTCTACTCCGGCGTGACCGACAGCTCCGGCATTGCCGACAGGATACTGCTGCCGGCGCTGCCCGCGTCGCTGGGACTGTCGTCGGACACGGCGGGCATCAGCGGAACGGCCTATACCGTGGCGGTGAGCCACCCGGACTACCACTGTCCGGAGCATCAGCAGGTGCTGGTGTTTCCCTGCATCGAGTCCGTGCTGGCGGTGACGCTGCCGCCGCAGCGAGAGGAGGGCTGAGCCGTGCCCTATCCCGTTATTCCAGAGTACATCACCGTCCATCTGGGCGCGCCGGACGCCCCGGCGGAGAACGTCACCGTCACCTTTCCCCGCTATATCAAGGGCGTGGCCGCCAGCGAGATATACCCCACGTGGAACGAGAGCGCCATCCGCGCCAACGTGCTGGCGCAGATCTCCGTGGCGCTGAACCGGGTCTATACGGAGTTCTACCGCAGCCGGGGCTATGACTTCGACATCACCAACAACACCCAGTACGATCAGGCATTCTCCCCCAATAAGGAGACGTTCGAGAACATCAACGCCATCGTGGACGACATGTTCAACAACTACATCGTCCGCCGGGGTAACGTGGAGCCGCTGTACGCCCAGTTCTGCGACGGTATCCGCACCCAGTGCCGGGGGCTGTCTCAGTGGGGCAGCCAGGAGCTGGCGCAGCAGGGACGCACGCCCTACGAGATATTGCAGTACTACTACGGGCAGGACATCGACCTGGTGTACAACGCCCCGGTGGGGGACAGCACCCCCTCGTACCCCGGCCGGCCCCTGACCGTGGGCAGCGTGGGCGAGGACGTCCGCACCATCCAGCGGGAGCTGAACCGCATCCGCAAGAACTACCCGGCTCTCCCCGCCGTCGGAGAGACCAACGGCGTCTTCGGCGCGGATACCGCCGCCGCCGTCCGCGCCTTCCAGCGCATTTTCAATTTGACCCAGGACGGCATCGTGGGCAAGGGCACATGGTATCGCATCAAGTCCATCTACAACGGCGTCAAGAGCCTCTCCGAGGTCACCAGCGAGGGCCTGACCATCTCTGAGGCTCAGCGGCAGTTCCCCAAGGTCCTCCGCCTGGGCGATACCGGCATCGGCGTCCAGACTATCCGCTTCTACCTGGCCTTTCTGGGCTTCTTCCTGCCGGAGCTGCCGCCCATCCGCATCACTGACGTGTTCGACGACGAGTTGCGGGACGCGGTGCTGGCCTTCCAGAGCACCTATGGCCTGACGGTGGACGGCGTGGTGGGGCGGAACACATGGAACGCCATCCGGAACGTCTATGAGCAGACGCTCTACCAGCTGCCGCCGGAGTACCAGACCTTCGCCCGGCAGATATACCCCGGCCGTTTTCTGGTGGAAGGCGACACTGGCCCGGAGGTGACGCTGCTTCAGACCCAGCTGAACCGGCTGGCGCAGCGGGACAGCACCCTGCCTGCCGTCGCTGCGGACGGCATCTTCGGCGCGGCCACCGCCGCCGCTGTCCGCGCCCTGCAAAGCCGCCTGGGGTACAGTCCCACCGGCGCCGTCGGCCCGGTCCTTTGGTCCTACATCATCACCCAGGGTCAGGGCTACGGCGTGTTTTGAACAAAAAAAGAACCGCCCTCCGGCGGTTCTTTTCCGTATTTCTTACACCATGCGGCAGCTCTCGCAGTCCTCGCAGGCGGGGAACTTGCTCTTGTCGTAGGCGATGCCGTTCTTGTCGTAGTAGTCCTTTACCGCGGACTTCACGGCTTCCTCCGCCAGCACGGAGCAGTGCAGCTTGTGGGCAGGCAGACCGCCCAGCGCGTCCACGACCTCCTTGTTGGTCAGGGCCAGCGCGTCCTCGATGCGCTTGCCCTTGATCATCTCGGTGGCCATGGAGCTGGAGGCGATGGCGCTGCCGCAGCCGAACGTCTCAAACTTCACGTCCTCGATCTTGTCATCCTTGATCTTCAGGTACATCTTCATGATGTCGCCGCACTTGGCGTTGCCCACCTCGCCCACGCCGTCGGCGTCGGCGATCTCGCCCACGTTCCGGGGGTGCAGGAAGTGGTCCATCACGGTATCGGTATACAAAGCCATAATCAACGCTCCTTTACATTACAGAATGAATGTCCGCTTGCCGGACTCCAGGTCCTTCCACATGGGGGACATATCCCGCAGGTACGCTACGATGCCGGGCACTTTTTCCAGAATATAGTCCACCTGCGCCTCCGTGGTGTCGTGGCACAGGCTCAGCCGCAGGGACCCGTGGGCCACCTCGTGGGGCCGCCCGATGGCCAGCAGCACATGGCTGGGGTCCAGGGACCCGCTGGTGCAGGCGCTGCCCGAGCTGGCGCAGATGCCCGCCTGATCCAGCAGCAGCAGAAGGCTCTCGCCCTCGATGCCCTCGAAGCAGAAGTTCACGTTGGTGGGCAGCCGGTGCACCGGGTCGCCGTTCAGCGCGCTGTGGGGGACCTTACTCAGCCCCGCGATCAGCTTGTCCCGCAGCTTTGTCAGCCGGGCGGTGTCCTCATCGATGTGCCCGCAGGACTCCTCCAGCGCCGCCGCCAGACCCATGATGCCGGGGATGTTCTCCGTGCCGGCCCGCTTGCCGCGTTCCTGCGCGCCGCCCTCGATGATATTGGTCAGGAGGATGCCCTGCCGGGCATACAGCACGCCCACGCCCTTGGGGCCGTGGAACTTGTGGCCGGACAGGGACAGCATGTCGATGTTCTGCTCCTTCACGTTGATGTGCAGGTGGCCCGCCGCCTGCACCGCGTCGGTGTGGAACAGCACACCCTTCTCGTGGCACACCTTGCCGATCTCCGGGATGGGCAGGATAGAGCCGATCTCGTTGTTGGCGTACATGATGGTCACCAGACAAGTGTCCTCCCGGATGGCCTCCGCCACCTGCTGGGGGGTGATGGTGCCTGTGGGACCCACGTCCAGCAGCGTCACCTCAAAGCCCTCTTTTTCCAGCTTCTTCAGTGTGTGCAGCACCGCGTGGTGCTCGAAGGCGGTGGAGATGATGTGCTTCTTGCCCTTTCGCTCGCCGATCCGCGCCGCCGAGACGATGGCCTGGTTGTCGGCCTCGCTGCCGCCGGAGGTGAACGTGATCTCCTTAAAGCTGCACCCGAGACAGTCCGCTACCCGCCGCCGTGCGTCCGCCAGCGCCTCCGCGGCCTGCTGGCCTACGGTGTGCAGGCTGGAGGGATTTCCGTAAAACTGCTGGAAATAGGGCGTCATAGCCGCCACGGCCTTGTCGCTCATCCGCGTGGTGGCCGCATTATCTGCATAGACCTGCATAGGATCACTCCTTTAACATATCTTTTTTGTAGGTAAGTGTATGGTAGCACATAAACCCTACAATGTCAATAGGTTTATAGAAAAAAGTAACCCTAAAGTCTTCCCCTTGCGGGGCTTGCAGTGTAGGATGACACGCCCAGTTAGCCTTCCCCTGTAGAGGCGGCGCCCCGACGCCCCGCAGCGTCAAAAAACGCCCTCGCCCCCGCCGCAGGCGGCATTTTCTCCGCACCCAACTTCCATTTCCTGCCAAATTTTCCTGTTTTTATTCCCGGTAACAGAAAAAATATGTAAAATTTCCATAAAAAGGCTGGACAAACGGTGCAGCTGTGCTATAATTTGACTATCCGCAGAGGTACCTCTGCATTAGCGTTTTAATGTGTATTAAAACGAGCACACCTGCGGAAATCTACTACCATAAGGGGAATGAGCAATGAAAAAAGCATTAGCAACCATTCTGGCCCTGGTCATGGCGCTGGGCGTCACCACGATGGCGTGGGCGGGGAATGAAGGACCTGACATGAGCGGGACCGTGGTCAATGTCACGGCGGCAAATGCACAGGATGTGCTGGACGGCAAGTATGGAAGTATCGACGGCAAGACGATACACTTTGCACAGGGTGCGTATGAAAAACTCTATCTTGCGCGGGTAATAGCGGACGATACTTGCCTTGGCAGCGGTGTCGATTACTATAAAGGCGTGGCGCATGTAGAGGTAAAGGGTTCCGGTAGTACCTGTAACCCCATCGTGACATGGACTGTTGGAGATAAAGTCAGCGCCTTTGCTGGTCTGACTACCCGTGCGCAGTTCTTTGTCCGCACGGTCAAGAACGTTACGTTCACGGCTGAAGCGGGTGCGACATTTGCGGGGTTTGAAGCGGCTGCGCGCTGGGCGAATGACACCGAAATGGCGGCAATGAGCGCGTACTTCAGCAGCAAGAACGTGCAGTTCGAGGAGCTGCGCATCGAAAAGGGTGAGGATGGAAACGATCTTACGAGCCCATATGTGCGCACAAACTACTCCGGATCTTGGCTTGACTTCTCTCTGCAGAATATCACATTTGACGGCCTGACGATCAATGGGTCACTCAGTGTATCTAAGGCTGAGGATGTGCTTACCAACTATGCCAATGATGGCATCATTGTCAGGAATTGCAGATTCAATCCCAGCGGCGAGGGGAAGAATGGTATTGAGCTAAAATCATTGACCACGCCGTATCAGAATGTGCAGGTGACCGGATGCACCTTTACCGGGGCAACCAATGATGGCTTGTACATCCAGCGGCTTCAGGGTGCTACTATCAAAAACAACTCTTTCGAAAACATCGGCAAAAGAGCTATCCAGCTCAATGCAGACAACGGCATGGGCGGAAATGTGATCATTCAGGAGAATTACATCGATACCTGCGGTGACCGTGCGATACGCTTTGGCACGGTCAATAGCGATGCAAACGTTAAGGTCAATAATAACGTTATAGTCAATTCCACCGGCCGTGATGGCGGCCAGCTGTTCAAGGCGAATGGGGTTCAGACTGGTGGCTCCGTGAATCTTGATAACAACTACTGGAGCGGCAAGCCTGCTGCAACGGCTGTGAACACCAACGGTTGTGTGACTGTGCCCACCAAGACCGGTATTGTGGGCGGTACGTTCACTGTGGATGTGACGAATTATATGGCAGAGGGCGTGGTGACCGTGGACAACGGGGACGGTACTTTCACTGTAAGAGCGCCGCGGTACTACTACTACAACTCCACCACCGACACCAAGGCCGACGACACCAAGGGCAGCCCCAAGACCTTCGACGCGGGCGTGGGTATCTACGCCGTGACCGCTGTTCTCAGCGTTACCGGCATGGCCTGGACCGCTAAAAAGCGCGGAAACTGACCCGCATTTCCTGCGGTGTCTTACCCCGGCGCCGCGCGAAATAAAAAAGGCACCCCGTCAGGGGTGCCTTTTCTGTTTACTCAGCAGGGGAGGGGACGTCCTCTATCTCCGGCTCCGTCCATTCCACCATAGTGGCCACGCACCGGTTGATGCTCTTGCCCTCGCCGTAGAACTTGCGCTCATAGTCGGTCATCACGCCCACCGGTCCGTCCGCGTGCAGATCCCGCGTCACCTCCGACAGCGCGAACCCGAACTGTGGGATCTCCTCCAGCGACCACTCAAACAGCTTGTCGTTGTCGGTCTTGAAATGGATCTGTCCTCCCTCGGCCAGCACCTGCCGATACTTTTTAAGAAAGTTCCCGTGGGTCAGCCGCCGTTTTTTCTGGTTGCTCTTGGGCCACGGGTCGCAGAAGTTGATGTACAGCCGGTCGATTTCGCCCGGGGCGAACATATCCGGCAGCAGCGCAGCGTCTCCGTCCACGAACCACACGTTCCGCAGCGCCGCGTCCCGCGCCTTCTCCATGGCCACCACCATGGCGTCCGGCACCTTCTCCACGGCAATCAGCAGCACCTCCGGCTCTGCCGCCGCGGTCCCCACGGTGAAGCCGCCCTTGCCGCAGCCCAGCTCCACCCGTAGCTCCCGTGCCTCCGGCATCAGCTCCCGCCAGCGCCCCCGCAGGGCGAACGGGTCCCGGATCAGGTACGCGCCGCAGGCTTCCATCCGGGGCGCCAGATTTTTTTTCTTCCGCATCCGCATATTCATGTCCTCGCCATTTTACGATTTTCTCCCATCATACCCCATCTTGCGCCGGGATACAAGCACGTTTTTCCCTGATATCCCTGTTTGCTGCGCCCCTGCCCGAAAAAGTGTGCAAATTCCGGTGCCCACTTTTGTGGAAACCGCTAAAAAAGTAAAAAGCCGGTGGGTTGGACTTGATAAATTTCTAACGGGCCACTATAATGTGATATGTATGAGGAGGCGTATGCCCACCTGCCGGCCCCGTGCCGTTTCCGGGCGCTGCGCCCACGGAAAGGAACCATAAGGAGGAACTTGACATGACCAACATTCTGCTGGAAAAGAAGGGCCTCATCGCCGTGGCGACCATCAACCGTCCCAAGGCGCTGAACGCGCTGAATTCCGAGGTCCTGACCGACCTGGACGAGCTGGTTTCCGCCGTAAAGGCGGACGCGGATATCCGCGCTCTGGTCATCACCGGCAGCGGTGAAAAGGCCTTCGTGGCCGGTGCCGACATCGGCGAGATGAGCACCCTGACCAAAGAGGGCGGCGAGGCCTTCGGCAAGCACGGCAACGATGTTTTCCGCGCCATCGAGACGCTGCCCATCCCCACCATCGCCGCGGTCAACGGCTTCGCCCTGGGCGGCGGCTGCGAGCTGAGCATGGCCTGCGATATCCGTATCTGCGCCGACACCGCGGTCTTCGGCCAGCCCGAGACCGGCCTGGGCATCACCCCCGGCTTCGGCGGCACCCAGCGTCTGGCCCGCCTGGTCAGCCCCGGCATGGCCAAGCAGCTGATCTATACCGCCAAGAATATCAAGGCTGACGAGGCCTACCGCATCGGCCTGGTCAACGCCGTCTATCCCCTGGACGAGCTGCTGCCCGCCGCCGAGAAGCTGGCCGAGACCATCGCCAAGAACGCGCCTATCGCCGTCCGCGCCTGCAAGCAGGCCATCAACGAGGGCCTTCAGGTGGACATGGACAAGGCCATCGTCATCGAGGAAAAGCTCTTCGGCAGCTGCTTCCAGTCTGCCGACCAGATCGAGGGTATGTCCGCCTTCCTGGAGAAGCGCAAGCACGAGCCCTATCAGAACAAGTAAGTTAATTGGCAGGCACACCGCCTGATAATTAAGCAATTCATGTAAAAATTTAAGTAGGAGGAACTATCATGAAAGTAGCAGTATTCGGCGCCGGTACGATGGGCAGCGGCATTGCCCAGGTTTTCGCAGCGAAGGGCCACACCGCCCTGATGTATGCTTCCAGCACCGCCAGCGCACAGCGTCATAAGGACAAGCTGGCAGCCTCCCTGAACAAGAAGGTCGCCAAGGGTAAGATGACCCAGGAAGCCGCGGACGATATCATGAGCCGCGTTCTGGTCGAGGAGTTTGACGCTGCCGCCGATGCCGATCTGGTCATCGAGTGCGTGGCCGAGAACATGGCCGTCAAGAAGGAACTGCTGGGCAAGCTGGACGCCATCTGCAAGGACGAGACCATCTTCGCCTCCAACACCTCCTCTCTGTCCATCACCGAGATGGGCCAGGGCATGAAGCATCACCTGATCGGTATGCACTTCTTCAACCCCGTGCCCGCCATGAAGCTGGTGGAGGTCATCGCCGGCGGCAACACCCCCGCCGACCTGGTGGACTATATCAAGAACCTGTCTGTGGAGATCGGCAAGACCCCCGTGGTGGTCAACGAGGCCCCCGGCTTTGTGGTCAATAAGATCCTGATCCCCTACTGCAACGAGGGCGTTTGCGTTCTGCAGGAAGGCGTTGCCTCCGCGGAAGATATCGATATTGCTATGCAGCTGGGCTGCAACCATCCCATGGGCCCCCTGCATCTGGGCGACCTCATCGGCTGGGACGTGGTGCTGAACATTATGGACGTGCTGTTCAACGAGACTCACGATAGCAAGTATCGCGCAAACGTGCTGATCCGGAAGATGGTTCGTGCGGGCAAATTGGGTATTAAGTCCGGCGAAGGCTTCTTCAACTACAACAAGTAAAATCAGAAAAAGGAGAAAAAAGTATGGATTTCCATCTGACGAAGGAACAGCTGCTCGTTCGCAAGATGTACCGCGATTTCGCGGAGAACGAGGTCAAGCCCCTGGCCGCTGAGATCGACGAGGAAGAGCGCTTCCCCATGGAGACCGTCGAGAAGATGGCCAAGCTGGGCATGATGGGCATTTACTTCCCCAAGGAGTACGGCGGCGCTGGCGCTGATGTGCTCTCCTACGCCATGTGCGTCGAGGAGCTGGCCAAGGTCTGCGGTACCACTGCTGTTATCGTTTCCGCCCACACCTCCCTGTGCGCCGCCCCCATCTTCGAGAACGGCACCGAGGAGCAGAAGATGAAGTATCTGCCTGACCTGTGCTCCGGCAAGAAGATCGGCGCTTTCGGCCTGACCGAGCCCGGCGCCGGCACCGATGCCCAGGGCCAGCAGACCACCGCCGTGCTGGACGAGTCCGGCGAGAACTACATTCTGAACGGCTCCAAGTGCTTCATCACCAACGGCAACGTAGCTGACACCTTCGTGGTCATCGCCGTCACCGGCAAGACCGTTGACAAGCGCGGCCGCAGCATGAAGGAGATCTCCGCGTTCATCGTGGAGAAGGACGACAAGGGCTTCTCTCAGGGTAAGCACGAGAAGAAGATGGGTATTCGCGGCAGTTCTACCTGCGACCTGATCTTCGAGGACTGCGTCATTCCCAAGGACCGTATGCTGGGCAAGAAGGGCGAGGGCTTCAAGATTGCCATGAAGACCCTGGACGGCGGCCGTATCGGTATCGCCTCTCAGGCCCTGGGCCTGGGCGAGGGCGCTGTCGAGGAAGCCATCAAGTACACCAAGGAGCGCGTTCAGTTCGGCAAGCGCATCTCCCAGTTCCAGAACACCCAGTTCCAGCTGGCTGAGATGCACACCCGTATGCAGGCCGCGCAGTTCCTGGTCTACTCCGCCGCTATGAAGAAGCAGAACCACGAGCCTTACTCCATGGACGCCGCCATGGCCAAGCTGTTCGCCGCCGAGGCCGCTTCCGATGTGACCCGCCGCGCTGTCCAGCTGTTTGGCGGTTACGGCTACACCCGTGAGTATCCCGTGGAGCGCATGATGCGTGATGCCAAGATCACCGAGATCTACGAGGGCACCAGCGAGGTCCAGCGCATGGTCATCGCCAGCAATCTGGGCGTGAAGTAAGGTAGGAGGTAAAAGGAAAATGAAAATTCTCGTAACTGTTAAGCAGGTCCCCGATACCTCCGGTAAGGTGGCCGTCAATCCCGATGGCACTCTGGACCGTGCGTCCATGCAGACCATCATCAACCCCGATGACCTGAACGCCGTCGAGGCCGCCCTGTCTCTGAAGGACGAGCTGGGCTGCAAGGTCGTGGCGTTCACCATGGGTCCTCCTCCCGCAGAGGGTATGCTGCGTGAGCTGATGGCCATGGGCGTGGACGAGGGTGTTCTGGTCACCGCCCGTGAGTTCGGCGGTTCCGATACCTACGCTACCTCCCAGATCATCGCTGCCGCTATCGATACCTACGGCATCGAGAAGGACGACATCATCCTGGCCGGCCGTCAGGCCATCGACGGTGATACCGCACAGGTGGGTCCCCAGATCGCTGAGAAGCTGCATCTGCCCCAGGTCACCTATGCCGGCGAGATCACCAAGGACGGCGACACCCTGACCGTCAAGCGCATGCTGGAGGACGGCTACATGACCATCAAGGTCAAGACTCCCTGCATGATCACCTGCATCAAGGAGCTGAACACCCCGCGTTACCTGTCCGTGGGCGGCGCGTTCGAGTGCTACAGCAAGCCTCTGGTCACTATGACCTACGAGACCCTGAAGGATCACCCCCTGATCGACAAGAGCACCATCGGTCTGGCCGGTTCTCCCACCAATATTCTGACCTCCTTCACGCCTCCTCAGAAGGGCGCGGGCATGATGCTCGAGGGCGCTGACAAGGCTACCACCGACAAGCTGGCCGGCATCCTGGCCGCCAAGCACATCATCTAAGGAAGGAGAAAAGAAAATGGCTTTTAATAGTGCTGATACCGCTGCCTTCAAGAACGTATGGGTGTTCTGCGAGCAGCGCCAGGGCGTGATGATGCCCACCACCTTCGAACTGATCTCCGAGGGCCGGAAGCTGGCCAATGAGCTGGGTGTCGAGCTGTGCGGCATCCTGCTGGGCGACAACGTTGATGGCATCGCCGCCGAGCTGGGCGAGTACGGCGCCGACAAGGTGTACGTGTACAACTCCCCCCTGCTGAAGGACTTTACCACCGATGCCTACACCAAGGTGATCGTGGAGGCCGTTGAGGAGCTGAAGCCCGAGGTGCTGCTGTTCGGCGCCTCCAACATCGGCCGTGACCTGGCCCCCCGCTGCGCGGCTCGCCTGCACACCGGTCTGTGCGCAGACTGCACCCACCTGGACATCGACATGCCCAACTACAAGGGCTTCCTGCGCGAAGCTTCCACCCTGCCCGAGGAGCGCATCGAGAAGCTGGGCACCGTGATGATCAACCGTGAGCCCCACGATGTGTCCCGCGACCTGAAGATGACCCGTCCCGCTTTCGGCGGTCACCTGATGGCGTCCATCATCTGCCCCCGCTTCCGCCCCGCTATGGCGACCGTTCGCCCCGGCGTTATGAAGAAGCGCGAGTGCAAAAAGAACGTGGAGATCCTGCATCCCGCTTTTGAGCTGGCTGCTGCTGACATCCACACCGAGGTCACCGAGACCGTCAAGGCCGCCAAGAAGTTGGTCGACCTGATCGGCGCTGACTTCATCGTGTCCGTTGGCCGTGGTATCTCCAAGGACGTGGAGGGCGGCATCAAGCTGGCCGAGGAGCTGGCTGAGGTCCTGGGCGGCGTCGTGGGTTCCTCCCGCGCCTGCGTGGACGCCGGCTGGATCTCCGCTGACCATCAGGTCGGCCAGACCGGCAAGACCGTCCATCCCAAGGTCTACGTCGCTCTGGGTATCTCCGGCGCCATCCAGCACAAGGCTGGTATGCAGGACTCCGAGTGCATCATCGCCGTGAACAAGAACGACACCGCCCCCATCTTCGAGGTGGCTGACTACGGTATTGTCGGCGATCTGTTCAAGGTCGTTCCCGAGCTGATCGAGTCCATCAAGGCTGCCAAGGCCGCCAAGTGATCGGACCCGGCACAATATAAAAAAGAGACGCCTTCGGGCGTCTCTTTTTTGTCCCCGCAAGTCTTTTCCTTGACCTTTCCTCCCGTTTCCTGTATACTGTAAGCACAAAAAAAGGGAGGATGACCTATGCCTTACGTCGCGTCGATCGGCCTGTATTTCGTCCCCGTTCTGTGCCTTCTGGGTGCCGGCTGGAGCTATGTCCGCTGGAAAAACGAGGAGGACGAGGCGCTGTCCCAGCGTGCCCGCAAAAACTGTAAGCGCTTCCTCATCGCCGTACCGGTGGCGATCGCCGTGTTCCTGGCGCTGAAGCTCGCGTTCCCGATCACATAACAAACAAAAAGCAGCGCAAAGCGCTGCTTTTTGTTTGCTGCTGCAGAATTTTCAGAATTCCGGATAGCCTTCCTTCAGCGCCTCGTCATAGTGCGCCCGGTCGCCGCCGATAAACTTGGGCCGCGTCCGTGCCGCCAGCAGAATGGCGTCGCCGATGTGGTTCTGCGCCAGACGCACCGGCACCGCCACCTTCTTCAGGTGCATACCGATCAGCGTCCCGCCGATGTCCAGTCCCGCGTCGGCTTTGATCTCCTCTACCGCCACCGGGTGGGTGCAGGCCTTATAGGTGGCCGTGGCGAAGGAACTGCCCGCCTTGGGCTGGGGCACCACATTCACGATATCCAGCGTGGGCACGGCCTCATGCTCCACGATGATGGCCCGGTTCAGGTGCTCGCAGCACTGGGCGGCGATGTACACGCCCATGGGGCCGAATACACTGTGCAGCCCCGCGAAAATGGCGTCTGCCACCTCCGGCGTGGACCAGCTGCCCACCTTCTTGCCCACCACCTCGCTGGTGCTGCATCCCACCACCACGATCTGGCCCCTATGCAGATGGGCGGCCTCCGCCAGCTCCTGTGCCGCCGCCGCGGCCTGCTGCCGCACCTGCGCCAGCAGCTCTCTGTTCTCTACCTCATGTACGATACCTGCCATAGTATATCCTTCCTTTCTGTGCGCAGCTGCGGCAGGGCAAAAGCCCCGCCGCAGCCGTTTCTTTCACCGTATATAGTTTACCACTGTACGGCCAGCTTGTCCAGAGCCTTGCTGCCCTTCAGCAGCGCCATCAGCACCAGCGCAATGACCAGTCCCACGGCGCCCTGGCCCACATTGGCCAGCACACCGGCTGCCGCGCCCATGCCCAGCTGCAGGGCCAGCGCCTCATAGACGAAGTAGCCCGCCACCATGATGGCCTCGCCGGCAAGTCCGCCCACCACATAGCTGTAGGTCTTGCGGCCCAGAGCCTTCACGATCAGCGCTGCCGCCATGGCGTCCAGGAACTTGATGATCAGCGTGCCGGGCACGAAGGACATATATCCGCCCAGCAGGTCCACCAGCATGGAGCCGATACCAGCCGCCGCGCCGCCCCACCAAGGCCCCAGGATCCAGCCGCACAGCAGCACCAGCCCGTCGCCGATGTGGACATACCCACCGGTGGGCGCGGGGATCTTGATGACCGTGGTGGCCACATAGGTCAGCGCGGCCATGACCGCCGCCATTACCATAGATTTGATCTTCTTATCGGACATAACACATTCTCCTTTACGGGGCTCTGTTTCATATTTATGGGGGCGGTCCCCGCCCCGCATGGAAACGGGGACCGCCACAGGGGGGGTGAGAGGGTAGCTGTTGAAAAAGCCCTTGCTTTCGTTGACGATTTGTATTATAGTAGTAACTGGTATGATTAAAATATCCATTTTAATTTTACTTGTTAATACCAGATGAAAGGAGCCAGTCCAATGCTCACCTATACCCTGGACAAACAGGCGGGCCTCAGCCTGTATGAGCAGCTCTACCGCCGGGTGAAGGCGGACATTCTCTCCGGCCGTCTGGCGGCAGGGGAGAAGCTGCCCAGCAAGCGCGCCCTGGCCGCCCATCTTGAGGTCAGCGTCATCACCGTAAAGAATGCCTACGAACAGCTTATGGCCGAGGGCTACCTCACCGGTGTGGAGAAGAAGGGCTATTTCGTCAGCGCCGTGCTGCCGTCGCCCGCAGCCGTCCCCGCGTCCCCGGAACAGCCGCCTCCGCCCCGCGAGCCTGTCTGGTTCCTGGATCTGGCCACCAACTCCATCGCCGCCGAGGACTTTCCCTTCACCGTCTGGGCCCGACTCATGCGCCAGACCATTCTGGAGCAGGGTACTGGCCTTCTGCGGTCCACGCCGCCGCAGGGTGCCTGGGCCCTGCGGCAGGCCATCGCCGCCCACCTGCGGCAGTTCCGTGCCATGGAGGTCACTGCCGAGCAGATCATCGTGGGTGCCGGCACCGAGGTGCTGTATAACCTGCTGGTGCAGCTGCTGGGCCGTGATCGTCTCTACGGCGTGGAGGACCCCGGCTACGGCAAGATCGCCCATATCTACCGCGCCGCCGGCGCGGAGGTGACGGCTCTGCCCCTGGACGAGGCGGGCGTATCGGTGGAAGCCTTGCGCCGCAGCGACGCCGACGTGGTCCACATCTCTCCCAGCCACCACTATCCCACCGGTCTGGTCATGCCCATCGCCCGCCGCCAGGAGCTGCTGCGCTGGGCGCAGGAGGTCCCGGCGCGGGTCATCCTGGAGGACGATTACGACAGCGAGTTCCGCTTTGTAGGCCGTCCCATCCCCACCCTGTTTTCCATCGACGGCGGCGAGCAGGTGGTCTATCTCAACACCTTTTCCAAGACCATCGCCCCCTCCATACGTATCAGCTTCATGGTCCTGCCCCGCCGCCTGCTGGCGGACTTCCGGCAGAAGCTGGGCTTTTACGCCTGCACCGTCTCCGCCTTCGAGCAGTACACCCTGGCCCAGTTCCTCGCCGGCGGCTGGTATGAAAAGCACCTGAGCCGTATGCGTAAGCACTACCGCCAGAAGCGTGACGCCGTCATCGCCGCCGTATACAAAAGCCCGCTGGCCCCCTATGCCGCCATCACCGAGGAGGATGCGGGCCTGCATTTCCTGCTGCGGCTGGACGGCGCGCCGCCGGACGAGACACTCCGCCGTGAGGCGGAGCAGCGCGGTATCCGTCTGGCCATGCTGTCCGATTACTACCAGTGTCCCCAGGACGCACCCCAGCACGTGCTGGTGGTCAACTATACCGGCATCGACCTGGACCGGCTTCCCGCCGCCCTGGAGCGTCTTGCCGCCTTATGGAAGGAGAATGACCATGTATGATGAACTGACACGCGCCGACCTGCAAAAAATGCAGGAGGAGATCGACTACCGGGTGCAGCAGCTGCGCCCCAAGCTGATCGAGGATGTCCAGACCGCCCGGGCCTTCGGCGACCTTAGCGAGAACTTCGAGTACAAGTGCGCCAAGCAGGAGAAAAACCGCAACGACGCCCGCATCCGCTACCTCCAGCGGATGATCAAGACCGCCAGGGTCATCGAGGATAAGTCCGCCGCCGACACCGCCGGGCTCTATGACACCGTGGAGATCTTCATGGAGAATTTGGGAAAAAGCCGAAAGATCCAGCTGGTCACCACCCTGCGGCAGGACGCCCTGAAGGGCTGGATCAGCAAGGAATCCCCCGTGGGCCGCGCCGTTATGGGCAGAAAGGCCGGCGACCGTGTCTATGTGGATATGGGCAGCGGCAAGGGCTACTATCTCCAGATACGCGCCATTGAAAAGGGAACGGACAACGGCGATATCCCCATCGGCAGTTTTTGAATGTGCCGCCGATTTCACACGGAAAAGCGAACGGCGCTTTAAAGTAACGAAGCATACAAAAACAGCACGGAAAGGCCACAAATCGCGGCCTTTTTCTGCATAGTGGAACGCGGGGCACAATTCGCCAAATTGCACAAAAAGGGACGAAAAAGTTTTGTGGTTTTGCGAGGGGGGAATTCTCCGAAACCCCCTTGAGAAATCGGCCAAATGGTGTTATTATCAACATTGGTAGTATATGGGTAGTCTGCGTAGCGCACATCTCATATGTCTGCGGAACATTTTTTAGGAGGAATTTAATATGAATGCTTATCTGGCAAGCGTACTCGAGAGCGTCAAGACCAAGCATGGCAACGAGCCCGAGTTCGTGCAGACCGTCGAGGAAGTTCTGTCCTCTCTGGAGCCTGTGATCGAAAAGCACCCCGAGTATGAGAAGGTCGACCTGCTGGGCCGTATGGTCGAGCCCGAGCGTATGTTCACCTTCCGCGTTGTGTGGTGCGATGATAACGGTCAGTGGCACACCAACCGCGGCTGGCGCTGCCAGTTCAACGGCGCGATCGGCCCCTACAAGGGCGGCCTGCGCTTCCAGAAGAACGTGTACGAAGGCATCATCAAGTTCCTCGGCTTTGAGCAGACCTTCAAGAACAGCCTGACCGGCCTGCCCATCGGCGGCGCCAAGGGCGGTTCCGACTTCGATCCCGCCGGCAAGTCCGACGCCGAGGTCATGCGTTTCTGCCAGAGCTTCATGACCGCCCTGTATCGCTACATCGGGCCGGACATCGACGTTCCCGCCGGTGACATGGGCGTGGGCGGCCGCGAGATCGGCTACCTGTACGGCCAGTACCGCCGCCTGAAGGGCGTGTGGGAGAACGGCGTCCTCACCGGTAAGGGCCTGAGCTACGGCGGCTCCCTGATCCGTCCCGAGGCCACCGGCTACGGCGCTATGTACTACCTGCAGGAAGTGCTGAAGCACGAGAATGACACCATCGAGGGCAAGCGCATCGCCATTTCCGGCTACGGCAACGTGGGCTGGGGCATCATGAAGAAGGCCTCTCAGCTGGGCGCTAAGGTCACCTACTTTGCCGGCCCCGACGGCTATATCCACGATCCCGACGGCGTCATCACCGACGAGAAGCTGAACTTCATCCTCGAGATGCGCGCCAAGGATCCCATGCACTGCAAGCCCTATGCCGATAAGTTCGGCTGCGAGTTCGTCGCCGGCGAGAAGTGCTGGGGCGTCAAGGATGTGGACGTGTATATGCCCGCCGCCATGCAGAACGACGTCAAGATGGAGTCCGCTGAGAAGATCGCTGCTTCCGGCGTGAAGTACTACATCGAGGTCGCCAATATGCCCACCACCAACGATGCACTGAACTTCCTGCGTAAGCAGAAGGGCATCATCGTCGCTCCCTCCAAGGCTGTTAACGCCGGCGGCGTGGGCGTCTCCGCCCTGGAGATGGCCCAGAACTCCGAGCGTCTGGTCTGGACTGCCGAGGAAGTCGACCATCAGCTGCACAAGATGATGGAGAACATCCACAAGGTGTCCGCCGAGGCCGCCGCCGAGTACGGCCTGGGCTACGACCTGGTGGCTGGTGCCAACATCGCCGGCTTCAAGAAGGTCGCCGAGGCGATGATGGAGCAGGGCTGCTTCTAAGCCGAACCTCTTACGAGCCAACAAAAGGGACCGCGAAAGCGGTCCCTTTTTGTATCCCGAAAACCACTCGCTGGGCGAGTGGCTTTCGGGATACAGAAAATCCCCCGCCGGACCCGGCGGGGGATATCTTGTTGTTATGCATCGTAGATGCCCAGTATCACAATACCCGCCACCACCAGTGCGATCATGGCGTAGTGCTTCCAGCTGAGCTTTTCCTTCAGGAAAATGCGGCTCCACAGCACCGAGGCCACGCAGTAGGCGGAGATGATGGGCGCGGCCAGGGCCACGTGTTCCGTGTCCGCCAGCGCGTAGATGTACGCGAACTGGCCCGCCGTCTCGCACACGGCGCCCGCATACTTGGGGCCCTCCCGCTTGGGGACGAGTCGGCTCTTTTTGATGAGCACCACATACACGAAGCATACGATGCCCGCCAGCAGAAATGTCAGCTCATAGGCGCAGTTGGCGCTGTCCTCGTTCAATGTCTCCAGCACCCGGCTGTCGGCGAAGGTACCCAGTGCGTCCAGCAGGCAATAGATCACAGGCAGGATCAGCGCCAGCGCCGATTTGGCGTAGCGGTGGTTGCTGGCCTGCTGCCGTGCGGCCCGCAGGTCATCGTCCTCCCGGGCCTCCACGATGCCCAGACCGATGACGCCCACGCATACCAGTGCTGTGGCGGCCAGCTGCGCCGGCACCAGCTCGCCCAGGCCGCCGGTGGCCAGCGCCAGCACCGCCACCAGTGCGCCGCTGGAATTGCAGATGGGGGAGGAGATGGACAGCTCGATATACCGCAGGCCGATGTAGCCGATGGTCATAGAGCTGATGTACAGCAGGGACACCGGCAGATACGTCAGGATGATGCTGCCGTTGATCTCCGTGCCGTTGATAAAAATCTCATAGGCGGCGTGCAGACCCATCACCAGGCCCACTGCCATCACCATTTTAAGATGGCTGTATTTGTCGTCTGCGTCCTGGCAGCCGATCTTGCTGAACAGGTCAGAGCCGCTCCAGCAGATCAGTGCGATCAGAGAAAACCAAAACCACATAAAAAACTCCTTATTCTATCATGTATAGCAAGACCGGCTATACGATAATGTACATTATTCAGAAAGTAAAAGTATAAACAACGAACATAAAATGCACAGAAAAAGGAGGCGGACGCCGCCGAAAGGGATGGTTGGGGAGAAACATACGATTTCCTCCGTGGTTTACATAATTATAATGAGATCAGGCCGGCCTCCAGCATTTTCTGCAGGCTCATCAGGATGCCCAGCTTGGCGTGGTACCAGGTCAGCCCACCCTGGAAATACACCGCGTAGGGCGGCCGTGTGGGGCCGTCGGCGGACAATTCTATGGAGCTGCCCTGCACAAAAGCACCGGCGGCCATGATGACGTCGCTGTCATAGCCCGGCATAGGGGCTGGCTCCGGGGTGACATAGCTGTCCACCGGCGCGGCGGCCTGTATGCCCTTGCAGAAGGCGATCATGCCCTCCCGGCTGCCCAGTTCTACCGCCTGAATGATGTCGTGACGCACCTCAGAAGCGCCTGGAATGACATGAAAACCAAGTTTTTCATAACAATTTGCGGCGAATACAGCACCCTTCACCGCAGAGGCCACCACCGTCGGCGCCAGGAAAAAGCCCTGGTAAAATTGGGTCAGCAGCCCCAGATTTGCGCCCACCTCCCGGCCAAGACCGGGGGCGGTGAGCCGCCGGGCGCAGCGCTCGATCAGGTCGGCGCGGCCGCAGATATAGCCGCCGGTGGGGGCCAGCCCGCCGCCGGGATTTTTGATAAGGCTGCCCACCATCAGGTCCGCACCCACGTTCACCGGCTCGATCAGCTCTGTGAACTCGCCGTAGCAGTTGTCCACCATACAGATCACGTCCGGCTTGCATTGTTTACATAACGCAATCAACTCGCCGATCTGTGCTACTGAGAAGCTGGGCCTTGTAGCGTAGCCTTTTGAACGCTGTATCGTGATGAGCTTTGTTTTTTTGCTTATTGCCGCGCAAATTTTATCGGTATCAAACGACCCGTCCGGTAATAAATCGACTTGACGATAACTTACCCCGTATTCCTTCAGTGAGCCCACCGACTCCCGAATGCCGATGACTTCTTCCAGTGTGTCGTACGGCCCCCCCACCGGACTCAAAAGTTCGTCCCCCGGCAGCAGGTTCGCGCCTAACGCCAGCGCCAGCGCGTGGGTACCGCAGGTGATCTGCGGGCGAACCAGGGCGGCCTCCGCGCCGAAGCAGTCGGCGTAGACGCGCTCCAGCGTGTCGCGTCCCTCGTCGTCGTAGCCGTAGCCGGTGGAAAGGTTAAAATGATTGGCGGCCACGCGGTTTTTCTGCATGGCGGCGATGACCTTCAGCTGATTAGCCTCGGCGATGGCGTCGATGGCCGCAAAGCGGTCCTTCAGGTCGGACAGGATCGTTTCGCTGAAAGCCAGCACGTTTTCGCTGATGCCCAGCGCCTTATATGCTCCGTTCATAGTTCACCTCAGTTGGGAAATTGTACGCCGTTCAGGCGCATAATGAGTCGGATGGGATAGTCCCGATCCAGATAGTTTTTCTCGTACCACTCGAAGGTGGCGATGGGTGCGTGCATAAGCTCCGGTGCCTCGCAGCGAAAGGTCTCGAAGGTATTACTGTCGCCGCTGAGCAGGGCGGCCACCACATCCAGCCGTCCCTCATCCGCAAGCCGCAGCAGGGCGTGGTCCATAGCGGCGGCACAGCCCTGCTCCTCCTCGTCGGCGTACATTTCCCGACGGCCCAGCCAGTAGAGGAACTCCTCCGGGTCCAGGTCCAGCTTGGTAGTGATCTGGCTGAGCTTGAAAAACTCCTTGCGGTCCATGCGCTTCAGCACGTCGATCAGATACTGCACAAGACCGTCGTCCATGGCAATGCAGTCCAGAAACACCTCAAAGGCGTGCTTGTTGGCATCGGGGTCGGGGGTCGCGGACTTTTTCTCTGCGGCAGGGGCTTCCTGTGCCTTATCCGCGTTTTGAAGAAACAGCTCAAAACCGCCAAGGTCGCCGCTTTCGGCGAACAGTTCCTCCGGAAGCACCGTGCCGTCCTGGGCGGCGCAGGCGCGGACAAAGGCGGCCATGCCCATATCCTGTAGCTGCTGGCCCAGCGCCTGTATGCGGGCGTTCTCATCGCCGCCTTCCGGCAGGGTGATTCCCTCCGGGGCAGGACGCGTGCCCTCCCATACCTCGGTCATATAGCGCAGATAGTAATCAAAAAGGGTCATAGGTCTCCCTCACTTTCCAAATTGGAATTGTATCATACAGCGCTTGTCAATGCAAGAAATATCGGGTATGATAGGGGAAAACCGTGAAAGGAGCCGCCTATGGAAGCGTACTATGTCTATATGCTGCGGTGCCGTGGCGGAAGCCTGTACACGGGGATGACCAACGACGTGGCGCGGCGGATGGCCATGCATTGCAGCGGCAGGGGCGCCAAGTACACCCGGGCACACCCGCCGGAGGCTTTGGCGGCGCTGTGGCGCTGCGGGGACAAGATAACGGCGTCGCGGCTGGAATACGCCATCAAGGCGAAGCTGACCCACGGGCAGAAGGAAACGCTTGCCGCCGCGCCGGGGAGGATAGGGGAGTGGTTTCCTGCGCTTCCCGCCGAGGCGGTAACGACGCTGCCCGCGGGGAAGGAATTTCCAATTTTTGCAAATCAAACGTAAGCGCCGTTACCGGGAATGATAAAATTGGGATTTTTTCACAAAATGCTCTGGACAAACCGGAAATTCTTGCTATAATGAAGCTATCCGCAGAGGTACCTCTGCTTTTACGTTTTAATGAGGATTAAAACGAGCGCATCTGCGGAAATCTAAACATAACGGGGTAGGAGACATGAAGAAATTGTTGGCAACGATACTGGCGCTGGTGATGGCGCTGGGACTGTGCAGCGTCAGCTGGGCGGATGATAATTATACTTACGAGAATGGTGAGTTAAAGAAAAATGGTACGGCAATGACTGCTGATGAGGTCAAAGCATTTAGCGGTGTTAATGTCATTGGGTTTAAGGACCACGATACTAAGGTTTATGCCACTGTACAGGAAGCCTACAATGAACTTTCAAGTTTGACAATAGGTGCTGTTGGTAAGGAGGGTGTGGTTGCTGATAATGGTAAGGTGACCGGCTTATATAGCCAAATTGATGGCCAATACATTTCTATTCAGTGGAACATTTGGGGCCAACGAACTTTGCCGACCGGATATACGCTGTCGCTGGGCCGCGAGCAGGGCTATTTAGGCAGCTATTATCTGCGTAACCTGACGGTGAATGGAAAGAATGATGCTGCTCAGCTGACTGCATCTGCAATAACCGTTCCGTGGTCTTACCAATATGCGAGCGATGATATCGAGAGCGTGATTCTCTCTATCTCCAATCTGAAGCTGCTGGATTCTGACACAAACGGCATCCAAATCGCGCGAAACGGGATCGGCCTTGGCGGTACGTTTACCTTCAATCTGAATAACTGCAAGGTAGACGGCGGCTTCAATATGAGTGGCGCTTATCAAGGAGATTCTGTTTGGAATATTTCTGACAATACCTTTACTTGCCGTACTGGTGGGTATCCTACCTACCCGCTGATGCTGAATGGGACGGCAAAAAATGACGCGGAAAAAGGAAGAAAAACTGTATTGAATTTTACGGGGAATACGGTTTCCGGATATGCCCGCGGGTTGAATTTTAATGCTTATGCAGGCGATTTAGTCGTAACGGGAAATGAGATTACGCCGGGTGCGGGATATTCGGCAGTTCAAGTGTCCTGCTGTGATACGGCGCGTATCGAAGGGAATAAAATTCATTTGAACGGCGGCAACGTGCTGACGATTCACGAAAGTTTTGTTAATAGAGATGCAGAAGGGCCCGCAGAGATCACAGTGAAAAACAATACTATTGACGGTAGCGGTTATGCTGTTTATGACGATGTGACTGCCAACGGAAAGGCGTATGGTGAGGGAGAAACCGATGCCAATGTGAAACTCGTTTGGGAAAACAACCCGTGCGCTACGATGAAAACAGACACGGGAATTAAAGGCGGTGCCGTTAAAGCGACAGCGCCTGCTATTGCCCAGATAGTCAGTGCAGGGTCTACTCCCTCCACCGGCGGGTATTATTACCATCCCACCACCGACACCAAGGCGGACGAGACCAAGGGTTCTCCCAAGACCTTTGATGCGGGCGTGGGTATCTACGCCGTGACGGCAGTGCTGTCCGTGACCGGTATGGCGTGGGTCGGCAAAAAGCGGCACTGAGCGAACAAAAAAAGAAAGCCCATACGGGCTTTCTTTTTTTGCGTGTCAGTCGTCCAGCTTGCCCCGGGCATGGAGCACATCGTCGGGGGTGATGGTCATCAGGTCCTCGCGGGTGACGGTTTCCAGCTTGGCCAGACGGTTGTTCTGCGCCACCAGAATGTGCTCGAACAGGTTGCGGACGCCGCGGGCATTGCCGAAGCTGGGGTCGGCGCTCTCCTCGGCGATGTAGTCGCGGACCAGGGGCTCGGCCTCCGGCGCGAGGACGTAGCCCTTGCCGCAGCGCATTTTGAAGATCTCGAACATCTCCTCCGGGGTGTAGTCCTCGAACAGCAGGAAACGGTTGAAGCGGCTCTCCAGACCGGGGTTGGAGTGGATAAACCTGTCCATCAGCTCCGTGTAGCCCGCTACGATGACCACCAGGTCGTCGCGGTGGTCCTCCATGGCTTTGAGGATAGTGTCGATGGCCTCCTGACCAAAGTCGTTTTCGGACTTGCCGTTGAGGGCGTAAGCCTCATCGATGAACAGCACGCCGCCCATGGCCTTTTCAATGACCTTCTGGGTCTTTAGGGCGGTCTGGCCTACGTAGCCGGCCACCAGACCGCTGCGGTCCACCTCCACCAGTTGGCCCTTGCTGAGGATGCCGAGACTGCGGTAGATGCGGGCCATCATGCGGGCCATCATGGTTTTGCCGGTGCCGGGGTTGCCGGTGAAGACCATGTGGAGCGACATATCGGTGGTGGGGAGGTCGTGCTGCTCGCGGAGCTTGTAGACCTGGACCATGTTGATGAGGTCGTGGACTTCGTCCTTGACCACGTTCAGGCCGATGTAGGTGTCCAGCTCGGCGAGTAGGTCCTCGATTTTTTCCCTGTCTCTTATACACATCTGACGCTGCCGACGAACTC
>ERZ1027200.150-NODE-150-length-49193-cov-15.668118_pt1 | contig 49193 bp, 46 predicted proteins | sample MGYA00519271_ERZ1027200 | MGnify/ENA primary metagenome ERZ1027200 (study PRJEB26926, sample SAMN06164742) | human gut metagenome | biome: ENVO:00009003; feature: ENVO:2100002; material: ENVO:00002003 | host: Homo sapiens | place: USA | collected 2012 ...
CTGCCACCATTGATGAAATTGTAGTGTTTACAAGCAAGAAAGGTGACGATTATGAATAATATTTTGAAATCCACAAAATTGGACTTTTCTCTGGTAAAGCCGTATATCAAAGTGATTGGGTTTACCATGCTTCTCCCTATCGCTTTTGCGGCCATTAACCGTTCCATCCTGACAGGCGTTTCCTTTGCTATGTGCTTTATCGCCATGACCACAGGCTACACTTTCTCGGTAACGGAAAAAAACAGCATGGAGCGTTTGTATGGGATTTTACCCATCAAGAAAAGCGAAATGGTGACAGGCCGGTATCTCTTTGTTCTTGCACTGGGCGCACTGGCCCTGGTGGTTTCTCTTATCACACAGCCGCTTGTGCTGCGGGCAATGGGTGAAAGTGTTGGGACACTTGATATGATTAGCGCAGCCATCGGCGGCCTGTTCCTGTTCGCCCTTTATACCGTATTTCAAATTCCGGGCTATTACAAATATGGAGCCATCAAAGGCCGTGTGTTCATGTATATTCCAGTGGCTGGATTTTTGGCGACCTTGTTTTTCCTGCCCAAGATGCCCACAGACAATCCCATTGTGACTACGGTTGTAAGTTCCCCGGTACTGCTGATCGGCCTTGTGCTTGTACTCGTCGTTGTCATGTACGCTGTGTCGATCTGGTTCTCCATTCGGATTATGGAAAACAAGGAAATGTGAGGTGAGCAATATGGATTTCACAATTTTAGCGGTAGTTCTTCTGATTGGCATTGGTATCCCTTTCCGTAACAAGCTGATCCGAAAATATCGGGAAGAAAAGAAGCAGAAAGATAAGGATCGGGATGCAAAATGACGGGTATGGAGAAAACCGAGTTCATCCGTTGTCCCATCTGTGGAAATAAAACACGCGACAAAATCCGGGAAGATACCATCTTAAAAAATTTTCCTCTCTTTTGTCCCAAATGCAAAAGCGAGTGTCTGATTGATATTGAACAATTTCATATAACTGTTATCAAAGCGCCAGACGCACAGCCGCAGAGCCGATAACTCACAAGGTCTGATTCCTTGTGGTTATTGGCTCTTTTTGAATGGAGGTGTCGCTATTATGCTATGAATGATTGAAGGAGGTCTAACTATATGAACGAGGTTTTGAAACTGGAGCATATCCAGAAGTATTACGGAAACGGCGAGAATGTTACAAAAGCGATTCAGGACATCAGCTTTTCCGTTCAGGAGGGGGAATTTGTGGGGATCATGGGTGCATCCGGTTCCGGTAAGACCACCCTGCTCAACTGCATTTCCACCATTGATACGGTCAGCACGGGACATATCTATCTGGATGGAACCGATGTGACCGAAATCAATGAAAAGCAGATTGCCCGGTTCCGTCGGAAAAACCTGGGCTTTGTGTTTCAGGATTTTAACCTGCTGGATACCCTGACCATCTCCGAAAATATTGCCTTGGCTCTTACCATCAACAAGATCCCCGCAGGCGAGATCGACGGCCGGGTGCGGGAATTGACCGGAAAGCTGAACATCACGGATATTCTGGACAAATACCCCTATCAGGTGTCCGGCGGCCAGAAGCAGCGGTGCGCCTGCGCCAGAGCCATCATCAACAATCCCAAGCTGATTCTGGCGGACGAACCCACCGGCGCACTGGACAGCCATTCGTCCCAGATGCTGCTTTCCACCATTCAGAGCATCAATGAAACCATGGGAGCAACCATTCTGATGGTGACGCACGACGCCTTTTCCGCAAGCTACGCAAACCGTATTCTCTTTTTACAGGACGGGGCAATCTTCACGGAAATTCTCAAAGGCAACGATTCACGCAGGACTTTCTTTAACAAAATTTTAGATGTCCTCACCATGATGGGAGGGGGCGTGAACGATGTACTCTAAACTTGCTTTTCGGAATATTCGTAGGAGCCTACGGGATTATATCATCTACTTTGTGACGCTTACCCTGACTGCGTCGTTGATGTACTCCTTCCTAGCGCTGGGATTCTCCCCGGATATTCTTGCCATGACGGAAAATATGTCGATGCTTACCTCTGGTATCCTGATGCTGTCGGTGTTGGTTGCGATGCTGTCCTCGTTTATCGTTGGATATGCTATCCGGTTCATGTTGAGCCAGCGGAAAAAAGAGTTTGCCGCTTATGAACTGATGGGTATGGAGGCGAAAATCGTCCGAAACCTATTTCTGGTGGAAAACAGCATGATTGGCGGAGCCGCCTTTTTGCTGGGTTCGCTGCTTGGAACCGGACTGTCCGGGTTATTGAATCAGGTAGTTCAAAATATTTTTGAAGTTCCGCATCATTATCAGGTCTTGTTCTCTCTCCGTGCGTTGGGGATGACCCTTTTCTTTTTCGTCCTGATGTATGGATTCAGTATGCTTCGTGCGGCAAAGGTCATCCGGCGCCGGAAAGTGATTGAACTGCTTTACGACAACCAGAAGAATGAGAAAGTTGGATACCAGCCCTTATATCGGAGCGTTCTGACCGGTCTGCTCTCCCTTGCCGCTATGGTGGCGGGCGTAATTCTGCTGGAAAAGGCGCTGCACATTCAGACCAATGAAGCGATGCTGTATTGGAGCGGGGCTTGTCTGCTGATTCTTGCAGGCGTTTATGAGCTGCACCGGAAGGTTCCTGTGTTGCTCTACCAACTGGCAAAAAGAAACCCGCGCCGGAAGTATCGGGGAGAAAATCTATTTTTCTTGGGGCAGATCGGCAGGCGCATCCAATTTTCAGGGCGGATAATGGCTGTTGTGGCGATCCTGCTGACCGTTTCGCTTGCGACCATGTTTGTGGGATTGACAATGGGTGCGGGCTATAAGGCCAACATGGAGGCGTATTACCCCTATGATGCCGGTGTTGCCATTGACGCGCCCTTAACCAAGAACAGCATGGATTCCGTCCGTTCCTTTGTGGAGGAACGCTGCGAGGCAGAGGACAGCGTAACCTATTACCTGTATGCGGTTCCGAATGAAGCCATTGAAGCCTTGGCCTTGTCTGACTACAATCACCTCCGAGAGATTCTGGGGCTTTCGCCTGTTTCCATGAGCGACAATGAATTTTTGATTCACTGTGATACATGGAACTATATGGACGGCATTCGGCAGAGATTGGAACAGCAGCCGGAGATTACACTAAACGGCCGGACTTTGACCCCTGCGGAAACGCCGATCCTGACAGAGCCAATGGAGCAGTATCAAATGGCCGGAACAAAGGGATATGTTCTGGTTCTGCCGGATGAAGTGGCTTCCCGGCTGTCCGGGGAGAAAATCCGTCTGGTGATGAAACTTGAGGATAGCGGATACCCGGAACTGAAAAACGAACTCAAGCAATTCCTGAACAGCGGTAAATGGCAGCCTGACATCCAGCTTGGACAGGATTTGCCGGAACGGGTGACGATGGGGGTAACAGTAAAGGCGTGGGGCGTTGCCAATTCACTGACCGGATTCACGACACTTTCTTTCTGCGGCTTGTATCTGAGCGTTATTTTTATCATTCTCTCCTGTTCAGTGCTGGCGTTTGAGCAGCTTTCCGCCATCGACCGGAACCAGAAAAATTACGCGGTGATTGACCGGCTGGGTGTATCAGGCCACAGGCAGGCTTCCCTCATCCGCAAGGAACTGTCCACCGTATTCCTAATCCCTCTATTTTTTCCTATCGTTCTTACAGTTCTGCTGATTGTGGGGACGCAGTTCTTTTTCGGGGAAGCAATTTTGCAGGAAGGACTGGTGCTGTTCTATGGTCTGGTCACAATCCTGCTGTTCTGCGCTATATACCTGACCTATTTCGGCGCGACCATGTTCCTGTTCAGACGAGTCATTCTCCGGCCTGAAATGAGATAATTTTTGGTTGGTTATAAATTTGAAATGCCGTAATATTGACCATGAAATTGACTGGTAGTTGGATGTAACTGAGGTGTGGTTGCTGGTATCTATCTGCTTCGCTTAATGCGGGTAATCGTCAAGTTCAGAAGTATCTGCCTATAAGGTTTGACTTGACAATAGCGTGTAAATTACGTATAATTTATTACAGTAAACATGAGAGAGGTGAACACGATGTTGTTCGGGAAGTTTTGTATTGGATTCAGCTCCACACAAGTTTATACCATGAAACATTGTGCGGAGCCTTTTCTGAAAGTTGATTTATAAAGTGGAAAGGCTAAGGCAGATATAAGACTGTCTTTGCTTTTTATACCCTTTTACCAAATCAACGATCGATAATTGACTGTTTAGGCCACAGACAATGTTTTGTTTGTGGCCTTTTGTTTTGCTTATTTATAAGTGACTATGCAAAGGGTGCACGATGTAGTGTACCCTTTTTCTTTTGGAGGAAATAGATATGACTGAAGAACATAGTTTGTTGACCGGGAGTGTGCCGAAAAAACTAGTCGTTTTCGCTTTCCCGTTGCTTTTAGCAAATATACTGCAATCATTTTACAATGTAGTAGATATGCTTGTAGTCGGCCGAATTGTAGGCGATACAGGCCTTGCGGCCATTGGTAACGCTTCTAAATTGTGCTATATCATCAATTCAATTTGTATTGGTATGACGATGGGCGGAGCCGTGTTGATTGCTCAGTATAAGGGGGCAGACGATAAAAAGGGGCAGGCGGAGTCCTTTCAAATGCTGGCCTTGCTTTCACTGGTATCTTCTCTGCTTGTGACTATTGTGAGTTTGGCAACCTACCAGCCTTTATTCAAGATGTTAAATGTTCCAGCAGACACATATCAAGATGCCTGCGACTATATGAAAATCATTTGCTGTGGGACTGTGTTCGTCTTTGGATATAATGCGGTCTGCTCTGTGCTAAAAGGATTGGGGGATTCTAAATCTCCCCTCTACTTTGTGGGAATTGCTACCATCATCAATGTCGTTTTAGACATTATTTTGGTGGGGCCTTTTGGAATGGGAACAGCAGGAGCGGCTTGTGCAACAATTACTGCACAAGGAATTTCCTTTGTGATTTCTCTATTCTATTTGAAGCGACATAAGATATTTTTTTCTATGGAAACTCAAAGGAAATTTACATTTCAATGGGATAAGCTGACCGCCATTTTGAAAGTCGGTCTGCCTACATCCATTCAGATGGTCGTGGTAAACACAGCCTATCTGCTTGTGACGGGAATGCTCAATCAGTTTGGTACTGCAGTATCTGCTGCATTTAATGTAGGACTGCAAATCAACACATTTGCCGGTATGCCCTGCTGGGCTATTGGACAGGCAGTAACGGCGATGGTCGGTCAGTGTATGGGGGCTGGACAAGTCAAACGCATCCGAAAGGTGGTAAAAATTAGTTTGTTGATGAATGTCGCCGTAACGCTCGTTGTCGTAATTGGCATACAGCTTTTTGCAAAACCATTGATTTTGCTTTTCGGTAGTACCAGCCCAGAAGTAGTAAATGATGGTGTTTATTATTTGCGTATCTGTTGCGGTTTCAATAGTTTGATTTATGCCGCTATGTACACTTTGGATTCCTTTGCCATTGGTGTCGGTGCGGCAAATGTCGCTATGATTAACGCTTTACTGGACGCAGTTATCGTGCGTCTACCTATGAGTTGGATCTTGGCTTTTGCACTTAATATGGGGTTCCCCGGCATTTATTACGGTCAGGCGCTTTCGCCAGTCCTGCCCGCTATTGTAGGTTTACTCTATTTCATGAGTAAAAAATGGGAGCGAAAAACGCTCATTCAATCAAGCAACAAGGGGAGAAGTCATTGATGAATCGAATTGAAAAGAGCCAGACGCGCAGACGCAGAGTCGATGAACCTGTGAATCAATACAGGAGGTGATAACATGGGAAATTAGCTGTATTTGATATATCCGAACCGGGCGGCAAAATTGCAGAAAAACTGCTCATGCTGTTAAACTCCCGTCAGCGTCAAGAATTGGTAAGCTATCTTCTCAATTCCCAAAAACAACAAAATAATCGGACCGACAGCCCATGCACCATTCCTGAAACTTATAGAGGGCAGACAGTTATTGATGAACCGTTTACAGAGATTCGCATGGGTGATTTATACTTCTGCCAGGAACAACGACTTGTATATATTGGCGAGCAGGAAATCAAATTAACGGCTAAGGAATTTGACATTCTTGCTTTGCTGATTACTCACCCGAAGCGGGTATTTACTTATGAACTGATTATGGAATTGGTCTGGAATGAAGATTATTCGCCCTATTCCCGAAAAGCAGTCAATAACCATGTGAGTAATCTGCGGAGGAAACTGAAAACTACATCTGATTCCCCGGACTACATCAAAAGTGTTATTGGCGTTGGTTATAAATTTGAAGTATTGTGATAAAGGCCATGAGACAATTTTATTTGTCTTGTGGTCTTTATTATAATATGGGCTCTTTTGTAAAATCCGTTCGAGACCGTGATTACCTCAAAACACATTTTATATAAGCCTTACCAAAACTATGATGTTTCAGGAAAGAACATAGAATTTACCACTGTATAATCTCCCCAAAAGGAGGCTGACGAGGGATAAGCCTTCTGCGCTTCCTTTTCGGGGAGGGCTGATAAATGCTGCCAAAGGGGAATTTTCACCAGAATGGTTATTTTACATATAGAGCTTTATGCGCCGTAATCCATGGGGTGTGGATTGCGGCGTTTTTAAGTTTGGCCGAATTTACAATAGTTTTATATCATACACCTTTCTGCGCGCCCATTCTTCTATGGGCGCGTATTTCATATATAAGCGGCTGTTACAACAAGGGTTGTCCGCACTGCCGCTCCCCACCCTCTGATTTCGATTTTGCCTATCAACTAAAAAAATCGAAATTGGAGGAATTACCCATGAAAGAAATCAACCTGCGGGATTACTACCCGTTTTATACACAGGACGTTATTGTTGAAGTGCCGGACGAGGTGGCCGATCTGCTTCGGGAATACAAATTAAGCGAGGCAGCCCATTTTCTGCGTACATACCGGCATAAAGCGTATTTTTCCCTGGACTATGACAAGAATGTTGAACATGATGCCCTTGTGATCGTGCTGGCACCGGAAGATATTCTGGTCCAGGAGGAAGAACATGCGAGGCTGTACCGTGCCATTGCTTTGCTGCCTGAAAAGCAGAGGAACCGGATATGCTCACATTATCTGCTTGGCATGAGCCTTTCGGAAATTGCAAAGAGCGAGGGTTCCGGCGTCAGCTCTGTGCATGAAGGAATCCAACGTGGACTTCGGCGTCTGAAAAAAATTTTAGAAAAAATGGAAACAGACCCCGAAAATAATGCCCGAAAATGAAATGAATAATAGAGGGACATATTTTTTGGTAGGACAAGCCTGATGGGTGTGGCCGTGCAGCATACGCTCCGGCCCGCTCCAACTGTAAAACTGTTATAACTGCCACGCCCCTCGCTTGCTCCTTGACAACCGAATATACGCTGTTACAGGTACTTCATTCTGTGTTCCGAGCGGCAGATGGGGCGGCGCGGTGACAGGCAGCTTAAGGAGGTGATGAATCCAGGCTGTCCGAGCGATAAACGCAACCTACGAAACCGGCTGTGGCAGGCCGGACGCGATAACGACGCAGATCATAATGGTACTTCTTCACAGCTTCCTAAAGACTTGGGGAGAGTTCCTGCGGCGTTTGCTTGCTCTGGCAAAGCGGCGGCGTATGCGGGGCTATGATGCGGTGACGCTATCCGCAGCCTGTAACAGCCCCGCCCTGGTAGTCAGGGCTTGCCGGGGGAGCGTGGCAAATACGGCAGCTAATCGAAATCAGATACAATGGGCCGGGTCTGTGACTGTATGGGCGCAGGTCCGACCTATTCATGTGGTTTTGATAGCCAGGAATATTCAGGAAGGAGTTGATATTATGGAACATGTAACTGCTGCTGGCGGAGCCGGAACACTGGTAGATATTCGGGATGTTACGGTTGACAGGGAGCTTTCTCGTGAGGACCGGATTGCAGAATTTGTCCGTCAGATTAAAAACCCTTACCGCTTTAAGTGTGGGCGATTTACTGTCCACGCCAGTTTTGCCTCCGGCGGAGCCACCCTGGAGGAATGTATCAAAGGAATCCTCCGGTAAGCCGGATATTTTTCTGAAAGGGGCTGACTTTCCCGCGAAGTCGTGGTAGAATAAGAATCGGAAAAGGAATTGAATACGGCATAGCCACACTTCTTGAATTGCGGGGATTTTTCTGCGCAACGAAAGGAGTGTTTTTTTATGCAGGTTTACAAAACGATTAAGTATATCCGTCTTTCTTATACGGATGACAAGTCAGTGGAAAGTGACAGCGTTGCCAACCAGCGGCGGCTGATTGACGACTACATTGCCCGGCACCCGGAGATTGAGGTTGTGGCGGAAAAGATTGACGACGGTTATAGCGGCGTCCTTTTTGACCGTCCGGCCTTCCAGGAAATGATGCGGATGATCGAGCAGGGAGAAGCCAACTGTGTGATTGTGAAAGACCTCTCCCGCCTGGGACGTGAGTACATAGAGACTGGCCGTTATATGCGCCGGGTATTCCCGGCTTACGGCGTCCGGTTTATCGCCATCAATGATAATGTAGACACGGAAAATGACGCTGCCGATGACCTTACCGTCTCCGTCAAAAATATTATGAACGAGGCGTACAGCCGGGATATTTCTGTAAAGACCCGGAGCGCCCTGGATGTGAAACGCCGCAGCGGTGATTTTGTCGGAGCTTTTACCATTTACGGCTATGTGAAAACCGGCGACAAGCATAAGGGCCTGGAAGTTGACGAATATGCTGCGGGCGTGGTACGGGATATTTTCAGAAAGCGGCTGGAAGGATTCAGCGCTTCCCATATCGCGGACGAACTGAACCGGATGGGCATACTCTCCCCTCTGGCTTATAAACGCAGCCACGGGATGCCCCATGCCAAAGGCGGCTATACGGACCGTAAGGACTGTAAATGGTCTGCGACTACGATTATCCGTATTTTACAGGATGAAACCTACACCGGAACGCTGGTCCAGGGGAAACAGACGACGCCCCACTTCAAGCTGAAAGAGCGTGAGGACAAGCCTTCTTCCGAATGGATTCGTGTGGAGGGCGCCCATGAAGCAATTATCCAGAAACATGATTTTGACCTGGTGCAGAGGCTTCGCCGGATTGACACCCGGACTTCCCCGAAATCAGATAAGGTATATCTGTTCTCCGGCATTTTGATCTGTGGGTGCTGCGGCTGCCGTATGACCCGCAAGACGAACCGTTATAAGGATAAGGAATACCATTACTACTATTGTCCGACCGGTAAGAAGAACGGCTGCACTTCCTCCGTCATGCTAAAGGAAACGGACTTGATCGAGTGTGTGCAGGACAGTCTAAAGGGCCATATTGAAAATGTAGCTTCCCTGGACGCGCTGCTGTCCAGTATCAGCCAGGAGCGGATCAACCGGGAACTGGTTCAGGAATATACCGCACAGATCAAGGCAAATGAAAAACAGCGGGCGCAGATTGAAGGCTTCAAGACAAAGCTCTATGAAAACCTGGTAAGCGGGATTCTTACCAAAGAAGAATATCTTTCCTATAAGCGGAAGTACAATGCCGACATTGAGCTTCTGCAAAAAGCGATTGCCGAATGGGAAGAACGCCTGACGGATGTACTGGAGAACCGCAGCGAGCGGAACCGCTGGATCAATCATTTCATGCAGTTCTCCACGATGGAGGAAATTGACCGCCGTGCGGTCATGCAGCTTATCCGCAGTATTCGGGCGCTCGGCAAGGACGAGTTACATATTGAATTCAACTATCAGGATGAATACAAAAAGGCCGTCGCACTGGCGGAGCAGATCGCGGAACAGGCCGCAGAAAGGAAGGTGAGCTAAATGGCAAGAAAAAGCAGGAAACAGGCGGAAGCCCCTATGCTGGCGCCGTCCTTATATGTATATGTGGCACTGTATATCCGGCTTTCTGTGGAGGATAACAAGAAACGCGGCTGTTCCGTGGAGAATCAAAAGCTGGTGCTGAATGATTATCTGGCGGATAAACCGGATTTTGTAGTCTATGACACATACATTGATAACGGCCTGACGGGTACGAATTTTCACCGTCCCGGATTCCAGCAGATGCTTTCGGATATTGAAGCGGGCCATATCAACTGTGTGATCGTCAAAGACCTTTCCAGGCTGGGGCGCAATTCCATTGATACCGGCTACTATATTGAGCAGTATTTTTACGCGCACAATGTCCGTTTTATTGCGGTCACAGACCAGTTTGACACGGCAGACCCCGGCAACCTTCACGGCGGCATTATGCTTCCCTTGAAAAACATGATAAATGAAGCCTATTCCCTGGATATTGGCAGAAAGATCAAGGCGCAGGCACGGCAGGCCATGAAAGACGGCGATTATATCGGAGGACGGGCACCCTATGGCTACCGGAAAGCCCCGGATAACTGTCACAAGCTGCTGATTGACGAGGAAACGGCTCCGGTCGTAAAACAGATTTTTGACTGGGCTTATGAGCGTGTGGCGCTGAACCGAATTGTCCGTAATCTTAATGAAATGGGAATTGCGGCGCCAAGCCATTACAAGAAATCTACCGGCGAAATCACCAGCCCCGGCCTGATCGGCAGCGGAAAATGGCAGACCCGCACGGTAATGAAGATTCTGGAAAGCGAGGTTTATACCGGTGATCTGGTGCAGGGAAAAACAAAGACGGTGGACCACCAGCAGGTCAAGGCCGATGACGATAATCTGATTATTGCCCGACACACCCATGAGCCGATTATCAGCCACGAAGTTTTTGCGGCGGTACAGGAATACCGGAAACAGGTCTGTGAGGAAAGCAGGGCTGTTCCAAAGCGGCCCTATACTCCGAACATTTTCAAAGGGAAGGTGTTCTGCGCCGACTGCGGCAGAAGCCTCCACCGGCAGCGGGCGGAACGTAAGAAAGGCCCGGATATTTACTGGTTCCATTGTCTCACGAACAGCCGTGTAGCCAAAGATACCTGCAAAGGCGTGATGATGCAGGAGACAGAGCTGATTGCAACTGTCACCGCTATTTTAGAAAAAGAGCTTTCCGTTGCTTTGGGTATGTCTCTCCCTCTCTTTCAGTTGGAGGCAAGGCAGAAACAGAAAAAAGACAGTCTGAAATCCCAAGTGTCTGCCAAACGGCAGGATATAGAGAAACAGCGGCGTCTGATCCGCGGGCTGTATGAAAACTTCGTACAGGGCATTTTAACCAGCGAGGAATATTTTGAACTGAAAGCAGGTTACGAGGAATCTATCACTGTTCTTTCCGGCAATATTGAGGCGCTTGAAAAAGGTATGGATGCCCTGGACGACCAGCTTGTACGCTATCGTGCAATGGAAAAAGACGCAAAATCACTGGCGCAGGACCATGTACTGACGGCGGAGCTGATTGACCGGCTGATTGACCGGATCGAGATCGACCACGAGCGGAATATCCGTGTTTCTTTCCGGTTTAAGAGCGAATTTCAGGGGGAGGCGGTAAAATGAAGCAGAAATATGTGATTGCCCTTTATATCCGCCTGTCTGTGGAGGACTTCAAGACGGAAAGTTTAAGTATTCCTAACCAAAAGCTGCTCCTTCGGGAAAAGGCCATGTCGCTGCAGGAATGGGATAACAGCGAAGTCCTGGAATTTGTTGATAACGGCCATACGGGAACCAGCTTTGAACGTCCGGCAGTACAGGAGCTTTTGACGATGGTACAGGCCGGAAAGATTGACTGTATCATCGTGAAAGACCTTTCCCGGTTTGGCCGCAACAGCATTGAGACCGGCTATTTCATTGAGCGGGTGTTTCCGCTCTACCATACCCGGTTTATCTCCGTGAGCGACGATTTTGACACCGCCAATTTCAAAGGAGACACTGGAGGAATCGACATAGCCTTTAAGTATCTTATCAGCGAGTGTTACAGCCGGGATATGTCCATGAAAACGAAAAGCGCTAAATACGCAAAGATGCGCCGGGGCGAGTACCAGAGTGTCATTTGCCCTTATGGCTACCGCAAGAGCGCAGACGGGCGCATGGAGCCGGACGAGGACGTTGCAGGGATTGTCCGGCAGATATTTGAATGGGCGGCTGATGGCAATACAGCCGCAGAGATCACGAGGAAACTGTACGCTCTGAATATTCCTACGCCTGGAGAATACCGGAGGGATAAAGGCAAAGATCACTACAATGTTTCCCGGACGCATGGCGTCTGGAACAGTTCAACGGTTTTGCGGATGCTGGAGGATCAGCGGTATATCGGCACCTATGTGATCGGCAAGCGCAAGGTACAGGAGATTGGCAGCCGCCGCATGAAGCTAAAGGATGAAAGCGAGTGGTTCAAAATCCCAGACCACCACCCGGCAATCGTAAGCAAGGAACTGTTTGAGAAAGCCAATGCTTCGATCAGGCGTTTCTCCCTTCCCAATAAAAAGCGGCGTGACTACCTTCTCCGTGGAAAAGTATTCTGCGGCTACTGCGACCATGCCATGTCGCTCAGGAATGATGCCTGGTTTTATTGCCGCCACTCCGAAGTGGCAGAAAATCTTCCTTGTCATGGGGTGCGGGTAAAAATGGCTGATCTGGAGCAGGCGGTTCTTGAAACAATCCGGGCACAGATGTGTCCGGCGCTGGGAATTGACAGTAGCAAAGACAAGCTAGATTTGCAGACGGTTCAGCAGGCCGAGCATGAAGATAAACTGCGCTCTATCCAGGACAGCAAACGGCAGCTCTATGAACAGTACGCACTTGGGGAGATTGACCTGGAAACCTACCGGGAACGAAAAGCGGAATATGATGCCGAGCTGGTGCAGGCAAAGAATGTCCATGCCTCTATTACCGCACAGACCAAACAGATACAAAGCGATTACGAGGCAAGACTGAAACAGCGTGAAATCGTTCAGGAAGTAGGCAGCGCCGACACTCTGACGCAGGCCTTGATTGACCGGCTTATCAATAAAGTCTATATCTTTCCGGGAGACCGGATTGAGATTGAGTATGTGACACAGGACTTTTTAGAAATAGAAAAACCGGAAAAGGAGGCATGAGCCATGAACACCGTATGGAACAGCTACGGGCAGCTATGCGGCTGCCCGGAAATCTTCAAAAAAAGTTATATATTTTTTGTCGTGGGCTTGACATACGGGTGGCGCAAGTCATGGAAGCGCACATGCTTGCACCCTGCGTGTTCCAGGATGAGCTGCAGTCTGCGTCGTACCACGCCGGGGGTAATGGGGCAATCCTCCTTCACCGGGGACGGGAACATCCAGCGGGAGTCCACCGTCTCTTTGTACTCCCGCAGCACTGCTACCACAGCAGGCGGCAGGACGATCTTGCGGACGGAGTTCTTCGTCTTGGGCGTGCTGATTTGAAGTTGGCCCCGCACATCGTAGACCTGCTTATTCACATTCAGCACGCCGGTTTTGAAGTTCAGGTCGTCCCATTGCAGTGCCATGAGTTCACCCCGGCGTAGGCCGGTGGCCAAGTCCAGAAGAAAAACTTCGTAATATCCCTCAAACTTCGCTTGAATGAGGAATCGCTGCAACTCTTCTCGTGTCAGCACCTGCATCTCCCGCACCTTCTTGGGCGGCAGCTTGCAGCCGATGGCCGGGTTCATACGGATCAGCCCATCCTGCACCGCCTTCTCCAATGCGGAGCGGCAGGTGGCGTGGCACATGCGCACCATCCGGTCGGACAGCCCTTCGCCGTACTTGTCGGTGAACCGCTTCCGGCCGCTTTTCTTAAGCCGACCATAGAACTGCTGCAGGTCGTTCTGTGTCAGCTTATTCAGCGGGATGTCCCCAATCTCCGGAATGATATGCAGGCGGATGCGGCTCTCATAGGTCTCCTGCGTGGTAGGACGGATTTTTGGCTTGGAGTGATTCTCGTACCAGTATGTCAGCCAATCCCCGAAGGGCATCTCGGGCCGCACTTTTTCGAGCTTCAGCCCGCCGCACTCCTCCTTGAGCTTCTGGAGCTTCTCGACGCACTCCTTCTTCGTTTTGGCGAGGATATTTTTCGTTTTGGGATAGCCGTTATCATCGTAGCCAATGACGATACGCCCCTCCCAGCGCCCATCCTTGCGCTGTCTTACGGTTCCGTCGCCGGCTTTTCGCTTTCTTGCCACGGTTTCAACTCCTTTCCGAAGATGTCCTCCATGAAGCCGCCTACGATGCCGCAGGCTGTCTTCTGCATATCGGTTGTGACATGGGTGTAGGTGTCCAGCGTGAAGGAGGCGTTGGTGTGGCCCAGGATACCGGACAGCGTTTTGGCGTCCACGCCGCTGGTAAGGGCGTGGGTGGCGAAGGTGTGACGCAGATCATGAAAGCGGATGCTGGGCAGCCCCGCCCGCTGGAGCAGCGTCTTCATGCGGCGATACGCCGCATTGGGATCAACGGGATCTTCCGGCTTCACCGGGTCCGGGAATATCCATTGGCTGATGGTATCCGCCTTGCGCCGCCGCAGGATGTCAGCCACGCTGTGCGGCAAGATAATGGTACGCATACCTTGATTGGTCTTCGTCTCGCCGACGGTGTATTCGCCCTTCCGCTGGCTGTGGAGGGTGCGGCACACCTTCAGCGTGCCGCCCTCCTCGTCGAAGTCGCTCCATTGCAGTCCGCAGATCTCGCCGCGGCGCAGGCCGGTCATCAGTTCCGTTTGGAAGAAGTCACGCCACACCTCATCCTGCTCCACCACTGCGAGAAAGGCGTCCAGCTCTGCACGGGTGAGGATACGCTTGGGCTTGTAGTTGGGCTTGGGCGCCGTTGTCCCCTCAGTAGGATTTCTGGGAATGACATGCGCCTGCACCGCGTCCTTCAGCGCGGCGTGGAGTGTGGAATGGATGTGGCGCACCATGGAGTCGGAGAGCTGATGATCCATTTCGGGGTGCTCGTGGATGCGCCCCTCCGTTTTTAGGCGGCGGTACATCCGCTGAATGTCCTGCTGGGAGAGGAGGGAGATTTGCTTGTCGCCCAGCTGCGGTTTGATGTAGTATTCGATGTAGCGGCGGTAGCCCTCGAGGGTACCGGGCCGCACCGTACCCGCCTTGTACTCCGTGAGCCAGCGGTCCAGCCACTGGCCCAGCGTCATGCGGCTGTCCTCGGTCAGCTCCACATCTCGGTAGCACTCGATGTTCTGGTGCAGCTTGTCCAGCAGTGCCTTTTGCGTCTTGGCATAGACGTGGCGGAACAGCGGCTCGCCGTTTTCTTTGTGGCCGATAACGATACGCCCTTCCCAGCGTCCGTCTTCCCGCTTGCGCACCATGCCGTCACCGGCTGGTCTTCGTTTTGCCATGTATTTCACTTCCTTTGATTGAGATTTTTTTGCAACACAAACAATTACCACATTTTTGCGGAAATAGCTATCAGAACTTTGAAATGGTTTGCCATTACATCCGCATAGAAAACCCGTGGTACTGCTCGTACTCTTCATCTTCGTCATCTACGGCGTATTCCACCGTGCGGTCGATCTTGCCGCCGCGTTCCAGAATACGCCGGATCTCCTGCTTGCTGTGATGCAGCGTTTCCAGATGGAAGCGGTCATTGTCGCCGGTGTTCATCGCATCCAGAATGGAGATCAAACCGCAGACGGCATCGTCCACCGTAGGCAGGAGTTCACCGTACTCGGTGGCATCGATGCGGCTTTCCAGATACTCACAGCCGCCCATATCAAAGTAGGCTTCCATGCTGCTGCGCAGAAGCGTCTGGTCGAAGAGCTTATTGTCTCTGCATCGGACATTCTCCGGTGTGGTGTAGGTGATGTATTTTAGATTCGGCTCCCATCGCACCTTGTAGCCGTACTCCGCCATGAATGCGATGAACTCCTCACGGGTAGCACAGTTCTCCATAGCTTCCTTAATGGTACGGCACAGCCGTTTCTTCCAAGCAGGAATACGGAACGGATCTGCCTTGCTCTCGGTGAAGGACAAGCCATACTCCCGGCAGAGCTGGTTGCTGTATTCCTTGGCCTGCTGCATCTCCCGGGCGCTCTGATGAAACTTCTGGCCGTTTTTAAAGTTTACCGAGTTCATGATGATGTGATTGTGGATGTGCGCCGTATTCATATGCGTGACCACCACGCACTGGTAGCCCTTGAAGTATTCCGCAAACTTCAACCCGATCTCATGCGCTGTATCAAAATCCAGCGGATCGTCCGGGGCGAAGGCTTGGACGATGTGATAATAGCTACGGCCATCTGTTTTGCGGAACTGTTTCTTTACCGCTTCGAATTCATCCTGAGCTGTTTGAGCCATGCAGTTGACACCGGATATGAGACGCTCCACCGTTTTCTCACGGTTTGTAACATAGTCCAGGATACCGCTCAGACTGCGTGAGACAGCAATGAATTTAATGTTTGCCATGCGTTCCGGTACACCTCCGTAAAGGGTTCATAGTTCACCTGCGTGATACGCCCCTGCCGAGCCATGACCGTGAGCTGGTTCAGGTTATTTCCCTGATAGCGCAGCTCCCGCAGGAGCTCATCCATACCTTCAATGACCGTGACCTCACGATCCATAGCCGCCCGGCGCACAAACTCGCTCTCGGTCATATGAGCTGCATCCGCCTTGCGGCGGATGCAGTCCTTTTCCCACCCGGCAACGCGGGCGCGGATAAATTGATTCTTAGCCATGGTGCTCGTTACCTCTGCTTGCCAGCATAGTCATCGTCTCGATCTGCTTAGCCAGAGTCTCGTCCCGCGCATGCACATAATAGAACTCCAGCATCTTTTCGACTGCAAAGCACTGCTGCCACTCCGCACAGCCAGATAGTGTGGCTTTGCCCTTGCCGGTGAAAAAGTGATTCAACTCTTCACAGGAGACATCCACGCCGAGTTGATAGAGCATGGCTTCCCGTACATCGCTGAGCATCTCTTCCTTATCGTACTTGTCCATCATAATTTCATAGGGATTATAGGTGTTCTTCGTCATAATCTTTATCTCCTTTAAATTTATTTTTCTTTGTGTTGATAGGGGTGCGGGCTTAGCCCGCCTGCCGAAGGGGTCGGAACGGGGCAATCGCCCCGTTCCGTACCACGAAGGCGAAACTTGTCATTCTCGAAGCGAGAATTTTCGGCGCTGACGCGCACTTCAGCCGCTCTGCGGCGCTTTTCGGAAAAGGCGGTTATCCCGCCCGGTCAAGCATCCACGGCGCATCACCTCCCTCCGAGCAGAATACGCTGCGGTAGGTGCTGCTGTCCGGCACCATACCGCGGCACATCATTTCGTTGCATAGCAGCATGCGGAGCACCGCAGTGCTGTAGACGCTCCGCATCTCGTCGCGGCATCGGCGGGCGAGGGTCTTCTGCTCATCGGTCAAATCACCGCGATGTTCATCGCAGAGAAACAGACGAAGTCCGTCTTCATCAATGGGGTCGGCATGATCCTTGTTCCACGCCCACCGGATGTAGCGTACTGTGTCGTGCGTGCGCTGGAGAACCATCATCGGGTCATGGTCTACAATAAAGTTTGCAATCTGCTGCATCATGCGCTTTCCTCCTTCTTTATGTTGCTCCGCTGCTCCAGCTCAGCCAGGCGCTTTTGCACCCGCGCCCGCTCTACACTCTCCTCCGCCTGCTGGAATTGCCGCTGGTAGTTCTGCTCCAACGCCTCCTGAATGGGTCGGATGTTGTAGATGAGACTGCCGTTGCGCACGCGGCCATCCTTCGTGGTGATGGTGCTGGGTTCGGTGCGGATGAGCCCCTTTTCCTCCAGGCCGGCCACATACTTCCGCACGGTGTTTTCACTCAGCTGCACCGCCCGACCGATGGTGCGGTAGCTGGGATGACACTGGTAGGTCCTGCGATCTTCGCAGCGCAGGAGGTAGTTGTAGACGGCGATCTCATGAGAGCTGAGGCCGAGATTGAAGACCTCGTTTGGAACAAGGTAGTAGTGCTTATTCGGATCCCGCTTAGGCCAGTGCTGGAGCATCAGGTATCACCTCCTGTCTGTGCGTCTACCCACCGACGGAACTTTTCTTTGGGTACCACGATGCGATTGCCGATCCGCAGCGCGGGGAAGCCCGTTTCGTGCATGAGCTCGTAGGCACTGGAGATGGACACGCCCAAGGTCTGCGCCACCGTGTTCGCATTGAGAAACAGCGGCAGCTGGTCGTAGTTGGTGAATGTAGATTCTTGCATTTGGTTCCTCCTTTATGTTTTTGTTGAGAGCTGCAAGCAAAAAGCTCCCACCGAAAAAGTGGGAGCAGTATCCATATTGCAAATTTAGAGCCGCATGATAGAATAGAGACATCAGGAGGTGAGCCGATGCCGTTGGTAAAATACAGGATCTACGAGCTGTCCGCCAGAGCTGTGATCAGCTACGGAAGGCAGCAGGAGGGTACATACACCTTCCATCTCAGTGCCGCTGAGACAGAGAGATGCAAATCACTTTCCGTGCCTCACGAGCAGGATGATAACGCGCTGTTCTATCAAATCATGTGCGTGCTGCACGGCGATGCCTTCACCGGAAAACCCGGTGGGCAGCTGGTGACTGACCTCTCGGACATCATTTTCTATATGGACTTCTCCGGCATATTCGACCGGAGCGGTGCCAGAAAGAAATACCGGATCCGGCAGGAAAAAGCGAAGGCCCTGTTCCGTCCCGAGGGCGTGAGCCTTGATTTTGGCTCCGGCCCGCATTGCTATCTTGCCTTTGAGCGTTCGGGCAGCATGAGCCGGCAGGCGCGGCTGACCTTCATCCGGGAGGATTTTTATGACACGGTGTGCCGCCGCATCATGATGGATATGACCATCGGTGACTGCCAGCTCAGCAAGCTCTATGCCTACAACGGCCTGATGCTGTCCAGCGGTATCCGCATTGACGGCATCGGCATTGACCGGCCCCACCGGGTGGTGGTCATCGACAATCCTACGCGCACAGAGCGGAATGTCAGCGTCATCACCGTAGAGGACGACGGAACGCAGAGCAGTACCCGCAAATATCACCGGGTGGAGAAAAAAGAGGACATCGAAATCACCTGCTTCGACGGCGAGGGGCTGATCTCAAAAGAATATGCCCGCGTCGTGGACGAGAAGCTGTGCGGGAAGAAAGTCCACACCTCATTCCAGATCCGTATGCCCTATGTCAAGGGTATGCTGCACGAGGTGGACTTCAAAGACTTCCTGACCCTCTGCGGGACGGACACCATCACCGATCTGTGGGGCATGGAGCATTCCGTCCGGGATGTGGACGTCATCCTCACCAAGAGTATGTTCAAGGGCTACGGCTGGCTGAACGGAAGCGGCATGAGCTGGGAGGACTATTGGGCAGTGTTCCGCAAGTACCGCCATGCGCTGTACACCACAAATGTGAGCAAGGAGAAACCGGAAAAGACCACCGAGCTGAACTATCAGTTTCTGACCACCGTTTCCATTCAGGGCGACGAGTTCCGCCCCGCCGATCTGCCGGACGGCTGGGATCACAGCCCGGAGACGGACGAGCGAAATTGGCTCACCAAGCAGACGGAACTGGCGTATTACAATTTCTGCGCTGATGAATCGTTTCGGCAGAATTACTTTCTGGAGAAGTTTGAGCGGGTCAGCTGGTGGGAACGACATCAGGGCAAGGACCAGATCCTTGCCGCCGTGCTGAAAAAGAATCCAAGCTTCATCAACGAACCGGTCTATGCCAAGCGACTGGAGGATGAAGCCGATAAAATCGTGGAGCAGTACGCCGTCGGCCGGTTGATCGTAGCGGGAGACAACCGTTATCTTTCCGGTGATCTTCTGGACTTTCTGGCATTTCTGCTCCCGACTGTTCCGCCGCGCAAACGCAGGCAACGGATGTTTTACAGCACCGTCATGACCGACCACTTCCCGGAGAGTTCCTTCTATGCACCCCAGGCGGCCTATGCCCATGACGACGCCTGCACGCTGCTACGCAATCCGCACATTGCCCGCAACGAGGAGCTACAGCTTTCCTTCTACGACGCGAAGGAAGAGAGAAAGCAGATGCGGCATTACTATTTCGGGCACCTGACGGATGTGGTGATGGTGGATTCCAATATGCTGGCTGCTGAGCGGCTGGGCGGCGCTGACTACGACGGCGATATGATCAAGACCATATCTGATCCGATCCTGAATGCCTGCGTCCGCCGCAACTACAACCTCTACCGCTACGAGAAACACAAATCCCTCACCAACACAGAGAACATTCCTCTGCTGATGATCCCCACGGCCCAGCCCCAGATCCGCAGTGCCGACGACTGGGAGGCACGCTTTGAGACCGTTCGCAGCACCTTTTCCTCCCGCGTCGGTCAAATCTGTAACGCCGCACTGGACCGCAGCATCATTGCCTACAACGAAAACTCCGACGCCGAGGAGCGGGAGCGCTGCCGGGAGGAGACAGAGACATTAGCCATTCTCACCGGGCTGGAGATCGACTCGGCCAAGAGCGGCATCCGCCCGGATCTGGATGAGTACCTGACCCATAAGACCGTCAAGCGCAGCGACTTCCTCAAATATAAAACGCTGGTAGAAGAAATGGAGACCCGGCGTGCCTGGTATGAGCCAACCCATGCGGCCAAGGTAAAGGCGTTTTTCAAAAAGGTGAATTGGGACGCGGTAGACTCCAATGTGGAGCGCCTGCCGTATCTGGCACAGCAGCTGAAAAAGAACACGCCGCGCATCAAGGCAAAGCCCGCCAAGGACGAAGAATTGTTTTCCTTTGCTGCCCAGCAGCCGGACTGGAGGGAGCATCTGGACTCCGATAAGCTGGCGGCGGTAGATACGCTGCTGCGGGATCACGATGCCTGCCTTTCCCGCATCCGGGCCTGCCGCGTTCCGGTAAAGGAGAAAAAGCGGAAGAGCGATGTGGAGCGCATCCTGTATGCCAGAGGGCAGGAGGACGCATACGATCCTGACGAGCTGTACGCCCTGTTCGGCAGTCTGCCGCCGGAAAAGGTGTCCGCTCTGCTGTGCGCTATGCGGGAGCAGGCATGGCACCTCATGGACGAGGATGCACGGGAGCGCTTCCTGCAGGAATGGCTGCCAGAGCCGGAGTTTGAGGATATTTACGATCTTCTGACCGATTTCCGCTTCGGCGGCTACCGCATCCTGGGAGACATTGTCTGTGATATGGAGGATGAGAACACCGGCAGGGAGAAAAAGCAGCTGTTCCGCGAAAGCGACTCAAAAGCCTTCACTGCCATGATGAGAGCCTTTGCGGACAAGTCCGCCTCCCGGAGCTATCGTGATGCCGTGACGGCCAAGTGCCGGGAGCTTCTGACCGCCATTGTAAGACCGACTCTGGCTGTGCGCTATGTGGTCGCTCTCGGCAGACGTGACCTGCTGTGGGATCTGCTGCCGGAGTATATCGAGAAAAATGTTCTGGAGGTGCGGGATGATTAACGAATGGGTAGAATTCTGCGCATATACCGGAACGGTTTCCTATACCGCCAGTAAGAAGAGCGATACGACATGGCTGGGTCGGTTCACTTTTGCCACGATCCTGGAGTTTGAGGGGATGTCGCGGATTTTGACTGTTCTGGCTCGCGGATACCTGTTCCACGGCAAAGATGGAGCAGTCATTTGGGGTGATCTGCATGATCGGATCGACTACGCCCGCCGCGCGCTCTGCGCCTGGTGCAGTGTTCCGGAGGACGGGAAGCGCGTGCCGGACAAGGAATGGCAGTTCCGGACGGATTTTTCGGAGTTGCACACGGAGTTCCCAGAGTTGGTGGATGAGGACGGGACCGGCTGGTTTCTCCGCCATGTCCTCTGCGTCGCGGACTTCATGCTGACACACCCGGAAAAGGTGCGCAGCACCTCGCTCAAGTATGCGGAGGTTATTCAGTCCAAGTTTGCCGCCGCATGGCGAAGTAAGGTGATGCAGTATCAGATCCCGATTTTTGCGTCCCAAACCAAGGGTGCCTGGACACTGCGCTTTGACGATGTCCTTGCCGACGCGCTGGAGCTTGGCCCGCTGCGCAAAGAAGGGCCGGAACTGCCGCCCGAGCTGACAGAGAAACTGAAAGCGGCGCTTCTGAAGGAAATTCCAGCCGAAGTTGTCTGTACGCTGACCCGCTATTATCTCGCCAACCGGCAGGATGATTGCGAATGGGTCGTCCTGCCGGTGGCAAGCTTTGACGCCTACTTCGGGGACACCAGCTTCAGCAAGAAGTATCTGCCCAAGATCCCTGCAGAAATCGTGGAGCGGAGCAGCGCCTTCGGCATCAGCCGGTATCGGGTCACGGAAGAATATCTGCCATAAGACACAGACAGCGGGACAAGCCTTTACGGCCTGTCCCGCTGCTTTCTCTGCCCGGATCCTGAAAAATGTTTTCTTTGTCTATGGCGGTGCATCCGTTGAGCCGCCGCCTATGCTCTACTCCTCGTCATCATCAGACCATGAGGAGATCATGTGAATATCCCCTGTGTCCATATCCATTGCCATGTGATCTCCCATGCGCATCATGAGATTCCCATCGGAGTCCATCGCCATGCTGTCAGAAATGCTCATGGCGAAGTCGCCGTCATCGTAGTCGAAAATGTACTTTGACATACCGTGCACCTCCAATTTTAATCATCGTATTCCGGATAGTCAGGTGCCCACTCGGGCATCCAATGCGCTTTGTTTCTGCGGTTTGCATTGTGAGTTTTCTGGTGCGATCTGTGGTTCGGATTCATCTGATTGGCCCGATTGTCAGCGTCAGCTTGATATGCCTTGTTATTGGGATTATGCAGATTTGCCCAGTGATCCAGTTGTGCTTTGGTATGTGTTTTTCCTGATACCTTTCCCATAATCAGCCTCCTTTCTGAACCGAAAAAAGCCCACGCACTTTGCTTCGTGCGTGGACTGCGATCATCCGGAAGACCGCTTTGCACGCAACAAAACAAACCCGACGAAAGAACACTTTCTTCGGTTCGATTTTGTGGTGCAAAGCATCGAAACAACAGGGGGACAACGACAGTCAACCAGCAAACTGCTTTCTCAATTCCATAATGAGAATTTGATTGGAATCAATAGTTTCGAGGATTTACATATTTTTTTACTCGCTTCATTGTCTATGTCACTGCCGTTCGATATAATTCGTACTCTCATGATACGAACGATCAAAGTTCAGGACAGTCCAACAATTTAACACTATCATGATAACATAAATGGGAAGCGAATGCAATGGGAAACTGCAAATTTCACCCCACGTCCAATTTCGTGTCTATCAAATGAATCCGCTATGAAAGCCGTCCTGACCTAAAAGTCAGGACGGCTTTCACACTTTAGAAATCAGTTTTAACCCGCATACTTTTTGAAGTTCTCAGCTTGTTCCAGAACCTCCTTATAAACATCATCAATAGTAACAGGCGGATAATCAAACTCGTCCAACAGCAAAATGAGGTCAACTTGAAGATTTGCCTTAATATCATCGCGTGTAGACCAGTCGGTGTACTTAGCTTTGTCATCGACAATGATCTTAATCCTCTTAGAGAGTTCAATCATTTTATCGTCCGGGTACTCAAACTCGTACTTTTTTGCTACTGCCTTGAGGATGTCATAAAAGGCTTTTTCTTCGTAGTCAATTCCCATGCCTTTGAAGGAGTCTTTTTCCTTTTTAAGTTCTTCGAGGAGCTTCGCAAGCTGCTCCGCCACATCGTCAAGGACTTCGTTAGCAAAAGCCTCATCACGACGGCGATTATTGTACTCATCAACAACGCGCTTGAGACGATCCGAGAACTCCATGCCCATGATGCGGTTGACCTTTTTATACTCCTCAATTGCCTGAGAGAGAAGCCTCTGCAACACCTTTATTTTCGTATTTGGAAGCTGGATTGCATTGATCCTATCCAGATACTCGTCACTGAAAATATCGACAGAAATGTGCTTTCCAGTTTCAAACAGTTCCTCAATTCCATCCGATTGAATTGCACCTTCAAGCAGCTCACGGACGCGGGCGTTCATTTGTGAAATGTCAGGGGCATCACCCTTTGTAAGTTTGAAAAGTATCGAACGCACAGCACAGTAGAAATGCAGATAGTCCTTCTCTTCATCGGAAATTGCATCGCTGGAACTGCATAGATTGAACGCTTGCTTCATACGCTTGACCGCAGCCATAAAACGAGTTTCCAAATCTTCCGTGAGCTGGACATACTCAACAGCACGATTGAGGCAAGCAAGCTGCTCCTTCGGTGAGCCGTTGAAATAATCTATGCTATTGAAATTGTGGAACATCTGCGCCAAGACATCAAGTTGGTCTTTGACAATCGTGACAGACTGTTCGACACCTTCAAATTCATCGCTCTCAAAGTTGGTGTACTTCTTGAGGGCGAGATTCATATTTTTCTTGATACCGATATAGTCCACAATTAAGCCCTTGTCCTTGCCGGTATAGACGCGGTTGACGCGGGAAATTGTCTGAATGAGGGTATGCTGCTGGATGGGCTTGTCGATGTAAATTGTGTCAAGTGCCGGTACATCAAAGCCGGTCAGCCACATATCAACGACAATCGCAATTTTGAAGTTGGATTTTACATTCTTAAACTGACGGTCAAACTCCTTGCGATCATCCTTCGTTCCAAGCATTTCATAAAGCTCTGGCTCGTCATCTTTATTTCGCGTCATGATGAGCTTGATCTTCTCGATGGGCTTGAGTTCTTTTTGCTCTTTTTCTGTCAGCACAACCCCATCAGGACAGACCTTTTTCTCTGCCCATTCCGGTCTCATCCCGACAACAATCTGATAAAAGGCGTATGCTATTTTGCGATTGGAGCAGACAAACATTGCTTTTCCTGCAACGGTAGCTCCTTCGGCAACGCGGGTCTCATAGTGGTTAATGAAGTCTTCCGCAACTGCGTGAAGTCGGTCAGGATCACCGATGATCGCATCAATATGAGCAACAGCATACACTCTGCGAACTCCTCATCAGAGGGAAACCGAGTACGTTCTCTCTTGCTGAGAAGTGCATATTTGAACTTCTCAACATAATGGCTTTCATCTCCATCAAACCGAATGATTTCACGATGAAGCAGAAGAAAGATTTTATTCAACGCATTGGTGGGCAAGTCGCAAATAGCTCGGCGGAACAAGTAGCTTTCTGTGAAATGGAATACTTCAATTAGCTCATCGGCGGTCAAAGCACCACTTTCGCTAAGGCGAATTACTTCCAGCAAAAACGGACGTGTGACCGATGTGGACAGTCGATTGAGACGATAGATACAACTATTGAGCCGCTCGTCAGAATGACCGCCTTTAATGAGAAATGCGTATCGCTTTGCATACTCGAGTAAATCTTTAAGCAAAGGTTCAATATCCGCCACCTCTGCATCCTCGACATAATCAAAATAATCAACATCACGTGTACCAATCTTACTATCATAATAAATCACATTTTTCGCAGAAGTATTGACCCCCTCAATGATGGTATTGGTACAAAACAGGAATTTAAGCTTTTGATCGTTAAAATACTTAATTGTCGATACTGTAATATGCTTCGGCATGGAACCATCATGAATTCCTATTCCGTTAGAAAGACAGTGCGCCAGGGACCACTCGACACCGAGGTTTTCATTAATCCATTGAATCAAAGGAATATCTGTATTTTGCTCGTTTCCTTGTGCTTCTAAATGATTACTATAGGCAAAAGCCAACTTTCGAGCAGTTGAGGGAGACGAGCAAAAAATCAAAGATTGATCTTCAGTCGCATCTAATACCGCAAAAATGTCCTCATATGACACCTTGCCGCCTGGCTTTTTCTTTACAGTATCATAGAGATCCTCTGTTTCAGTATAGACCAACGAGTAGTCGGTTTTATAAAAAACAGCATTGTATTTCTCTAAGAACCCAGGTGAAATATTATCAATATTGGGGCCCAACAAATAAAACCGGCAGGACGGATTCTTCATTAGCCGAAGAAATGCTATATTCAGTATATTTGCTCTGTTGTCTTCTCTTTGCTTGCTGAGCTTATAAAACTCATCAATGATAAGCAGTTCGATGTCTGGCATATCAGGATATTCCAATACTCGCTCTGCTGTAAGCAAAAAGATATTACCTTTTTCAGTGGAAGCGCTTTGCGATGTCCTAACAATTACTTTGTATTGATCAAAATATCGTTTCAACTTGATTCGAGTTTCGTCGAGTAGCGCCAGCGTGGGCTGAATAATAACAATATTTGTGTATATGCCACTGGCAACAATTTCTTCAATCAACAGGCTTTTCCCGAAACTCGTAGGTGCACTCACAACAACATTTTGTTTAGAAAGAATCAAATCGGACAGTTCTTTTTGTTTACTGTGCAGGGTTTTATCAAAGATATATTCTGACCTATGGTATTCCTGACGTATCCGTGCGTCAAGGTCAGTTAAGGTCATTTTATACTTTTCAATATAGGGGTAAAATCCAACTGCCTCAATCAAATCTTCCCACATAGGTTTTAGCGTAGAGGGAACGTCTTCCCATACATCAATAACTTTTATTAGGTGGTTTCTTCCAACTGCCTGAATACCAGAATCCTTTGAATTCAAAGCATTAGAGATAGAGCGAAACAATTCAAAGTGTGCAGCAGGCTCTAACAAAGCAATATTGTCAATTTGCTGAAAGAAATCCATAGATGCCTCCTGTTAGATGTTTTGCATATGCCAAATTTTCTCCAGCATACATTTTACTAACTTCTTCTTTGCTTCAATCGGCATAAGAATTAATACCGTTTGAACCTGTTCACGATAAGGAAATGTATTAATTGAATTATAATAATCTCGAAGTGTCGCTGTATGGGAAACGATACCCGCATCCTTGACCGCATCGTCGATTGCCTTTAGGTAGTCCAATGCGATATCATCTTCATAAATGCATAAAAGCGGGATGCGAATGTATTGAAACACATCTTTTAGTAGAATAGGTCTGCTTAATTTCTCAATCCACTCTTCCCTTTGTGGGTGTTCCAATTGAGTTTCGAGGCCACGTTTTATTATCACATACTGTTCACTGAGATAATCTTTGGTTATATGTTTCTTTAAGTCTTCAACCAACTCATCAATGCCCCCTTTTACGACCCCCTTGGTCTTCCACGCTTTGTAAAACTTGGTTTCACCCAACCACAATGTCAAGCTGTCCTGACTAACATGAACAGCATCGAATCCTTTTGCTTCTTGAGAAAAGGAATCCTTAAAATACATTTTTGAGATAAGCGGAATCGTGTTCTTGAATTCCTTTAAAAACATGTGTAGTACAATTTCTCCCAATACTCCCTTTTTCTCGTACCACCGTAAAAATGCTGGTTCCCAATCTTCTTCCGGCACATCGTGTTCAAGATAATATCTAAGTTTTTCAATCTCATGTAACTTAAGTAGACTCTGCGCAGCTTCTCTCTGTTTTTTCGTAATTTGTTTTCTGGGTATATCAGCGTAGGCAAACGCATACTCCAAGATATTTTCTGAAAAAGCATCCGCAAAATTGTCATATGCGTATTTAAGAGAGCCGTCGTTTTCGATATCCGTATTCATTAATACAGTATTTACATCATCTTCATCGACTTTTAAAACCAAGACACCGCTACGGCCAGTATTGCTTACTGCCTGCACAAGTCAACACCTCGTTTCTCCATTTGCACTATATTTTTCATCCGGCACGATCTCCACGATATCCTCTATCCGGCAATCCAGCGCTGCGCAAATCTTTACGAGTATTTCTGTAGTGACATGTCCGTTCCGTCCCATTTTGGTGACGGATGCTGGGCTGATACCAGCCCTCTCGCACAGGTCTTTTTTCTTCATGTCCTTATCGATGAGCAACTTCCAGAGTTTTTTATAACTCACAGACATAAAATATCTCCTCCGTACCGATATACAAAAAATGCTCTGCCGCTTGGCAGAGCATTCGGTCTATTGCAGCCATACTGCCAAGGCCTATTCCAACACTTGACAGCGTTGTTTATAATGATAGCACATTTGGGTAGGAAAAGCAAGAAAATGATAAATCCGCACGAATTCCGACTCTATTCAATTTCTTTTCAAGCCGCGAAAGAAACGGTTGAACCTCCGGACAGTCAGAGCTACAATGCCAACACCTCATAACGAGGACAAACTGATTGGAGGTCAAATGATGAATTATGAAGTAAACTCATTTCAGAACTACGAATCGATCACCATTGACGAACTGAAGGATCAAGCTAACAGCCTACTGAATCTGGTAACGGAAGAACAGCGACCGCTGCGCGTATGCATGAATAATGGCAAAGAGTTTCTGCTGTTCCCTCAGGATCTGCTCGCCCCGATCTGCGACTCTGGCTTTCGCTTGATCCTGCTGTCGGCAATGCGGTATGCGATGGGCAGGAATACTTGTATGCCCATGGTAGTCGCTGATTATATCAAGCGTCACATTCAGCTTCTGGATGATAAGTTTCTCGTACTGGCTGCCGATGAGATTAGGCGGCATCTTGAAGATTACGCAGAGCATGAACTGAATTCAAATTTTTGGCATGGTCTTTTAGATGCACTTGAAACAGAACAGAGAGAGCGTGCCACTCGTGAGGTAAGGAAGACCAGACCTTGCCCAGTCTGCGGGAAGCCCTTGGAGGTCATGAGCATTGCCGATAACCAGCATTCACCCGGCGGTTTTGATGTAATTGCCCACTGCCGTAACTGTCTTTCTGATTATGAATGGTTCTGTGATAAGGATGGCGGTGTCTCAGATATGAAGCAGTATTTCTTCGGGTAAGGCGAGTTTATGTTTTGGTAGGAGGCTTTGAGTATATTCTTTGTCTATAGCGGCTCAAACTTTGAACTGTACGCCAACTTCCGTGAAGTGACTAAAAGGACCGCACCTGCTCGTATGAGCAGGTGCGGTCCTCTGAAATGTTGCTCGTATTGAAGGATATCTAATTCAGTCTGAAATAGCAGGTATTTTTCCCACGGCCTTCTTTTTTCAGTTCACCGGCTGCAACCAGCTTGCGGAGGGCGCCCTCAATGGAACTGTCGCTGAGCGTCGGACAAAGCTCGCGGATGTCCTGCTTATTGAACCGCCCGATTCTATTCTTGCTTGCTCTGCGCACCATTTCCAGTGCGGGCAGCTTGGTTTCCACAAGCACCACGCGATCCTCGAAGTCTTTGTAGGCGGCAAGGATCGTCCCGAGCAGGTACTTGATGAAGGGCACTACATCCTCGATTCCTTCGTGCCAGCCGGTTTGCGCCTGTGCAAGTGCATCGTAGTACAGATCCTTGTTCTTGGCGATTTTGGCTTCCAAGGAGATATACTTGCCGACATAAAAACCGTTTCGGTACAAAAGCAGCGTTGTGAGCAATCTGCTCATTCTTCCGTTGCCGTCATTAAACGGATGAATGCGTAGGAAGTCATGGATGAAAACCGGGATTGCAATCAACGGCTCCAGCTCCATATTTCCAATCACACGGTTGTATTCCTCGCAGATTCTGTCCAGCGCTTCCGGCGTTTCATAAGGGGCAAGCGGCGTGAACAGCGTTTTCACATGACCGTCCGGATAGGTGGCAGTGATATAATTCTGCACGCTTTTTGTGCGGCCCGCAAGCGGGTTATTCATGTGGCTGTACAGGATTTTGTGAAGCTGCAGGATATAGTTCTGCGTAATTGGTATCGCGTCAAAGCTCTCATGAATGATACTCAGCACATCGCGGTATCCAGCGATCTCCTGCTCGTCACGGTTCCTCGGCGTAGTTTTCTCTTCGACGAGCTGCCGGATTCGGGTACTCGTGGTGACGATGCCCTCAATGGCATTCGATGCCTCGGTGCTCTGTATCTTGGCAATCTCCACGAGCTTTTCGAGTTCCTCCGGGCGCTGCTTCAAATACAGTTCCTGCTTTCCAGCTTCCTTGTATATGGCTGCAATCAGGCCAAGAACATCCGAGTCCCACTTCTGCTCCTTGATTGCAGAGTAATTGAAGGTTCTCATTCCCTCACCTCCATTTATTTTCCCTTAAATAATAACGCAAAATAAGGGAATAGTCAATGGATTGTGCCTTATATTCCTTACTATTATGCCTGTATTAAGGGATTTATACTCAGAGAGCAAGAAAAATACCTCTGCCTATCTTCCCACCTATTCTTTGTCTATAGCGGCTCAACCTTTGAACTGCCGCCCTTGCAGAAACCACTTGCACACCCCTACCATTAGAGTTACAATTCAGGTAATCCAAAACGATTCCCGCTGAGGGCAGGCGAAAGTTCACCGAAAGGAGCAACTGACATGGATAAAGAGCGTATGGCAGCGTTAGAGGAAATTGAATCTCATGGTGCCGAGAGCGGCTGGGTTGCCCCGATGACAGAGGAAGACAGAGAGTTCTTTGCATATTTTCGCTCGGTGTTTAATCGCTACAATATTTCGCCTTCAAAGGCAACACGGCTGGAGTATGATTTTGTGACGAGAGTTTCGGAGAGTGAGTTTTACCTTCAGAATGCAACTACATGAGGTTATTCTTTGTCTATTGCGGTGCAAATTTTGCCCCATATAACTCCACAGGAATATCTCGCCTAATCATCAGTCACTTAACATGGCAAAATCTTAAAACACCTATGATGGAGGTAATTAGCAATGACAGAAACACAAAACAGAGTCACAGCATGCTTAAACTCCGCCCTTCAAAGTTTTAATCAAAATGAGCAGTATTTGATATCCAGAGATTTAAGCGAACGGTGTATTTGCGCTAAGTTTGCTTCATATCTCGAACGTGCTATTGCAGAATCTGAATTTTGCGAGTATGTAGTAGATGTAGAATATAACCGTGGAAGCCGCGGGAATGAGCACGCCGCTAAAGTGTTAAACGGTCATAATATTGTTGTAGATTTAATTGTACATAAGCGGGGCTATGACGAGCAGAGAGGGTTTAATAATCTTTTTTGTATTGAAATGAAGAAAGCCTACAAGCGCTGCGATCTTTCATCAGACAAGGAGCGCTTAAGAATCCTGACAGATAACTTTTGTGGCTTTGGGTATAAAGCTGGATTTATGATTACAGCTACTGCAGATAAGATCCATGATGAATATAAGTTAGTAGTTGAAAGTGCTTTCTATAATCACTCCGAAAATTAGCTTCACTTTTCTTATCTATAGCAACTCAACTTCTGTCTCACCTCTCGTAGAATCCACTTGCATAATCGCCTGCTCAGAGCTACAATGCAGCCAACAGCAACGAGAAACGCTTCCCATCCGGCATCGGCGAATTTTCACCGGAAACCGGGCGGGAAGCGTTTTTGACCACATAGATTACCACAGACGGCGCTGGAACACCCGGAAACAGCGGAGATAAGAGCGCCAAAGAGTAAGCAAAACAAACAGGAAACGGCTAAAAACCGCTATAAACAAGTGAAAAAAGTATTCCCAATAAGTTTGGGAGCATGAGGCCCGGGGTTCGAGTCCCCGCACTCCGACCAAAAAACTTTGAAAAGCCGCTTTTTTAGGCGGTTTTTCTGCGTTAAAAGTTCAGTTTTTTATTTTGCGTTGACCGCATAAGTTGCTGAAAAATATGGGTCAAAGTGCGAAAACAGTAATGCGGCGGCAAGTTCAATTTGCCGCCGTTTTCTCATTTGACCCACAACCTGACCCACACAGGCAAAACTGAGACAACCACACGGAATTTGGGGGCAAAAAACGCCTTAAGATGTTCAGATTGAAAATGCAGTCGAAATAGGGTATTATTGGATAAGGGTAGGCCTTGTGCCTGCAAAGCCAGCCGTACGGTGTTCCCGTGCGGCTTTTTGTATTTCGCATTCCACATGCAAAACGGAGAGATGCTTTAAAGCAGTATCTCCGGTGATGAAACGGCCCCGTGCGTCCTTGGGTATCTGTTCGGCGGCAGCTGACAGCGGACCGCTTTAAGATGAATATCGTCAACTGTGCCCTGCTTGGCGCACTCGTCCTGTCCATGCCAGAACGGCCGGACGTGGAACGGCTGACGGACTTTTACGAATACCCGGGCGGCAGCGGCTATGAAGGGCGGTTTACCCGGTGCGGTATCTGCACACTGATGCAAGAACTGGGATCGTACGACCTGACGCTGGCTCTGTGTCATCCGGACTATACCATGAGTGAGACCGGCGGCGCGACAAGCTTTGTGCGGACGTATACCCTGGCCTCCGGCGGACCGTACTGTGACTGCGGCTATAAAAAATGTGTGAAAAAAGTGCCCCTAGGCTTTCTTGGTGTCCTTGCTGCCCAGGACCTTAATGCCGGTGGTGCCGAACAGCACACCGGCGGCAAACATGGCAAATCTCTTCATGGCAGATCGCTCCTCTATATTTTGCAGCAGTTAGATGTGACTAACCGTCGCCTATAAGATAGCACAGCACAGGAAAAAAGTAATACTTTTCCGAAATAAAATTGCCAAAAATACTGCGGAATGCAGCGTGCTTTGCAGGGAAAACGGCAAGGGCGCCCCGCATAGCCGCAAAGCCCACAGGCTGTCGGAGGCGTCAATGACACCTCCGACGGCCTGAAGCAAAGGCAGCGAGATAAAGGAAGGAAGTTTTTTATAAGGAAGGTTTGGTGGGTGGGAGTAGCGCCCGTGAAAAAGTTTCTTGCCCGCTGCCCGGGGAAAAGGCAAGGTCATGCCCGCGCCGGCGCGTCACGGCGTATGGCCAGCAGCACCGCCGCCGACAGCGGCAGGCAGGCCGTCAGGCCCCACAGGGGGATGCCGTAGCCTACCTGCTCGATGAGCCGCCCCAGCACCGTGGGCGCGATCAGTGCTGACAGAGATACGCCCAGCACGATGATGGATGAGGCCGAAGCCGTCCGAGTGGGGAACGTCTCGCAGCAAAGGATCACCAGGGCCGGGACCTCCGCGCCCTGCAGCAGGCCCAGCAGCACCAAAAGCACCCGCTGGACGGCCAAAGACGGCGTCAGCAGCAAAACCGCAAACACGCCAGCCGACAAAAAACAGGTAAGCAGATAGAAAGTCCGCACCGGCATACGCTTATACACCAGCGGCGAGAGCATACGGACCACCAGTGCGCCCAGGAAAAACAGGGTGAGCATGGCGTTGGCCGCACCGCCTGCCATGTGGTGCACGGTCTTGTAGTAGTTGGGCAGCCAGACGGCGATGCCGTTCTGGAAGCACAGATACAGGAAACAGCACAGCAGATAGAGCCATGCGCGCTTGTCACGAAAGATCTCCGCCGGGTTGGCCACGGACCTGTCCCGCAGGGCCGTCATATCGGCGTAGGGCGTGTGGGGCGTGGCGCGGCGGGACACCGCCCAGAATACCGCGCCCAACACCAACGCCGCCGCGCCCAGCACCAGATACGGTACGGCAAAGGTGGCGGGGCGGCCGCTGTCGGTAAGCCATGTCACCAGCAGGGGTGCCAGCATGGCGCCCAGGCCGTAGAAGCCGTGAACGATGGGCAGCAGCGTGCTCTTCTTCTCGGGAAACACGTCGGCGATGACGCCGTTCATCAGTAGGTCGATCGTGATATAGCCCACACCGCCGATCAGCGCAAACACCAGCAGCAGCCCGTAGCTGTCATTGCCGTACAGGGGCATGGTGCCGATGGTCACACCGGCCACGCCCACCAGCACCGCGCCGGCCAACAGGCCGTACAGCTTGTGGAGCCGTTCGCCGAACAGGCCCAGCAGCACCGTCATCACGATGCCGCCCAGGGACTGAATGGTCATCACGAAGCCCTGACGGCTTTCGGTGATGTCGAAAAAGGCCATCATGGACTCGGCGTTGGCGCCGAAGGCGTTGAAATAGACGCCATACAGCAGAAACAGAGCGAAGCACAGGGCCGCCAGCAGCGGCAGGATACGCTTTGCGCCGCTCATGCCCGGCTCCTCATGGCGGCCAGGGCATGGAAGGTCTCCCGCAGCGCGGGATATTGTCGCAGATAGAGCTGGTAGTAGGGCTCATAGGCGCGGCCACATTCCGCATCGGGGTACAGAACGGTATCCGGCTTGACGATGGCATCGCAGGCGCTCTCCACGGAGGGATACACACCGGTGCCAACACCGGCCAGAATAGCCACGCCCAGCGCCGGGCCCTCCAGCGCCGCCTTGGCGGTCTGGATGGGGCAGCCGTACACATCGGCCAGCATTTGACGCCAGAATGCGCTCCGCGCGCCGCCGCCGCAGGCCATCATCTCCTCCGTGGGCACGTTCATACCCCGGAGCACATCCACGCACTGACGCTGGGAGTAGGTAACGCCCTCCAGCACAGCGCGAATCAGGTGGCCGCGGCCATGGCCGCCGGACAGGCCGATAAACGCGCCCCGGGCCTTCTCGTCCAGCAGCGGGGAACGCTCGCCCATCAGATAGGGCAGGAACAACAGGCCGTCGGCGCCGATGGGGGTTTTCTCGGCCAGGGCCGTCATCAGCTCGTAGGGGTCCACGCCCTGTTTGGCCGCCTCGGCCACCTCGCCGGCACAGCAGGTATCCCGCAGCCAACGCAGGGACTGACCCGCCGCCAGCGTGCAGCTCATTACCGCCCACTTGCCGGGAACGGCGGAGCAGAAGGTGTGTACGCGGCCCGCCGGGTCGATGGAAACGCTGTCCGCATGGGCAAAGACCACGCCGGAGGTGCCCAGCGTCGTAAAGGCCTTTCCGTAGCGGACAGTACCGGTGCCCACAGCCGCGGCGGCGTTGTCGCCCGCGCCGCCCACCACGGGCGTACCCTCGGCCAGGCCGGTCAGGGCGGCAGCTTCCGCCGTCACCGTTCCGGTCACGTCCACAGACTCGTACATCCGGCCCAGCAGCGCCGGGTCGATGTCCAGCTTGTTCAGTATCTCGTCAGACCACTGCCGCCGGGGCACGTCCAGCAGGTTCATGCCGGAGGCGTCGGATACCTCGGTGGCAAACTGGCCGGTGAGGCAGTAGCGAATGTAATCCTTGGGCAGCAGGATATGACGGCAGGCCTTGTAGACCTCCGGCAAATGCTTCCGCACCCACAGGATCTTCCCGGCGGTAAAGCCCGCCAGGGCGGGGTTCGCGGTGATGGCGATGAGCTTCTCCGCGCCCACAGTCTCGGTGATCTCGCGGCACTCCTCGCCGGTGCGGCCGTCGCACCACAGGATGCTGCGGTGCAGCACCTCTCCCCTCTCGTCCAGCATCACCAGACCGTGCATCTGCCCGGAGATGCCTACACCGGCAACATCGGCGGCGGCCACACCGCTTTTGTGCAGCACGGCCTGCACCGTCTCCCGCACAGCACGCCACCAGTCGGACGGCTCCTGCTCGGCCCAGCCGTTCTGGGGCTGGTAGAGGGGGTATTCCACCGTGTGGGCGGCCATGGCCGTACCATCACTGCGGAACAGCACCGTCTTGGTGCCGGAGGTGCCCAGGTCGATACCCAGCAAATATTCCTTCATAGCCTTGCGCCTCCTTTAGGCAGGGCCGCCCTTCCGGGCGGCCCGCAATATGTCATTTCTCAGTGGAACAGCACCCGGTTGACCACAGATTCCAGATACTCCTGACGGCCGCTGGGCACATCGAAGCTCTTGAGGCCCTCGGCATAATCCGCCAGAGACTCCAGGGTCATCTCACCATCCACGATCTTCTTACCCACGCCGCTGTCATAGCTGCTGTAGCGCTCCTTGACGAACTGGTCCAGACGGCCATCCGCTTTCAGCTCCAGCGCCTTGCGGAGGCCCAGAGCGAAGGTGTCCATACCGGAGATATAGGCCAGCAGGATATCCTCGAAGGTGTTGGACTGACGGCGGGCCTTGGCGTCAAAGTTCAGGCCGCCGTTGGTAAAGCCGCCGGCGCGGAGGACCTCCATCATGCAGTAAGTGGCGCTGTACACGTTGGCGGGGAACTGGTCGGTATCCCATCCCAGCAGATAGTCGCCCTCGTTGGCGTCGATGGAACCGAAGCTGCCGTTGACGATGGCAGTACGCAGCTCATGCTCGAAGGTATGGCCCGCCAGGGTGGCGTGGTTGGCCTCGATGTTCATCTTGAAATCCGCCGTCAGGTCGTACTTCCGCAGGAAGTTCATGCAGGTAGCCACATCGAAGTCGTACTGGTGCTTGGTGGGCTCCTTCGGCTTGGGCTCCAGATAGAAATCGCCGGTAAAGCCGATCTTGCGGCCGTAGTCACGGGCCATACGCAGGAATCGGGCCATGTTGTCCAGCTCCAGCCCCATGTCGGTGTTCAGCAGGGTGTCATAGCCCTCGCGGCCGCCCCAGAATACATAGCCGGTGGCGCCCAGCTTCACCGCGGCGTCCAGGCAGGCCCGGACCTTGGCAGCGGCAGCGGCAAACACATCGGCGCAGCAGGAGGTGGCGGCACCGGCCATGAACTTCTTGTCGCCGAAGTTGTTGGCCGTTACCCACAGGCACTTCTTACCGGTCTTCTTCTGCAGCTCGTACAGATAATCCACCATCACGCGGAAGTTGGCGATGCTCTCGGCCAGGGTAGCGCCCTCCGGGGCGATGTCCACGTCATGGAAGCAGTAGTAGTCGATGTCCAGCTTTTCCATCAGCTCGAAGGCGAAGTCCGCCTTGGCGCGGAACTTGGCCATGGGGTCCGTCTGGCCCATGGACTTATCCATGGTACCGGAGCCGAACATATCCACGCCCTCGGCGTCGATGGTATGCCAATAGCTCAACGCGAACTTCAGATGCTCACGCATTTTCTTGCCGGCGATGACCTCGTCCGGGTCATACCAACGGAAGGTAAAGGGGTCGGTCCCCTTGGGATCGTAGACGACCTTACTCACATCAGCGTACTTTTTCATGTTATTACACCTCCGAAGTATGTTTCGTTTTTACGCGGGAACGGATCATGGGCACCACCAGCTGGATGATAACGGCCACCAGCAAAATCGAGCCCTTGATGGTATCGTTGATCAGAGCGTCCACCTGCAGGGAGGCGATGATCTTGTCGATGATGGTATAGCTCATGGCGCCGAACAGAACGCCCAGCAGCTTGCCCTTGCCGCCGCTCATACTGATACCGCCGATGACCACCGCGGCGATGGCGTACATCTCGTTGCTCTTACCGAGGGTGGCCGGGTCGACGGAGCCGTTCATAGCCAGCCACAGGAAAGCGCTCAGACCGGTGAGTATGCCGGTAATGACATAGACCGCCACACGGGTACGGTTGACGTTGATACCGGCCAGGGCTGCAGCGCGCTCATTGCTGCCCAGGGCATAGACGGTCTTGCCGAACTTGGTGCAGGTGGATATGAACACCATGATGACCGTGACCAGCAGCAGCACGATGCCCACCACGGGAACAGTGGCGAGCTTCAGCTGGCCGAAGCCGTAGAAGCTGGCATAGTGGTCCAGGGTACCGGTCATATTGAAGATGGAGGACCCGGTAGTCCGCAGGTAGTACTGAGCCACCGAACGGAAGATCAGCATTGTGGCCAGCGTCACGATGAACGCAGGCATTTTCACCAGGCCGATGAGCACACCGTTGAACAGGCCGCACAAGCCGCCGGCCACCAGGGCGAACAGCAATGTGAGGAACACGCTGTCCGTGGCATTGAACACCACCACGGAGAAGCTGCCCACCAGCGCCAGCATGGAGCCCACGGACAGGTCGATGCCGCCGGTGATGATGACCAGGCCCATGCCGAAGGCCATGATACCCACCACAGCGGAGTGCCGCAGGATGTTCATCACGCCACTCCAGGTGGTCGCGCCGTGGTTAATAAACAGATAGGCGATGAAGATCGCCAGTGCGATGAGGATAAAGCTGTAATTATTGATCCAGGCGGCAATGCCCTTCTTGTTCAGCCCCGGTTTTTTGGCCTGGGCCTTCAGTTCCGTGTTCTGACTCATACGTTTACCTCTCCCTCCGTTGCGTGTATCACATTGGTCGCATACAGCATGACTCTCTCCTCCGTGATCTCCTCACGGGGCAGAATGGTCTGGATATGCCCGTGGTAGAACACCACACAGCGATCCGCGATCTTCTGTATCTCCGGTATCTCCAGGGTGTTGACCAAGATGGTCTTGCCCTTCTCGGCCAGCTCCAGGATCAGCTTGTAGATCTCCGCCTTGGCGCCCACATCGATACCCTGGGTGGGGTTATCCATGATAAGGATATCCGCCTCAGTGGTGAGCCACCGGCCCAGGATCACCTTCTGCTGGTTGCCGCCGGACAGTGACAGGATCAGGTCGTCATGGCTGTTGGCCTTGATGTTCAGCATATCCCGCATCCTGTTGTACTGCGCCACCTCTTTCCGCCCGCGGATCAGCTGGTGATTGGCAGAAAGCGTGTGCTCGGAGATGTAGTTGTTCTCCAGCAGCGTGAAATCCGGGATGACGGAGTTTTCCTTGCGGTTGGCGGGGATCATGCCGATCTTGTGGCGCATGGCGTTATGTATGCCGCCGTGGTGCAGCGGCTCTCCGTTGACATACACCGTGCCCGAAGCGATGGGAATCGCGCCGAAGATCGCCTGCATCATCTCACTGACGCCGGCACCCTTCAGGCCCGTCAGGCCGATGATCTCGCCCTTACGCACCTCCAGATCCACGTTCTCGAACCCTTCGCCGCTGAGGTGCTCCAGCTTCAGCGCCACATCGCCCAGCTGGCGGGGCTGGTACACCGAGGCCTCGGAGTAGCTGCTGCCCACCATAAGACGGGTGACGGCCTCCGGCGTAGTGTCGGCAATATTGCCGGACTGAATAAAGCATCCATTCCGCAGGACCGTGTAGCGGTCCGCGATGGTAAATATCTCGTTCATTTTGTGGGAGATGAAGATGAAGGACTTACCCTGCTCCTTCAATCGCCGCACGATACTGAACAGGTGCTCGATCTCCGCGTTGTTCAGCGCGGTGGTCGGCTCGTCCAGAATAAAGAGCTTCGCATTGGCGTGAAGTGCCTTTGCGATCTCCAGCAGCTGCTTTTTGCTGGTCTCCAGCTCGTCTACCAGGGCGTTGGGGTCGATATCCACGCCCAGGTCGCTCATCAGCTGGCGCGTCTGCTCCAGCATGGCCCGCTTATCCAGCGTGCCCAGCTTGGTCAGCAGTTCTTTGCGAAGAAAAATGTTCTCGTACACCTTCAGATCGTTAAACAGGTTCAACTCCTGGTGTACAAAGGCGATACCTGCCTGTTCTGTCCGCTTGACGGAAATGTCGTGCATTTGCTCTCCGTCAAACTCGATCTCGCCCTCATCCCGCTGATGCACACCCGCCAGGATGTTCATCAATGTGGACTTACCGGCGCCGTTCTCTCCCAGCAGCGCGTGTACTTCCCCGCGCTCCACGGAAAAATCAACGTGCGAAAGCACTTCCACACCGGAGAATGATTTGGTGATATTGGTCATTTTCAGCAATTCCATGCCGCACGCCTCTCTTTGCTGTTTGATAAGATCCCTTCTGCGAAGGGGGAGGTGCCCCGCGGGCGCCGAAGCGCCCGCGAAGCCCTCGGAAACGACTTTACTTACTTGGAGACAGCGTCACCGAAGCCCTGGAAGTCGTTGACGTTGGTAGCATCCACCACGGACACGGCGATGACGTGATCCTGGGTGACGGTACCGCCCTCGATGTGGGTGATCATGTCATCCACGGCAGCCTTGATCATCGCGGGATCGTAAGTAACGGAGAACAGATCGGCCAGCTTGGCGACCTCAGCGGTGTAATCCTTCTGATGGATGCCCTTCAGCACGGAGTAGATCTCGTTCAGACCGGAGGAGGTGCCCAGATGCACACCGGCGTTCAGGAAGGCATCCTTCTTCTCGGCGTCGATCTCGGAGCTCTTCAGCGCCTCCAGGATGCCCATGGCGATCTCGTCGTCGTGGGTGAAGATCCACTTGGTGGCGGTGATGTCCTCAACAGTGCTGGCATCCAGCCAGTTGATGAACAGCTCCTTGCCCTTGCTGCGGCTCCAGCCGGTGTAGTCGGTGGACTGGATGGCAGCGATCTGCTCCTCGGTCCAGCCATTTTCCTTCAGCACGCTGAAGAAGCCGTCGTTACGCATGGTGGGAACGGAAGAGTTGTCACCGGGCATGATGAGGACCTTATCGCCAGCCTTCATGCCGTCGGCGATGAAGCGCTTGGCGGTCTCGGCGCCGATGCCGTTGTTATCGCCCTTGACGCAGGCAACAGCAGTGGAAGCAGCGGAGTCGATGATACGGTCGAACATCACATAGGGGATGCCGCTGGTGGCCAGCTTGGCCATGGTGTTCTCCAGGGTGTTGTCCTGAGGCAGAATGACCACATAGTCAGCGGTCTTGTTCTCGATCAGGTCCTCCACCTGCTGGATCTGGTTGGCGGCGTCGGAAGAGGTGATGACGGTGGCGGCATACTTGCCGGCGTCATTCAGCTCCTGCGCCTTCTCCTGCGCATAGGTCATCACAGCGCCGGTCCAGCCGTGGTCGGCATTGGGGACCAGGATCGCGATGCGATTACCCGTGGCAGCATCGTTGTCCTTGTTGGCGTCATCATCCTTCTTCTCGCCGCAGGCGACAAGAGACAGGGCCATGACCAGCGCAAGGATCAGTGCCAGTACTTTCTTCATGGTTGTTTCCTCCTAAAAATTTTTTATAGATACGGACAAAGTCCGCCTATAACGTGTTCTTACAGCTCCACCCAGGCAGAGTCCTTGGCTGCGGAGTCGATGACCGCGTGAATGAACTTCACGCCGTTGAGGCCGTCGGTGACGGTGGGATAGTCGAAAGAGCCGTCGTTGGCCGTACCGCCCGCCTTCACCGCCAGAATAGCGCTGATGATGTTCTTGTAGATGTTGGCAAAGGCGACGATCAGTCCCTCGGGGTGGCCGGAGGGGATACGGCTGTACGCGCCGGCCTTCTCGGTGATGTAGCCGGTACCGCGGGACAGGGTCTCCGTGGGCTTGCCCTTGGGGGTGTACTTCAGATAATCGGGATAGTGCTGCTCCCACTCCAGTGCACCCTCACTGCCGTAGATGCGGATGGTCAGGCCATTGAGCTTGCCCGCCGCGATCTGAGAGCACCAGTACGCGCCGTTGACGCCGTTTTCGTACTCGACGAGCATATTGGCGTTCAGGTCCAGCTCCTTGCCGTAACGGTTCACGGTGGCGGCCAGACGCTTGATGTTCAGGCCGGTCAGGTAGTGGACGGAGTTCTCGATGTGGGTGCCGATGTCGCCCACACAGTTGGAGATACCGGACACCGCCGGATCGGCGCGCCAGACGGACAGCTTAGTGGTGCCCTCGCCGGGGACGCCCAGCTCATCGATGAGCCACTCCTGGACATACTCCGCATTGACGGCGGCGATCTTGCCGATCTTGCCCTCGGCGATCATCTCGCGGGCCACCTTCATCATGGTGTAGCCGGAATAGGTATAGGTGACGCCGAAAACCAGGTTTTTCTCCTTGGCCAGGGCCACCAGCTCCTGCGCCTGTTCCACGGTAAAGCACAGAGGCTTTTCGCATACCACATGAATTCCGTGCTGCAGGAAGCACTTGGCCACGTCGTAGTGGGTGTTGTTCGGGGTCGTGATGCTGACGAAATCGATACCGTCTGGACGCCTGCTCTCCGCCTCGGCCATGGCCTCATAGCTGGGGTACACGCGGCTCATGTCCAGGGAGTAGGTCTCGCCGGTCTCACGGTTCTTCTCCGCATTGGTGGAGAAGCAGCCCGCCACCAGCTGTGCGCGGGGGTCAAAGGCGATGGCTTTGCGATGCACCTCGCCGATAAAGGCGTTCATGTGGCCACCGACCATGCCGTAACGGATCTGAATACCCATATTGTCCTCCTTGTCGCGTTTCAGTTGGCGATAGCGTCGTCAAACTTCACATCGGACTTCTTGAAGTCCACCTTCTTCACGAAAGCGGCCGCCTCGGTAGCGCCCTCGATACGGTCCATACCGCTGTCCTCCCATTCCACGGACAGAGGGCCGTCGTAACCGGCGGCGTTCAGCACGCGGATGATCTCCTCGAAGTTCACGTCACCATGACCCAGGGAGCGGAAGTTCCAGCCGCGGCGCAGGTCTCCGAAATCGATGTGGGAGCCCAGCAGACCGCTGCGGCCATCCAGAGTCACCGCCGCATCCTTCATATGGACGTGGTACACGCGGTCCATAAAGTCGCGCAGGAACAGATGGGGCGTCACGCCCTGCCACAGCAGGTGGCTGGGGTCGAAGTTCAGGCCGAACTCGGGGCGGTCGGCAAACTTCTTCAGCAGCTTCTCGGTGGAGTAGTAGTCGAAAGCGATCTCGCCGGGATGGACCTCCAGGGCGAACTTGATGCCGTTGGCCTTGAACTCATCCAGGATAGGGGACCACAGGCGCACGATCTCGTCGTAGCCGTTCTCGACCATCTCCTCGGTGGTCTGGGGGAAGGAATACAGCCACTTCCAGATGGGAGAGCCGGTGAAGCCCGTGACCACATAGCAGCCCAGCTTCTTGGCCACCACGGGGGCCTTCTTCATGGTGTCGATCGCCCAGGCGCGGATCTCCTCCGGCTTGTCGGCCAGCGCCGCGGGAGCAAAGTTGTTCAGCCGGGGATCGGGAGCGTCGCCCACACACTGGCCGATGATGTGGCAGGCCAGGGCCTTGCAGATCAGATTGTTCTTCGCCAGGGTCTCCTTGATCCAGGCCACATAGTTGTCATCGCTGTACGCACGGTCAATGTCGATGCCGTTGCCCCAGCAGGCGACCTCCAGGCCGTCATAGCCCATCTTGGACGCCAGCGCACACAGTTCATCGAAGGGCAGGTCCGCCCACTGGCAGGTGCAAAGAGTTACCGGTCTGTTTCCCATGATACATTCCTCCTGTTAAAAAGTTAAATCATCATCGGCCTGTGCCGATCGGATCACAAAGTTACTGCGAGTGCCGCACACGCACACGGTTGTGGGTATACACCACGCCGGCGGCGGGCCGCCGTCCGGTGTGGATATAGTCGAACAGCACACGCACCGCCTCGTCCCCCTGGGCGAAGGGCTCCTGGGTCACAGTGGCGGCAATGCGCCCTTCCTCCATATACCGCAGCACGGCCTCCGTCCCGTCCACCGCCAGCACGCGGATATTCTTTCCGCTTTCCAGGATGGCCCGCATACCGCCGTCGATACCGGCGGCGGCAAAGCACACCATGTCCGGCGTGTGGTCCGCCAGATAGGCCCGCAGCACCTGATAGGAGACATCGTCGTCATCCTGATTTTCCAGCACGGCGTCCACCGTGATCTCCGGCGTGCCCTCCAGCGCGGTCCGCAGACCGCGCACGCGGTCCATATGGCCGCGGACATTGGTGCTGCCGATAACAGCCGCCACGCGGCCCCGGCCATTGAGCATGAGCTGCACCAGATCTCCGGTGATCATACCGCTGTTGTAGTAGTCGCAGCCGACAAAGGCCACACGGTCGACATCGATATCGGTGTTGACTGTGACCACCGGTATGGGCAGTGACTGCAGGTACTCCGCGACCTCGGGCACATCCAGCGGCATGACCGCCAGCGCGTCCACGCCCTCGGCCACCAGCCGGCGCATGGCCTGCAGCTGCGTGGCGGCGTCATAGCCCTTGATCTCGCGGATGGTAAGGGTGGTACCGTAGCTGGAGAGTTTTCTGGCGCGGCTCTGTGCGCCGCGGAGCACCTCGTCAAAAAAAGGATTGCCGACGGAGGGTATGACCATGCCGATGTGGGTGCGCTGACGGGAGCGAATAAGCGCCTGGGCCAGCTGGTTGGGCTGGTAGCGCTCACGCTCGGCAATGTCCAATATACGCTTGGCCAGCTCGGGATTTACGTTGCCGCGGCCGTTGAGTACCCGGTCGACGGTGCCGCGGCTGGTGCCCGCTTTTTCGGCGATCTGCTTGATGGTCACGCGTCCGCTTCTCCTCTCCGAAATTTGTATCGCCCTTGGCGATGTGTCATTTGTGCTCGAGCACGAATTGACTGTGCTCGAGCACAGTTTCAAAATACCATCTCTTTTGTGATCTGTCAACGGAAAAGGGCCGGCGTGGCTCTATTTCTGTAGAGTTGCCTAAACACGGCGAAAAACTTTTGTTGTTTTTCCCAGTAGACATTTCGGAATTCCCTGTTACCCGCAACGCTTTGTGCCAAACATTCCAAACCAATAAGGTGGCTGCCAAACAGCAAAAGGGGCCACCATACAGCGGTCCCTTTTATACGGAAAAAGCCGAACGGCTCCCGGGCGCACGCCCGGGAGCCGTTCGGTGCAAGGGGGAGGAAAAGGAGTAAAGGAAGAAAACAAGCTATTTGGTGCAGACCGGCAGGAACTGGCCGAAGCAGTCGGGCAGGACCTGACCGTCACGCATAGTGGTGCGGCCACGGAGGATGGTCTCGACCACCCGGCCCTGGAAGGACATACCGTCATAGGGGGACCATTTGGCTTTAGAGTACATCTTCTCCTGACGGAAGGTGTAGGCCGCGGACATATCCACAATAGCCAGGTCGGCATCGGCTCCGGGGCGAATAACGCCCTTGCGGGGATAGAGGCCGAAGGTACGGGCCGCATTGGCGGAGGTGATCGCCGCCACGCGGGGCAGCGTCAGCAGGCCGCGGTGGACAGCGGTGAGCAGCACAGGAGAAAGGCCCTCGATACCGCTGATTCCGGCGGGGGCATCCCAGAAGGAACGGTGCTTTTCCTCGCAGGTGTGGGGCGCGTGATCTGAGCAGACCCAGTCCAGGGTACCATCCGCAAGGCCCTGCCAGACTGCCTGGCGATCTGCGGCGGTACGGATGAGAGGGTAAGTCTTCATCACCGCACCGCAGCGGCGGGCGTCGCGGTCGGTGAAGGTCAGGTAATGGGTACAGGTCTCGGCGGTGACATCCACGCCGTCGGCCTTGGCGCGGCGAAGGTGCTCCACGCCGTCGCCTACGCCCACATGGAGGACGTGCAGGGGCATGGAGAGCTCCTTGGCCATGTCGATGGCGGTGTCGATAATGGAGGTCTCGCAGCTGACGGGGCGGGTACGCAGCAATGCGGCGTAGTCCTGCGCGCCGGCAGCAAGGGCCTCCTGCGTCAGGGCCCGAACAATGGAGAAATTCTCTGCGTGGATGCCCAGGCGTTTGCCGGTGGCCTTCACGGCGCGGAACAGGCGATAGATCTGGCCGTCGTCCGGGGGCGGGAGGACGTTGTCCATGCCCTCACGGTAGTTGTAGATCAGGCTGTTGTCCCGGTGATCCACCGCGTAGCCCCAGAAGAATTTGAAGGCCACGCAGCCGGCCTCCGCCAAAGCGGGCAGGCTGGCAAGATTGGCATCGCCCAAAGCCAGGCCCCAGACGCAGAAATCCGCATGGGCCTTGGGCTGGATGACCGAGACAAGATCGCGGAGAGACTCCGCCGAGTGGATGGTAGGGGTGCAGTTGGGCATTTCGAACACGGTGGTAATACCGGTGGCGGCAGCCGCCGCGGTGGAGGAACGGAAATCCTCCTTCTCGCCGGTGGCCAGACGGCCGTCGCGGGAGTGAACGTGGGTCTCGATCAGGCCGGGCAGGATATAGCGGCCAGAAGCGTCCGTAGTTTCACCGACGGTGCCGGGCAGGCGCTCGGACGTGACGGCGGCGACCCGGCCGTCACGAATGTAGATATCGGCACGCTGCATACCGTCATCGTTGACCACCGTGCCGTTGTAGATGACTCTGTCCCAGTCCATAAATGCCTCCTCCGATATGTATACTGTATACACTTAGTCTTCAAGAGAAGCCCCCATGACAGGTCACGGGGGTCTCGTGCAGGCGGTACATACCCGTCATACAGGCGGTAGATATCCGTCATGCAGATGGTACATATCCGTCATGCAGATGGTACATATCCGTCATGCGGGCGATACATACCCGTCACGCAGATGGTACATATCCGTCATGCAGATGGGGTCTGTGCGTCAGTCCTCCTTGCCGTAGCGCTGGAGGGCTGCCTCGTGAACGTTGGCCGTGTGGGCGGTGAGCACCCGACGGAGGCGATCCGCATCACGGGCCCGCAGGGATGCCACGATCTCCTCGTGCTCCGCCAACGCACGGCGGCGGCGTTCGTCATCGGACAGCACGCTCTCGCGGAAGCGGGCGTGCTCCGGGTTCTGAAACGACGTGGTGGCGCTGTAGCTTTCGATCTGGTCCAGGAGCTTGATAAGCAGGGGCATATTGCTGCTCTGGGTCAACAGGCCGTTGAATTCGTCCAGGTGGCGGAAATACGCACCGACGTCATGCTTGTCCAGCGCCTCGGCGCAGCCGCGGTTGTCGGCCTCCATGGCGTCCAGCTGCGCGTCGGTGATGTTCCGCACCACAGCATCCACGCTGAGCAGCTGCAGGGCGGAACGGATGGTATAGACCTCGTCCACCTCGGCACGGGTCAGCCTGGGCCGGGCCACGGCGCCCTTACGGGGCTCGTAGACCACCAGCCCCTCACGCTCCAGCATACGGATGGCTTCGCGCACGGGGGTGCGGCTGACGCGGAAAATATCGGCGTATTTTGTTTCAACAATGCGCTCATCCGGCGCGATATCGCCGTTGATGATGGCGTTTTTCAGCTGGGTATATATCGTCTCGCGCTGAGGGTTGGCGGGGTCCACCGGTGTGAAGGCTGTCATCTCTCTATGCCCCCTTCTTTTTATACCGCAGCAGGCGGCTCTATACACACTATACCCACTGCTACGGGAAAAAGCAAGCAAAACCGGCAAATTTTGCTGATATTCCCTCTCCTGCCGGGGCTTGGACGCAGTACAGTCTCTCTTACATGTGTATGGGATACTGTATACAAAGTACATGGTAACATATTCCTTTCCCTTTTGCAAGAGGTTTTCAGATGCGCGGCAAAAAAAGAAAGCCCTTACGGGCTTTCTTTTTTCGCTCTCAGTGACGCTTTTTAGCGGTCCACGCCATGCCGGTAACGGACAGGACAGCCGTCACGGCGTAGATACCCACGCCCGCGTCGAAGGTCTTGGGGCTGCTGCTCTTGCCGCCGATGGTAAAGTCCATGCTGGTGTTGCCCGCCGTAGACAAAATGGTGACGGTGTGCTTGCCAGCCGCCAGCGTCTTGAGGTACGCGGCCTTCAGGTACACCACGGTGGAGCCCTCTTCAGCGGTGTAGTTGGACTTGGCAAGGGTCTTGCCGTCCACCTGGACGCCCTGGAAGGTGCTGAACGCCGCGGTGGAGCGGAACACCAGGCCGTAGTCTCCGCCGGGATAGTCCGTGGCGGACTTGTTGGTGCCGTTCAACTCAGCGGTGATGCCGGGGGTGGAGGGGTAGTAATAGTACCCGCCGGAGGTCTTCTCCACCCGCCATGTGCCGTCCGTATTCTGGACCGCCTTGTAGCCGGGGGCCACCGTGGGCTCCTCGGTGTAGGTGCCGCTGGTGATGCTGCCGTTCGTCACAATAGTATAGCTGTTCGCGTTGTCCACGCGGACTCTCTTGTCTGCAGCAACATACTCACTGGGCACTTGGCTGGAGAACGTACCGCCGGTGACGGCGACATTGTCTTTGGCAGTGAACTCAGTCTCGGTGTTGTTCGCCCAGTTGTAAGCCTTGATGGCGTCGTTGCCAGCCTTGGCAGTGAACGTACCGCCGGTGACGGTCACATCGCTCAGGCCCTTGTAGCCGGTGCGGTTCACGATGGAGATGGCCGCGCCGTCCTGAATGGCGCCGTCATTCTCGGTCTTGGGCACCGCATCGCCGGTGACGGTGATGGCGCTGCCTTCATTGATGCTCAGGCTGCCGGAGCAGACCTGCACGCCCATAGTCTTGGCGTTGATGGTGCTGTTGTTGATGGTCAGCGTGCCGCTGCTGGGGAAGTAGATGCCGAAGCCGTTGGGCACGTTCAGCGTGCTATTCTTCAGCGTGACGGCATCGTTGGTGTTGTTGCCGTTGGTCTCGATACCGCTGTGGCCTTTGGCCGTCATGGTGACATTCTCGAACACCAGCCCGGCGTTGTTGTAGGTAATGGTGCCGCCCATAGCGGAGGGGATCAGGCCCACCATGGAGTTACTGACCACAGTACCGTTCTTCACGGTCAGCGTCACATCGGAGTAGTTGATCTGGAACGCGGCGCAATTCGTATTAGTGCCGGTGTAGGTCCAAGTGTGGCCGTCCAGGTCGATGGCGAAGCTCTTCCTGCCGGAGTTCTGCTCCGCGCCGGTGGTGTAGTCACGCAGCAGATAGAGCGTCTCACCCGACGCAACAGCAGCGTGGAATGCCTCGTCCATGGTGTAGTAGGAGGTTTCGCCGACCTTGGCAAGGTAGGTCTTGGCAACACCGAACGTACCGTCACTGTTCTTAGTGATCGCCGAATTTTCGGCCACATACTTGGTGGGGTTCTCCTTAAACGTACCGCCGGTGACCTCAATGGCGGCCTTGGCAGCATCGTCGATGGGGTTCAGACCGCCGCTATAGGTGTAGGTGCCCAGCTCGCCGATGACGGTGCCGCCGGTGATGCTGACCTTGGCCGCTCTGTTCTCGGCATTGCCGTAGTTCACGGAATAGACGTCACCGTTGACGGTGCCGCCGCTGATCGTCAGATCGCTGTTGTGACCGCCGTTGTACGTCCAGGCCGCCACTGCGCCGTTGACCGTGCCGCCCTTGATGGTAGCTCTGTGCCAGTCCTCAATGGCGTAGCTGTTAGCGGAGTTCAGCGTGCCGCCGTTCAGGAACAGATCTCCGCTATCGACCTTGATCACGATGAAGTTGTCCTGCGTAAACGTGCCGCCCTTGATATTCAGGCCGGGGTAATTGGCGACACTGTCATCGCCCACGCGCACCAGGGACGCGCCCTTCCCGCTGTCGTTGCCGCTGCCATTTTTGACAGTTCCGCTCTCAAAGATTACCCAGGCATTGCCCTGAATGTCGATGACATAGTGGGAGGAAACGCCGGGGTTCTCCGCGGTATCCTCGCGCATGATCGTGCCGGTCTGCGCCTCGCTGGAGTCCTTGATCGTCACGGTGCGTGCAGTGATCGTCAGAGCGGGCTTGCCCTTTTCAGTGCCGCCGTTGAGGGTATGACCGTTCAGGTCAAGCGTCATCGCGTTGTTGATGGTGACGTTCTCCTCGGTATCCGTCAGCAGCTTCACGGTAGCATTGCGCTTTGCCGCGTCAATAGCCGCCTGCAGCGTCACGTACTGATTACTGCCGGTCTCCGCGACACATGTCGTGGCTTGACCGCCGTTCTCTTCGCTGCTGGTTTTGCCGCCCTCGGTGCCGTTTGCGCCTGTACCGCCGGTTTCTGTGCTTGCGGTTGTCGCACCCGTGCTTTCACTTGTTTCTTCACTCGTCGCCCATGCGCTTGTGCACAGGCTCAGCGCCATGACCAGCGCCAGAATGGTTGCTAACAATTTCTTCATGTCTCATACCCCGTTTGTTTTAGATTTCCGCAGGCGCGCTCGTTTTAATACACATTAAAACGCCAAAGCAGAGGTACCTCTGCGGATAGTCAGATTATAACACAGCTGCACCGTTTGTCCAGCCTTTTTATGGAAATTTTACACATTTTTTCTGTTACCGGGA
>ERZ1027200.154-NODE-154-length-48451-cov-5.641603_pt1 | contig 48451 bp, 36 predicted proteins | sample MGYA00519271_ERZ1027200 | MGnify/ENA primary metagenome ERZ1027200 (study PRJEB26926, sample SAMN06164742) | human gut metagenome | biome: ENVO:00009003; feature: ENVO:2100002; material: ENVO:00002003 | host: Homo sapiens | place: USA | collected 2012 ...
GTGGTCGGCCGTGACCACGACGAGCGTCTCGCCGTTTCGGTCGGCGAATTTCAGCGCTTCGGCCACGGCGAGGTCGAAGCTCAGCATCTCGATAATCGAGCCGGGCAGGCAGCGCGAATGGCCGGCATAGTCGATCTTGGCGCCCTCGACCATCAGGAAGAAGCCTTTGCCGCCCCGCTCCTGCAGTTTGGCGATCGAAGCCCTCGTGGCGTCGGCCAGCAAGGTGAGGTTGGCCTGCTCGGCGGCATCGTCCATCGTCTCGTCGATGCAGATCACCTTGCCTTTCCGGGCGTTGATCTCATCGACCGAACGCACGAAGTCATACTGTTTTTTCAGCTCGGAGATCAGGTCCACGCCGTCGCTGCGGCGGGTGAATTCGCGGATGCCGCTGCCGCAGAGCAGGTCCACGCGGCCGTCCATCAGGCAGCGGGTCAGCTCGTCGGCGTTGTCGCGTTCGACCGAATGTCCGTAAAAGGCCGTCGGCGTAGCGTCGGCGACATTGCCGAGCGTCAGCACGCCCACCGGCATCCCCTTGTCATGGAAAAAGTCGCTCAGCGAAGGATACGGCTCACCTTCGGAACTCATCGAAATATGGCGGTTGTCGTGACGTTCGCCCGTCGCCAGCGCACTGCCGCCCGCAGCCGAGTCGGTCGTGAAGGCATCCAGCGCATTGTTCTGCTGTAGACCCATATACTTCATTTGCAGCGTCGTAAGGCCCTTGTTGGCATAAAACGCGGCCACGATCTGCGAAAGGCCCATGCCGTCGCCGATCAGGTAGATTACGTTTCTGACTTTCCCCTTGCCGCCGTCGTTTCGATAGGTCGGCGTGTAAACGTCGATACCCTCGGTGAGCTGCAGTTTATCGTTCTGAAATCCCCTGAAATCGCGCGTGGTCTTGTCCAGACGCTTCGTGCCGGTCACGCCACCGACGGACGTACGGCGCTGTCCGATCTGGAAATTCTTGTTGCCGAAATCGTCGAAGAATCCGGCGCAGACCTCCGGACGGTCGGTGTTGATGTAGTCGATCCCCATGTCGTAGAACGTATAATAGACCGTCGTTCCTTCGGGAGCGCCCCAGAAACGCACGGGCTTGCCCCAGCCGTGGGCGCGGTCGATGATCTTTTCCAACTTCACACGCTCGGCGGGAATGATCGAACCTTTGCCGTTCCACTGCGAATAGTTCCTGAAGTTTACGCTTACGAGGGCGATGCGCTCCAGCTGGTCCGGGGTATAATCGGTCTCCCAATTACCGTCGAAACGGACATAGGCGGGATATTTGCCGAAATCCTCAGGCGCGGGAACCCGTCCCGTGACGGCGATACGCACGGCTTCGGGATTCACGACCGGATCGAAGACTTCGGGATAACGGCCCAGCAGCGCCGTAACGGCCTGCAGCGTCGGTTCGGTCGCCGATTTGAGTTCGACCATCAGTTGCAGACGTTCGTCCGAATCTTTCCATGCGCGGCCGCCGTTGCGCCCAAAAAGCGTCACGATCGGCTCGACGTAGAGCGACTCGAAAGTCATGTCGGGCGAAAGGTCCTCGACATCGTGCCCCACCAGCAGCCGGCCGTCGTGCAGGAACACGTCGGCTTCGATCGAGTAAACTCCCTGCGCATAAGCCTGCCAGAAGGGAGCGCGGCGGCAATAGTCGTTGTGCGAATGGATCAGCATGGGGCGTTCGGCCGCAGCCGTTACGCAGAAGCACAATGCCGCAGCCAGCAACCAGCTTTTCAGTATCCTTTTCATCGTCGGAGTCATTTAGCGATTTTGACAACGGCCATCACCGGAGCGTGGTCGGAAACATAGCCGCCGTCGAAGGTGTCGGGCAGCACTTCATAGCGGACGGCTTCGAAGTCGCCGCTCACGAAGATATAATCCAGCAGGGGACGCTCGGCTTCGGGAATCTGTCCGAAATCGGAGAAACTCCAGTCGGTTCCCGACCGCTGCGCCGCGATCGCCTTCGCGTCGCGCAGCACGCCGTCCTTCTGCACATGGGCCACCACCGACGATCCGGGTTCCGAATTGAAGTCGCCCGTCAGGATCACGGGACGTCCTCCGCTCAGGGTTTCGATGCGTTTCATCAGCAGGCTCACGCCCTCGTCGCGCGCCACCTGCCCGACATGGTCGAGATGGGTGTCGATGAAGAAGAGTTCCCGGCCGTCCCTGTCGCGCAGCACGACCCATGTGGCGATTCGCTCGCAGGCGCCGTCCCATCCCAGCGACCCCACCACTTCGGGGGTCTCGCTCAGCCAGAACGTTCCCGAATCGAGCAGCGTGAAGCGGTCCTTCCTGAAGAACACGGCGCAGTATTCGCCCGACTCGGCGCCGTCCAGCCGTCCGACGCCCACTCCTTGATACCCGGTCAGCAGACCGCTCAGATCATTGAACTGGTTGGAAAGCAGCTCCTGCGTGCCGAGCACGTCGACCTCCTGCGCCTTAATCACCCCGGCGACCCGTTCGCGGCGGAAACGCCAGTTGTTCTGCCCGTCTTCGGGATTGTCGTAACGCATGTTGAAGGTCATCACGCTGAGCGAAGTCGCCGAGCCGCAGGCGGTGAACGCAACCGCCGCAAGAAGATAGATCAATCGTTTCATAGTCCCCTGTTTTTTATGTAAATACAATATTTCCGTCAATTCGTCAGCCGCAGATTCGCTTCGGGAATCGCTTCGAAGCCCTCCGCTCCGGGCGCTTTCCATCCCCACGAGAGATCCTGTCCCTCGTAATCCTCGAAATAGAGCAGCGTATAGGGATGCAGTCCCGCTTCGAGCGCCACGCGTCCGGTCGCCATGACCGAAGCGTGGGACCCGTCGTTGTCCACCACCCTACGGTCGCCGATCATCAGCACGCTGCCGTCGTCGCTCTTGGTCATGAACTCCCAGACGCCCCGCTCCGGAATGAGGATCAATCCCGTAAAGACATAGGCGAAGTGGTCCTCCTGCGGAGCTTGGGCGATCGAAGGCGCGGGCATCGTGCCGGACGACACGTATTTTCCCTTCCGAATATCGTTCACACACGAGAAAACGCCTTCGTAATAGCTGTAGGCGACGCCGGGACGCGTGGCGGTCTCTGCGGGCATACCCCGGCGGAACACCGCCTTCTCGGCTTCGAGCGTCAGCGTACGACTGGGCGCAGCGCCGGGTTTGAATCCTTTGGCCTTGAGCGTCAGCGAACGGTCCACCGGCACGGGAGCGGCGTAGAGCGCCGACGTTTCGGTGGGTTCCGAGCCGTCGAGCGTATAGCGGATTTCCGCACCGGAGGTCGTCGTCGCCAGAGCGACGGCGAGCGGCTCGGTGAACAGGCTCACGTTCTGCGTGGTATAGGGAATCGAAACCACCTCGCCGCGGGTCAGCGAATGGGGCGCGGCCGCATCGTCCGTCCCGCGTTCGTAATCGGGGCGCGGCCGGAGCGCAAAGTGCAGCTCGCCGCCCTGCATCAGCTCGTCGTAGGTGATGTAGTTCCGGTCGATCGGCTTCCCGTCGAGCGTCACCGAAGCGATATAGACGTTGCGGCGCGGATTGTCGGCCGTAACGGTCAGCGTACGGCCGTTGGCCAGCCGCACGACGGCTTTCGGGAACTGGGGCGCGGTCAGCGCGAATTCGTTCGAGCCGGGACATACGGGATAGAATCCCAGACTGGAGAAGACGTACCATGCCGACATCTGGCCGCAGTCCTCGTTGCCGATGATGCCTTCGGGCGTCGGGGCGTACATCTCGTGCAGCAGGCGGCGCGTCAGCTCCTGCGTCTTCCACGGCTGTCCCACATAATTATAAAGGTAAGCCATATGGTGGCTCGGCTCGTTGCCGTGGGCGTACTGCCCCATCAGGCCCGTCACGTCACTCACGTCGAGCTGCATTTCGTCCGATTCGAGCGTGAAGAGCCGGTCCATTTCGCGGATGAACGCCTCGCGGCTGCCGAAAAGCTGGATCAGGCCGTTCACGTCGTGCGGCACGAAGAAGCGGTAGTGCCACGGCGTGGCCTCAGTATAGTCGCGGCCCGTAGCGAACTCTTCGAACGGCGCGGACCAGTTGCCGTCGGACTGACGGCCGCGGAAAAAGCAGGTCGAGCCGTCGAAAACATTCACATAGTTGAGCGCCCGCCGCGCATATTCCCCGAACACGTCGTCGCGGCCCATGGCCTGCGCCATGCGGGCGATCGCCCAGTCGTCGTAGGCGTATTCCAGCGTACAGGAGACCGATTCGCGCTTGATATTGGAGGGAATATACCCCTGCGCCGTATAATAATCCGAACCTTTCTTATTGATGTTCGACGAACGGATCATCGCCTCCAGCGCCTTGTCGGCGTCATAGCCGCGAATTCCCTTCAGATAGGCGTCGGCGATGACCGACACGGCATGGTAGCCGATCATCGTGCCCGTCTCGCCCGAAGCCAGCGGCCAGATCGGGAGTTCGCCCGTTGAATCGTACATGTCGAGCATGCTGCGGATCATGTCGTTCACCAGCGCAGTATCGACCAGCGTCTGGAGCGGATTCCACGCCCGGAAAGTATCCCACAACGAGAACGTCGAGTAGTAGGCCTTCCCTTCGGGCATCCGCGCGACGGTCTGGTCGTGGCGGCGATATTCGCCGTTCACGTCGCTCATCAGGTTGGGCGTCAGTTTCGTATGGTACTGCGCCGTATAGAAGTTGGTCATCTCGTCGCGCGAGCCGCCTTCGACGACGATGTCGCCCAGCGCTTTGCGCCACTGCCCGACGGCGCGGGCATGCACGGCGTCGAAATCCAGTTCGGGAACCTCCGCAAGCGAATTCATACGGGCGTTTTCGACACTGACGGACGACAGTCCCACGGCGATCGTGAGCGTCCGCACGTCGGGCGCGAAGGTCAGCACGGCCTGCTTGTCCCCCAACAGTTGCACGTCGGCGAACGGCTCCGAGAAGCGGGCCGCGAAGAATACATACTGATCGGGCACCCACCCCTGCGTGCGGCGCATGCCGGCCAGCTCGTAGGGAGCCGTCCGGCGGAGTTCGCACAGGTCGATCTTCTCCTCGGTGACCGTATGCAGCAGATCGACGATCACCTGCCGGGGACCTTTGCCCGCAAAGGTATAGCGGTGTACGCCCGTACGGGGCGCGGCGGTCAGTTCGACCCCGATATTCACGTCGGGCAGCGTCACGGCGTAGTAGCCGCACGAAGCCCGCTCGTCGTCATGCGAAAAGAAATAGGGCTGCAAGACACACTCGCCGTCGTGGATCACGATTTCGCGCGTGGTCGGATGGAACAGAATGTCCGCAAGGTCGGCGCATCCCGTACCGCTCAGGTGCGTATGCGAAAAGCCGTCGATCGTCGTGTCGCTGTAATGATAGCCGGCGCAGGCGTCCCAATTGCCGGCGCGGGTGTCGGGACTCAGCTGCACCATGCCGAAAGGCGTGGTGGCGCCCGGCTAGGTATGACCGTGGAATCCGGTGCCGATGAACGGGTTCACATAATCGACGGGATCGGCGGACCGCGGCGAACAGCCAAGGGCCGCGAGGGCCAGCAGCAGAATGGTAAGTTTTTTGGTCATAACAGTAGTCGGTAGTGCGAACCGTCCGGAAAATGCAAATCAAAGGTACGGATTCCGGAGCGATATTGCAACTCCGCGCCCTTCTCTCTTCGTCTGTCCGAAGCCGGTCGCAGTTTAGGTCATACAAATATAGAGAAGCGATTGCACCCTGCCGTGGCTATTTGCGCTTTTACTTCCTCAAATTGCGCAGAACCGTCATTTCCCGCCCGATACCTCCGCAACGGCTCGTTCCGCCGCCGAAAAATCGCAGAAACCGCCCGGATTTCCGAAAAAAAAGCTACCTTTACCGTCGAACGGACACTACCCGAACGATGGCACGCGTAATTTTCCTGACCGACTTTTCCGAAGCGTACGCACGAGAACTGCTCCTCGGCATGGCGCGCTATGCGCACGACACGGCGCAGGCATGGAGCCTGTGCCGCCTGCCGCTCTCGATACGCGACAAATTCGGCATCGAAGCCGTCGTGGAGTGGGCGCTGCGCATGAAGGCCGACGCCGTGATCGGCCAGTTCTACAACACCGACAACGTCGAACTGTTCCGCAAAAACGGGATCATAGCCATCGCACAGGACTTCAAGAAACGCTTCACCACCATCCCCAACATCACCGGACCGCACTATTCGGCGGGCAGGATGGCCGCCGAGTACTTTCTGCAAAAGGGCTTCCGCAACTTCGCCTTCTACGGCACGCGGGGCATCGACTTCTCGGACGAACGCTGCCAGGGCTTCCGCGAGACGATCGAGGCGGCGAATCCCGAATTCACCTTCTCGTCGCTGCGCAGCAGCGCCCAGAACGATTTGTGGTACTACGACTCGACGCAACTCATCACGTGGCTGCAGTCGCTGCCCAAGCCGGTGGCGATCATGGCGTGCGACGACAACCAAGCATATCATATCACCGAGGCGTGCCTGCAGATCGAGGGGGGGGGAAATTCCCGCATCCCGAACGACATCGCCATTCTGGGCGTGGACAACGACGAGACGATCTGCAAGCTCTCCACCCCCAACCTTTCGTCGCTCAATCAGGGCGTCGAGCAGGGCGGCTACGACGTGGCGCGCCTGATCGACCGGCTGATCCGCAACCCCGAAGCGGAGTGGGAGGACGTCATGGTGATGCCGACCCACATCGTCACGCGGCAATCGACCGACATCTACGCCAACAACGATCCGCACATCGCCGAAGTGCTGCGCTACATCCATGAGAACATCAGCCAGAAAATCACGGTCAACGAACTCGTGAAACTGGTCCCCCTGTCGCGCCGCCTGCTCGAAACCCGTTTCAAGAAGAGCATGGGCACCTCCATCTACGACTATATCATACAGGTCCGCATCGAAAAGATGATGCAGCTGCTCTGCGAAGGCCAGAGCGTCTCCGAAGCGGCCGCCGAGCTGGGATTCTCCGACATCAAGAACGTCTCGCGCACCTTCCGCCAGCTCAAGGGCATCACCCCCTCGGAATACCGCGAACAGTTCGCGCCCAAAAGACGGTGATCCGCCCGGCGGGCCGTTCCCAATATCCGGGCGCCCGAATTCCCAATACCTCCCCTCCTGTCTTTTCCGCCGGTTTCATTAATTATACGGCCAACTGTCATACCCGCCCCGCAAATCCATGCACACAAAAAAAGAGCAGCGGCCCCTCAAAGGCCGCCGCTTAGTCCCGTTCGACCGTCCCCGCGGTCAGAGCGTCACACCGCCCCGCAGGCGGATATCTTCGGACGACGATCCCACGAAGATGTTGAAGTCGCCCGGCTCGGTCACGAACCCGTGCGAGAAGATGTCGTAGAAGCGGAATGCTTCGTCGGTCAGCGTCACTTCGACGCGCTTTTGTTCGCCTTTCTTCAGGAAGATTTTCTCATAACCTTTCAACTCCTTGGCAGGACGCGGCACGCTGGCTTCGACGTCGCCCACATAGACCTGCGCCACCTCGGCGGCGTCCATACCGCCCGTGTTCTTCACGGCGAACGACACGACTACCCCGCCGTCGCGCTTCTCGACCTTCAGGTCCGAATACTCGAACGTCGAATAGCTCAGTCCGTAGCCGAAAGGATAGAGCGGCTTCACCCCGCTGCGCTCGTAACCGCGGTAGCCGACAAACACGCCTTCATTATAAGTAACGCGCTTCTGCAGGGTGTTCTTGCGGTGGGTGCGCGCCACATTCTCGTAATAGCTGCCCAGCGTCGGATTGTCCTCGGCGCGGCGCTCGACGGAGATCGGCAGGCGGCCGCTGGGCGAGATCCGCCCCGTCACGATCTCGGCGATCGCCTGACCGCCCTGCTGTCCGGGATACCACGCCATCAGAATCGCTTTAGCCTTATCGCCGAACGTCGAGAAATCGACACCGCCGCCGCTGTTGACGACCACGATCAGATTCTCGTTGAGCGCCGCGAGCCGGGCGATCTCTTCGGACTGCCCTTCGGGCAGCGCAAAGGTCCGGTCGGAATTCTCCTTTTCGTTGGAGCTGTCGAATCCGGCGCAGTAGATCACGGCGTCGGCCCGGACGATCCGGGCATCCTCGGCGCGGGGATCGGCGGTCATATAGCCGAACGACACCTCGGCTGACGAGGCGTTGTCGAAATATTCCAACCGCAGCGCGTATTTCCGGCCGGCCTTCATTTCGACGCTCCCCTTGCGGGTCGTCGCGCTGTGGTTGCCCCAGTCGGCGAGCACCTCTTCGCCGTCCACGAAGAGCCGGTAACCGTCGTCGCCGCGCATGACAAACGAAGCCGTGCAGTCGGATTCGGGAACGAACACGCCGGTCCAGCGGATCGAGAAGCCGTCGGCGGGAAGCCCTTCGGCCGGCGCCTTATCCTTCCAGTTGAAGCCGATTTTCGTATCGACGCGCGTCAGCGCAGGTGTTCCCTCGAAACGCTTGTTGGCGAAGTACTCGCCCCTGAGTCCCGGCGTTTTGCAGTCGGCCGAGGTATAGACCATGCCCTGAGCGGCCATATCGCTCACCGAAGGGAGGTTGCCCAAAACCGTCACCTTGTATTTCTTGCCCATCATCTGCATGCCCTCGCCGACCGAAACCGTCGAAAAGGGATGCACAAAACCGCTGCCGCCGCCCGTCGGGATATTGCCCGAATTGGGTCCCAGCACCACGATATCGCGCTGTTTGGTCAGCGGCAGGAAAGCCCCGTCGTTCTTGAGCAGCACCACGCCCCCGCGCGCCACGTCGAGCGCCGCAGCGTCCGAGAAGGGATTGCATTCGGGAATAGCGGGGTCGAGCTGCTGGCGGTCCAAAAATCCGAACGCGATGAGCGTCTGGAGGATATGCTGACATTTCAGGTCGATCGTACGTTCCGACACCACGCCCGATTCGATGAGCGGACGCAGGTTGCGGGCGTTCATAAACCGGGCGCTCGGCATCTCCAGATCGAGTCCCCGGTTGGCGGCGCCCTCGGCCGAATAGGTGGCGTTCCAGTCGGACATGAAGATTCCTTCGAAGCCCCACATCCCGCGCAGAATATCGACCGCAAGCTGCTCGTTCTCGGTCGCATGCTGGCCGTTGACAAGGTTGTAACTCGACATCACGGCGCCCACGCCGGCCTGCTCGACCGCCTTGCGGAAGGCCGGGAGATAAATTTCATGGAGCGTACGCTCGTCGATATCGGAACTCACCTGATGACGGTCCCACTCCTGATTGTTGCCCGCAAAGTGTTTGATCGTCGCCATAACTCCTTCGGACTGCATGCCCTCGATATACTGCACGGCGGTCTCCGACGCCAGATAGGGGTCCTCGCCGAAGTACTCGAAGTTGCGGCCGCACAGGGGCGAACGGTAGATATTGACGCCGGGTCCCAGCATGATATGCACGCCGCGGGCGCGGGCGTCCTGCCCCAGACCGCGTCCCATATCGCGCACCAGCGCCCGGTCCCAAGTCGCCGCGGCGGCCACGCCGCAGGGGAACATCGTACTGCGGGTATTGTTGCGTACGCCCTGCGGACCGTCGGCCATCCGGATTTCGGGAATACCCAGACGCGGAACGGCCCTGATATAGAATTCGTTGTAACCGCCGATATAATCGATTTTTTCATCAAGGGTCATCTGTCCGACCAGTTCGGCGGCGCGCTCTTTGGCCTGCGGCGGGATAGGCTGCGCGGCGGCGGACGACACGAATGCGACCGCCAGCACGGCAACAAGAGTTTTTTTCATCGGGTTGAAGTTTTAATGGTTTATGCAAAGAAAGTAAAAATATTCCGAAAAGCATCGGATCGGAAATAAAAACTTCCGAACCGAAACCAGCGGCCGGCCGGACCGTTCACGATAATACACACCCGCGCCACAGACAGCCCCTAAGCCGGAGCAATATTTTTCATCATCGGAGAGCGAGCCAATACATATATGAAAAGAAATTAGTATCTTTGCGCTTCGGCCCGCAGGAGAGTTCCCGCCGGATGCTGCCGGGCAGCATCGCCGACGTCCGCGCAGGACGCGCAGCGGATGCTGAACGCACGCAAACCTCCGTCCGCACACGCTTAATGCGCAGGACACGCAGCAGCCGCGCCCGCACCGCTTGCGGTACAGGATGCGCGGAAGATGCCGGAGATGCGGCAACCGCTGTCCGTACGGAAGGAACGCTCCGGGCCACAGACAACCGATTCAAAACAAACAAGATAATTCAATGGCTTTACAGTGTGGCATCGTGGGTCTTCCGAACGTCGGCAAATCGACCCTTTTCAACTGCCTGTCCAACGCGAAGGCGCAGGCGGCGAACTTTCCCTTTTGCACCATCGAACCCAACGTGGGCGTAATCACCGTCCCCGACCGGCGACTCGTCCGGCTGGCCGAGATCGACAAACCCAAGCGGGTGATTCCGACCACCATCGAAATCGTCGATATCGCCGGACTGGTCAAAGGCGCGTCGAAAGGCGAAGGACTGGGCAACAAGTTCCTCGCCAACATCCGCAACACGCACGCCATCATCCACGTACTGCGCTGCTTCGACAACGGCAACATCACCCATGTGGACGGCTCGATCGACCCCGTGCGCGACAAGGGCATCATCGACACCGAGCTGCAGCTCAAGGACCTCGAAACGATCGAAAACCGGCTGGGCAAGACCCAGAAGCAGGCGGCCGTGGGCGGCGACAAGAACGCCAAACGTCAGGTCGAACTGCTACTGCAATACAAATCGGTGCTGGAGCAGGGCCGCAGCGCCCGCACGGTCGAACTGGAGAAGGAGGACCGCAAACTGGTCGCCGACCTCAACCTGCTGACCGACAAACCGGTGCTGTACGTCTGCAACGTCGATGAGAAAAGCGCCGCCACGGGCAACGCCTACACCGAGGCGGTCCGTGCAGCCATAGCCGACGAAAAAGCCGAAATGCTCATCGTCGCCGCCGCCACCGAAGCAGACATCGCCGAACTGGAGAGCTACGAGGAGCGGCAGATGTTCCTCGAAGACCTCGGTCTCGAAGAGTCGGGCGTCGAGCGCCTGATCAAATCGGCCTACAAACTGCTCAACCTCGAAACGTTCTTCACCACCGGCGCCGACGAGTCGCGCGCATGGACCTACGTCCGCGGCATGAAGGCCCCGCAGACGGCCGGCGTCATCCACACCGATTTCGAGAAGGGATTCATCCGCGCCGAAGTGATCAAATACGACGACTACGTGACGCTGGGATCGGAAAAAGCCTGCCGCGACGCGGGCAAGATCGGCGTCGAAGGCAAGGAGTACGTCGTGCAGGACGGCGACATCATGCACTTCCTGTTCAACGTCTGACCCGACGAGACCAAACCCGGAACAATACATAAACAGCATATCATTATGTCCAGACCCGTAAGAGTGCGCTTTGCACCCAGCCCCACGGGGCCGCTCCACATCGGCGGCGTCCGCACGGCCCTCTACAACTACCTTTTCGCCCGTCAGCACGGCGGTGTGATGATCCTCCGCATCGAGGACACCGACTCGCAGCGTTTCGTGCCGGGCGCCGAAGAGTATATCCTCGAATCGCTCAAATGGTGCGGCATCGAGATCGACGAAGGCGTCGGCGCGGGAGGTCCCCACGCCCCCTACCGCCAGAGCGAACGCCGCGAAATCTACCTCAAATACGCCCTCCAGCTCGTCGATGCAGGCTGGGCCTACTACGCTTTCGACACCGCCGAAGAGCTGGACGCCCTGCGCCGCGAAGCCGAAGAGCGCGGCGAAGCGTTCGCCTACAATTATGCCGTACGCGAAAAGCTGGCCACGTCGCTGGCGCTGCCGGCCGACGAGGTGAAGGCCCGCATCGAACGCGGCGACCAGTGGGTGATCCGCTTCCGGATGCCCGAAAACCAGACCGTCGAAATGGACGACCTGATCCGCGGCCATGTGGAGGTGAACACCTCGACGCTCGACGACAAGGTGCTTTACAAATCGGCCGACGCACTGCCCACCTACCACCTCGCCAACATCGTGGACGACTACCTGATGGAGGTCTCGCACGTCATCCGCGGCGAGGAGTGGCTGCCTTCGCTGCCGCTGCACTACCTGCTCTACCGGGCCTTCGGCTGGCAGGAGCGTCAGCCCCGCTTCGCCCACCTGCCCCTGCTCCTCAAACCCACGGGCGGCGGCAAGCTCTCGAAGCGCGACGGCGACAAGATGGGATTCCCGGTATTCCCGCTCTTCTGGACCTCCCCGACGGGCGAAACGGCCCGCGGCTACCGCGAGGACGGCTATTTCCCCGAAGCGTTCATCAACATGCTGGCGCTGCTGGGCTGGAACCCCGGCACCGAGCAGGAGATCTTCTCGATGCAGGAGCTGATCGACAGTTTCTCGCTGGAGCGCGTCTCGAAATCGGGCGCACGCTTCCAGCCCGACAAAGCCAAATGGTTCAACGCCCAGTACATGCACCACAAGAGCGACGCCGAGCTGGCTGCGCTGTTCCAGCCCATCCTGCGCGACCACGGCATCGAAGTCGCGGACGAGGTCGCAGGCCGGGCCGCAGGCATCATGAAGGAGCGCGCCACGTTCATCACCGACCTCTGGGACCTCACGTCGTTCTTCTTCACGGCGCCGGCCGAATACGAGGAGAAACAGACCCGGAAATACTGGAAGGGCCAAAACCCCGAAATCCTGCGCGAGCTGCGCGGCGTACTGGCCTCGATCGACGACTTCTCGAAAGAGAACACCGAACAAATCGTCCACGGCTGGATCGAAGAGAAGGGATACGGCATGGGACAGGTGATGAACACGCTGCGGCTGGCGCTCGTAGGCGCGGGCAAAGGTCCCGGCATGTACGACGTCACGGCGTTCATCGGCCGCGAAGAGACCCTGCGCCGCATCGACCATATCCTCGCAACCTTAAAACCCGCAGAATAATGGTACAGATCGAACAACACGTATGGGGCATGACGCCGGAGGGCGAAGCCATCATCCTCTACACGATGCGCAACGACAAGGGCGCCGAAGTGAAAATCACCAATTTCGGGGCCGCCATCGTCTCCGTCACGATGCCCGACCGTGAGGGCCGCATGGCCGACGTGGTGCTGGGCTACAAGCATCCCGAAGGCTACTTCTTCGACGGAGCCGCGTCGGGCAAGAGCGTGGGCCGCTGCGCCAACCGCATCGCCTTCGGCCGCATGACCGTCGAGGGAAAGGAGTACGCGCTCGAAGTGAACAACGGCCCCAACCACCTGCACGGCGGCACGAAGAACTTCGCCAACCGCATCTGGGAGAGCCGTGTGGAGACCAACCGCGTGGTCATGTCGCTCCTTTCGGAGGACGGTGACCAGAATTACCCCGGCGAACTGAACGTCGAGGCCGCGTTCGATTTCGATGACGAAAACTCGCTCGAAATAACCTATCTGGCCCGGACGGACAAAACGACGGTGGTGAACCTCACCAACCACGTCTATTTCAACCTCGCGGGCGAAGGCAGCGGGTCGGTCCTCGACCACCAGCTGCGCCTGAACAGCTCGCAGGTGCTCGAAATGAACGACAAGCAGATCCCCACGGGCCGGCTGCTCGACGCAGCGGGCACGCCGCAGGACTTCCGCGAATTCCGTCCGTTCCGCCCCGGCATCGACTCGGAGTTCAACCACATCCGCGATTTCAAGGGCTACGACCACCCGTTCGTCATCGACGGCTGGAAGCCCAACATTCTGGGCGAGGTCGGCTGTCTGCGCGAACAGACTTCGGGCCGCTGCGTGACGGTGCTTTCGTCGCAGCCCAGCGTGATGATCTACACCGGCAACTGGCTCGCAGGCGGATGCCCCGAAACCAAGTCGGGCGGCCGTTACAACGACTACGACGGCGTGGCGATCGAATGTCAGAACTACCCCGACGCCGTCAACCACCCAGAATTCCCGTCGCCGCTGCTCAGACCCGGCGAAACCTACTGCCAGAAGATCGTATTCCGGTTCGGGACTTTCGCATAGGCGGCGGAGAACCGCGGCGCAACCAAAACAAACTCCCGGCACCGGCCGGATACGGGCAGATACGCTGCTCGGCAATAACGCATTAACGCGGGCATACGCCCGCGTTAATGCGTTATCCGCGTTATTTATGATCCGCCGTGCAGCCGGAAATGACTTAGCGTAAAAAAGCGACTATTGTCCGACGCCCGTAATCGGACGCTCACCGGGCCGAGGGGCGCATACGCGCCGAACAGTTAGCGTAAAAACGGCCGTAAGTTTGTTTTTCATCCGCCGAATGGATAATTTTACGTCTGCAACCTAAAACCAGCCCCATGTCCATCCAGATGAACCAATCGCTGTCGGTAGACTGCGCCGTGTTCGGTTTCAACGGCAAGTCGCTCAAAGTGCTGCTGATCGAGCGGCGCTACTATGCCCCCGACACCCGTCTCGACAAGCTCAAACTGCCGGGCGCCATGATTCTCGACAACGAGACGCTGCCGCAGGCCGCCTACCGTGTGCTCGAAGAGGCCACCGGACTGCGGGACGTATACCTCAAACAGATGGATATATTCTCCGATCCCAACCGGGTGAGCGGTGAGGAGCTGGAGTGGATCAACCGCTATCACGGCATACGGACCGAACGCGTGGTGACGGTGGGATATTACGCGCTGGTGAAGCTCGACACCCGTACCGTCGCCTACACCACGGCCAAGGGCGCACAATGGGTCGATGTCGATTCGATCCAGCGGCTGGCGATGGACCACAAGCAGATACTTTCGGCGGCGCTGGCGGTTCTCTGCCGCGAGATGCTGCAATCGCCCGTGGCTTTCGAACTGCTGCCACGCAAATTCACCATCCGCGCGCTCCAGAACCTCTACAGCGCAGTGCTGGGCATCGAAATCGACAACCGCAACTTCCGCAAGAAGATACTCGCGTCGGGGTTTCTGACCCCGACCGCAGAACGGGAACAGGGCGTAGCCCACAAGCCGGCGCAATATTATACCTTTAATAAAAACGCCTACAAAAAGGCGCTCAAGGCGAAGCTGAAGCTGGGATTCATCAACAACTGGAGGTATTGATCCATAACAACAGATAACATATGAAAAGTTTAGGCATAGACATAGGCTCCTCGTCGGTCAAGGTATCGCTGCTGGACATCGCGTCGGGCGAGTGCGCGGCCTCGTCCGCCAACCCCGCGACCGAAATGCCCATCGGATCGCCGCAGAGCGGCTGGGCCGAGCAGGACCCCGAAATGTGGTGGCATTACGTCTGTGAAGGCATTCGAACCATTGCGGCGCAGGGCTTCGCGATGAGCGACGTGGTGTCGGTGGGCATCACCTACCAGATGCACGGACTGGTCTGTCTCGACAAGCAGGGCCGTCCGCTGCGCCCCTCGATCATCTGGTGCGACTCGCGCGCCGTGGAGATCGGAACCGAAGCGCTGGAAGGCATCGGGCGGGAGTTCTGTCTCGCGCATACGCTCAACTCACCGGGCAACTTCACTGCGTCGAAACTGGCGTGGGTCAGGCGCAACGAACCCGGCGTATTCGCGCAGATATACAAATTCATGCTCCCCGGCGACTACATCGCCTACCGCCTTTCGGGACGCATGTCCACCTCCGTCAGCGGCCTTTCGGAGCAGATACTCTGGGACTTCGAAGAGGAGCGGCGGGCCGACTTCGTGGCCGGATGGTACTGCATTCCGCAGGAGATGATCCCCGAAGCCGGCGTCTCGATCGGCACGGAGGCCCGCACGGACGAAGCGGCCGAACGGCTGCTGGGCATCCCCGCAGGTACCCCGATCTCCTACCGCGCCGGGGACCAGCCCAACAACGCCTTTTCACTCAACGTCATGGAGGCGGGCGAAGTCGCCGCAACAGGCGGCACGAGCGGCGTGGTATACGGCGTCACGGACAAACGCCAAGCCGACCCGCAGTCGCGCGTGAACACCTTCGTCCACGTCAATCACACGGCCAGCAATCCCCGTTACGGCATTCTGCTCTGCATCAACGGCACGGGCATCATGAACTCGTGGATACGCCGCAACGTCACGCAGGAGACGCTCGACTATGCGGAGATGAACCGGCAGGCCGCAAGCGTCCCGGCAGGTTCCGAAGGGCTGTCGGTCGTACCCTTCGGCAACGGAGCCGAACGGATGCTCTGCAACCGCTGCCCCGGAGCCGGAATCATCGGACTCGATCTCAACCGCCACACCACGGCCCACATCCTGCGTGCGACGCAGGAGGGCATCGCCTACTCCTTCCGCTACGGCATCGACATCATGCGCGGGCTGGGAGTGCGCCCCGACGTCATCCGCGCAGGCGCAGCAAACTTGTTCCTCTCGCCGCTTTTCCGGCAGACGCTCTCGACGCTCACGGGCGCCCGCATCGAACTGTTCAATACCGACGGCGCGCTGGGCGCAGCCCGCGGCGCGGCGCTGGGCGCCGGCTACTACAAGACGCGCGGCGAAGCGTTCGCCGCGTTGCGCAGGCTGGAGGTCGTGGAACCCGCCGAAGCTGACAGAGAGACGCTGGAAGAAGGTTACCGGGCATGGGTCCGGGAAGTAGAGAAAAGAATGGAATAACAACCTGAAAATCATTCAATATCATGGCATCAAAACAGTATTTCCCCACCGTGGGACAGATCGAATTCGAAGGCCCGGAGTCGAAGAACCCGATGGCTTTCCGTTACTACGACCCCGAAAAAGTCGTGAAAGGCCGCAAGATGAAGGATTGGTTCCGTTTCTCGATGGCGTGGTGGCACACCCTCTGCGCCGAAGGCGGCGACCAGTTCGGCGGCGGCACCAAAACCTTCCCGTGGAACGAGTCCGCATGTCCGATCGAGCGCGCGAAAGCCAAGATGGACGCGGGTTTCGAATTCATGCGGAAGATCGGCATCGAGTACTATTGTTTCCACGACGTAGACCTCGTGGACGAAGCCGCGACGCCCGAAAAGTACGAAAAGAACCTCCGGGAGATCGTAGCCTACGCCAAGCAGAAACAGGCCGAAACCGGCATCAAACTGTTGTGGGGCACGGCCAACGTCTTCGGCCACGCCCGCTACATGAACGGCGCATCGACCAACCCCGACTTCGACGCCGCGGCCCGCGCCATGCTGCAGATCAAGAACGCCATCGACGCCACGGTCGAACTGGGCGGCGAGAACTACGTCTTCTGGGGCGGCCGCGAAGGCTACATGTCGCTGCTCAACACCGACATGAAGCGCGAAAAGGAGCACATGGCCACCATGCTGCGCATGGCCCGCGACTACGCCCGCTCGAAGGGGTTCAAGGGCAACTTCCTGATCGAACCCAAACCGATGGAGCCGATGAAGCACCAGTACGACGCCGACACGGAGACCGTGATCGGATTCCTGCGGGCGCACGGGCTGGACAAGGATTTCAAGGTCAATATCGAGGTCAATCACGCCACGCTGGCCGGCCATACATTCGAGCATGAACTGCAGTGCGCCGTCGATGCCGGAATGCTCGGTTCGATCGACGCCAACCGCGGCGACTACCAGAACGGCTGGGACACCGACCAGTTCCCGATCGACCTCTACGAAATGGTGCAGGCCATGATGGTCATCGTCCGCGGCGGCGGCCTGCAGGGCGGCGGCACGAACTTCGACGCCAAGACCCGCCGCAACTCGACCGACCCCGAAGACATCTTCATCGCCCACATCGCCGCGATGGACGTCATGGCCCGCGCGTTGCTCATCGCCGCCGACATTCTCGACAACTCGCCCTACGAAAAGATGCTCGCCGAACGTTACGCCTCCTACGACTCAGGCGAAGGCCGGCTCTTCGAAGAGGGCAAGCTCACGCTGGAGCAGGTCGCCGACTACGCCCGCCGGCACGAACCCGTCCAGCGCAGCGGCAAACAGGAGCTGTTCGAAGCGATCGTGAACATGTATATCTGACCTTATGACTAAAACCCAAGAAACCGGGAGCCGCGCCTACCTCTTTTCGATCGTGCTGGTGGCCATCATCGGCGGCCTGCTGTTCGGTTACGACACGGCCGTGGTGTCGGGAGCCGAGCAGGCCCTAGACCAGTTCTTCCGCAGTGCGGCGGACTTCACCTACACGCCGTGGATGCACGGCTTCACCGCATCGAGCGCGCTGGTGGGCTGCGTCATCGGCGGTGCACTGTCGGGCCTGCTAGCCTCGCGTCTGGGACGCAAACGCTCGCTCGTCGCGGCGGCCGTGCTCTTCTTCGTCTCGGCCGTCGGCTCGTGGCGGCCCGAAAGCGGCATCCTGCCTTACGGCGAAGCGTCGCTGCCGCTGCTGGCGTCGTTCAACATCTACCGCATTCTGGGCGGTATCGGCGTGGGACTTGCCTCGGCCGTGTGTCCGATGTACATTGCCGAAATCTCGCCCGCGAAGATCCGCGGCACGCTCGTCTCATGCAACCAGTTCGCCATCATCTTCGGCATGCTGGTCGTCTACTTCGTGAACTATCTGATCCGCAACCAGCTGGGCGACACGGGCGAAGCCATTCAGGCCGCCATGGTCTCCGTCGGCTGGCGCAGGATGTTCCTCAGCGAAGCGTTCCCCGCGGCGACATTTCTGCTGCTGATCCTCTTCGTGCCCGAAACCCCGCGTTACCTGACCCTCACCGGCCGCGATCAGAAGGCATTGCAGGTGCTCACGCGCATCAACGGCGCGGCCGAGGCCCGCACGATTCACACCGAAATCCGCCGGACGGTACACGCCAAGACCGAGCGGCTCTTCGCCTACGGCGCAGCGGTGATCCTGATCGGCATCCTGCTCTCGTTTTTCCAGCAGGCCATCGGCATCAACGTCGTGCTCTACTACGCCCCGCGCATCTTCGCCGGAATGGGCGCGTCGGGCGACGCTTCGATGCTCCAGACCGTGGTGATGGGCGTGGTCAACATCCTCTTTACGGTCGTGGCGATCTTCACCGTGGACCGCGTGGGCCGCAAACCGCTGCTCATCGTCGGTTCGGCGGGTATGATGATCGGCATGGCCGCCCTTGCGGCGCTTTCGTTCACCGGGTCGATCGGCATTGCGGCGCTGGTCTTCATCATCATCTACACCGCATCGTTCATGATGTCGTGGGGCCCGATCTGCTGGGTGCTGATCTCCGAAATCTTCCCCAACACGATCCGCTCGCAGGCCGTGGCCGTAGCCGTGGCTGCGCAGTGGATCTCGAATTTCCTCGTCTCGGCAACCTTCCCGTCGCTGAGTGCATGGAGCGTCGGTGGCACCTACTGCATCTATGCCCTGATGGCGCTCGCATCGGCACTCTTCGTCTGGAAATGGGTACCCGAAACCAAGGGCAGAACCCTCGAAGAGATGTCGAAACTCTGGCGGAAAAACGGCGACTGAGCCGCGGCAAAAACCGGACGTCGCAACAACGGGCAACCGGACCGGGCGGACCTTGAGACCGGGCATTGCCGGTAACAGAGCGTCCCGGCCGGGAGACTCAGGCACCCGGCCATCTCCGACAGCAAGGACCCCGGAGGCGCAATCCGAAAGCCGGGAGCATCGCAGGTTGCCGGCGGGGCAGGCGGATACGCAGGCGTAACCGGGCAACGCAGGCAGCAGAACAACGGACCAAAAGAGCCGAAAGAGCAGTCCGAACCCGATTCGCAAGGAAAAGTCATCGGCCGCAGTGCAGCGACGCGGGCACATGCCCGCGTCGCTGCATTATCGTCACGAAACCATCGGACAACCGTTCCTGCCCGCACCGGCCTGAGTTTTTCAGAAATTCTTCGCATCCCGCTCCCGATTTCCCGAATCTTTTATTACCTTTGCGGTCGATATTTCGAAGGGGTGCCTTACTATCAGGCTGAGATTATACCCATTGAACCGGATACGGGTAATGCCGAAACCGGGATGCATAATCTTTCAACGCATACCCCTTTTCAGTTCATTAACTTTTAAAAGTTCAGACATGAAAAGGTTTCTACTTCCCATCGCGGCCATCGCGCTCTGCGTCGCCGCAAACACGGCGAGCGCCGAGAATCCGGCAAACGCCGTAATTACCGCTGCGGCCGAACCCCCGGCTGCCGTCTCCCTCACCGCAGGCGTAACGAACGCCGCAACCGCCGCAGACGCGACACGATCCGCGGCGTTTGTCACGGCAGCTGCCGTTCCCCCTGCAAAGACAAGCGAAGCGATCACGGCAGCCGCCGGCCCGGCCCGGCCCGAAGACTCCGTGCGCATGTACCGCCTGCAGGAGATCGAGGTGACCGCCACGCGCGCATCGGGCAGCACGCCGGTCGCCTATACCGACCTTTCGCACGAGGTGATCGCCCGCAACAGCTACGGATTCGACATTCCGTCGGTGCTGGCGCTGACTCCCTCGATGATCGCCACCAACGAAACCGGCATCGGCATCGGCGGCACGTCGATGCGCCTGCGCGGAACCGACGCCACGCGGCTCAACGTCACCATCAACGGCGTCTCGATGAACAACCCCGACTCGCACTCGATGTACTGGTACGACACCCCCGACCTCATCTCGTCGGTCGGCACGATGCAGATCCAGCGCGGCGCGGGCGTCTCGACCAACGGCACGGGAGCCTTCGGCGGCGCGGTCAATATGTCCACGGCCCCGCTCGAAACCGAGTTCAGCGGCGACGTCTCGCTCTCGTACGGATCGTACAACACCAACAAACAGGCCGTGCACGTCTCGTCGGGGCTGATGGGCGGCCATTGGACGGTGGACGCACGCCTGACGCGCCTCTCCTCGGACGGCTACATCCGCCGCGGAGGGACCTCCCTCACCTCCTACATGTTCCAAGGCGGCTATTACAACGGCAACACGATGCTCAAGCTGGTTTCGTTCGGCGGCAAGGCCAAGACCAACCTCAGCTACAACGGCGCCACGCGCGACGAGATGCGTCTCAACGGCCGCCGTTACAACAGCAGCGGCATGTACTCCACCTCGGACGCCTACTCCCACCGCATCTGGAACAGCGAGGACGGCGAGTGGCAGCAGGTGAACTTCTACGACGACGAGACCGACAACTACCTGCAGATCAACAACCAGCTGATCCTCAGCCAGCGTCTGGGCGACCGCTGGACGCTGAGCGCCACGGCCTTCTACACCTACGGTTACGGCTACTACAAGCAGTATAAGGACAACGCCAAACTCTTCGAATACCTCTTCCCCGACCATTTGGCCTACCAGACCGACGACCAAGGCAATTTCGTGACGGACGGCGACGGCGAACGAATCGCCGTACGCAGGGACCTGATCCGCGAAAAACTCATGCGCAACCATCTGGGCGGCGTGAACGCCGCGGCGGCCTACGCTGCGGAGAACCTCGATCTCGCCTTCGGCGGCTCGTGGAGCTACTACAGCTGTCCCCATTGGGGCGAGCTGGACTGGATGCAGGAGACCGATCCCGCCGACTACCGCAGCAAACGCTGGTACGACAACGACGTGGACAAGCAGGACGCCAACCTCTTCGCACGCGCCAACTGGACCGTAGCCCGCGGACTTAACCTCTTCGCCGACATGCAGTACCGCTACGTTCACTACAAGGCATGGGGCGTGAACGACAACTACGACGAAGCGAGCGGGGGCATGCAGCCCATCGACGTGGACGAGACATACCACTTCTTCAACCCCCGCGCCGGCGTCAACTACTCGCCCGGCAAACGCCACAACTTCTACTTCTCGTTCGCCGTGGCGCAGAAGGAGCCGACGCGCAGCGACTTCACGGACCGCTACATGTTCTCCGGCGACGACTCGTACCCCTCGTCCGAGAAGCTCTACGACTACGAACTGGGCTACAACTACACCTCGCCCCGGTTCAGTGCGGGCGTGAACCTCTACTACATGAAGTACAAGGACCAGCTGGTGCATACGGGCATGGTCAACGACAGTTCCAACGCGCTGAACGTCAACGTGCCCGACAGCTACCGCCGCGGCATCGAGCTGACGGCTTCGTGGCGCGTGACCGGGTGGTTCACCGCCGGCGCCAACGCCACCTTCAGCCAGAACCGGATCGAGAACTATGTGGACGCACTCTCGAACAGCCCCACCTACGGGCAGAATCTGGGCGAGCGGACCATCTCCTACTCGCCGTCGGCCATGGGGTCGCTGTTTCTGGACTTCCATTACCGGGGCTTCGAAGCCGTGCTGCACACGCAGGCCGTAGGCAAACAGTATTTTACCAACGACGAGAACGAGACGCTCTCGCTCGGCCGTTACTGCGTCACCAACCTCAATCTGGGCTACACGTTCCGCACCCGCGCCGCCCGAAGCGTGCGGCTGGGCCTGCAGATCAACAACCTCTTCAACGCCGAGTACGAAAGCAACGGCTACGGCTATTCGTACATGGACACGAGGAGCGACCCGACGCCCCGGCGCATCGACATGGCCTACTACTTCGCGCAGGCGCCCCTGAACGTGCTGGCCAACGTCACGGTAAAGTTCTGACGGGCAAATTCCGTCCTCCCGGAACCCGATCCGGAGGGACGCAACGCAGATAAAACGATGGATTGGAAACTTATCCTGCAGATCGCCGGCGTGGTGCTGGGGCTGCTCTATCTCTGGCTCGAATACCGCGCCGACATCCGGCTGTGGATCGTGGGACTCGTCATGCCGCTGGTCCACGGCGCGCTCTACTACAAGGCGGGGTTGTACGCCGACTGTTCGATGCAGGTCTACTACGTACTGGCAGGACTCTACGGCTGGCTCGTATGGCGCAACGCCCCGCGCAAAAAGCCCAAGACGGCCCGGAACGCGGCAGCGGCAGGACCGACCGATCAAACGGCCGGAAGCGAAGCACTCGCAGGGGGACACAACAGCCAACCGGACCGGAACACAACGGCGGGACATAGCGACCAAACGGCCTGCAATGCAGGACCCGAAGCGGCCCAAACAGCCCGGAGCGCAGAACCCGCCGCCGTCCGGATCGGGCATACGCCCCTGCGCTATGCAGCAGGACTGATCGCAGTCTACGCCGCGGCGCACGCCGGAATCTATTTCCTGCTCTCCCGGTTCACCAACAGCACCGTGCCCTTCTGGGACGCGATGACCACGGCGGCGAGCATCGTGGCGATGTGGATGCTCTCGCGCAAATACATCGAACAGTGGCTCGTCTGGCTGGCCGTCGATCTGATAACGATCGGGTTGTATCTCTACAAGGGAATCCCCCTCACCGCGGGACTCTACGCCCTCTACTCGGCGCTGGCCGTGGCCGGATACCTGCGCTGGCGCAAGCTCGCGGCACAAGAAACGACCGGTGCCGCAAAGTAACGCAGGCGAAGAATCACTACGGCGCAAGGCGCCGCCGACGCAGGGCAACACGACGCGAGTGAGACACAGCAGAGCCGCACAACGCGGAACGGCGCCGGCACTGGGCCGCCGAAACTCGGCGACCATTACGAATAACGCAGTAACGCAGGGTACGCCCCACGTTACTGCGTTATTGCATCCGGTTCTTGTTCGCTGAGAAAGACGACGCTCCGGCACATCGGAGTCCCTGCCCGGCAAAGAGCGAAGCCTGCCCCGAAAATCTTCTCCGCGTCCCTATTCCGGCAACCCATGCTCCCCGACATAGGCGAGGATCTCCTCGCGCAGCGCCTTGGGCGTCACGCTGCACCGCAGCACCAGCAGGTAGGAGTTGCGAATCTGCTCGCGGATAAAGCCGTCGGGCAGGTCGCCCGTGGTGCGGACGGCGTTCCAGTGGCGTTTGTTGAAGTGCCACGCCGCACTCACCTCGTCATACTGCTCGCGCAGCAGCACGGCTTCGGCCGGATCGCATTTCACGGCGACCCATTCGAATTCAGCCATGTCGGCGCAGGCGAACATCTTGCCCCCGACCTTGTAGACAAGGGTCGTTTCGTCGAAGGGCGTGCTCTCTTCGGCCATCGGCAGCGACAGACAGTAGTCGCGGAAAGTCAATACATCCATAATCGATCGTTTTTTCGTTCCGGTCCGGCACAATTCCGTCGCAGCGGCGCATTTCCACGGCCGGCCGGAATTACTCGCCACCCAAAGATATATAATTTTTGGCACACGTATTGCGTCCTGCTCCCAAGTAAAACCAAAATCAAGGAAACGATGAAAAAAATTCTCCTCTGTATCTGCCTGCTGTCGACATTCGCAGCGGGTCTGGTCGGCTGCTCGCAGCAGCGGCAATGGAATCACGAACAGCGCAAAGCGATGCGCGAAGCCCTGCGCAGCTACCGTCAGATGGTCTATCTCGACGACCTTTCGGACGATGAATTCGTGCTCTTTACCGACGAGGTGGCCGGTGATCTGGAAGGGGCCTACCCCGTCTATACGACCTTCGTCGAAATGCCGGGCGTGACCGACACGGTCGACATGGTCGTCGTCACGACCATCGTGGACGAACTGAACGCCGACGCGCACAACATGCGCCATATCTATCCGTACAACTATCTGGTGGCGCAGGGCGTGCTTCCCGCCGGGCTGGACCACCAGCAGCAGAAGGCTTTCTACAACTGCTTCGCAGGCAAGGTGAACGCTGCCTACAGCACCATGTCGCAGTTCTTCAACGCCATACTGGCCGACACGACCGACATGTCGCAGATTCGTCAGATGGAAGCCGGATGCGCCAACGACCTCTTCGACTGGGTGATTACCGAAGTGGAGGTGACCGAGACCGCCGACTGACAGAACCGGGACCGCGTAACCGGGACAACCGGAATCGCACGGCAAACGACGCGCAGCCGCACGGTCCGCGCACAAAAAAGGCAGGCTTTTGCAAAAGCCTGCCTTTTTTGTTTCAAATTCTCATCGGTTCACATACCCGTCAAAAAACAGCAGCGACGAATTCACAGCATTATTCAATAGGAAGATTGTGCTGTTTCAAAAACGAGAGTTTATCCCAATACCCTCTCTGAAAGACGATTTTATCGTTTTTCACATGAAAAAATCCACATCCGCGAAGTCCGAGCTGATCTTTCCATTCCATTATCGTCCATTCTCCATCTTCAAAAATATTCTCTACGATACAAACCATTTCAGCCGTTGCAAATTCATTTGCAAACATTTCATGGATCGCCGTTTTTCCTACCACCGGTTTATTCGCAACCTGATGGTTTACCGCATCTTCGGCATACAGCTCCGTAAGACGGACCGCATCGGCGGCATTAAAGCGGTCTATCCACTTTTCCAAAACTTCTTTAGGCGTCATAATCATGCTTGATTTATAGTTCGGATTTACCTTCCAAGCGGCTTCCGAGTGTTATACATCGTTTTTAAAGAGACTAACGTATATTTTCCGCTTCTTCCCGGAAACGCCGCCCGACACGACCGCTTGCCGCACGCCGTTTTCCGGCGCAGATTCCGGCCGCGGCCGCTACTTTCCCTCGCACGGACACTCGCCGCGCTCCTGCCGGTCGTAGAACTCCCGGCCCACGACGATACGGACCGCCTTGTGGAGAATCGAGAATTCGAGCGGCGTCTCGCCCAGCAGCTCGCCGTCCACCTCGACCGAAATTTCGGGCGACGACTCGATGCGGATACAGCTCCCCCTCTCCTGCAGGATATGCCGGATGCGGTAGATGCCGCCGTTGAACAGGTAGTGGAAGCGGAACAGCAGATGCCAGAAATGCACGGGACGCACCAGCGACACGTCGAGCATACCGTCGTCGGCCACGGCGTCGGGCAGCTGCTGCATGCCGCCGACGTTGTACTTGCAGATGCCGATGGCGATGCTGAACAGCAGGTTGTTATAGACCAGCCGGTCGTCGACCCACACCTTCACGCCCGTCGACTTGTAGCGGAAGAAGTTCTTGACCAGACACCACGTGGAACGCCAGCGGCTCTTGCGGCCCTTTTTCTTGAGGTGCGAAAGCTTGCGCACCATCCGCGCGTCGAAACCCGCGCCCGCTACGTTGGCCATATAGCGACTCTGGCGGTAGTGCGACTCCTCGTACGACACCACGCCCACGTCCTGCAGGAACGAGTAGCCCTCGCCGATGGCCTTCACGGCATCCTGATAGCGGTTCGAAATACCGAACGTGCGGACCCAGTCGTTGCCCGTTCCCACGGCGATCACCGCCAGCAGCACCTCGTCGGGACAGACCTCCTGCTGGATGAAAAGTCCGTTAACCACCTCATGGAGCGTGCCGTCGCCGCCCACGACGATGATATTGCGGTAACCCTCCTTGACGGCCGACACGGTAAGTTCCGTGGCGTGGAACTTATGCTCCGTGAAGACCGGTTCGCAGACGATATGGGCGTCGCGCAGGAGCTTCGATATCTGCGGAAAATGGTCAAGCCCGCGGCCGCCTCCGGCCACGGGATTGACAATGACGAACCATTTGACCTTGTCGGCTTCCAAAGCGCACTATTTTTTGGGAATATTGCGCAGCGTATCGACCATGAAGTCGTAGAACTTGCCCACCGACGCGATCTCCACCTTCTCGTCGGGCGAGTGGGGATAGCAGATCGTGGGTCCGAACGAAATCATGTCCATCTTGGGATATTTGCTGCCGATGATGCCGCATTCGAGTCCGGCGTGGATCGCCGTCACGGCGGGTTCACGGCCGTAGAGGGCCTTGTAGGAGGCGGTCATGGCCTTGAGGATCGGCGACTCCATGTTCGGATTCCAGCCGTCGTAGCTGCCCGTGAGCTGCACCTTGGCCCCGGCCAGAGAGAATACCGCGGCGATCGCTTCGCCCAGCGCGGCCTTCTCCGAGTTCACCGAACTGCGCAGCAGGCACTGCAGTTTGACGCTCTTGCCGTCGGAGACCACGCGCGCGAGATTGCTCGAAGTCTGCACCAGTCCGGGCATCGACACCGACATGCGCTGCACGCCGTCGGGACAGCCCACAACGGCTTTGGTCAGCTGGGCGGCCACGTCGGCGGCGATCCGCTCCTTCGGGGCTTCGCACTCCTTCAGTTTGATCGACACGGCGTCCTCAATACCGGCATATTCGGCCTTAATGACCTTTTCATAGGCTTTCAGCTCCTTGGCGAAAGCTTCGTACTCCTTGGTTTTGACCATCACGACCGCCTCGGCTTCGCGGGGAATGGCGTTGCGCAGGCCGCCGCCGTCCACCGAGCAGAGCACCAGATCGCGCGACGCCGACGTGGCGTTCAGGAAACGGAACAGCACCTTGTTGGCGTTGGCGCGCTGGCAGACGATCTGAATGCCCGAATGGCCGCCCTTGAGTCCCTTGACCGTGATCCGGGCCGGGGTGTAGTTGCGCGCGGGCGTCGGCTCGGCGGCATATTTGAAGACGATGTTCGCGTCCAACCCTCCGGCGCAGCCCACGTACAGCTCGCCCTCGGTCTCCGAGTCGAGATTCAGCAGGATGTCACCGTGCAGCAGCCCCTTTTTCAGCCCGAAAGCGCCGTCCATCCCCGTCTCCTCGGTGGCCGTAAAGAGTGCTTCCAGCGGACCGTGTACCAGCGAATCGTCCTCCAGCACGGCCAGAATGGCCGCCGCGCCGATGCCGTTGTCCGCACCGAGCGTCGTGCCGTCGGCCGTCACCCACTCGCCGTCGACATAGGCGTCGATCGCATCTTTCGTGAAGTCGAACTTCTTGTCGTTGTTCTTCTGGGGCACCATGTCGAGGTGGGCCTGCAGGACCACGCCCTTGCGGTCCTCCATACCTTTCGAGGCGGGTTTGCGGACATAGACGTTATGTGCGGCGTCCTCCTTGCATTCGAGTCCTTTCTCCCGTGCGAAATCCATGACGTATTTGCGGATCTTCTCCTCGTGCGACGAGGGGCGCGGAATGCGTACGATCTGAGCGAAATGCTTCCAGACCAGCGCCGGCTTCAGGGCCGCGAGATTGCGTGTGTCGTTCATAAAAGTAGGTTTTAATGATATGTTATCGTTTTGCGTATTCTTTCATTCTCGTTCAGCCCTGCCGTCGTTGCCGCCGCCTTTGGCGTCGTTTGCAGGTCTGCTTCTCCCCTAGCCTGCCGCTTCGGCGACGCGCCGTAATTTCCTCCCCGGAGGGGACTTTCGCAGACGGCCGGGAACCCCGTCCCGGAGCGGCCCCGTCCTTACTTTTCAGCTTTGGACAGGTCCGTCCCGCACTTGTCGAACGCCTCGACGATATGTTTCACCAACGGGTGGCGCACGATGTCGCGCACGTCGAATTCGACGATGCCGATGCCCTCCACCCCGCGCAGAATCTCCATCGTGCGCACCAGCCCGCTGTCGCTTTTGCGCGGCAGGTCGATCTGTGTCACGTCGCCCGTGACGATGAACTTAGCGTTGCGGCCCATGCGCGTCAGGAACATCTTGATCTGCGAGAGCGTCGTATTCTGCGCCTCGTCCAGAATGACGAAGGCGTTGTCGAGCGTGCGGCCGCGCATGTAGGCCAGCGGCGCGATCTGCACCGTGCCCTCCTCCAGATACTTCGCCAGTTTGGCAGGCGGAATCATGTCGTTCAGCGCATCGTACAGCGGCTGCAGGTAGGGGTCCAGCTTCTCCTTCATGTCGCCGGGCAGGAAACCCAGCTTCTCGCCCGCTTCGACCGCCGGGCGCGTGAGGATGATGCGCCGCACCTGCTTCTCCTTCAGGGCGCGCACTGCCAGCGCAATGGCCGTATAGGTCTTGCCCGATCCGGCGGGTCCCACGGCGAAGAGCAGGTCGTTCCTGTCATAAAGTTTCACCAGCCTGAGCTGGTTGACCGTGCGGGCGCGGACGATGTTGCCGTTGTTGCCGTAGACGATCACGTCCTTGTCCACCGGAGCCTCCTGCGCAGCGATGCCGCCCGCAAAGCACTGGTCGATGACCTGCGACGAGATGTGTCCGTATTTGAGATAATAGGCCACCAGCCCCTCCATGCATTCCTCGAAACGCCGCGTCTCGGCTTCGGAACCGAGGACTTTGAGCGAAGAGCCCCGCGCGACGATCCTGAGCTGGGGGTGAAGCGATTTCATCTGGTCGAGGTAGACATTCCGGGGCCCGTACAGCTCGCGGGGGTCTGCACCCTCGATGAGTATCTCTTTTCCGACTGCGTCTGTCATAGGCTAAAAAAGGTATCCGAAGTTAAGCGCCACGTTATACGTGCGGAGTTTGTCGAGCTTGCCGCCGTCGGGAAGCACCACGTCCTTCTTGCTTTTGAACTGGCCGTTGTAGCGCAGGTCCACCAGCAGGTGACCCAGCAGCTTGACGCCCGCGCCCACCGTGTAGGACATCGTGGGACGCACGCGGCCGAAATCGAGCAGGTCGCCGCCCGACTTCTGCTTGCAGTCGTTCATCACCGTAAAGACGGGACCGGCATAGATCCGCACGGGACGCAGCAGGCGGAACGACAACAGCACCGGCACGTCGATGGAATTGGACTTGAGGTTGATCTCCTTCTGCCCCTCTGGACGGATGCGAAGTCCCTGACGCACATAGAGTATCTGCGGTTCGACGGCGAAAGCACCCAGATTGACCGCCGTGGTGATACCGGCCTGCCAGCCCAGTTTGTTCTTGACGTCGGTGCCCGACATGTTGGTCGTGTAGTCGGGGATGTTGATGCCGCCCAATACGCCCCATTCGATCCGGGTGCGGGGCCGCTGCGCCGCGGCAGAGAGCGCGCAAACGACCAGCAAAGAGGTTACTACGATCTTACGAATCATCGTTTTCAGTTTTTATTGCTTTATTTTCAGTTTGAAGCTCGCCCAGAGCATGTAGCCCACGCACAGGGCGACGAACAGCATGCCCCAGTGCGCATCGCCGCTCCAGCGGACAATGGCCCCGCAGACGGGTCCCGAAACGGCTCCCGCCGAGATGGCCAGAATCATCAGCCCCGCCACTTCGTTGGCCTTTTCGGGCACGGCCTTGGTCGCCACGGCGTAGAACGTCGCGAAAACGCAGGCCATGGCGAATCCCGTCAGCCCCACGGCGGCGTAGACCGCCGTTTCGCCGCGCACCAGCAGCAGCGCGGCGCAGAGCGCCAAAGCCCCCGCCATGTTCCAGCGCAGGTATTTCACGTCCGACACCCGCACCAGCACCCACGCCCCGACGAGCGTGCCGACGATGCGGCAGGCGTAGAAGCCCGTGGTGGTGAGTATCGAATCGGGATTGTCGATCAGCCGCACCGAGAGGAATCCGATCCCCACGTCGCCCGCGATGAAACACGCCACACCCAGCGTACAGAGCAGCACCGTCGGGTTTCCCAGCAGCCGGAAGCAGTCGGCCATGCCCGCGGCGCGGTCGCTGCGCGGCGGTTCGGCCACCGAAGTCGCCTGCAACCAAATGCCACCCAGCACCGTAAGGCCCGCATAGATCGGCAGCAGCAGGCGCCACGATCCGGTGAGCGCCACGAGCGCGGTGACGATCGGCGCCAGCAGCAGAAGCGAGGTGTTGCGGAAGATCTGGCCCACGGTGAGGTAGCTGGTCATCCGCTCGCCCGGCACGATGGTGGCCAGCAGGGGATTGATCGCCACCTGAATCGCCGTATTGCCCACGCCCAGCAGTCCGAAGCCGGCGAAATACCACCCCAGCGCACACCCTTCGCCCGCAACGTAGGGGACCATCAGACCGACGACCGTAAAGGCGTAGCCGATCAGCGCGGTCGCCTTGCGGCCTATGCGGTTCATCAGCGCGGCCAGCGGCGTGGAGAGCACCAGAAACCAGAGGAAAACCATCGTGGGCAGGAAGCTCACGGCCGCCTGCCGCGACGCGGGAAACTCCAGTGCGATGCGTCCCGTAATCGGAGCCACCATATCGCAGAAACCCATTATGAAAAAGCCCATCAACACGGGGCCGAGCACTCGTTTATCTACTTTACCGACACGCATGAGCGGCGAAATTTCAGGTATACAATTTTTCAAAGTTACATTTTTTTCCATAAAAACCGATTTCCGGACAGCGATTATTTCACAATTCTTTCTCTTTGCGGCGCCGACGCCGAATCCCGACCGACAAAAAACGTGCGAGAAACGCCGTTCCGCCAACACCAGGTCGCGGCCCGGCGAGTTCTCTGCCGCCAGTCCTTCAAGCCGCCGTGTCACGCCTGCCCGGCCCTGCCACCGTCCCCGGCCCGGTCCCTATCCGGTCTCTGCCGTTTGCTCCCGCCGCCTGCGACCGCCTGTCTCTGCCGCCTGCAAAACTGCTTGCACACCCCACCTCCGCCAGCCGCCGTTCCACTCTCCGCGCCTTATGTCCCGCCTTTCCCCGCAAACTCTGCCCCTCGCCACTCTCTCACGCAAAAAACAGCCCGCAGGATCGGCCGTTCGGACTCCGCCGCAGCAAAATGCGGCAGGGGCTTGTTTTTAACCGCAGATTTTTATATATTTGTAGGAAAGCCAAATGATCGCATGATGTTTCAATTCGCCCATATAGCACCGATAACACTGCCGCTCGAAGACCCGATCCTGAAGTTTCTGCTGATTCTGATCATCATTCTGGCGGCGCCGCTGCTCCTGAACAAGCTGAAGATCCCCTATCTTTTGGGGCTGATAATCGCCGGCGCGGTTATCGGCCCTCACGGACTCAACCTCGTGCTGCGCGACAGCAGCATCATCCTTTCGGGGACCGCCGGCCTGCTCTACATCATGTTTCTTTCGGGACTGGACATGGATACGTCCGACTTCAAAAAAAGCGGCTGGCGCAGTCTCGTCTTCGGACTCTACACCTTCTGCGTACCGCTCGCGCTCGGCATTCTGGCAGGTTATTACATTATGGGATTCCCGATCTACTCCTCGATCCTGCTTGCCGGACTCTTCGCCTCCCAGACCCTTATAGCCTATCCCATCGTCAGCAAGCTCGGCATCTCGCGCGACAAGGCCGTCACGATCGCCGTCGGCGGCACGGTCATCACCGACACGCTGGCCCTGCTGCTGCTCACGGTGATCGTCGGCATGGCCACGGGCAACGTGGACGAGAACTTCTGGTGGCGGCTCAGCGCCTCGGTGCTGTTGTGCATCGGCATCATCCTGTTCCTCTTTCCGCTGCTGGCGCACTGGTTCTTCAAACAGTGCAGCGACAACGTATCCCAGTATATCTTCGTGCTGGCGATGGTCTTCCTCGGCGCCTACCTCGCACAGCTCGCGGGGCTGGAACCGATCATCGGCGCCTTCCTCTCCGGTCTGGCCCTCAACCGGCTCATACCCCGCACCTCGCCGCTGATGAACCGCATCGAGTTCGTGGGCAACGCCATCTTCATCCCCTTCTTCCTCATAGGCGTGGGCATGCTCATCGACTACCGGGCCTTCTTCCGCGACTGGGAGAGCATCGAAGTGGCGCTGATCATGATCGTCCTGATCACGGCCGCCAAATACATCGCCGCCTATCTCACGCAGAAGACATTCCGTCTCTCACCGGACCAGCGCACCGTGATCTTCGGACTGAGCAGCGCCCATGTCGCGGCGACGCTCGCGGCGGTGATGGTCGGCTACAACGTCATACTGGGACACACGCCCGACGGCGAGCCGATCCGCCTGTTGAGCGAAAGCGTGCTCAACGGCACGATCCTGATGATTCTGGCCACCTGCACGGTCTCGACCTTCGCCACCCAGCGGGGCGCGCACAACATCGCCATGCGCAATGCGCAGGACGACGACGAACAGCCCCTGCAGGAGGACCACATCCTCATTCCGGTCGCCAACGAGCAGACCGTGAGCGAGCTGGTAAGCCTGAGCACGACACTCAAGAAAGCCAAATCCCGCAACGGACTCTACGCCCTGAACGCCATCGACAACAAGGTCGAGGACCCCACGGTCGAAAAGCGGGGCCGCAAAATCCTCGACACGGCCGCCAAAGCCGCCGCCGCGTCGGACAACTACCTGCAGGCGCTGCTCCGCTACGACGTAAACATCGCCAACGCCATCGTCAGCGTGGTCAAGGAGCGCAGCATCACCGACATCGTGATGGGCATGCACCACGACCGCACGCCGGGCGGTTCCGGCATCGGCCGCATGGCCGCCGACGTGCTGGGACAGAGCAATGTCACCACCTATCTCTACCACCCCGCGCAGCCCCTGCCGACCATCAAGCGGCATCTGGTGGTCGTGCCGGAGAAGGCCGAAAAGGAGGCCGGATTCCAGATGTGGATTCAGAAACTGCGCAACATCGCCGACAATTCGGGCGCCCGGATCGTGTTCTACGCCCCGGAAAGCACCATGCAGTACCTGCGCCCCACCCGCGGCAAACGCTCGGCCAAGGCCGAATACGTGGTCTCCAACCCGTGGGACGACCTCACGGCGCTCACTTACGAGACCAAACGCGACGACTGCCTGTGGGTCGTGATGAGCCGCCGCGAGCGGGTCTCCTACCACCCCGCCATGAGCAAGGTCCCCGCCTACATGGAGCAATTCTTCGCCGACAACAGCTTCGTGCTGGTCTACCCCGTACAGGCCGGCGACACGGAGAGCAGGTATATATAACCGGCTATAAGACACGAAAACAGCACCGTCCCGAAGATCCGATGATCTTCGGGACGGTGCTTATAATCGCCCGCCGCAGGTTCGCCCCGGAACCGTCAGGCTACCCGATCGGCGGCGGTTTACTCGAACGCAATGGATTTCCAGATCCGGCCACGCCACTGTTTATACCGCACTTCGCTCCGTTTGTTCCGATTGAGTACAAGCGCGCAGTTTTTCGTGTCCTCCGACTCGACAAAAAGATCCCCGTCCATATTCAGTTCTCCCGGCGCCGTCAGTTTCAGCAGCGACATCGCCCCGCAATTAAAGAAAACAGGCGTTTCCGCCGTAACCGCATCGGGCAAATCCAATTCCGACAAAGAACCGCACTCCCAAAAACAGTGCTGCCCGATAAAAACAGCCGCAGGCAGACGGAGCCGGGTCAAGGCCCTGCAAAATAAAAACGACTCGTATTCAACGACATCCGCATTCGGCAAATTGACCTTCGATAAGGAAGAACACCCCATGAACGCTGCGAACTTAACAGTTTTCACATTCGGGAAATCGACCTCAGGCAACGATTCGCAGTGCGCAAAGGCGACAGGGCCTACGAGCGTGAATCCGGGAGCCGTAACTTTCTCCAGTGTCAGGAGGCCCCGAAAAGCATTCACACCGACTCCTTTTACCGCCGAGGGGAAAACGACATGTTTCAGCCGGGGATAATAAGGTTCTCCGAAAATCGCTCCGTCGTCGTGGAACGAGTTGTCAGGCATTCCCTTTACGACGGTCCCCTCATCGATATTCACATCCGGCCATCCTGTCACCCGGCTGAAGTCGATCACTTCCGCATTCGTTCCCCGGAAAGGATTGACAACCCCGACGGGATTATCGGGACTCGTTCCCACACGCTTTATCCCCAACTTGGCGAATTCGCCTTTCAGCAGGTAATGCGTCACGCCATGGGCGTCCGCATCCGCTATAACGGCGGCGACCTCTGCGGCATCGGCCGCGTAATTCAGGTTAACGGCGGCCCGCCCGCCCTTTACCTCGACAAGGGTTTTGAAATCGTCATTTTTCGAACACCCCGCCACACAGAGCGCAGCGGCAGACAACAAGACGGGAAATTTTCTTAAATTCATAGTTCGGATTTTTAACGCAACGTGACTTCCTATACAAATATAATCAATAATAACAAACTTCAGCATATATGCAAAGGTATTCCCGGACATATCCTCCCGGCGGCTCCCGGAATGGCATTTTTCGAAAAATACGGGCTTTCCGAAGCGCAGGAATACAAAAACCGCATTGTCTTTCGGTTTTTATCCCTATCTTTGCAACAGAAAAAAAGAAAAGAATATGAGCCTTGTAGCAATCGTGGGCCGTCCTAACGTCGGCAAAAGCACCCTCTTCAACCGTCTGGTGGGCCAGCGGAAGGCCATCGTCGATGCGACGGCCGGCACCACCCGCGACCGCCACTACGGCAAAACAGACTGGAACGGAAAGGAATTCTCAGTGATCGACACCGGCGGCTACACCGTCAATTCGGAGGATATTTTCGAAGACGAAATCCGCCGTCAGGTACTGCTGGCCATCGACGAGGCCGACGTGATCCTCTTTCTGGTGGAGGTTGCGACCGGCATCACCGACCTCGACCAGCTGATGGCCGATATCCTGCGCCGCACCTCGAAAAAGGTGATCCTCGTCTGCAACAAAGTGGACAACAACGACCAGATCTACTCCTCGCACGAGTTCTACGCCCTCGGTTTGGGCGATCCGTTCTGCATCAGTTCGATGAGCGGCAGCGGCACGGGCGACCTGATGGACGCCATCCTCGCGGCGCTGCCCGCGGAGACCGTCGCCGAAGAGGACGAGGACCTGCCCCATATCACCATCGTCGGCCGTCCCAACGTCGGCAAGTCGTCGATGACCAACGCACTGCTGGGCGAGGAACGCAACATCGTGACCTCGATCGCCGGCACCACCCGCGACTCGATCCACACCCGCTACAACAAGTTCGGCATGGATTTCTACCTCGTGGACACGGCAGGCATGCGCAAGAAGGGCAAGGCGATGGAGGACCTCGAATTCTACTCGGTGATGCGCTCGATCCGCGCCATCGAGAATTCCGACGTCTGCATCCTGATGCTCGACGCCCAGCAGGGACTCGAATCGCAGGACCTCAACATCCACAACCTGATCGTCCGCAACCGCAAGGGCTGCGTGATCGTAGTCAACAAGTGGGACCTCATAGAGAAAGACAACAACACGATGAAGGAGTGGACGGAGTTCCTGAAAAAGAAACTCGCGCCGTTCAACGATATTCCGATCATCTTCACCTCGGTACTCAGCAAACAGCGCATATTCGACGTGCTCCAGACCGCGATCCGGGTCTACCAGTCGCGCAAACGCCGCATCTCGACCTCGGAACTGAACGATTTCCTGCTGCCGCTGATCGAGAACTATCCGCCCCCCGCGACCAAGGGCAAATACATCAAGATCAAGTACGTGACCCAGCTCCCGACGCCCACGCCGCAGTTCGCGTTTTTCGTCAACCTGCCGCAGTACATCAAGGAGCCGTACCGCCGGTTCCTCGAAAACAACATCCGCGACCACTGGGATTTCGCCGGGGTGCCGATGCAGATTTATTTCCGGCAGAAGTAAGACGGCCGCAATACAAGGCTACCGGACCTCTTTCGCACAACGAAATCCGGAAGCGATATTCCCGCCAAGTCCCCCTTTGACAGAGGGGGACTTTTTATATTCCGGAGTACCTGTGCAGGTCTATTTCCGGCAGAAATAAAACGGCTGCAAACGGGAAGGAAAACAGAAAGACCGGACTCAGAGTTGAGTCCGGTCTCTTTTATCTGAAGTGTCCGCCAGTCTAATTCGCCGGCGGCGTAGCCCCGCCCTCCTGCGGATTTCCGCCGCGGTTGCGATTGCGGTTGCGGCCGCCGCGATGGCGTTTGCGGTCGCGCGTTCCGCGGTTGCCTTCGCCGCGGCCCGATGCGTGGTCGTTATCCGCCGGCGCAGCCTGCGGAGTCCCGGCGCCGTTTTCGGCCGGCGCCGCAGCCGCACGCTCTCTGTCGCCGCGACGGTCGCGATTACGGTCGCCGTCGCCCCTGCTTGAGCGTCCTCCGTCGCCTTTATCGCCGCGTCCACGACCGCGGCCGGAACCTCCGCGTCCCGATCCCCCACGGCCGCCCCTGCCGCCGCGGCCGAAACGTCCGCGGTTTTCGTCGGGTGCGTATTTCGGGCCTTCGCCCACGCTTGCGGGCAGTTCGGCTTTGCGGATATCCCGCTCGATAAACTTCTCGATGGCGTGGAATTTTCCCTGTTCCTCCTCGCTGACGAAGGTCACGGCAGCGCCGGTCGCCGCGGCACGCGCCGTACGGCCGATGCGGTGGATATAATCTTCGGGGTCGTGCGGCACGTCGTAATTGATGACCAGTCCGATGTCCTCGATGTCGATGCCGCGCGCCACGATGTCGGTGGCCACGAGGATCGAGACCTTGTTGTTCTTGAAGTCGAGCATCACCTCCTCGCGCTGGGCCTGCTCCAGATCGGAGTGCATGGCCGCCACGTTGAGTTTCATGCGTTTGAGCGTATGGGCCAGCTCCTTGACCTTCATCTTCGACGACGAGAAGATGATCGTCTTCGACTCGGTCGGCTCGGCGAACATCTCGCGGATGATGCCCAGCTTCTGGTTCTCATAGCAGACATAGGCCGACTGGTCGATGGCCTCGTTGGGTTTCGAAATGGCGATATTCACCTCGGCGGGATTGCGCAGAATGGTCTTGGCCAGTTCGCGGATCTTCGGGGGCAGCGTCGCCGAGAACATGATCGTCTGCCGCTCCTTTGGCATGTACGAGACAATCTTCATGATGTCCTCGCTGAAACCCATGTCGAGCATGCGGTCGGCTTCGTCGAGAATCAGGCATTCGACATGCGAGAGGTCGATGCCGCTGTTCTGGATATGCGAAATCATGCGGCCGGGAGTGGCGATGACCACGTCCGACCCCATCAGCATGCCCCGCTTCTGCACGTCCCAGCCCTTGCCGTCGCCGCCGCCGTAAACGACCGTGGTCGAGATGGGCAGGTAATAGGAAAAGCCCTGAAACTGCTGGTCAATCTGCTGCGCCAGTTCGCGCGTGGGCACGATGATCACCGATTTTATCACATTGTCTTCGTTGCCTTCGAGCAGCAGCCGGTTCAGCAACGGCAGCGTGTAGGCCGCCGTCTTGCCCGTTCCCGTCTGCGCGCATCCGATGATGTCGCGGCCTTCGAGAATCACCGGGATCGTGTGTTCCTGCACCGGAGTCATCTCCTGAAAATTCATATCGTAGAGTCCGTCGAGGATCTCATCCTCCAACTCAAGTTCGTCAAATCGCATTTTACGTATCTTAATTTTATCCTTCTGAAATTTCTTCTCCGAAAAGCGTCGCGGGAGTGCAGCCCGTGATGCGGACCCGCACATAGTCACCGACGCCGTGGCCGCCGCGGTCGAATACCACGACCTTGTTCTGCGAGGTACGGCCCGAAAGTTGGTTCTCGTCGCGCTTGGACGTTCCCTCGACCAGCACTTCGAATTCGCGCCCCACGTCGCGCAGGTTGCTCGCGCGGCTCAGTTCGTTCTGCAGGGCGATGATTTCGGCCAGCCGCGCCGACTTCACCTCTTCGGGCACGTCGTCGGGCAGGTGCTTGTGCGCGTAAGTGCCGGGACGCTCCGAATATTTGAACATATAGGCGAACTCGTAGCCGACCTCGCGCATCAGCGAGAGCGTCGCGGCGTGCTCCTCCTCCGTCTCGCCCGAAAATCCGGCGATCAGGTCGGTCGTAACGGCGCAGTCGGGCAGGTAACGGCGGATGGCCGCGACCCGGTCGAGGTACCATTCGCGGGTATATTTGCGGTTCATGCGCGCGAGCATCGACGAGGCACCCGACTGGGCGGGCAGATGGATCGCACGGCAGATATTGGGCATTTCGGCCATGACCTCCAGCAGGCGGTCGCTGATGTCCTTGGGGTGCGACGTGGCGAAACGCACGCGCAGCAGGGGCGAGACGGAGGCCACGCGGCGCATCAGGCCGGGAAAATCCACCTCGCCGAAGCGGTAGGAGTTGACGTTCTGGCCCAGCAGCGTCACCTCGCGGTAACCGTTCCCGAACAGTGTCCGGACCTCCGCGAGAATGGTTTCGGGATCGCGGCTGCGTTCGCGGCCGCGGGTATAGGGCACCACGCAGTAGGAGCAGAAGTTGTTGCATCCGCGCATGATGGCGACGAAGGCGCTCACGCCGTTGCGGTCGAGCCGCACGGGAGCGATCTCGGCATAGGTCTCCTCGGTCGAGAGCAGGACATTGACGCCCTTGCCGCCCGCTTCGGCTTCGCGCACAAGCCGGGGCAGGTCGCGGTAGGCGTCCGGCCCGGCCACGACATCGACGCCGTGCGGTCCTTCGACCAGCTTCTCCTTCAGACGCTCGGCCATACAGCCGATGACGCCCACGACCAGTCCGGGGTTGGCCCGGCGGTAGCGTTTCATCTCGGCCAGACGGCCCCAGATGCGCTGTTCGGCATTGTCGCGGATCGAACAGGTGTTGATCAGGATAACGTCCGCCTCGTCGATCCGCTCGGTATATACGTACCCTTCGCGCTGCATCACGGAGACCACGATCTCGGTGTCGCCGACATTCATCTGGCAGCCGTAGGTTTCGACAAAAAGTTTGCGTCCGGCGCCCGACAGGGGGCGCAATGTATTCGTATCGAGTCTTAATTCCACGTTTTCGTTTCTGTTATTCGGCATGAATCTCGTTCTTGTCGGGGAACTGCTTGAAGCCCTCGCCGAAAGTCTCGTAGGCGTCGGTCACCACCACGAACGCCGAAGGGTCGATCTCCTTGATCTTGTGCTGCACGAGCCGCACCTCCTTGCGGCTGACCACCAGAAAGATCATGTCGCGCAGCGCGTCGGTGTACATGCCTTTCGACTTGATATAAGTGGCGCTGCGGTCAAGGTCTTCGATGATGAAGCGCTTGAGCTGCTCGTGGTGGTCGCTGATGATGAACAGCAGTTTGTCGTACGACGCGCCGTTCAGCAGATAGGCGATCACGCGCGAGGTGATGTAGATCGTGATGAGCGAATAGAGCGTCAACATCCAGCCGTTGGAAGCAGCGTCGCCCGTACCCAGTCCGAAACCGATAACGGCCAGACCCGACAGCACGACGAAACCGTCGGCGAGCAGGATGCCGGTCGAGAACTTGATGCCGGCAAACTTCTGCAGCAGCATCGCCACGATGTCCGTGCCGCCCGTAGTCGCCTGCTGGCGCACGACGACGCCCTGCCCGATACCGATGACCACGGCGCCGATGATACACGTCAGCAGCAGGTCGTTCGACAGGTCGAGCCGGCCGCCCAGCAGCAACGCCGGATCGAGACTCTCGACGGCCGCGGCGTCGGGATAGACCAGCCGCGTCAGCACGTTCATGAAACCGGGCGTATAGAGCGCAGCCAGCACCGTGCGCGTACCGAACTGCCCGCCGAAAACCAGCATCGCGGTGAGCATCAGCGGCACGTCGAACATATAGCCGAACGTACCGACCTGAATCGACGGGAAGATGTTGTGGAGTACGATACCCATACCGTAGACGCCTCCCGGCACGAAATTGTAGGGATTGACGAACAGCACGAAACCCGCGCCCATGATCGAACAGCCGAGGAAAATCAGGAACCACGAGCGCCACCACGCCCACGAACCCATCGGCTCCAGCAAAGCCTTTGTATTCATAAAGGTATATTTTTAGGCAAAGATAACGCAATTCTCCGAAAACCCGGCGTCCCTGCGCCGGATTTTTCATCCCGAAGCTGCAAATACGATTTTTTTATTATATTTGCATTATACAAACCCCTGAAAAGTCACTATGATTCTGACATATTACACCGCCACCACCCTGATTATCATTGCCTATCTGCTGGGTTCGATTCCGAGCGCCGTGTGGATCGGCAAAAAATATTACGGCATCGACATCCGCGAACACGGCAGCAAAAACGCCGGCACGACCAACATGCTGCGCGTGCTGGGCAAGCGCGCGGCCCTGCCCGTTTTCGGACTGGACGTGCTGAAGGGATTCGTCGCCGTGACGATCATCGACCTGATGAAATACGACAGCGTTTTCGCCGACGGCGCAAACGAAACGTGGTTCTACATCCTGCGCTTCATCGCCGTATTCGCCGCCGTTCTGGGGCATATCTTCCCGATCTTCGCCGGATTCCGCGGCGGCAAGGGCGTGGCGACGCTCGTCGGCGCCATCATGGGCGTAAACGCCCCGCTGGTGCTGCTCTGCTTCGGCGTCTGGTTCCTCGTGCTGATGATTACGCACTACGTATCGCTGGCCTCGATGGTCGCAGGATGCAGCTTCCCCATTTTCACGCTCATTTCGCCGAAAGTGAACCATCTGGTTCCGTTCGTCGTGTTCTCGTTCATCATCGCCGTGCTGCTGATCTACACGCACCGCAAAAATATCGAAAGGCTCAAGGCCGGCACGGAATCGAAAATCTACATCTGGAAACCCCGCCACGTGAAACAGCAGCCCCCAAAGCCGGAAAAGAAGGAGGAATAAAAAACGGCTCAAAAAGCTCTGCGGCAGGGCTTACGGTTCAAAACATAGGCAATATAGGATAAAAAATACCGCGATTTGTCGGTAAAATCGTTTTTTTCGCCTATCTTTGCTCAGCAATTAGGACGCGACCATGTTACAGGAGAATCTGATCAAAATATACGAAACCAGTTTCCGAGACAATCGTGAAATGCCCGCCCTGACCGATTATTTCAAGGGCGAAACTTTTTCGTATTACGAGATGGCCAAGGAGGTCGCCAAGCTGCACCTCCTCTTCAAAAAGGCCGGTATCAGGCAGGGCGACAAAATCGCCCTCATAGGCCGCAACAACCCCCGCTGGTGCATCACCTACATAGCCACGATCACATACGGAGCGGTCATCGTCCCGATCCTGCAGGATTTCACCCCCGCCGACATCATCCACATCATCAACCACTCGGAGAGCCGCATGCTCTTCTTGGGCGACAACTTCTGGGACAATATCGAAGAGGAGCAGATCCGGCAGATCGAAGCCGTCTTTTCGCTGACCGACTTCCATACCATTTACGAACGCGACGGCAAGGCGCTCACCAAATTCCAGCGCGACATCCTGAAGAATTACCGCTCGAAATATCCGCGCGGATTCAGCATAAACGACATCAAATACCCCGAAATTCCCAACGATCAGGTGATCCTGCTCAATTACACGTCGGGAACCACGGGATACTCGAAGGGCGTCATGCTCACGGTGAACAACCTGACGGGCAACGTGATTTTCGCCCAGCGGATGATCAACACCCAGACCGGCACCTTCTATTTCCGCAAAGGCGGGCGCACGCTGTCGTTCCTGCCGCTGGCGCACGCCTACGGCTGCGCGTTCGACTTCCTTTCACCGCTGGCCGTGGGCGGACACATCACCCTGCTGGGCAAGATTCCGTCGCCCAAGATTCTGCTCGAAGCCATGGGCGTCGTAAGACCGACGGTCATCTGCTGCGTGCCGATGATTCTCGAAAAGGTCTACCGCAAACAGGTGATGCCGATGCTCGAAAAAGGCCCCATGTCGATCGCCGTGAAGATTCCGCTGCTCAACACGGCCATCTACTCGGTGATCCGCAAAAAACTGCTGGAGGCCTTCGGCAACAACGTAGACATATTCATCGTCGGCGGCGCACCGATGAATCAGGAGACCGAAGCGTTCCTGATGAAGATCAAGTTCCCGATCACCATCGGCTACGGCATGACCGAGTGCGCGCCGCTCATCAGCTTCACTCCCGACAACGAGTTCAAGGCCGGATCGTGCGGGCGCTACCTGCACGAACTGCTCGAAGTGAAGATCGACTCGCCCGACCCGCAGCACGAAGCGGGCGAAATCATCGTCCGCGGCGAGCATGTGATGAAGGGATATTACAAGAACGAAAAGGACACCGAGAAGGTCCTCGAACCCGACGGGTGGCTTCATACGGGCGACATGGCCACGATGGACCCCGACGGCACGCTCTACATCCGGGGCCGTTCGAAGACGATGATCCTCTCCGGCAGCGGACAGAACATCTACCCGGAGGAGATCGAGGACAAGCTCAACAACATGTATCTCGTGCTGGAGTCGCTCATACTGGAAGCCGAAAACGGGAAGCTCAAGGCGCTGGTCGTCCCCGATTACGAGCAGGCCGAGCTGGAAGGCGTGGACAAGAACGACCTGCCGCAGATCATGCAGAACAACCTCACGGAGCTGAATACGCTGCTGGCGGCGTACGAACGGGTCTCGGAGCTGGCGATTTATCCGACCGAGTTCGAAAAAACACCAAAACGCAGTATCAAACGTTATCTATACAGTCCGTCGCTATTGACCAAATAAAACAAGTCTCAGCAGGTAACCGCATACTTTGGATTCTCTATCCCAAATTCTTCATAGTCACTGAATCCAATTCCAACAATGAGGCGTCACTAATAGTTCGGTTACCTGCTTTTTTACGAAAGTTACCCGCGAATATCCGGGTAACTTTTTTTTATTATCTTTACGGCATGAAAATCACCAAGAAACAGACGATCGGCGAAAACCTGCTCTACGTGATGGTCTGGTCGGCCATCATTCTGGTGCCGGTGCTCAACTCGCTGATGATGTCAGAGCTTCACGTCAGCTGGGAAAACGTATTGATCGCATGGCGCAAGATCGCGCCCTACCTCATCATATTCATCGTCCACAACAGCGTCATCGCGCCGCGGTTCATGCTCAAGCACAAGTATTGGAAGTATCTGATAACCAATCTGACGCTGATCATCGGCACGTTCTGGTTCGTGGACTTCTACGAACAGCACATCACCGACAGCCTGCTCTTCTCGGACCTCTCCGAAGACCAGTTCATCGAGCACCGCAAGGCGTCGTTCACCGATCTGGAAATGTACTGGAACGTGATTCTGGGATTTTTCATGTCGGGGGCCAATACGGGCATCAAGCTCATGTACCAGTCGATACGCGACGAACAGCAGATGGAGGAGCTCAAACAGCAGAACATGCAGGCCGAAATGGATTATCTGAAGTACCAGATCAATCCCCACTTCTTCATGAACACGCTCAACAACATCCATGCGCTGATCGACATCGACACGGAATATGCCAAAAACGCCGTGATCGAGCTTTCGAAGATGATGCGCTACGTGCTCTATGATTCGGGACGCGAAATCATCTCGCTCAACAAGGACATTCAGTTCATCCAGAATTACATCGGGCTGATGCGCATCCGCTACACCAACGACGTGGACATCCGGGTGGAGTATCCGCACGACCTGCCGACGCAGGTCTCCATTCCGCCGCTGCTGCTGATCGTCTTCGTGGAGAACGCATTCAAGCACGGCGTGAGCTACAACAACCCGTCGTTCATCCACATGCACGTCGATTACGCCGACGGCAAGGTCACCGGCACGATCAGCAACAGCCGCCACACGCAGAAAGGCGAAAGACACAGCGCCGGAATCGGACTGGACAATGTCCGCAAGCGTCTGGAACTGATCTACGGCCCCCGGAACTACGCGCTCGACATAGAAGAAAACCCTACGACATACACCGTAAAACTCGTAATACCGACCCTCAATGCTTAAGTGTATCGCCATTGACGACGAGCCGCTGGCTCTGCGTCAGATCGAAAGTTACATACGGAAGATTCCTTATCTGGAGCTTACCGCTTCGTGCAACAACGCACTCGAAGCCCAGCAGTTTCTCGCCGGACAGCATGCCGACCTGATCTTCGTAGACATCAACATGCCCGACCTGAGCGGCGTGGAGTTCGTCCGTTCGCTGGTCGAAAGGCCGATGGTGATCTTCACCACCGCCTACTCGGAATACGCCGTCGAAGGGTTCAAGCTCGACGCGGTGGATTACCTGCTCAAGCCGTTCAGCTTCGCCGACTTCAGCCGTTCGGCGGGCAAGGCCAACTCGCTCTACGAACTGCGCCACAACCAGCGACCGGCCGACGCATCGGAACCCGTTCCGGAGGCGCTGCCCAAAGACAAGGAGTATATCTCGGTGAAGGCGGACTACAAGGTATCGCTGGTGAAAATCAGCGACATCGTCTATCTCGAAAGCGAAGGCGAATACGTGCGCATGCATCTGGGCGACGGCTCGACGATCACCACCCTGTTCCGTCTCAAGAACATGGAGACGGCGCTCCCGTCGGAGATGTTCATGCGCGTACACCGCTCCTACATCGTGAATCTGCGCTGTATCAAAGGCTACGTCCGCGGCCGCGTGTTTCTGAGCGACACGGAGTACGTGCCCATCGGGGAGAATTACAAGGAGAGCTTTCAGCGTTATATCGACGCCAATTTCAAGAATCTATAAAGCCGCGAAGTCCGGGAATCCCGCCAGCTGGACATACCGGCCGTCGCGGTACTCGCAGCAATAGTGTCTCCGGCCGTTGGTCAGAATGACGAACCGCGCCCCCAGCACCGAATTGTAACGCACGGCCTGCGAAAGGGTCCGTTCGTCGATCCGTATCTCCGGGGCCTTGCATTCGGCCAGCACCAGCGGTTCGGCGCCGTCGCCCACCACAACGACGTCGGCGCGCTGCGGCTGTCCGTTGACCGGCACGGCATACTCCTGCACGATGCGTTTGGGCAGCACCCCGCAATGCGACACGAGGTAGGCGATCAGATGACGCCGCACCCACTCTTCAGGCGTCAGAACGAGGTAAATTCCCCGCAGGTCGTCCCACACTTCGACCTGCTCACCGCGACGGCGGGCACGCAGCCGGATGGCAGGAAAATTGAGTTTGGGAAGTTCTGACATCTTTAGTTCCGGAAAATTTACTATCTTTACCTGCACAAATATACGAACATTTTCGTTAAGCGGGAGCCGAGCAGAGAAACTCGTTTCGCCGGGCGGCGAAAATGAAGGTTAAAAAAGCGAATATATGAGGAGTATTCTTTCGATCATAGCACTCTTCTCGTGCTGCACGCTGGCGGCGCAGGAGTATATTCCGACCTACGGCCGCGAGTTGCCGCGCGGCGAAGTGATCGCCTACCCCACGGCGCAGGAAGCGGCCGCAGCCTCTGCGGGCGACACCCGTTACTTCACCCGTCTGGCGGACTGGACGCAAAAAGACAACGTTTTCTCGACCGAGTTCACCGTGCCGTTCGCATGGGCCAACCGGCAGGTATTCTTCCATTTGGGATGGGCTTCGGCCGATTACGAAGTGCGCGTGAACGGCAAAACCGTGGCCTATGACAGCGACTGCAGCGCTCCGGCGGAATTCAACCTCACGCGCCATGCGCAGGAGGGCCGCAACACGCTGGAAATCGTCGTCAGCGCTCCGTCGCAGGTGGCGCGTCTCGAAAGCTGGAAAAGCGATCCGGCCCCGGCAATAGGTCCCGCATGGGTCATGAGCCAGCCCACGCTGCGCGTACGCGACGTACTGACCAAATCGTGGCGCAGCAGCGAGGAGAACGACAAGGTCATGGCTGAAATCGCCCTCGTCGTTAAAACCGAGTCCCTCAATCCGCGCACTTCGCGCATCCACTATGAACTGCTCACTCCGGCAGGCTCCAATGCCGCCATCGGATACAAGGACGTCACGCTCGACATGCGCCGCGAGGACACTGTGCGCTTTCTGGCCCGCATTCCGGACAGCATGTTGTGGAACCCCGGACGGCCGACGCAATACACGCTGCGCGTAAAAACCCAGCACGAAGGCCGCTACATGGAGTACATCGAACTGCCGCTCGGATTCCGCACCGTCGAACTGCGCAACGGGCAGCTGGCGGTAAACGGCAATCCCATCGCCCTCCGCACGCGCGAGGTTCCGCCCCAGTTCCCGGCGGAGGAGATAGCCAAGCTCCGCGAGCAGGGATTCAACACCCTCAGGCTCCTGCCGGGTCCGGTGTCGCCGGCGCTGTATGCTGTTTGCGACACGATGGGGATGTATGTGATCCCGCAGGCTCCGATCGACACCCGCAGCAGCGGCGAATCGCGTCGCATCGGGGGCAACCCGTCGAACGATCCCGCTTGGCAGAACGCCTACGTCGAACGGACCGAAGACAGCTATCACACTTCGAAGCGCCACCCGTCGGTAATCGCCTTCTCGCTGGCGACGAAATCGGCCAACGGCATCAATCTCTATGAGAGTTATCTGAATATGAAGAAGTTCAGCGAGACCCGGCCCTTCATTTATCCCGACGCTGCAGGCGAGTGGAACAGCGACGGTTTGAAACTGGAATAATCCGAAACGACCCGAAAACGCATCTGCATCAGGTCCGTCGGCGGATATGCGAAAAAAAATCCTGAAAAATTTTCAGGATTTTTTTGCAATAATAAAAATTATCACTAATTTTGCACTCGCAATCGGATAACGATTGATGCCTCTTTAGCTCAGTTGGTAGAGCACGACACTCTTAATGTTGGGGTCCAGGGTTCGAGCCCCTGAGGGGGTACAAAGCAAAAGACTGATAATCAATGATTATCGGTCTTTTTGTTTTTGTGTGCATGCCTTGTCGACGGGCATTTTCGGGTGGGAAAAGAGGGTGTTTTCGGGGAAATGTTTACCCTTTTGTTTACCCCGTTTCTCAGAGGGTAAACAGAAATGACAATCTTCTGCACAACACGTGCAATCTAATGACTATCAATGTAAATGCGACATTCCGTAAAGACAAAATTAAATCAAACAATACCGCGCCGATACACATTCGGTTTACCCAAAATCGCAAAATCCGCTATGTAAGCACGGGCGTTACCATCCACATAAGCAAGTGGGACTTTGAAAATCAACGCATTAAGGACAATTCGCCCGAAATGCAGGAATTACAATACTCAATCGACAGCAAGCTAAACGAATACCGCCGCAAAATCAAACGCCTTGAAGCGTTAGAGGTCGATGTAACCCTCGATAATCTTTTAGAAACCAACGGACGGAAAATCAACTGCACGGTCGGCGAATATCTGAAACAGACCATCGAACGGCTGGAAACACTCGGCAAATACGGCTCAGCATCCAAACACCGCTCGTTGTTATCCCGTTTGTCGCAATTTCGGTCGCTGAATATCCGATTTGACGAAATAGACCTTGCATATCTTCACGACTTTGAACTGTTCCTGCGTAAAGAGGGCAACACAAACAACAGCATAGCCACCAAATACGCTATCTTTAAGGCCGCCTATAATAAGGCACTCGCCGAGGGTTTATTCGTGCCTAAAACTACCCCATTCACCAAATACAAGGTCGGGAGCCTATGGACACGGACGAGAAAGCGAGCCATCACGAAAGAGGATATACAGAAACTCGTTGCATTGGAGATAGCCCCTAATTATAGAACGGACTATGCCGAGTTTGCACGGGACATCTTTCTGTTCTCCTACTACACGGCAGGCATCAATTTTACGGATATGGCTACCCTGCGTTACTGCGATATTGTGGACGGCAGGATTTACTACTCCCGCCACAAAACGCAGAAATTGCTGTCCTTTCAACTCGTACCGAACGCCATGCAGATTATCGAGAAATACAGCAAGGCCAACCATGCACAGGAAGATTATATCTTCCCTATTCTCGACCGCTCGGAACACAAAACAGCACAACAGATTTTCAACCGAACGCACAAGGTTCTGCGGAAAGTCAATCGGGAGTTAAAGACGCTGGGAGAGCAAATAGGATTAGAAATGCCTTTGACTACCTATGTCGCTCGGCATACGTTCGCCACCGTGTTGAAAAGGTCGGGAGTGAATATTGCCATCATTTCCGAATCGCTCGGTCATTCCGATTTATCGACCACCCAAATTTATTTGGATTCATTCGAGAACAGCCAAATCGACGCGGCTATGCAGAACTTGTTGTGAACGAAAAAGGGCACTCCGACGAATATACGGAGTGTCCTTTTTTTTCAACGACGGCAGGCTGAAATTAGGCGACCGTCGTTTGTTCGGGAAGACGTTTTATATCTTCCGACAGAAATCTGTCCGCATCTTCGGGCGAGAAGCGTTTCCCGTAAAGTTGCACATCAGCCCCTAATGTACGGGATACACCGTCTTTCAGCACCTTTTTCATCGTGGCACTACCGAGGAACACGATATGTTCCGCTACATATTCAGGCTTCAAGCCCAAAATTTTGCACTCACGGCAATACCTGCGGCTGTCAAGCAGGATATTTACCTGCTCCATGAAATCAGCCCAAAATTTGTTCGCATCCGAGTAAGCCGCATTCATAAATTTGTCGATGCAGGCCAATTTAATTTCGTTATCCTTTTTCAGTTGGACAT